>JGI20214J51088_10000620_pt1 | contig 24553 bp, 19 predicted proteins | sample WetSurMetagenome_FD_51088 | JGI IMG/M metagenome (IMG submission 51088) | reverse complement strand
GAATTTCAATACTATACAAAATATATTACCGAAAACTCAATTTCCAATGTAAGTCTTATTGGTCCGAAATGGGATAAAGAACTGGAACCCTATATTAAGGATTGTGAATTTGTGGTAATACCCTCCGAATGGTATGAACCAAGTCCTTATGTTGCACTTCAGTCATTTTCATATGGGAAACCTGTTATTGCTTCAAATATGGGGGGACTTAATGATCTGGTTGTTCCTAAAATGAATGGATTGTTATTTAATGCAGGAGATAAGGATAACCTCTCTCAAACTATAGCAGAACTTATGAGAGACAAAAGCCTTATTCAGAAAATGGGTATGAATGCTAGATCCCTTTTAGAAAGAAAACATAGTCCTGAGCGGTATTATGCTGATACTATAAATATTTTTTCCGGACTAATTAACAAATAAATAAAATATGAATGTATTAGTAATTGGGGGTAATGGATTTATTGGCTCACATCTAGTTGATAAATTATTGAAAGAGGGAAATAATGTCAGAGTGTTTGATATCACATATGAACGCTATCGGAAACCTTTACCTGAAGTCGACTATAGGATTGCTTCCATAGACAACATTCCTGAGCTTTACGAAGCTTTATTAGGTATTGATATTGTCTTTCATCTGGCAAGCTTATCTGTTCCAAGCACATCAAATATAGATACTGTATACGACGTTAATGGAAATTTGATTCCTACTCTGAATATTCTGAACCTACTTGTTAAACTAAAAATACCACGGATAATATATTTTTCTTCCGGAGGAGCTGTTTATGGAAATCCTGTAACACTACCAATTATAGAAGACCACCCTTTAAACCCAATTTCCTCTTATGGTATAGTAAAGCTGACTATTGAGAAATATCTATTTCTGTATCAGAGAATCCACGGTATACAGCCATTAATTATACGACCATCAAATCCATATGGTCCTCGTCAGGGACATTTTTTAGCTCAGGGAGTAATCTCGACTTTCCTGAAAAAAATATTGAAAAATGAACAGATAAGAGTATTTGGTGATGGGAATTCAACAAAAGATTACATTTTTATTGAGGATTTAATTAATATATGCTATAGCCTGAGTTTTAAAAGCAAAGTTAATGGTGTTTATAATCTGGGATCAGGGAAAGGAACGTCTCTAAACCAAATAATTGAACTTATTGAAACAATTACAGGTAACAAAACAGATGTTATTTACGAAGATGTGCAAAATTATGATGTTAATAATTTTGTTTTGGATATAACCAAGATTAGCAATGTCTTAGGTGATTATTCTTTTACGACTTTGGAAAAGGGTTTAACTGAAACCTGGAATTGGATTAATAATCTGGATTAGGGTAGGAAGAGAATATTAATTATTCTTTGATACGAAGGAGATGATTGTCCGGAAGACTCCACTTTATCTTAATGTATTCAGTAAACAATTATTTTATTCAGGTATTCAGATTATGTCGCGGGAACATATAAGACCATGGCATTGCATACCAAAGGGAATCATATGACAAGGGTTGCAATTATTGGATCTCATGGGCTTTATGCAAACTATGGTGGCTGGGATCAGTTAGTAAATAATCTCGCTTTAAAAAAGGCTGAGAAAATTGAATATATAATTTTTAATTCATTCGAGACGAATAGCCTGATTACTCCGCCACCGGGGGTAAAAGTAAAGAGACTTGGATTAAAAGCATCTGGTTTCCAGGGTTTATTTTATGATTTTTGGTCTATTATCCTTTGCTACTGGAGCGTAGATACCATCTTGTTGCTAGGAGTTCAGGGAATTCCGCTTATCTCTGTTTTACGCGTATTTAAAAAAGTCAGAATTGTTTCAAATGTTGGTGGAATTGAGTGGGAGAGACCTAAGTTTAATCTTTTCTCAAAACTTTATCTGAAGTTTTGTTTCAATCTGAGTTTCAGGTATTCAAAATTCGTAATTCTGGACAATCCCTATTACAACAAATTCGTTCCAGCCCGGACAAAAACGGAAGTTAAAGTAATACCATACGGAGGAGAAATAGATTCAAGTTTGAAAGTAAATCATATTATTGAAAATAAATATCCATTTATCAGAAGTGATTACTTTCTTTCAATCAGCCGCTCATTGAAAGATAATCTTATCTCAGAACTATGCAATAGTTTTGTCGGATCAGTAAATACCCTTGTACTTATCTCTAATTTTTCCAGATCCGCCTACGGGTTAGAAGTATATGACAAATACCGAGATATCAAAAACATAGTATTAATTGATGGTTTATACATAAAACCTGAATTAGATCTTATCAGACGAAATTGTAAAGCATATATACATACACATACACTATGCGGGACAGCACCATCACTTGTTGAAATGATTATTGCGCAGAAGCCTGTTCTTTCAATTGATATACCTCAGAATAGATACACTCTTCATGAACAGGGTTTCTTCTTTTCCGATTTCAAAGAAATTCAGGACATTGATAAAAGTACCGATTTCACAGAATTTATTCCTTCATCCGAATTGTGTCAGTTATATGCATGGAAGAAAATTGTGTCAGACTATGAAACTTTGTTTACTAATTAATTTCATAATTATTGCATATTAGAATTCGACTTTTAATTTATAAACTCGCCTTTTAAGTATACTTTGAAACGCACTCAACAATCACACTCTCAGATTATTAAACATAAATATATTCATGATCTCAATTATAAAAGCTGCTGAAAAACATTTTCAGAAGATTTTAGTCGTATCTCTTGTATTTTATTTCTTTAAAACTGCATTCTGGCCATTAACTTACCTGTTTATAGTAAGTTACTTTATTCTTATAGCGGTTTTTATTTATAGCTTCAATTGGGAACTGCATATTAAAGGTTTCATTAGAAATTACCTGTCACCCATTATATTATGTTTAGTTATTTTATTATGGAGCTTGAACAAAGGATATTTCAGAAATGAAATTATCCAGAAGGATCTGATAAGATTATTAATACTGTTATCTTATTTCTACTTATTATACTGGAATCTGACATTTCTGAAGAAAGAGCTTCCAATCCTCTTTGGCTTTAAGCTTATCGTTATTACAACAGCTTCGATTGCTGTTATCAATTTAATAAAGCTCATAGCTTCAAGTATTTTTCCTTCTGAGATTCTGGATTATCTGAACATTTCACAAGAAATGGCTCTGGCTTCAGATTACAATTTCTTCAGTCTGTTCCTTTTACTGGGACTGGTAGTTTTAAATTTCCCTCATAATGAGTCATTTAAGCTTGGTTTCTCGAAATTGATGACTCATTCAATAAATATTATTGTTGGAATCAATATCGTCATTTCTGGTTCAAGACGGGGGATACTCGCATTTCTTATACTAATCCTTATATATTTATTTAATTTATGGGTATTACAGAAAGGATCTTACAAATACATATTCAGGAGATTTACTGTTTTTTTTGGAGCAATATGTATTGTCATTGGCATAGGAGTTCTTCTCTATAAGACAACATCTCAGGATAAAATATCAAATTCTGTATTGCATTATGGTTCTTTTTTTGGAATAAATGATAAAACTAAAATTGAGAGGTTTCTTTGGAAAAATGAGTTGCAGAGGTCAATAAAAGGAAGTTACATAATAAGTAAAGATTTCTTTAAAAGGAATCCCGGATATTGGATACCAATGGAAGCTGTTGGAACTTCTCTTTCTAATGTACTGACGCCTCATGGTAAAGGTATTAAGATACTCCGTGAAGAAGCATTGAATACTGGAGGAGTTTCATTTTTTTATAACGGTCCAGCCATCATATACTATGCAAATCATACATATAAAATATCTTTTAAAATTAAATTCTTAAAAGGAGATATTAATTCATTTTCTGTCGGCTGGTTTATAGCGAATGGAGATGGGGGGAAAGACTTTTCTCATCTATTGAGCCTTGTTAAAAATATCAGCCAGATTGGAGACGGATGGTATAATTCAGTTTCATACTATACTTTCATCGATAATCAGATTGGTCCGGCTGGATTTATCAATTCTGTCCTCAGAAACACTGAATTTATTGTTGCTGACTTTGAGCTAATTGATTTAAATTATTCTCCTTCACTTCCAAAGTTCTTAATCGAATTAAATAAAGATAAAGTTAAAGATCCTCTTAGATGGATTAACATGATAAACCAGCCCCTGGCATCTGATTCAAACCTATTAATAAATAATGATTTTTCATATGGGTTTAATTATTGGAAATATGATGCAGATTCCTTGAAAACTAAGATAGTAAAAATAGATAACTTAAATGCAGCACTCATTGAGAGAGGTTCCGGAAATGGCGAAAACTGGTCATTAGCATATAATGGCAGGCATATTTTTTTTAAAAAGGGGAATCTTTATCAGATTGGATTTAAATTCAAACCAATAACACCTGATAAAATACCTTTTGTTGTTGGATTTGGGATTAATGAATCGCATGACTCTGTATCAGCAAAAAACCTTAAGCCTATAGTCAGCTCATTAGAAAATGGTTGGTTCCAGGTTTATGCAAAATACAGATTTATGGAGAATTATAATGATATTATTTTCCCAATACATTATCAATTGAATAATTCAAGATTCTATATAGCAGATCTGACATTAGTAAACCTGGATCAACCATTGAATTATTCTTCGCCAGAAAAAAACAAAAATAACAGGGTTGAAATTAAAGATAAGAATGTCAATAATTATTTTTACAGTGACAGGGAGGATCGATATTTATTTTCAATAGAATTGTGGAAAAAAAATTATACATGGTATAATAAGTTCTTCGGCCATGGATTTGAGTATTTAAAATGGTATGGTGAAAAATATCTTAAAATACCAGGTTCTAATGACTGGCCGCACAATCCATTTCTTACTGTTATGCTCTACTCCGGGATATTTGGACTTTTGCTCTATTTTTGGTTGCTTTTTAATGTAATCAGACTTTATATCAAAATTCGAAAGACCTTCAGTATAGCTTTTCTTTGTTTCATTCTAACTTTTTATTTTTCATTTTTTAGCGGAAGCAATCCATTCGATCCACCGATTATGGGCTTTTTTATGTTATTGCCTTTTTTGATAAATTCTGCGCAAGAAACTGACTCTCAAAATATAGTTGAAAAAAATAACAGATAATGAAGATTTTAATAACAGGAGAAAATAGTTTTGTCGGCAGAAATTTTCTTCAATACTCCGTATTCAAAAATGTTGAAGAGATTTCATTGATGAAACAGGTGCCAGAAAATATCGATTTTGAAAAATATGATGTGGTAATTCATCTGGTAGCAATTGTTCATCAGAAAAAAACTATCCCTGAAAGCCAATATTTTATTATTAACAGGGACTTATGTCTTAAAGTTGCCGAACTTGCCAAATTGGCCGGAGTAAAGCAATTTATCTTCTTAAGTACAGTAAAAGTCTATGGCAAGTTTATTTCAGGTTCTGAGCCATGGAATGAAAAATCCCTATGTATACCGGAAGATGCCTATGGAAAAAGCAAATATGAAGCTGAATTGGCACTGAATAAACTTGAGGATTCGAATTTCACTGTTTCAATAATTCGTACTCCTCTGGTTTACGGCGAATATGTTAGAGCAAATATGCTAAGTATTATGAAGTTAGTAAGCCATACACATATTTTACCCTTTAAAGATGTGAACAATCGAAGAAATTTTACGGGTGCGGAAAATCTTGTAAGTTTTATTGACCGGATTATAGAAAAAAGAGCCTCAGGGATTTTTATAGCTATGGATGAAAATGCAATTTCGACTTCGGAACTTGTCAGAATGATATCCGAAAACCTTGAAAAGAGAGTAGTTTTATTCAAGATTCCTGATTTTGTTATAAGAATTGGAATGTCTATTCTACCTGGGATTTTTGATCGCCTGTATGGCTCGTTTGAAATGGATAACAGCAGAACATTGAAAATCCTCGATTTCAAACCTCCTGTTCCAACTGGGGAGGGGATCAAAAAAATGGTACAATCATTCAGGGAGGATCAATTCTTAAATGAGCATAGCAAAAGGTGAATTCTGAAAAATTTATTGATAATCCAGGATGTTGAAAAATAATATTTTCTTACTTGGCTTTCTCCTGATACTAGTCTCTTTTGCATTGACGTGGATCATTAAGAATATTTCAATTAAAAAAAATATTATTGATATTCCTAATGCGCGGAGTTCACATTCACAGCCAACACCAAGAGGTGGTGGATTAGCTATAGTAGTTACATGGTATATTGGCATTTCATTCTTGTTTTTTGATGGATCAGTAAGCAGAGATCTATATTTTGCATTATTGAGCGGAATATTACTTGCTGTTATCAGTCTTATTGATGATGTGTTCGATTTAAAACCAATAATCCGTCTTTCTGCTCAGATTATCACTGCTGTTGTTTCTCTTACTTTTCTGGATGGTATCCAGCCTGTCCTTGTGTTTGGTAAGGATATTTTCCCTGCTGTTATCTTATATTTTATCTCTATTATCGGTATGGTTTGGTTTATAAACCTTTTTAATTTTCTTGATGGGATTGATGGATATGCGTCATTGGAGGCAATTGGAATGGGTATTGCGCTCTATTTCTTTACCGGCCAGAATATTAATCTTATTCTGATAGCATCTGTTGTAGGATTTCTGGTTTGGAACAGGCCCAGAGCCAGGATTTTTATGGGTGACGTAGGAAGTACACAACTTGGTTTTATTATAGTTGTTCTTGGTATTTATTATCATAATGTTCAAAAACTATCTCTTATATATTGGTTAATTCTTACAGCTCCATTCTGGTTTGATGCGACTCTTACATTATATCGAAGATGGAGAAATAAAGAGACGCTAAGCCAGGCACATTGTAAACATGTTTATCAACGCTTTGTACAATCAGGTTTTTCTCATCTTAAGACTGACCTTCTTTTATCGTTATTAAACCTTATTTTGATACTTCTTGTATTTGTTAGTATGAAATATGATATGATACAAATTCCATTATTAATACTTACTCTCATCTTTTTGTATCTTATTGTAATTTATGCAGATAAGAGAAAACCATTTTAGTTTCTCATATTTATTCCATTTAATGTTCCCACATTCTTTATTGTTGCTAAAGTGATTTTTAATAATAAATATTTTCCATCTCACCTTCTCAAATCCGAGCTTCTAAAAAGTGCATCGGTCCTGATTTCAGGAACTATTATTGCTCAATTAATCTCAATCCTGCTTCAACCTGTTCTAAGAAGACTTTTTTCTCCGGAATCTTTTGGAATATATTCAGTTTATCTCAGTCTTGTGGGTATGATACTTATTTTATGCTCATTGAGATATGATGACACTATAGTTTTGCCAAAATCCGATAAAGAATCGATTAATCTGCTTGGGCTTTCTCTCATTATCAATTTCCTCTTCAATCTGATTATTTTTATTTTAGTATTTATACTGGGGAATAAGCTTATTTCTTTCCTGAATCTCCCTTCAAATTTCCCTGTTGCTATCCTGTATATCATTCCAGTTGGTGCTTTCCTATTCAGTACATATTCATCTCTAAATTCATGGTTGATTAGAAGAAGAAAGTACTATTCTGTCTCGATGAATAAACTAATCCGTCGTAGTTCAGAAGGTGCAGCTCAGATAAGCTTTGCACTGCTAAAATCATTTAATGGATTAATATATAGCGATATTTTAGGACAGGCTGCAAATGTTGCAACCGTAGCCATTCAGGCACGGAAAAATGAACTAAACCTGAAATTAGTAAGCCTCACTAAATTGAAATACGTTTTTCGCAAGTACGCCGAGTTTCCAAAATATAACCTGATACCTGCTTTTATGAGTTCTTGCAGTTATCTTTTACCTCCGATTTTTATCAACAAGTATTTCTCGCCCGAAACAGCAGGTTTTTTTGATCTTTCAAAGCTTTTACTTTCAATTCCCCTTGCTCTCATCGCATCTTCAATATCCAACGTATTATTGCAGAGTATTTCAGAAAAATTTAACCAAAAGGAAAGTTTTCTGGCTGAACTAAAACCCGTTCTATATATTGTAGGTTTGATTTCAGTTGTTGAGATAACAACAATAATTCTATTTGGCGAAAATCTTTTTAGAATTATTTTTGGCTCACAATGGATTGTCTCAGGGAAAATTTCTAAAATTATGGTCTGGTCATTTGCATTCAATTTTATTGTCTCTTCATTCAACAGTATTTTTGTGTCTATGAGAAAAATAAGGACATATAGTGTATGGCAATTCATCTATTTTGTTTCTATTCTTTCATTGTTATTCTTCAAACATTTGCCTTTTACCGAATTTCTTAAGATCTATGTTCTGATTGAGGTACTCTGCTACTTTGTTGTAAGCTCAATCATGTTCTTCATTGTATATCGATATGAATCTTTAATAGTAAGAACATAAATTTTAGTAAAATATCTGCTATTTATTAAAATGATTTCCCTTTAATTTCCTTTATCATAGCTGTTTAATTACATGAGCTTCAGATTATTTTCAATTAGTTCAATGTATTCCGGTTACCTGGAATCATTTTATGATAAACATTCTGATATTTCGAATCTTACATATGAGGAGCACAAGAAAATTTTGTTAGAAGATTCTACTGAGTTTGTTGGATCTTATATAAGAAATTTCAGGAAAAATGGTGTTGAAGCAGATTGTGTAATATGTAATGATAACGAATTGCAAAAAAAATGGGTCAGTGAAAATAGTATAAATCGAAAAAGTAAAGAGGAGATTCTATTTGATCAGATAAATTCTTTTGCACCTGATATTTTATGGGTTGAAAACCTTAGTTATGTTTCACCAGATTTGCTTAATTATATTCGCCAAAAGGTGAAAAGTGTCAGGTTGATTATTGCAAATCATTGTTCACCTTTCAATTCCAGAGTTAATGAAAGTTTACGGGCGGTTGATTTTGTTATTACCTGCACTCCTGGTTTGAAATCAGCAATTGAGGATATGGGCAAAAAATCTTACCTGATATATCATGGTTTTGATACTGATCTCCTTCAGAGAATAAACAATGATACCAGTGTTCCAAAAAATGATTTTATATTTTCCGGATCCTTAATATCCGGGGGTGACTTCCATGCTCAAAGAATCAGATTAATTGAGCAGATACTGGCCGAGAATATCAGGATTGGCCTATTTGTAAATATTGAGAAGAAATACAAGATAAAAGCCAAACAATCAATCTATTTGTTTTCCACATTCCTGAAGAAAATGAGAATTGAGAACCTGTTTAATAATTTTCAATTGCTCAAGTATGGAAAGACACCTGTAAATTCCTATTCGGATGCTCTGATAATACAAAAAAATCCTCCGGTTTATGGAATAGACATGTTTAACCTTTTTTTCAATTCAAAAATAGTTTTGAATTTTCATATAGGAATAGCCGGTGACTATGCGGGCAATATGAGAATGTTTGAGGTAACTGGTGTTGGAAGCTGTTTACTGACTGATAACAAGAAGAATATGGGAGAGTTATTTGATACTGACAGTGAGGTTGTCGTTTATGACAATACTGAGGACTGTATTGCTAAAGTAAAGTGGTTACTTGAACATGAAGAGGATAGAAAAAGAATTGCATTATCTGGCCAGCATAGAACCCTTAAATATCACACAGTGGAAATCAGGTGCAAGTCGATTATCGAAATAATTAATAATGAATTGAAGTTCTCAGGTAAAACAAAATGATTCAGTTAAAGCCTTATCTATCAGCTAAATATCCCTGCTCTTGCGGTGGTGTTTACGATTTTTCTGAGTTTATCTGGCAAGGTTTACATGTTTGTGAAAAACTAATATGCAGTACCTGTAATAGACTGAGAATTAATTCTCTGCCTGTTAATCAATCAGAACTTGAGCAATATACATTTTATCCTGAAACGGGTTTGATTTATGACATAAATAATAATGCTGCCTCAGATAATTGGTTTACTGTTAAATTACAAAGTGTTGCAAATCCAGTTCCTGATGAAGTAGATATAGAAATTGAAATCTTTAAGAAATTTGATGAAGTTTTGATCCTGAATACTCTGGATTATATATATGGACATTCATTACTATTTTTATTTAATCTTCAGCGGATAATAAAAACTGAAAAAAGTTTTGGAGTAATAGTGATTGTGCAACCGATGATGAAATGGTTGATACCAAAACAGGGTATTGCTGAACTATGGACAGTTAATCTGGGATTTCAAAAGTTTGACCATTTTTACCAGGATCTTTCAGATAAAATCAATTCACAACTTACCAGGTTTAATAAAGTTTGGCTGAGTAAGGGCTATGTGTTACCAACAAATGAAAATATTGATATTGAAAAATTTACCGGAATTCGCCCTTATGATTTCATAAATATTCCAGAATATCCGAGAATTTCATATATCTGGAGGGAAGATCCTGACCGCTTGTGGATCAGAAATATTTATTTGCTAAAAGGTCTTAAAAAACTTGGATTTAAAAGAATATTAATCCCATTTCAGTATTTAAGAGTATTAACACTATTTAAACTCCTGAAAAATAAATTCGGAAATAGATTTACTTATTCTGTTACCGGCTTCGGTAATTTTGGTAAATTTCCTTCTTTCATTGATGATCAAAGAGTAACCTTTTTTAATGAAGAGAAAGAGAAATTGCTTTGCAGAATATATGCTGAAAGTGTTTTAGTCTTAGGTGTGCATGGCTCCAGCATGCTTTTACCTTCAGCTCATGCAGGAATGTCAATTAGCCTAATGCCTTCGAAACGTTGGTGTAATTTTGCTGAAGATATCTTGTTTGTTGAAGAGGATGTGCGGTTGGCTTCATATCAACGACGCATAATACCTTTAAATATTTGTATATTTGATATTTGTGACATCGTTGTGGATATGATAACCGGAAGAGAATTTTTTATTAAAAAGTTTATTCATAATGATGAATTATAATCTTCCTTTATCACATTTAACAAATTTTTGTGTCAGTGTAAAAAAAAGATTAGGAGAACAAGCACCGGTTATAAAATGAATTCAATATGAATTTTTGTACTCTTTTTGATTCTGTCTATTTAAGTAGAGGGTTGATCATGTATGAATCTCTCAGAGAACATACACCTGATTTTCATCTTTACATATTTGCATTTGACAACCTGGCCTATAAAATTTTAATCAATTCAAATTTAGACAACGCTACGATTATTTCTCTTAAGGAATTTGAAAATAAGCCATTGCTTGATATTAAGCCGGGCCGGACCAGGGCAGAATATTGCTGGACATGTACCTCCTCCACAATCCAGTATGTGTTTAGTAACTTTAATGTTCAGGAATGTACATATATTGATGCTGATCTTTTTTTTTATAACTCAGCAGAAATCTTATTGAATGAAATGCCAGCGAACAAATCAGTATTGATCACTGAGCATAGATTTTCAAAACTGGCAGGGTTATTTGAAAAAAAACGAGCAGGTAGGTTTTGCGTTCAGTTTATTACTTTCTTTAATACAATTGATAGCAGAAAAATTCTTGATAGGTGGATAAGTCAGTGTATTGATTGGTGTTATGCACGATATGAAGATGGGAAGTTTGGAGATCAGAAGTATCTTGAAAGCTGGCCGCAGGAATATACTAATGTTCATATTCTTAGCCATTTAGGTGGAGGAGTAGCTCCATGGAATGTTAGCCGGTACGATTTTACTTTTAATGATAGTAAAATATTTGGTCTGGATCATAATAATAACATAAGATTTGAAGTGATTTTTTTCCACTTTCACTTTGTTCGTATAATGGTTAATGGTTATGCTGATCTTGGATGGAATTGGCTTCCGGAAAATGTAATTAATGGATTTTATAAACCATATATAAGTAGGATTATCAATAAAGAGCATTTCCTGGAAAAATATTTCCCTGAGTATAAAAGTTCTTTTATCTCCAGTTCACCTGATGGTATTAAAGAGAAGCTAAAAAATTATGTTAAAAATGCATTTAAATTTAATTTAATTAACCTTCAGGAGAAATAAATGGCATATATTATTGATCTTTAAACGTTTACAGGCAAAAGAGAAAATCTGAAAGTGATAGAAAATATCCTTTCTTTTAAAATAACAAGGATCTTTTATATTTACGGCGTAGATGGGTCAGTAAGGGGTGGTCATCATCATACTACAGTACAGGCTGCAATTTGTATTAAAGGAAGATGTAAAATCCGGAATAATTATGGAAGAAAGATTGACATTTATTCGCTTCGGAATCCATCCCAATGCCTGATCCTTTAGGAGAATGACTGGAATGAAATGTTTGATTTCTCCAAAAATGTAACATTAATGGTACTGGCTTCAGAAAATTTTGATAAAAGAGATTATATCTTTGAAAAATATAAGAATTGACTGCAAAAACCTTTTTGATTAAATCAACCATTTTTTGATTAGTCTTATATTAAATCCCTTCTTCTATACTTTAAACATTATTATTATTATTATTCCTATTTTGTCAGGTTATACTTTTTCAGCAGAAATCCATATTACCGGTTTCAATGAAACAGTTATTGAGTAATTGCCAGATGACCAAATTCTGATGTCAAGAAAATTTCTTTTAATATCTCAGGTGTTTTATCCCGACCAGGTTTCAACGGCTAACCTTTTCACAAGTCTCTGTTCTCTGATTTCTGAGGAAAATATTGAGGTTGAAGTTTGGTCAGCACATCCAAGTTATACTGAATCAAGCAGACAACCTAAAAGATTGTTTTATAAAGGAATTAATATCAGATATTTACCGTCAACAAATTTTAATAAGAAGAGTCTTCCCGGTAGATTTTTAAACATAGTAACTTTTATGACAAGTGCATCTTTAAAGTTATTGTTTTCAAAAGACAAGACTCCGGTCTGGACACATACCACTCCGCCCTTTCTTGGAATTGTACTCTCTCCGATTTGTTATATTAAGAAAAGGAAATTTATTTATATTCTACTTGATATTTTCCCTGAGGGGTTGATACGGTTGGGTTCTATGTCACGGAGAAATGTATTCATAAGGATCTGGCAAAATCTGTTTGTTAATGCTCTTAAGAAAAGCGAAAGAATAATTGTTATTGGGAGAGATATCAGGCAATATATTGAGAATACTTGCCATGAATGTATTGAACGAATTGAATATATTCCTCATTGGCAGGATGATAACCTCATTTTTCCTATTGATTTTGAAACAAACAAATTTATAATTGAAAAAAAACTTGAGAATAATTTTGTTATCCAGTATTCGGGGAATATAGGATTATGGAATGAGGTGAAAACTATCGGGATGGCTGTTAAGATGAATATAGAAAATGTGCTTTTTATTTTCGTTGGGGGAGGGATAAGAAAATCAGAATTATTGAATGAGTTTTCAGCTGAAGAACAGCAAAATGTCATATTCATGCCTTTCCAGCAAAATGTTGACTTTAATAATATCCTGGCTGCTTCTCATGTGCATCTGGTTACATTAAAGAATGGCCTTGAGGGTATGGCCGTGCCCTCCAAAATTTATGGAATTCTTGCAGCAGGAAGGCCTGTTATTGCTCTTGTTCCTGAATTTTCGGAAATTGCATATATAATAAAAGAAGAAAATTGCGGATTAGTAGTCAATCCTGCTGACCTGGAAGGATTAATTAATGCAATTTCTTTTCTTAAGAATAATGAGAATCAAAGAAAGCAGATGGGAATGAATAGCCGAAAAGCATTTGAGAAAAAGTATACTACCAAAATTATAGCTCAGAAGTACAAAGCACTTCTAAACAAAGTTATGCTGAATATTATTTTTTTATGATGGGTCGTAGATTAATTATTAAGTATCAATATACCTGTTATTTAATTGAAGATATACATTACTTAAAAAGCAACAATGAATAAACTTAAATTTGCAATTATTGGATGTGGAAGAATAGCGGAAAGGCATGCAGAGCAGATTCAACGTTTAGCTGTATTGGAGGCTGTATGTGATAAAGTCGAATCGCATGCCACAGCTCTGGGACAAAAGTACGGTTCAAAAATTTATACTGACTATGAGGAGTTATTGATCGCAGAAAATGATCTTGATGTTATATCTATTTGTACCCCGAATGGATTACATGCCGAACATTCAATAAGAGCGTTCAGAAAAGGCATACACGTTTTGTGTGAGAAACCTATGGCAATATCTGTATATGATTGCGGAGAAATGATTAAAGAGGCAGAAAAAGCCAACAAAAGACTTTTTGTTGTTAAACAAAATAGATATAATCCCCCGGTAAGGGCAATAAAAAAAGCTCTTGATGATAACAGGTTAGGCAAAATATTCAATATCCAGCTAAACTGTTTCTGGAACAGAGGTGCCGAATATTACACTCAATCGGATTGGAAAGGAACAATTAAGCTGGATGGAGGTACATTGTTTACACAATTCAGCCATTTCATTGATTTATTGTACTGGATGTTTGGAGATATTAATAAAGTTAAAGCAATTACGAAAAATTTCAACCATGACAAAATTATTGAATTTGAAGATTCAGGTGTTGTGATCGTCGAATTTACTAGTGGGATAATTGGTACAATAAATTATACAGTAAACAGTTATTCAAAGAACATGGAAGGCTCTCTGACAATTTTTGGTGAATATGGCACTGTTAAGATAGGAGGGCAATATCTGAATGAATTAGAATATCAGAATATAAAGGATTTCAGAATTACTGATTTGCCTGCTGGCAATCCTCCTAATAATTATGGTCAATATGTAGGATCCATGTCAAACCATGATAAAGTCTTTGAGAATGTTGTTGATGTTTTATTAAATAAAGGGACAATTGGCACCAACGGTTTTGAAGGATTAAAGACAGTCGAAATAATTGAGAAGATCTATTCTGCAGCAAGGTATTCAGGAATCTGAGTATATTCTGTATTAGACAAAATTACCTAAAGCACCAACTGCTTATTTCAAAAGGGAAAATTGTTACTTAAAAATTAATTCATGATACCATTTGTTGATTTGCACTCACAATATATAAGCATTAAAGGTGAAATAGATAAAGCAATCGAAGATTGCATTGAAGAATCTAATTTTATTAAGGGAAAAGCTGTTTCCGATTTTGAAGAAGCTTTTTCCGGTTATCTCGGTGCAAAATACTGTTTGGGTTGCGGAAATGGGACGGATGCGCTGGAAATTATTCTAAAGTCATTGAATGTAGGCCAAGGTGATGAAGTCCTGGTCCCCGCAATATCATGGATATCAACTGCTGAGGCCGTCAACAATGTTGGCGCAGAACCGGTTTTTGTGGATATTCTTCCAGATACTTATACAATAGATCCAAACAGGATTGAGGAAAGAGTAACAAAAAAAACAAAGGCGATAATTCCTGTCCATTTATATGGCTGTCCTGCTGAAATGCATGATATTACAGACATTTCAGAAAAACATAATATCAGTATCGTTGAAGACTGCGCCCAGGCACATGGAGCAGAATATTTTGATAAAAAAGTCGGGACTTTTGGCATTGCTTCGGCATTTAGCTTTTTCCCCAGCAAAAATCTGGGGGCATTCGGTGATGGGGGTGCTATAGTAACAAATAACTCCGAATTGCAGGAAATTGCCAGGAAAATTTCAAATCATGGTCAGTTTAAAACTAAACATGAACATACACTCATTGGGCGAAACAGCCGCCTTGATAGTATGCAGGCATCAATATTAAATTCTAAACTGAGTTATCTGGATAGATGGAATTTGATGCGTAATCATGTCGCTTTGTTATATAAAAAGCGTTTAAGTGCAGATGATCGAATAATATTGCCAGATATTCCTTTAAACTCAAAACATGCATTTCATTTGTTTGTCATTAAATGCAAAAGAAGGGATGATATGATAAAGCTTCTGGATGAGAAAAAGATTTCGTGGGCAGTGCATTATCCGAAACCATTACCCTTTCTTGAGGCATATAAATATAAGAAGCATCTTCCCTCTGAATTTCCTGTTGCTCAGCAAATAACAAAAGAAATATTGTCACTGCCGATATATCCTGAGCTGACAGAATCACAAATAAATATAATTTGCGACCAGATACTTGAAAATTACTGATAGCTAAATGTTTAAGAAAAATCTTGATATATTGCGTGCAAAGGGAGGATTCACTTATCCAATAACCTTACTTATCATGGTTATTTTGCCAATACATTATAAATATCTGCCTCCCTTTATGGTATTGCTTTGTTTAGGATGGATATTTGAAAACTATACAGGCTTTGGAAATGTTATAAGATCACATTCAAAGTATATTTTACTCCTTAGTTCATTTTTTCTGTTGTATTTTTGGCAGGCAACCAGTATTATATACACAAGCGATATTAAAATGGGCTGGTCGAATGTATTTGGAAGGTTATCACTGATAATTTTCCCGCTGACTTTTTTCAACCCGGGAGAAAGGATTCGCGAAAACAGATTCAAGCTGCTCCAGATTTTTGCAATTAGTACGGCATTCTTTGCGCTTACTTGTTTTGGATATGCGTTATACCGTTCATTAAGTTTTCAGAATGGAAATTGGTTGTTTAATCCTCATCCCGAAGACGCTTATTGGTTAAATTATTTTTATGGTCCCGATTTAACATACTCCATTCACCCTTCATATCTGGCCATGTATGTCTTGATCTCTGTCTTTATCTCATTTGAATCATATTATGACATCTCATTAAAAAAACATTACAGGATAGGGTGGCTTATTCTTGGAGTTTTCTTATTGGTGTCAGTATATTTTATTTCTTCCAGGGCAGCAATACTTGCAGCTATTATCATGATACCTCTTTATTCTGTTAACAAAATTATCAAACTGAAAAGATCAAGATTAGTTTGGGCGAGTGTTATTATAATAATGATTCTATTATTACCACTGATCCGAAGAAACGACAGGGTTAATAACCTCTTTCAGGGAAATTCTAAAGAGCAAAAACTGGATTTCAGGAAGCGAGATGAACGAATTATTATCTGGGAATCCGCTGCAGAAATAATTAGAAGAAACTTAATACTGGGGGTAGGGATCGGCGATGTCAGGACCGAATTAGTAAAGCAATATGACAGGATTGGTGAGGAAAAAATAAGTAAAGAAAGATTGAATGCACATAACCAGTTTCTTGAAATACTGGTTGAAAATGGAATAATAGGATTTCTCATCTTTCTGGCACTTCTAGGCTTAATGGTATACCTGGCTGTATCCGACAAGAATCTTCTTTACGGAATATTCATCCTTATGATCTTCGTCTTTTTTATGTTTGAGACCATATTATACAGATTAGCAGGTGTAGCTTTTTTTTCACTGTTTTCTTTTATTCTTCTAAAAATCCCTAAGATTGAAATTAAGTAAATTGTAAAGACAGTTTCAATTGCGAAGAGAGTTTTTCCTCTCTATATTTTCAACTCTGAAATTATGATGTCAGCTCATATATGCCTTTCGCCTTCCTGCTGACGAATCACTTAAGATAAGATTTTATTTTTGTTCCGAAATTGAAAAGGAACTCACTTGACGGGAAATTGCTGTGCTTGTTTGGAGGGAGATTAATGATCGCCTTAAACTCCTGGACTGACCAGTCCAGCTTTTTTGCAACAAACTCCAGATCATTCTTTATTTCACTTTCGGAATATACATCTTCCTTCATTATTTTAAGGGCTTCTTCCCTTGTGATTTGTCCTGAAATTATTAAACTGGATAAGTGAGCTCTTCGCTTATCAATATTGAATTTTACAGGCAAATAGTAACTCTGGAAAAATTTTGTGAATCTTGATTCATAGTGCTTACCACCATAATACTGCCAACCCAGCTCTCTGTTCATGATTTCAATAGCAGAATCCTTTCTGTAATTAATGTAATTTAAGGGATAAATAATTTTCATTCTTTTAATAAGTGTGAAATATATGTATCTCTGGAAAAAATTGACAGTAGGGTATTCTTTCAATTTCCTTTCTCCAAATTTTTGATGTATAGCGCTGAGGTGTCGTTTATCCATTGCCTGATATCCCCAGGATTCCGGTAAGATACTTTCTGTTGCATAATTTAAACCATTAAGCACATACTTGATTTTATTTTTATCAGCAAAATTAAATAGTCCGGCAAAAATCGCATGGTCTTGTGGTATGTCCTGATCAGGCAGGCTTGCTTTAAAAAATGATCTTTGCAGGTCTTTCATCTCCTCCCAGTTGACAACAAATGTATGGAGTTCTATATTTAGTTTCTTTACAATGTTCTCAACATTTTTTACTGCCTGTTCTGAATTCCATCCACAATCTATATGAACAACCAGTGGGCGTAATCCCTTTTTGACGGTCATATAGGCAAGGTATGAACTATCAACTCCTCCACTTAGGCCAATAATACAATCAAACTCTTTCTTTCTCCCGTCGGATTTTATCATTTCAAAAATATTATCCAGAAGTCTTTCCCCTTGTTCGTCCGGGTGCCAATTATTTTTAGCCCAATCAAGGAATGAATTACAATGATTGCAATTTCCTTCATCATCAAATACTATTTTCAGGTCTGATGTATCCATTATGCACCTGTTGCATATCTGATAGGTTTCTTCTGTCATAATATTAGTTAAATAACTCTGAAATTTCTGAATAAGATGGATATGTTATTAAGACTGCCCGTCTCTTGCCATGAAATACAAAAACACTTCCAGCGGCCACGGCAGAAGCTCCTCCATCAATTACTGCTGATCTGAAATCATTCAGATTCCCAGCACCGCCACATGCAATTATCGGAACCTTGATTGTCTGAGATATGCTTTTAATAAGTTCAATATCATATCCTTCCATTGTTCCATCCCGATCTATTGAATTTAATAAAATTTCACCTGCCCCTTCATTTTCCATTTCCCTGGCATATTCAATTGGCTTTTTCCCAATGTTGCGTGTTCCTCCATTTATGTACACAGTTTTTCCTTTGAAGATATCCTTCTTAACATCTATTGAAATTGCTATGGTCGAACTTCCAAAATGACGAACAGCTTCTTTGATAAAGTCTTTTTGAAGAAATGCCTGGGAATTAATGATTACTTTCTCAGCTCCTGATTTAATAATTTTTTCGATTTGCTGTAAGGTGTGAATTCCTCCACCATATGTGAATGGCATAAAACATTCACTCGAAATTTTACTGATTAACTCATAAGAAGGTTCTTTTTTCATTCTTGTGGCATCAATATCAAGAAAAAAGATCTCATCAACCTCCTTCTCATTGAAAATCTTAACAGCATTAATTGGATCTCCTATATATGTTGGATCACTGAATTTTACCGTCTTAACCAACCCATTATTCTTCAGTAATAAACAAGGAATTATTCTCTTGATTGTCATATTAATAATAATCAATGAAGTTTTTTAAGAGTTTCATCCCAAATTTATGACTCTTTTCTGGATGGAATTGCACGCCGAGTATATTTCCCCGTTCAATAGAAGAAGTAAATTCTATTTCATAAGAAGTTGATGTTAAGATATCGGAGTCATCATTTGACTTTAAGAAAAATGAATGAACGAAATAGAAACGGGCATTGGAATACATATCATGGAACAAATTGCTGTTCTTATTCTGTCTTACAAAATTCCAGCCCATGTGAGGAATTTTATATTCTAATGAGTTTATGAATCTGAACCGTATCGTTTCTGCATCTAGCCAGCCTAATCCTGGTAATTTTCCCTCTTCGCTTCCTTTTGATAAAAGCTGCATTCCAAGACAAATCCCAAGAACAGGTGTTCTTTCAGCAATTACTTTTTTATTCAGAATATCTACAAGGTCAAGCTCCATTAAATTACCCATACCTGTATCGAATGCACCTACTCCGGGCAGTATTATTTTTGTTGCTTTAGCTACTTCATTTTTATCTGACGTAACAACTGATTCTACTCCTATTTTATTTAAAATATTTTGAATAGATCCAAGGTTTCCAGTTTTATAATCTATAATAGTTATCATCGACTTTGCAATGCTTATAATATGATCATAATATTCATTTTGGCCTTCCTCTTTAATGAAACTGACTCTAATTATATTTACAAAAATTAAGATCAACAAGTCGGATCATACGCACAAAAATAACAAAGATATATTGAAGAAACATCCGAAATAGGGGAGATCTACCGGGAGATCAGATTTATTCAATAAATAATAAAAAAGGGAGTCTGAACTCCCTTTTTCATTATTCTAGTACTTTTTATAGACCTCTTCCAATTTTTCCCGGTTTGCTAACAATACCAGTATCAACAATGTCAGACAAAAGATTATTGGAATGATCTGTTTTCCAAAATATAAAGCGCCATTATCTCTTTTCGCAGGAAGGGAGAAATCGCTTAAAACAGTAACAATTCCATTGAACAGATCTGCTTCAGATTCCAATGTCTGTTTCCTTGAGTAAAGCAAATAAATGTCATTATAGACCAACTGGGTTTTCTGTTCCTGGAGAAAAACCATTTGTCCTCCGGAATGAGGCTGTCTGTTCCGTGTCTCTTCAAAATATTTTACTTTCTGCAGACTATCAAGCTGAAGAATGTCGATGTTAAGCCTTTTAAGCATTTCTTTATTCTGCTTCAGTCTTACCCTGTTTTGCTGTTGAAAAAGGGAGTCCTTATTGATGAAGCCTAAAATGCCGTTTCGTATTGTTCCGAGCTCCTGGGGGGAATTGATTTTAACCCTGATGTCCAAACGATCCTGCATTCTCACATTAATCGTATCATATACATCATGATTGTCAGAATAATCAACATAATCAGGCATATTATCATTACCCTTATCAATTATCCAGAATGCGCTGATATCTGAAATATTCTTTACCTGTTGTTCAGATATGGAAATTGCTTTAGAAAGGGCTTCAATATTGTTTTCTCTGCAATAAGTTTTTAATCTGTTAATGTATAATATCAAATCTGCATTTAAAATGGCATTATTCTTAAGAACGAGTTCAGCGGAATTTTTCTTTAGTTCAGGATCGTAATTGTTATTTTTTAATACAAGATCAGACGTATATGAAGAGGCTGAGGTCATTTTTAACAAATAGGAGGCACCGATCCCAAGTAATACACTTAATCCAAGCGGAATCCATCTTTTAACCAGAAATACAATACTTATGAGTAAAGCTTTGCCTAGCGATTTTCCCATTTGGTTAAGTCCTCTGCCAATTCTCTTGAACAGATCCAATAGATCAATTTCGTCATCCCTGACATTCTTTTTAGTTGTTTTTTCAGCCATATTAGTTAGATTGACGGATTATTTATACAAATATATTCAAATTTGGGCCAGATACAAGGAATCTGTTTTGGTTTAAATAAGACTGAAAACCTTAAGTGCAAGATCATTGATAAGCGGTTTGTAATCCTGTACAAATTCTCCAGTTACACGGTTACCGATGACCAGACATATTGTTAATGCCTTGTGTCCAAGTAAAGCTGACAGTCCATAAATTGCAGAGCTCTCCATCTCATAATTACTAATCGTCCTTCCTCTGAATGAAAACTCAGATAACTTATCGTTTATCTCATTGTCAAATGTCTCAAGCCTTAATCGTCTTCCCTGAGGGGCGTAAAATCCAGGAGCGGAGATGGTTATCCCTTTTATGAAGCCTTCATTTTGAAATAGTTCAACAAGCTCTTTGTTCGCATTAACAGCATAAGGGTAAGAGAGTGTATCAGGCCATTCAAGGTATTCAACCAGAGCGTCTGACAGTCTGGTATCTAATATCCAGTCGTAGCCCTCATAAAAATGTAAAAGACCGTCAAAGCCAATGGCAGTTTCAGCAAGAACGCATGATCCTGCAGGTATATCAGCTCTCAGCCCTCCCGAAGTGCCTAATCTGATAAAAGTGAGTGAAACAGGTTCTTTGTTTATTATTCCTGTATTCAAATCAATATTTACCAGGGCATCCAGCTCATTTATAAGGATATCAATATTATCTGTTCCAATACCTGAAGAGATAACAGTAATCTCCACGTTATCAAATGTTCCTGTGGCTGTGCGAAACTCCCTGTTCTCCTTTCTGACTCGCACTTCCTGCATCATCGAAGCCAGCATATCAACACGTCCCGGATCTCCGACAATAATTATTTTATCTGAAATATCACCTGGTAGAAGGTTCAGATGAAATATACTCCCGTCTTTATTGGTAATGAGCTCTGTTTTCTTTTGCATAGAAAAATTTTAAGCCCAAATTTAGTATAATCTGAATTAACAGACAAGGGACAGGGGAAATGAATAAAAGAAGGGGAGCAGGGGTGAAGGGGAGAGTAAAGAATTTAAGGTTAAGGTTAAGGTTAAGGTTAAGGTTAAGGTTAAGGTTAAGGTTAAGGTTAAGGTTAAGGTTAAGGTTATGATGACGCTGATGGTTATTCTTTTCTCAACCTCAACCTGAACCTCAACCTCAACCTCAACCTCAACCTCAACCTCAGTCTACTTATAATACTCCATTATTTTACCGGAAATAAGCTGCAGAGAAACCTCTGCAAGTTTAGTCTGGTAATGAGCCGATATTAATCTTTCTCTTGCATCAAGAAGACTTTTCTGCACCTCGCGCAAATCTATACCTGAAAGACTTCCAAGCTTATATCTCTCCAGGGCGATATCAAGGTTTTCCTTTGCAGTCTGAAAGTTCTGTTCTTCAAGAGAGATGAGTCTGAGGTTGTTCCCGTAAGCGCTGAATATAGTTAACAGATCGGCTTTTATTCCTTGTTGAACCTCACGGTATCTTAAATCTTTGTTATCCCTGTCGATTGAGGAATTGCGGATGTTTCTTCTCTGGTTATATCCATCAAAAAGGTTAACCCCAAGAGTAAGCCCATAATTCATTCCATTGGTTACCTGGCTTTTACTGGTGCTGTGAGTGTATGAGTATAGATTATAGTTGTAACCACCAGAAAAATTGAGATAAGGATAGGATCTGGAAATTATTATCTTATAATCATAATCTGAAATCGTCTTGTTTTTTGTGGCGATGAGAAGATTTGTATTATTGATGAGAGTCTCCTCCAAGAGTTTTTCATAAAGCAGATCAGGATTTACATCAATTGTCGTGTCGCTTGAAGAGAATTTATCGCTAAGGTTCTCTACTGCCATCATCTCATTAAGTCTGATCTGGGCTGATCTGACAACTTCATTCTGTCGGGAAAGGTTAGAACTATCTGAATTAACGTAAACACGTGATTGCAATACCTCAAGTTTAGAACCTGAACCAAGCAAATACCTGTCTTCATCAATCCTAAGTCGCTCCCGCGATAGGGTTAGGGCGTATTTCAGATTGTTCATAAGCTGAATCTGCAGGATATAGTTGTAATAACCTGATACAATATCCGCGATAAGGTTTTCAATTGTGAGCTGTGTATTCAATTGTCCTACCTGGTTAAGCTCACCAAGTTTTTTATAAGTTGTAACTGCATTGAATCCATTAAACAGAGTCATCCCCAATGCAACTGAACCTGTAGTAGTTGTATTGAATATTCCATCTGTTGTGGTTTGAGTACCATCAGTAAGATTAAGTTTAGTATTATTCAATGTGCCGCCATGACGTCCACTGAGATCGATCGTTGGTAAAAATCCTGCATTGCCCAGGGTAAAATTATTTTTCGAAATCGTTTCATTGTTTTTTGCGATAAGGATAGAGAAATTCCTCTCTAATCCGATTGATATACAATCTTTAAGCCCATAAACATGTTGTCCATGTGCAGGAGTCAGCGAAATTAGTAATAGAATAGGCAGACTAAGATAAATTAACCTCATTTTCAGATTTTTTTGTTTCGCTTGAAATATACGTATAGATAGCAGGAACAACAAAGAGGGTCAGTAACGTTGAAAAGAACATTCCTCCAACAACCGCAATTCCCATTGAAACCCGGCTCTGAGCTCCTTCTCCTAATCCCAATGCCAGTGGCATAATACCAAGGATTGTTGCCATACTTGTCATCAGGATTGGTCTGAACCGTGAGGCTGCAGCAAATTTGATAGCATCCAGTTTAGACATGCCGTTCCGTTTCCTCTGGTTAGCGAATTCCACTATCAAAATCCCGTTTTTAGTCACCAGTCCGATGAGCATTATAATACCAATCTGACTGAATATGTTCATTGTAACGTTAAAATACCACATAAACAAGAGAGCTCCTGTGAGAGCTAAAGGAACAGTCATCATTACTATGAAAGGATCTTTAAAGCTCTCGAACTGTGCTGCAAGGACAAGAAAAATAAGGATAATCGCCAGCATGAAAGCAAACATAAGACTTGATGAACTTTCCTTGAAATCTTTTGAATCACCGGCAAGAGCAGTTCTGAATGATTCATCAAGCACCTCTTTGGATATCTTATCCATCGCTTCAAGACCTTCACTGATTGTTTTCCCTTTTGCCAGACCAGCTGAGATAGTCGCTGATACAAATCTGTTGTACCTGTTAAGCTGTGGAGGCGCTGTCTCTTCTGTTAATGATACCAGATTATCGAATTGGATCATATCTCCATAATTATTTCTTACATATAACGATTTAAGATCCAGAGGTTTGTTTCGATCATTTCTTGCGAGATCGCCTAATATCTGATATTGTTTTCCATTCATAAAGAAATATCCGAACCTCTGTCCGCTGAGTGCA
>JGI20214J51088_10000619_pt1 | contig 24554 bp, 15 predicted proteins | sample WetSurMetagenome_FD_51088 | JGI IMG/M metagenome (IMG submission 51088) | reverse complement strand
ACTTTGCGGAGAGAGGGGGATTCGAACCCCCGGTACCCTTTTGAGGTACACACGCTTTCCAGGCGTGCCAGTTAAACCACTCCTGCATCTCTCCCTTAGTCCTCCGAAGCTTTAGCGAAGGAGGATTTCCTATGTGCAATGGTGTTAAAAACAGGGGCGCAAATTACAAAAATATTTTTACAAAATGCCCTGTCATGAGATTTCTCCTGATAACGATTTTTTCAATGATTCTGTTACTTTGTCAGTTGATGAATATCTTCCAAGCAAATGCATGAGCTTTGTAACAGAAGCTTCAGATGTTATATCAGTTCCACTCACTACACCCGCTGCCAGCATCTGGCGGCTTGTTTCATACAAACCCATTTCAACACTGCCTCCGTGGCACTGAGTTACATTGAATATTATTCCCCCATTATCAATAAACTGCTTTAAATCGTCAAGAAACCACTGGTATGTGGGGGCATTTCCAGAACCGAATGTCTCGATAATAAGGCCTCTTAACCCTTCCGTATTGGTGATAGCTTTTACGAGATTTCTGTTAATACCGGGAAACAATTTCAGTATTGCAACATTGTTATCGAACGATTTATGGACTATAAGTTTGCTATCTTTTGCAGGATGACTGATTAGGTTATCAAAATACCTTAGATGTAACCCAACTTCTGCGAGAGGAGGATAGTTGGGAGAATAAAAAGCATCGAAATGCTCAGCACTCATTTTTGTAGTACGATTACCACGTGTCAGTTTATTGTCGAAATATATGCAAACCTCTGGTACTGCAGGGCTTTCATCTTGTTTAGCTGCAGCTATCTCAATTGCAGTTATCAGATTTTCTTTTCCATCAGTGCGAAGCAGTCCTATTGGTAATTGAGAACCGGTAAAAATAACGGGCTTACCCAGGTTCTCCAGCATATAGCTTAAGGCTGATGCACTGTATGCCATTGTATCAGTTCCATGTAATACAACAAATCCGTCAAAATCATAATATCCTTCTTCAATGATCTCAGCCAATTTTATCCAAACTCCCGGGTCAACATTGGATGAATCTTTTACCGGGTCAAAAGAGATGGAATGAAGGTCATAACCAAACTTTCGTAATTCCGGAACATGATCTGAAATATGACGGAAGTCGATTGGTACGAGCGAACCTGTCTCCTGATCGTGAACCATTCCGATGGTTCCTCCTGTATAGATGATCAGTATTGAAATATCTTTTTTCTTCTTCATGCTTTTCTTTCAAAGATTGAAAAGAGCAGTTGAGTTGGCTAATGTTATTGCAGCAACCTCTTCTTCACTGGTTCCGAAAATTTCTGCCAGCTTTTTATTTATAATGCAAATATACGAACTCTCATTCCTTTTACCTCTGTATGGTACGGGCGCCAGATATGGAGAATCGGTCTCAAGAATCAGACTCCCCGGTCCGGTCTCCTTAACTATCTTATCGAGTCCGGAGTTCTTAAAGGTTACAATACCTCCAATACCGAGTTTAAATCCCATATTTATTGCTTTCACAGCATCATTGATATTTCCGGTAAAAGCATGAAGAACGCCTTTCAATCCTTTTCCATCAAATTCATCCAATACTGAAAATACTTCCGGAAACGATTCCCTTGAGTGTACTACTACCGGTAAATGTTTGTTTATAGCAAAAGAAATCTGTCTTCTGAAAGCAATTAACTGTTCTTTCAGGAAAGTTTTATCCCAGTAGAGATCGATCCCTATTTCCCCGATTGCAATGAATTTATGTTTTGTGGCCATATTTTCAAGTATGTCGAGCTGAGAAAGATAATCCTCTCTGACCGATGTGGGATGGAGGCCTATCATTGGGAGACAGACACCCGGGTATCTGCTCTCTGCTGAGAGCATCTGGTCAACAGACTGAGAATCAATATTCGGCATAAGCATCTTACTAACACCGCAGTTAACTGCCCTGTTTACCACTTCATCTCTGTCGGCATCGAATTCCGGAAGATAAATATGTGTATGAGTATCAATAAGATGCATCAAACAACCCCCTGGGCAATCATGGCATTAGCTACTTTCACAAATCCTCCTATATTAGCTCCATCAACGTAATTTATAAATCCATCTTCCTTTGTACCATACTTCACACATGTTTTATGAATATTTTTCATGATAGTCTGAAGTTTCTCATCAACCTCCTCGCGCGACCATGGTAACCTCATTGAGTTCTGGGTCATTTCAAGTCCCGATGTGGCAACTCCTCCTGCGTTAGCTGCTTTCCCCGGGCCATAGAGTATCCGGGCATTAAGGAAGACCTCTACTGCTTCGGGAGTGGAAGGCATATTTGCACCTTCAGATATACATATACATCCGTTCTTTACCAGCAATTTAGCCTCTTCTTCATTTATTTCATTCTGGGTGGCATTAGGCATAGCAATATCGCATTTTATGATCCAAGGCCTTTTACCTTCAAAATATTCAACGCCATATTTTTCTGCGTACTCTTTAATTCTTCCCCTTCTTACATTCTTGAGCTCCATAATGAAACTGAGTTTCTCAGAATCAATTCCTTTGGGATCGTAAACAAATCCGTTTGAATCAGAAGAAGTAACCACTATACCTCCCAGTTCAGTCACTTTTTCTGTAGCGAACTGGGCCACATTGCCAGATCCGGATATACACACGATTTTACCCTTTAAATTGTCATTTCGGGTTGCAAGCATCTCCTGTGCAAAATATGTAGCTCCGTAACCTGTAGCCTCAGGACGGATAAGAGATCCACCCCATTCAATTCCTTTGCCGGTAAGTACTCCTGTAAACTCATTCTTCAGTCTCTTGTACTGACCAAAGAGATACCCGATTTCCCTTCCGCCTACTCCGATATCCCCGGCCGGAACATCGGTATCAGCTCCAATATGACGATAAAGTTCCGACATAAAACTCTGACAGAACCTCATTACTTCATTATCCGACTTACCCTTTGGATCAAAATCAGATCCCCCTTTACCTCCACCCATTGGTAATGTCGTAAGACTGTTTTTAAAAACCTGCTCGAAGGCAAGAAATTTGAGAATACCCAGGTTAACAGTGGGATGGAGTCTTAGACCTCCCTTATACGGGCCTATTGCACTGTTCATTTCAATTCTGTAACCTCTGTTTATCTGGACCTCTCCTTTATCATCTAACCAGGGGACCCGGAAGATAATTGTCCGTTCAGGTTCTGCAATTCTTTCAAGAATCTTTGCATGTTTATATTTTGGATTTTCTTCGATAAAGGGAATCAGGGATTCTGCAACCTCCTGAACTGCCTGATGGAACTCGTTTTCGCCAGGATTTCTGGCCTTGATCATAGCCATAAATTGTTGTACTCTCGGATCCATAATTTTAAGGTTTTAGTAAAATGTTATTAGGTGAGTTAAAAGTATAAAAAAAAAAGGACAAAGAAACCCTTGTCCTTTTGATCGATTCAGTAATATTTACTTAGGTAGTTTGGGAATATCAGTCTTTGTTATAATATCAATTTTCGTCTTAAATTCCTTAACCTGATTATTATAAATCTCCAGAGCTTCTACCTGCAGGTTTGTAGGTTTTCCAAGGTAACCTCCAACTGCACCATAAATCTCAGCAATATTCTCCCGAAGTCTTACCTGGCCAGTAATTCCTCCTTCTCCGGACTGGGTAGCTGAGATCTGCTCATGCATTTTTTCACAATTTGCAACAAGAGCCTGGATCTTTTTCAGCGATGAACCTTTAGTTTTTGAAGCTTTGATTTTAAGTGTATCGCGGGTATCCAGAATCTTCTGGTCAATAGAAGCAAGTTCTTCAAGAAGATTATATGCTTTCATGAGGGTTTCCCTCTGAAGTTTCCGATCGTCTGCTGTGTGTTTCAGACCCTGTATATCATTCAATATCAGATTTGTTGTAAACACCTCGGTACCTTTTGTCAGCTTTACTGTATATGTACCTGCCTTATAATCCGGACCAAAAGCCGCTTCTCCCAGAATGTTGGGAGATTTTGGGACTTTTGGAGGATCCATTGAGGTAGCTATCCTTACAATGTTTATTCCTTTACGGTTTCCTGCCGGCAGTTTTTTCAGAAACTTACCATCGGAGTCATAAATATCGATGTACATTTCGCCGAACATGTGCCGTTTTTTTAAGAAATAACAGATTGTTGCAGCTGTTGTCGGATTCAGACCGGTAAATTCTGCATCCCCTGGAAAATCCTGTGTCCCGATTCCTGATGGAAAATAATATGGACGCATAGGTAGAAAAGCAAATTCCTGGGCTAATACCGACTGATTAAAAGTACGAAGAGGAGTGAGGTCGTCGATAATGATTATTCCTCTTCCATGAGTTGCAAGAACAAGATCATTCTGACTGGTTTGGAAAGCCATATCAAATACACCGGTCTGAGGAACTTTATTCTTAAACCGTACCCATTCCTTACCATGATCAAGACTGACAAAAAGACCCATCTCAGTTCCCAGGAATATTAGGTCGGGATTTACTGGATCTTGTTTTATTACATGGCAGAATCCAAGAATATTTTTGTTCACCAAAGAGTTCCATGTTTTTCCAAGATCATTGGTATAATAGACATAAGGATTCATATCCCCGTTGCGATGAGCATCAACAGTTACCCAGGCAGCATTCTTATTCTTATTGTCAGCATCGATAGATGAAATAAAGGCCATGGCAGGAAGGCCCGGGACAAAATTATTAAGTTTTGTCCAGTTTTTGCCACCATCCGTTGTTAGCTGGATATTGCCATCGTCTGTTCCGGCCCAGATAATATTCTCATCAAGAGGAGATTCGCAAACAGAAAAAATTGTAGTATTGTTCTCAGCTGTACTGTTATCGATAGTCAGACCTCCTGATTTCTCCTGGTTCTGGCGAACAGGATCATCAGTTGTTAGATCAGGAGATATTCTTTCAAAGGAATCACCCTTATCTTTAGAGCGAAAAAGATACTGAGATCCTACATATAGCCAGCCGGATTTTTTTCCAAAGACAGTTGGTGTGTTCCAGTTAAACCTCAGCGATTCAGTGCCTGCTTCAGGAAACGGTTTGATATATTTACTTTCTCCGGTGCGTTGATTTGTCCTTGAAATTCTTCCGCCCTGGTACTGGGAGTAAGTAATGTCAGGATCTGTCTGGTCTCCATATGTATAGAACCCGTCACCATAACCAATATTTTTCCAATCGGAATTTTTAATACCCCCCGGTTTTTTAGATGGCCCTGACCATGAACCATTATCCTGTAACCCGCCATATACATTATAAGGGTCTTTATTGTCAACACTTACGTGGTAAAATTGTGAAACAGGCAGGCACTGAACAAATCGCCACGAGTTTCCCTTATCTGCAGAAATATAAACACCTCCATCCGTTCCCATATACATGAGGCGGTTATCAACAGGACTTACCCAGAGGGCATGAGTATCGCTATGATAATTGCCTCCGGTAACGGAAGGACTCTGGAAAATCTTGCCTCCGTTTGAACTGACCCACAGAGAAGTGCCCGGTTTATATATGCGATCAGGTTCTTTAGGATCAGGGACCAGAAGACTATAGTAAAATGGTCTGTCAGCCATCATAACCTGGTCGCTCATCTTTTCCCATGAAGATCCCTGGTCAGAAGACCGGTACAGAGCTGATTTTTTGGACTCAATGAGTGCATAAAGGTAATTAGGTTTAACAGGTGAGATTGCCAGAGCAATTCTTCCAAGNGTATCTTTTGGCAATCCTGTCTGAATTTTATTCCATGTAGTCCCTCCGTCAGTCGATTTATAGATTCCACTNCCNGGACCACCTGATCTGAAGGTATATGCCTGGCGTCGGAAGTCCCACATAGAAGCATAAAGAAGGGAAGGATTGACCGGATCCATTGCTATATCAGCACATCCAACCGAGGGACCTGTGTAAAGTAACTTCGACCAGGTTTTTCCTCCATCAGTAGTTTTATAAAGGCCCCTGTCTTCGCTATCGCCCCAGAGTCCCCCCATTACTGCTGCATAAACTATTCCTGAATTGGCAGGATCGATGATTATTTTCCCTATCCGTTCACTTTTTGGCAAGCCCATCAGTTCCCACTTTTCTCCTCCGTTTATAGTCCGATAGATCCCGGTGCCAACTGAAACACTATTGCGTACCCATACCTCACCTGTCCCAACCCAGACAGTATCAGGATGGTTCTGATCTATGGCAATTGTTCCGATCGACTGGGAATACTCATCAAATACACTCTTAAAAGTTGTCCCCTGATTGATTGATTTCCAAACGCCACCGCCTGCTGCACCAACCCATACGGTATTAGGATTTTTGTTTACTGCGTCGATACATGATATACGTCCGCTCATTCTGGCAGGACCAATCTGTCTTCCTTCAATATCTCCGAATGTTGCATCTGTAACCTGTCCTTGAAGGCCAGATATTCCAGCCAGAGAAATGATTATTATGATAAGATGTTTTAGGTTCATTATCTTAGTGAGGTAAAATTTACTTTTAGATATCTGATTATTTTACTGGTTTTTCAAAGAGAGTATCAGCCAGCTCTGTATTTAAATCAACCTTATCGACAACTATTGTCATTGCAAGCTGACCATTCATTTTAGTTTCGATTTTTGCAGGTACAGCCATCCCTTCAACCTTCATGTAGTTACTATAATAAGTATCTGCCTCGGTTTCATTTCCCATAACCTTGATTTTGGTATTTGAACGCAATAAGACGTACGAATCTGAATCAATGTAATAAGTAAATGCATCACCCTCTTTCGTGACAAGTTTGATTTTAAAACAGGAAGTCCCTTCCATGTCATCTTTTCCGTCAAATGTTACGGTATACCCTTTATCTTTCCAGTTCCACAGCATTCCATCCATATCTGACTGATATTTCATGGATTTTAGTTCATCTTCAGACATAGGCTGAGGCTCTGTTGCACCTGTAAATGGATTGAGGTTCCATCCCTCTTTTCCGTTATAGTTCTGGATAAAGGTCAATGCCTGAAATGTCCCTTCGACTCTGATTTTAGCGGGACGCTTAGCCATCTGAATAAATGGTATTTCCATGCCCCCCTGAATCATTTTTCCTGTTAATTTTTGTGTTTTTACTTTTAAGACAGCGTCCTGTCCCATAGCTGAAAAGTGTTCTTTAAGGATTTCATCTACCGATTGAGACTGTATCAGATTTCCTGATACAAAAAGCAAAACTGCTAAGAAGGTTGTAATGGTTTTCATAAAGTTTAGAATTTGTTGTTTTTATATAAGCAAGTTATTCTTTTTTAAGAATTAAAACAAGAGTTTAAATATTCAGGAAATCCGATATAAGTTTCCCGGATAACATTTTAGCAAACCTTTAAACTCCATCTGCAGAAGCAGGGAGGATAATTTGTATACAGGAATTTCAAGCAAACGGCATAATGTATCAATTGTCAGTTCTCCTTCCTTTGTCACCAATTCATATATCATCTTTTCAGTATCATCCAGTTCTGAAAATAAAGTTCTTTGTACAGGAGGTTTGGATTTCTCGGGTTTCCAGTTGAGAAAGTATTCGATATCATCAGAGCATTCTATAAGCGCAGCTTTATTATTTCTTATAAGATTGTTACATCCGGCTGACCATTGATCATCAGGTCTTCCAGGTACTGCAAAAACATCACGATTATATGAATCAGCAATGTCAGCTGTAATAAGAGCTCCACCTTTTATTCCTGATTCGACAACAAGAGTGGCATCGGACAACCCTGCGATTATCCGGTTTCTTTTCAGGAAATTATTGCGCTCAGGCAGAGCATCAGAAAGAAAATCAGTCAGCAATCCTCCTTTGTTTACCATCGCTTTTGCAGTTGAAGTGTGAACGGACGGATAGGTGGTTTTAAAGCCATGTCCCAGTACTCCGATAGTTTGAAGATTATTTGCAAGAGCTGCTTTATGTGCAGCAATATCTATTCCGTATGCCAGGCCACTTACAACTATCAGATCAGGATGGCCTGATGCCAGACCTCCGATAATCTTTTCACATTGCTCTTTTCCCCTGATTGTGGCATTACGTGTGCCAACTACACTTAATATTTTTGAAGCATTAAGATCACATTCACCCATAAAAAAGAATACAACAGGAGAATCATCGCACTGACGAAGTCTGAACGGATAATCATTATCAAGATAGAAATAGGATCTGATGTTGTTTTTTGTGATATATTCTGCTTCCTGTTCCGCTGTATCAAGGTAAGATCTGTCACTTATATACTTTGCAATTCCTGATCCGATCCCTGGTATTTTGATAAGATTTCTGTATGGTTCATGAAAAACTGCTTCCACGCTCCCGAAGTATGATACAAGCTTTCTTGCATTAATATCACCGATGCGTGGGATAAGACCTAAAGCAATTTTATGCTTAAGTGATACTTCCGGCATAGCACAAGAAATTGAGACCCTTAAAGATAAAAAAAAATAGAGACACGCAATTGCAGTTCTCTATCTTTTTGCACCCATCCCCCCTAAAGGGGGGGTAAAGCGCTATTAATTTATTGTATTTATATTATATAACAGTATTAACCCCCCTTTAGGGGGGCAGGGGGCATAGCCGTCAACTTAAGGGTCTAAGAAAGGATTTATAAAGAGGATCAATAAAGTCAAACGGATTTTAATGTCGAAATTCAGTTCGTTCATAATACTTTCCCCTCCTTTTGAAGGAGAGCCTGCCCCGCCCTAGCGGGGGGTGGCCGCAGCACGTTGATAGGCAAATTATTGCAAAGGTTTGCTGCGGCCGGGGTGGTTGACTGGTTTGTCAGATCGATTCTTTTCTTGTATTGATGACTTTCCTTATCTCACTTTTTAAATATTCAGGTTCCTGGAAAACAAATCTGTTTTCAAACCTTAATACAATGAATCCCAAGCTCTCCAGGTATTTATCTCTGTTTTCATCCTTCTGTATTTTATGGTATTCACCATGGGGATTACCGTCAAGTTCAATTATAAGTTTTTCTGAAGGACAACAGAAATCAACAATGTAATTACTAATGCTGTATTGTCTTCTGAATTTTCTTCCGTCAAGTTTTTTTGATTTTAACATCTCCCAGAATACTGCCTCAGCCGAAGTGGACTTGTTCCTGAGAGATGATCTGAAAGATTTAAGGCCTTTTTTGTTGAATAGGTTTTTGTTTATCATAGATATAATGATAAAAAGAAACGAATAAATCAACCACCCCGGCCGGGGAATGAACCTTGTAAAAATCAGATAATCAATAGTCCCGGCCACCCCTCCTTCAAAAGGAGAGCCTGCCCCGCCCTAGCGGGGGGAAACTTTTTCTGATCTCTGATTTTATAATACTACTCTTAGGTTGACGGCTATGGGGCAAGGGGGGCTTAGATCACCCCCATATCCAGCATTGAACTTGCTACCTTCAGGAATCCTGCAATATTTGCACCTTTTACATAATCAACATAGCCATCTTCCATCTTTCCATGTTTAACACACTGGCCATGAATATTACACATGATCTCATGCAGACGGTCATCTACCTCCTGGCTGTTCCAACGAAGCTTCATTGAATTCTGGGTCATCTCCAGACCAGAGGTTGCAACTCCACCGGCATTAACTGCTTTCCCTGGTGCGAATAGAATTTTATTTTTGTGAAATTCCTCAACAGCTTCGGGTGTGCAACCCATATTAGATACTTCTGCAACAAGGATAACTCCGTTGCTGATCAGTTTTTTTGCGTCTTCGCCGGTAAGTTCATTTTGGGTAGCACATGGCAGTGCAATATCAACTTTAACATCCCAGGGGCGTTTCCCTTCGTGAAATTCAACGCCTTCAAATGCATATGAATATGGTTTAACTATATCTTCGTTTGAGGCACGAAGCTCAAGCATATAATCAATTTTTTTACCGGAGATACCTTCGGGGTCATAAACATAACCATCAGGACCTGAGATAGTAACTACTTTTCCTCCCAGCTCTGTTGCTTTTAAGGCAGCGCCCCAGGCTACATTGCCAAATCCTGATATTGATATAGTTTTACCTTTAAAAGTTTCATTCCTGGCTGCCAGCATTTCCTTGGCAAAATAAATTCCACCATAACCGGTAGCTTCAGGACGTATAAGGGAACCTCCCCAGTTACTGCCTTTTCCGGTCAATACTCCCGTATGTTCACCTGAAAGTCTTTTATACATCCCATACAGGAAACCAATTTCACGTCCTCCCACACCAATATCGCCGGCAGGAACATCAGTTTCAGCTCCGATATATTTCCAGAGTTCAAGCATAAATGACTGACAGAACCTCATTACTTCGGCATTTGATTTGCCTTTTGGATCAAAGTCAGACCCTCCTTTACCACCTCCCATAGGAAGAGTGGTGAGTGCGTTTTTAAAGATCTGTTCAAATCCAAGGAACTTAAGTATTGACAGGTTCACGCTCGGGTGGAAACGTAGACCTCCCTTGTATGGTCCAATTGCATTATTGAACTGAACACGGTAACCGAGATTTACCTTCACATTTCCTTCATCATCAACCCATGGAACCTTAAAAGTTATTGCACGATCAGGCTCAATGAGGCGTTCAATAATATTTGCAGATTCAAACTGCGGGTTCTCGTTATAAACCTCTTCAATAGACTCCAGTACTTCTCTTACTGCCTGTAAATACTCAACCTCTCCGGGATGCTTCTTTTCGAGGTTGTTCATGATTTTATCTACATTCATTATTATGATATTTTAATTTATAATCAGATTCTAAAAATGCCTATTCAAATATGAGGTTGTTAAAAATAATTAAAAATGATAAAACTCATGTTATCAGATGATAACCTTCACACCTGTGGGGCATATAAATTCAGGGATCTTAGCAATTTGCCTCTCTCCTCCCGGTTAAGTGCACTGATGTAAACAGGTGGATATTTAGCAACTCCCTCATTGAATTGCTGGAAAAGAATTATGCTTTGTATAAGGCCGAAGAACCTGGATTGAATCTTATAACCCGAAAAAGTCCTTTTATTTATTTCTACAGAATTCTTCTTTCCTCCAACAATACCCGCAGTAAAATACCTGATTATGATTTTCTCCTCTTCATCGGAATAAGAAATGAACTGATAATTGAGAAACATCGGGAGAAATGCAATAAAAAGATATAATGTTACAAGAATGAGAGTCCAGGCAGAATCACTCATTCCCAGAAGGGGGAATTTAATTAGTCTCGCTACATAAGTCAGGGCGACGTAAGCCAGAAGTACTACAGTAGCTCCGAATAGTTTGATTCTTAAACTTATGATTGTTCTGCTATTGTCGAATGTCATTTCAAAAAGTTTAAGTAAAAATAATTTGTTTTTTTCAATAAGCGCTGCTGCAAAGTAATAAAATAAGATAACTTAACAGTACCTTTTATGCAAACCAGTTATATAAATACTTACATTATAATCATCCGTTACATTTAAGACAACAAATTGTTACTATCAGGAAATTAAACTTATTTTTGAAGAACTAACCTACCTGCTTTGAACGATCTTCTACTGATTGAAGGACTACGGCGCAGAGATAAAGTAGTATTTGATTATATCTTCAATTATTACTACTCATCACTTTGTACTTTTTCCATGCAGTATCTTAAGGATCGTAATACAATCGAAGACCTTGTACAGGACTTTTTTGTCTCTCTATGGATAGATGCTCCTGGTTTGGAGATCAGGTCATCACTTAAGGCGTATCTCATTGTAAGTATCAAAAACAGGTGTCTGGATTTTCAAAAACATCAAAAGGTATCTGAAAAATACCGGGAGTATATTCTATTCTCATCAGAGACAGGTGAAAGCACTACTGACCATTATTTTGCAGAATCAGAACTTCGCCAGGCCATTAAGATAAGCCTTGAAAAGCTTTCACCCCGTTGCCGTGAAATATTTGAGTTAAGCCGTCTGAAAGGGTTATCAAACCAGGAAATATCCGAACAACTGGGAATCTCAAAACGAACTGTTGAAATTCAGATTAGTAACTCGTTAAAAGTTCTTAGAAAGAAACTTATTGAATATCTTCCGCTTTGGCTGGTTCTCTGGCTGATCAGATAACCTTATTGATGCTCCGTCGCGAGACGAACCTGCGAAGGATTTGTTTCATGGAAAATGTAACAAAAATCAAAAAAAACGATCACGTGCATATGTGTGCCATTGACTTTAGTCGTCTTATAACCAGACAGCGAAAAGAAGATGACTGTTTTCGCTGGGTTAGATAAAATTGTTATAGATTAGGAAAAGAAGAAGGAAGAGGAAGCTCCGGGTATAAATTAAAAAGTAAGCGTGTCTGTATTGCGGTATAGATTGTTTATGCTCCGGACTTCTCTCTTTCAGCTTCGAACTGGTTTTGTAAATTTAGATTGGAAAAATGAAAGTTACTTTGAGTGAAGTTGAAAAGTTATTTCCAGGATATTTATCAGGAGACTTGTCTGATACAGACCGGTCGAAAGTTGATGAATGGAGAAAAGAGTCATCTGAGAACGAAGCTCTCTACCACGAAACCCTGAAAGCATGGGAAGCGATATCCCTGCTACATGAAATGGAAAAGTTCAACTCTTTCGAAGCGTTGAAAAAAGTCAATACAAAATTATCTCAATCATGGTTTTCGAAATGGCGGATTATTATTCAGCGCGCTGCTGCAATATTACTGCTCCCGCTATTGGTCTATTCCGGGTTTCTTACAATACAAAAGCTGTCGATGAAAAAAATGACGGAAGAACATGTTATACTGCAAACCGTGACTTCACGGCAGGGAATGATAACACAGTTTTTACTTGTCGATGGTACAAAGGTTTGGCTGAATTCAGGTTCCGAATTGCAATTTCCGTCGAGTTTTACCGGAGACATGAGAGAGGTGAAGCTGAGAGGAGAAGCATTTTTTGAAGTGGTAAAGAATGATAAACAGCCGTTCAGGGTAAATGCAAAAGAACTTAAAGTTGATGTTTTGGGTACTTCGTTCGATGTTTTGAGTTATGATGACGACACACAGTCGGAAGTAACACTTATTGAAGGGAAAGTCAGCTTATCAACAGAAAAAGGGAAGGCTAAAAAAGAATTTGGCACTATCCATCCCGGACAAAGAGCCGTTTTTAAAGAAGAATTCCGGGAAGTATATACTGAGGATGTTGACGTTGACAAATATATCTCCTGGCGCGATGGCAATCTGATTTTCCGTGATGACCCGATGGAAGATGTAATCAGACGGTTGAGCCGTTGGTTCAATGTTGAGATAGTTGTCAATGATCCTGAAATAAAAAGTTATATCTATACTGCTACCTTCAGAAATGAAAACCTTGAACAGGTGTTGAAGTTATTAAAACTGTCGGCACCGATCGATTACCGGATTGTCGATAGCAAAACGCTGCCTGACAATGAATTCACGAAACAAAGAATTTACCTTATGAAGAAAAAGATTTAAAAAATACCGGGAATGTAGTTTGGACACAACACTCCCGGCAAAAGAATCGGTTATCTTTTTGATAGAAAGATAACTGTGATTGATAGTACTAATACTAAACCATTTCAAAGTTATGAAAAAAATCTCATGTGTAATGCGGAGATGTCAAAAAAGCGCCTATCTCCGAAAAATCTGGATGACTATGAAGCTAACGATGGTTCTGATTTTTTTAGCCATCACCAACCTGATGGCTTCTGAAGCTTACTCACAAACAGCTAAAATGACATTGCAGCTTAAAGATGCCACTGTCAGGGAGGTGTTGAACAAGATTGAAGAAAATAGCGAGTTCTTCTTTCTCTACAATGGCAAACTTGTTGATGTCGATCGAATAGTGTCTATGGACGTTAATGATGAAAAGATCAATGATATACTCGGTGACCTGTTCCGGGAGACCGATGTTGTTTACGCTGTTGTTGACCGGCAGATAGTTTTGACCAACAGAGCCAATCAAAACGGTTTCATGCAGACTGAAAATCAGCAACTAAGAATAACAGGGATTGTTAGCGGTAAGGATGGTTCACCCTTACCTGGCGTAAACGTTGTTGTTACGGGAATAACACAGGGAACAATAACCGATGTTGCAGGTAAATATAGTATTGATGTTCCTGCGGGAACAAAAAGCCTGACATTTTCATTTATCGGAATGGAATCCCGGGAAATCATTATCGGGACATTATCTCAAATCAACGTAACAATGACTGAAACGGCATTTGGTTTGGAAGAGGTTGTTGTAATAGGATATGGTGTACAAAAAAAAGTTGACCTGACAGGAGCAATATCAACTGTTAAAGGGGAAAATTTATTAAAGGCATCTGTTCCTAACCTTTCATCGGCACTTAGTGGTAAGATTACAGGTGTAACATCGATCCAAACTTCAGGACAACCTGGATTTGATGATGCAACTTTTCGGATAAGGGGTGTCAGCACTACCGGAGATAACAGTCCTCTTATTATTGTTGATGGAGTGGAGAGGTCTTTTTCCCGTATTGATCCCAATGAGATAGAGAGTGTAACTGTTCTGAAAGATGCCGCATCAACAGCTGTTTATGGCGCAAGGGCTGCAAATGGAGTGTTGTTAATAACCACAAAAAGAGGAGTCTTAGGAAAACCGGTATTTAGTTATGCAGGAACCTGGGGGATTCAATCTCAGACAAGGAAAATTGATCTGATGAACGCTGCTGAGTATTCGAAATATATAAATGAAGCAAAAGCAAATTATGATGAAGAATTACTATTTACAGATCAGGAAGTTGCGGATTATCAGAGTGGAAAATTGAAAAGCTATAACTGGCTTCCTTCTATATTTAGTAATACTGCCCCTCAGCAAAAACACAACCTTTCGGTAGTTGGGGGCTCCGAAAATACTAATTACTTTATATCATTTGGTTACTTGGACCAGAGTGGATTTTACTCTACATCAAATTACAAACAATACAGCCTGCGTTCTAATATTGATGTAAAACTTACAGATAGACTTAAACTCAGCGTAAATCTTGCTGGTCGTCTTGAAGACCGTACTCGTTCTTCTGCCGGAGATGAATCGATTTATCAGGGAAGCTTATTCGCACGCCCTATATATGATCCATTACCTGTAGTGGATGGTGTTCAGGTATTAGGTTCTAACGGGGTTTCCGGATCTCCTAAAGGAAATGCAGAAAACAGTGGCACTGATGCCAGAAAATCAAATATATTTCAAAGTAATATTAATCTGGAATATAAGGTTCCCGGTGTTGAAGGGCTTTTAGCAAGGGCAATGTATTCCTATGATTTCCAATTTGACACCCAAAAAGTATTTAAATTTCCATATACCTATTTTCAGTTGAATGAATCAACCGGTGAATATGTTGCCTTATCAGGGGGGGCTTCAACAATAAATTTGAATGAAAGAAGGACTTATAGCCCACAATCGACTTTACAATTGAGCCTTAATTATTCTAAAAAAATTGGACATCACACTATTTCTGCATTGGGATTGTTTGAACAATCAGAAACTTATGAAGATTTTATTTCTGCTTTCAGAGATAATTATATTTCAACTATTCTACCTATTATTTCTGCTGGTGGTACTGATCTGTTGAATAATGACGGAAGCCCCAGTGAAACAGCAAGGAGGGGATATGTAGGCAGAATTGATTATGATTATAAAGGTAAATATTTGTTTCAATCAAATATGCGTTTGGATCAATCATTTAATTTTCCTAAGAATGGAAGAAATGGCTTTTTTCCGGCATTTTCAGCAGGGTGGAGGATATCCGAAGAGAATTTTATGAAGGGGTTTGATGCTTTGAGTAATTTAAAAATCAGAGCCTCCTGGGGTAAAGTTGGGAATGACAGGATTCCTGCTTTTCAGTACTTATCTAATTTTATTTTACAAGGAGGTACCGTAATCGGAAACAAGTATAATCTGGGAATTGTTGAAGCCGGTATCGCAAATCCACTTATTACCTGGGAAAAGGCAACAACAACTGATATTGGAGTTGATTTAGGTCTTTGGAATAATAAACTTTCTTTTGAATTTGATTATTTTTCAAAGAGAACAGAAGATATCCTGCAACCAAATACCGGAGTAGTCCCATATACTTTTGGTGCAGAATTACCAGATGCAAATATTGGCATTATCGATAGCTGGGGAACAGAAGGCAGGATAATTTATAGTAATACTTTCGGAGAGCTTCACTTTATGGCTGACGCCAACTACACATGGTCTGATAATAAAGCAATTTTTGTGTCAGAACCGATTGATATACTACCTTCGATTGCTCAAACAGGGAGAGCATTAGGCTTGAGATATGGGTATCTAAGCGACGGACTGTTTCAAACGGAACAGGAAATTCTGGCCGCCCCACTACAATTCTCAGAAGATAATTCGGAATTAAAACCAGGAGATATAAGATATAAAGATATTAATGGCAGGGATGATGATGGAAAACTGACAGGAAAGCCTGATGGAATAATTAACGATGACGACAGGGCTGTAATCAGTACAAGTGAAATTCCTAAATGGATTTTTGGTTTCAATCTTAATATGGAGTATAAGGGTTTTGATGTCTTAGCTAATTTTCAAGGCGCAACAGGTTTTTCAAGATATATCCAACCCATAGCTTTTGAAAGGGATGGAAATACATATCGCGAGTTAATTGATTCCTGGAGACCTGGGAATGAGAATGCCAGATATCCGAGGCTTAAATCATCAGACCTTTCGGTAAACAATGGTGTTGAATCAGATTTTTGGGTAACAGATGTTTCCTATATGCGGTTAAGAAACCTGGAAATAGGTTATACTCTTACAAGCCAAAAGCTGTTCCTGAAGAAAATAGGTATTGAAAACCTTCGGATATTCGTTTCCGGAACAAACCTTTTAACTATTTCAAATCTTGATTGGAGGGATCCTGAAGGTGCATCAGGTCGTAATCCTTTCTATCCGCAGGTGATGACTACTTCTTTTGGTGTTAATGTTAAATTTTAAGTATAAAATCATGAAACGAATAATATATATTATACTGCTATCCTTTTTCGTTGCAGCTTGTGATGATAATTTCCTGGATAGGAATCCTTTGGATCAAATAAGTTCTTCCGGTGTTTTTACAGATAAAGCACTGGCTGAAGCATATCTGAATAACCTGACAGGAAAGATTAGTTATGGATTGCATCCTGTCAGTGAGAACGATGATGAGGAATACACTGTCGGATATGGGACATATCCTTGCATGCTGGCTTCGATTACAGATGAGGCCAGAGCAAAGAGTGGATGGGTTCAAAATAACGCAACAATAGTACCCGGAGATATTTCTCCGGAGAATATGGGTGGATTAGATCTTTGGAAATATGCATACTCTACCATAAGAGAGGCGAACAGCATTATTGAAGGAATAACTAAATCCTCATTTGATGAAGATTTTAAAACACAAGTTATTGCACAGGCAAGATTTATCAGGGCGTTTTTCTATTTTGATTTGGTAAGGAGATATGGTGATATTCCTTTAATTAAGGTAGCTCAGTCGATGTCTGATGATCTGCTTGTTTCAAGAGATCCAAAATCAGAAGTATATGATTATATTAATACGGAGTTAACCGAAATTGCAAACCAATTACCAAATAAATCTGAACTTGAGGCAGGTAAGATTAGTAAGCAGGCAGCTATTGCAATAAATGCCAGAGCCATGTTATATGCAGAACGATATGCTGATGCAGCCAAACTGGCAGACCTTATAATTACCGGAGCAAATAATGATGGAATTGATTTATACCCGGATTATGGGGAGCTTATGATTTCTCATGGAGGAAATATTGAAACGATATTTGAGAAATTGAGCTTGCCACCTAATGCAGGACACTCTTTTGGCTATTATAATTGGCCACAAAGATGGAGAGTTTACTATGGGGGACAGACAGATCCAACTCAGGAAATGGTGGACTCTTATGAGATGGCCACAACAGGTTTACCAATAACTGATCCGGCTTCTGGTTATAATCCTGATAAGCCTTATGATGGAAGGGATTCTCGCTTTTATGCCTCAATCTTTTACCATGGAAGTGAGTTCTCCGCAATTCAGCCGGTAGAGGGGGAACCCTATATTGACATGGAGTGGGGTAATTTCAGAGAAGGGCCTGGTGCTAAGGTACAGTTAGCAGCTTCAACAACCGGATATCTGGTTAAAAAATTCGTAGATCCAAGTGATGGTTTTAGCCCCAAAGAATTTCAAAGTAAATCCTCCTGGCAGGAAGTACGATTTGCAGAAGTACTTTTAATATATGCAGAAGCTGCGAATGAAGATGGTGGCCCTACTGGTAAAGTTTACAATTCAATTAATCGTATCCGTAACAGAGCAGGACTTCCGGATTTAAAAGCAGGTTTATCAAAAGAGCAAATGCGTGAAAGTATTCGCCACGAAATAAAAATAGAACTTGCTTTTGAAAACCATCGTTGGTTCGACCTTATAAGATGGGGGATAGCTGTACAAACTTTAGATGGGTATGTTCCCCATCGCGTTAAAATTGTACGTAAAGCCGATGCTCCAAGTCAGGCAGATGTACCTCAGTTATTTGAACAGCAGTATTTCACTTATATATATGAGCCAGTGCCGGGTAGGAATCAAACATTTCCAGAAAGGCAAAACTTATTGCCTATTCCTCAGACAGAAATAGATAAAAATCCAAATTTGCGGCCACAGAACCCAGGTTATTAAGAATTCTTTGAATTACATAATTTTTGAGAAAACCATAGTTGTTAATCAGTTGGTATGGTTAAATAAAAGCTGGTTATAGGTATCCTGGTTCATCCGGGATACCTTTTAGCTAAATCTTATAAAAACTTACTATTATCAATTTTTAGATTTTTGTGTTCGTCACTAAATTTTTTAATTTCAAATTAAAAATTGATTCTGTTATGTAATTTTGGAAAAACGACAAAGAACTTTATGCCAGGGCAAAACAATTGAAATTGCTTCATGAAATGAAAAAACTATTTTTTTTCTTAACTATCGGGTTTTGGGTTAATTTATCTGTTTTTGCACATGAAAACATTTATTCGAAACCATTTATTAAGTTAATCATTGATAAAGTAAATGATTACCAATACGCCAATCCCTGGATAGAAACGGATGACAACTGGATCAGGGGAACTTATTACTCTGGTGTGATGGCAGTTTACCAGACTACGGGAGATGAAAAGTATTTACTGCAATGCGATGCCTTAGGGGAAAAACTGAAGTGGCAAATACCAAAATTAATACCGGGACAAAAGGAAAGTGGGGTAAATTTGCTAACCTTCGGGCAAACTTGGCTTGAAAGTTACATCGCTAAAAAGGGGAAATATAAAATTGAACCCCTTATTGCTTATCTCGATGATCCAACCTTTCGGAATGCCATTTCAGAACCTTTGGAATGGTATTTTGAGGGAGGGGAGCGATATGTTGATGGCTTGTTTACAGGTCCTCCAGCTCTGGCAATGCTATACCAAATCACCGGGGAAGAAAAATATATAAATTGGATGGACGCCTGTTTTTGGGATGTTTACGGGGCACTCTTCGATATTAAAGAGGGACTGTTTTACAGGGATGTCAGGTACAAACCGGGGTATTCCAGCGAAGTTGCTGAAAGGTTTTTGCGTCCTGATTCAATTCCACGCGAAGAGGCCCGAAAATCCTACGTTTATCAGGAAACAGAAAACAAGAGAAAAGTGATATGGTCACGGGGAAATGGTTGGGCCCTGGCCGGACTTGCACGAATTCTCAAATACATGCCAACTGACCATGCAAATTATGGAAGATACAAAGCCGTTTTTATAAAAATGGCGATTGAATTGAAAAAGCGCCAGCAACCGGATGGATTTTGGTATCAAAATCTTGATGACCCGCAGGATTTTGGTTCGAAGGAAACCAGTGGCACAGGGTTTTTTACCTATGGTTTGACCTGGGGGATTAACAATGGAATCCTTTCCCGTGAAGAATACCTGCCTGTGGTTGAAAAAGCCTGGGCAGCTCTTGTCTCGGCGGTCAGTGAGGAAGGTAAGGTTCAGTGGGGGCAACTGGTCGGATCTTCACCATATAAAACTTTACAGGAAGATTCCCATGAATATGTGACCGGTACTTTTTTGCTTGGTGCCAGCGAAATGTACAAATTGAATCATTAAAAATTCAGACTACAACAGCTTTATGACAGACGGCGCTGTTCCGAAGTAATGACCATTCTAAAGTTAAAGACATGAACAAAATTTACCTGAAATTATTCCCTGCGAGCATAATCTTGTCTCTCCTATTAATATGTAGCAGATCCTCCTTTGCCCAGGATTATACGATTCCGGGAGAAGTTACGACACTCTTCCCGACTATAATTAATCTGGGTGTGGAATGGAACATAAGGGGGGATGATAATCTGAATGGAACTGTGACCGTGCAATTTCGGGAAAAGGGAACATCAGACTGGAAGCAGGGTATGACTCTGCGAAGAGTTCCGGCAGGACATAAGTATGGATTTAAATGGGCAAATAAGCATTCCGGGAGTGTTTTTGATCTGACCCCGAATACCTTATATGAAATAAAACTCAACCTGAATGATCCTGATGGCGGGTCTGCAGAGAAAACTGTAGAAGTGGGTACACGTCCTGAACCTGTAGTAGATGGGAGTGCAGAAATAATTGAGTTGCTGCCGGGAGTGTTTGATACATTGTTTACAAAATCAGGTATAAAAGATCATCCGGTGGTTTATCAATGTTCCAAAGGAAATGCTACCTATCAATACATTGACCTTCGGAATAAAGAGTGGGTCTATGTTGAGGGAATAACTGTAGTGAATCTTAAAGTCATTGACATTGAGGATCATGGGGTAGGTATTCAAATGAATGGTGCACGCAATTGCGTAATCAGAGGGTGTACAATTAATTCAGTCTATGGTATTGTCGCTGACAAGCCCGGCGCAATCAACTGTTACTTTAGTGATAATATAATTACCGGTATTACGAAGTGGACAAATAAAGCCATGGGGGCATTTGGTGAGAACATTGGAGAAGGTATTCAGATAACCGGTTCCGGGAATGTAATTTGTTTCAACCGGATTACAGGATTCAGAGATTGCATCTCCACAATGGAAGGTTCCCGTGCGACTTACCAGGTTGGCTTTGATATCTATAATAATGATATCTACAGAGGGGTCGATGATGGAATAGAGTCTGATTTCTGCATTTCCAATTGCAGAATATTCAGAAACAGGCTCACCAATTGTTATGTAGGAATCAGTTCCCAGCCAGGCCTGGGAGGACCTAACTATTTCATACGCAATGTCATGTACAATATGATTCATGGAGCTTTTAAGTTAAAAAATGGTAGTCAGGGAGATGTGGTGTTGCACAATACAATAATTAAAATCGGGGCAGGACTGGGTTGTAATGATCCCCTTGACTTTGAGTATTTCAGGAATAATCTGGCTATAGGAGGGCCAAACGGGGGTATTAACTGGGGAGGCTATGGGGCTGGGAAACCTTTTGCAACTGATATATTGTCCCCTGGCAAACATAGCAGTTTTGATTATGATGCAGTTGGTGTCTTTGGGACAGATTATATAGCGAAGATTGGACGCAAACCATTCTCTGAGATCGAACTCCATGGTATTGAAAAAATCATTTTTAAAGATACTTTTCGGGGTGTGGATTTTCCAGACCCACCTGTTCCGGAAAAAGAAGTCCCGGATCTCAGACCAAATCCTGATTCAAAAGTTGTTGACGCCGGGGTAAGGATTCCTAATATTAATGATGATTATAAAGGCAAAGCTCCGGATTGCGGTGCTTATGAATCCGGTCAGGAACTGCCACATTATGGACCACGACATATTATGAAATAAATCGAAAAATGAAGCCAAATATAAAAAGTCTGTTATGCAGGGAAACTGCTCTCATAGTGATTGTTTTGTTTCTCTTAATTTGTTGCTTTTCCTGTCAGAGTAAAAAGAATTATCTGGCAATTGGATTTGGTAAAGCCAGCCTGACTGTGGCTGGAATCTATGAAGAGCCTGTCAATAATGATCAGGATTTCAAGGATGGGCAAAAATACAAATACGAAGAAAAGTTTGCTGTTTCTGACAGGGTTGAGGGGCGCTGGCGTCCCGGTGCAGGAGGTATTCGCCACATTGCTGATTCAATCTATGTTTCCACAATGTACGGTGAAGACATAAATGGTCCCTGGGCAATTATAGCATTGGATGAAACTGAGATTGAATATAAATTGTTAGATGCTTTGGAATACCCATTGATCCATCAGTTAGGAATTCCCAAAGAGAGGCTTGTGTTTCTGCCTTCACATTGCCATTCCATTCCAGGGATGGATACAATTAAATATCAGAAAGCTGTTTTCGATGCAGTTAAACAAGCCAAAGATAATAGGACTGAAGTAGAGATTGCTTCCCTGGATTCAAAAATTGATGGCAAAAAATATGTCATCAACCGGAGAATAGATGTCGATGGAATTGGTTCCCATACAGTTATGTTCAACGATGGTTGTGTAATTTGCGAAGACTATCTTGATGCTACTGAGAATATCCGGGATTGGGAAAGAACACTGGGGCTGGACCCTGATAAATTTTTGGATCCCGATAAAAAATATTTTACTAAGGGCGAGGTGGATAACAGCTTGCAGGCACTTTTCTTCAGGGATAAGAAGTCTTGTGAAATGAAGGGGAGTTTTATTCGTTTTGCCGCTCACGCAGTCATTGCATCATCAAAAGTTGTAAATGGAGATGTTTCAGCGGATTACCCGGGGTATATGAAACGGAAAATAGAAAATGACCTGGGTGGTATCTCATTATTTGGGCAGGGGGCCAGTGGTGATTTGCGTCCGCTGAATAAAGAGTATTCACATGAGTTTGCAAAGAAATACGGTGAGATACTTGCAAGTCAGATAATTCAATCATATAAGGAACTAACCTGGCAACCACTGACTAAACTCACTTTCTATACACAACCTGTTGTACTTCCTTTGGAGGATAGTATATTTTATTCAGAAGTAGGGATGAAAGAGGAAATGGAAAGAATTAATTCACTTTACGACAAGGAATCAAATGCCCGGCAAAAAAGTATTCTCCAGAATAAATTCTGGGGCGTGTACCGCACTCCGGAAGTTCATAGAATGGTCCGTCCGGCGTGGGAAGAAAAGAAACAAATCAACCTGAACCTGTATGCCCTGCAGATGAATGACAAGGTTATTTTAGCTACTCTGGGGGAATTATTTACACGGACAGGGAAACAGATGATTGAGCCTTTTAGCGATAAAAAGCCTTTGCTTGTTACTGTTGCCAATGAATGCATTTCTTATATTCCAACAGATGAAGAACGGGAGAAGGGCGGTTACGAACCAGCCGTTTCAATAGTAGCTTCAGGAACATCTGACACACTAATTCACTCGTCGCATAAATTATTAGCAAGAATTTATGAAAGATCTCTTGAAATCAAAAAGGAATATTGCGGAATTAGCGATTCTGTAATTTCCGGGGAAAGTGTTTATCGAAAACCAGTACTTGAAGGAGAAATTGATGGGATCAATACCTGTTATATGGAACTGCATAAGGACAATCCTTACCTGATTAAGCCCGGACAAAATTCTATAAGCGCATACCTGATAACACATGGAACAGGAATTATAAAACAAGGAAGTAAAAAATTTGAGGTGAATGGACTCAATTTATTTGTGCCTTCCATAATGGAAGAGGCTTCCGTTGTGGCAGATAAAGAAGACTTTGGAATGCTGGAAATAGTAATCAAGTTAACTTCTGCTGAATATCAATTACTTAAACAACAACCAGATAAATTACCCTATTTTGTCGATTATACTCAATGCAGGCAATACAAGGAAGCAATAAAAAGCGAAAAAACCGTTAGCCGGATGATTCTGCCCGAAAACATTATACCCAGGTTTTGCATGGGGTCAGTTGAGACCAGCGGCCCTGATAAGGTCGGGGCACATTCGCACGCAATGCTTGAGCAACAATTTTTTGGGTTGAAAATGAATGATTGTATAGTCAATGCAGATGGAATAAAAGCTTCATTTAAAGAAAACATTCTGCTGCATATCCCTTTAGGATCAAGGCATGAAGTAGTAGTTGAAGAAGGAAAAATCCTGAATTACATCTGGATGGATCTTTTCCGCTATCAGGAAGATATGGGATACATAAAGGAGAACCATATTATGAAGGACAAGTAACCCATTGTATAAACTTCCTTTCTTTTGCCGGTGATTTCCTTCCTCTCTTTAGTATTGATTTTCGGTATATAATTACTACCCGTTTATTTGTACTTTTGCAATGAAATAATTTACAATCTATTAATAACTGTGTAACTAATAATTTAAAATACTACGAGTCTATGAAATCCCTGTCGTATCTTATACTGAGTTGTCTCTTCTGTGTTACACTTAATAACGCCTATTCACAGAAGGTGATCTTTTTGCATCATTCCACCGGTAATAATGTTTATCATGAAGGAAATGTTGCTTCCCTGATGGATTCCTATAATAAAGCAAACGGGAAATCCCTGGTTATTACCGAGAGAAGTTACCCTAACGATCCATGGCCATGGAGCAATTATCCATATGACTATTGGAAATTATGGATTGGTGGCTCCTGCAATCCGGCTGATCCGGATA
>JGI20214J51088_10000618_pt1 | contig 24574 bp, 22 predicted proteins | sample WetSurMetagenome_FD_51088 | JGI IMG/M metagenome (IMG submission 51088) | reverse complement strand
GCGGCTGCCGTTGATATAAAATTAACTGGGGATGAATTAAAAAAAATTACTGATGCCGCACCGCTTGGATTTACCAAAGGCACAAGATATACGGAACAAGCAATGAAAGCGTTGAATAGATAATTGATCAGGAAGCCACTCTTGAATACTAATTTAAAGGATAACTGAAAACAATAATGACATCTTTGAAAAAGATGTCATTATTAAATAAGTGATAAAATTAAAATCCTACTGCTGCACCAACGTGCACAATTGGTTCCCATTTTTCAAATGGTGAATTTTTATCTTGTAAAACATCAAACAAAACCTCTGCATAAGCGGATGCATTAGGTCCTATGGATTGTCGGTATCCCGCGCCTACTAAAACTGCAGGAACCCAAACTCTTTCTGATTCATATTTATTTGTGACAGGATTAAAGTTGCTGTATTGTTCATAATTTGTAAAATTGAATTCGGCATGTAAGTAGCCTTGTGGTACGGGAAAATATCTTGCAAAAACACTGCCGCCAAAATTATGATATGTAAAATTCTGTGTATCACTATTATTATCTTTTATAAACGAGTAATGAAGCTTGCTTCCTAATGAAAATTTGGGTGTTACATTATACCCCACCATTGGCTCTACGCTTATCAACAAATAATCATTCCAGAAATTTGCCCCAATGTTTCCTCCAAAATACCACTTACTGCCGCTTAACGGTGTGGAACTGTTTAATTGTGTTAAATTATTATCGGTGTATTCACTGCCATTGAAAGCAAGAATATTAATGAACGAAAATAAAACTAGTAGAAATGCTTTTTTCATAATTATACTTCCTTCTGATTTTGTTAAATGTAATTTATAATTCTTTTTAACCAAATGCTCTTAAAAATAAAAATCCCCGACAGGGTTTCCTATCGGGGAGATGTTTAATTTAATCATTTCGCAGCGTATCGGGGTTAACAACGCTGCGCAATAAAAGTATTTAATTATTTCTATAAAGTCAATAGACTTTCAATTACATAAAAAAAGTTCTCTCGAATCGCCTTCTAATTGAACATTTATGATTTAGATATCAGCTTAACTTTAACAGCATCATTTTTTTAACCTATACCAGGTTTCCACTTTCTAATCTGTAAAGATAGAAACCTGAGCTTAAGTCATCTGCATTAAAAATTCAAAAGGAGATGTTTATTAAGTAGTCATTAAATAAAAAGGCATCTTCCTTTAATCGGCTAAAGCCTCAGCAATCGCTTTATCTACAAGGGGATTCATTACTTCGTACCCTTTTTGGTTGGGATGAACACCATCTTCAGAATATTCTTTCTTTAAGCCATTACGTTCATCAGCCATAGGAGTAAAAAAATCACCGTAAATAATTTCGTTTTTAGCTGCGAAGTCTTTAATCCATTTATTAAGATTAACAATTTTTTCTGCGGGATTAAGACCGGGTTTCCACGGATAATCATAAGCGGGCAGTACAGAACAAAGTATAACTTTAATGTTATTTGCTTTTGCAATATCAACCATAGAGGCTATGTTGTCCTCAATCATTTCCAGTGTTGTTGGACCGTTATTTTCAGCAATGTCATTTGTGCCGGCTAATATCAAAACAACTTTTGGTTTAAGATTAACTACATCCGCTCTAAATCTAATAAGCATTTGTGGGGTTGTTTGTCCGCTTATTCCTCTGTTGATATATGATTTTCCCTCAAAGAAATCGGGAGAAACCCACTCCCATCCTTCGGTAATCGAGTTGCCCATAAATACAACACGGTTTTCGTCTGATTTAGGTAATCCAATCTTTATGTTATCATCTTTGTATTTGGCAAGATTTGGCCAGTCGATATTTTGTGCAAGTATTGATTGTTCCATAAAAATTAAAAATAAAATTATTGTAATTAAAAATCTTAAGCGTTTCATACTAAATATTCCTGTTTGTAACTCCATTATATATAATTGATTGAATAGCATGAGGTGGTATAACAATCTCAACTGCGCTTGAGCCAACATACAATTTATATTTTATTTCCAGATCACTTTGATTCATTACAACCGTAACCATCTTGCCGTTTTCATTAATAAATGAGGTGCTTTGCAATTGACTTCTACTTGTTACAGTACTAATGCGTTTTGCATTTGGTCTAATGAATTTTGAAAAATGGCCAATGTAATAGTATGCCGGAGTATATATCAATTCACCTGTTTTTGTATCTGCATGGATTGGTGCAAAGCAAAAATTTTCTACATGATTTGGTCCGCCGGTTTCATCTAATAAAATATTCCAATCAGTCCACCCAACCGTACCATTGTTAAAATCATTTATCATAGAAAGACCATATCTTTCAGCATTCTTCCAGGATTGATAGCCTTCTGGTGTAAAACTGTCTGCACATCCTTCTGTAAAAAGTAATTTTTTGTTTGGAAATGATTCATAAACATTTTTAACATTATTAAACATCTGTTCGCCACCAGACCACGATTCATACCAATGGAAGCCAAGCCCCCATGCATATTTTGATGCTTCCGGATCGCTAAATATAGTATTAGCCCTGTGATTGATTAAGTCTCGGTTATGATCCCACACAATAATTTTTTTGTCTTCAAGTCCTTCATTCTTCAATGTGGGTCCAAGAAAATTTTTTAGAAAATCTCTTTCCTCTTCAGCAGTAAAAATGCAGGATTCCCATTTTTGAATTGCCATTGGTTCATTCTGCACAGTTANTCCCCAAACAGGGATGCCATCGTTTTCATAAGCTTTGATAAACCTGGTAAAGTAATCAGCCCATGCTTGAAAATATTCAGGAAGGAGCTTGCCTCCTTTTAACATATTTTTATTGTCTTTCATAAATGCAGGCGGACTCCAGGGACTTGCATACAATAACAAATTTCCTCCGGCAGTTTCAATTGCTTTTTTAATAAGAGGAATGCGAAATTGTTTATCGTGTTGAATGCTGAAGGAATTCAAATCCTTATTTTCATCCGATACATAAGTGTAACTCCCGGAACTAAAATCACAACTATGAATTGTTGTACGCGCGAGTGTGTAACCAATTCCTTTATCCTTGTCGTAATATGTCTCTAACAATTCCTGCTGTTTATCTTTTGGCAGTTTAGCAAATACCTCAGCTGAAGCATCGGTTATTGCACCACCAATTCCAATAAATGTTTGATAAGTTTTATTGGGATTTACAAATACAGAAATTTCAGATTCTAACGGTTGTGTTGTTTTGTTAAATTCATGATTATCTGAAAACTTTAACCTAAAATCTGTGTCCTGAGCAGTAGTATAAATCCTAACCTTTTCCCCTTCAATAAAGTATGGCTTCAGAGAAGTTGGGCTTTGATTTGAAGTTGAGCAACCTATCGTTAATTGGAGTAACAATAGTGTCGTTAAATGTTTTTTCATCTTTATTCTTCCCAGATGGAGTTGATAATTAAAAAATAGTTAAACCGATTTTTCCACTATCCGAAATTAGCTAAACCGCTAAAGGACTACAAGAAAATTTGAGAACCTCTGGAACATTTTCTTATATCAAAATGTATAATCCTCAAAACAATAAGGAGAATGAGATGAAAAACAAGGAAAAAGTTCCGGATTTTGAAGACGTCATTTTCGAAGGAAGGAATAAAGAATATGGGGCTTATGCTCTTAGAAGGATTTATAATAAATACATTTCTATCTCAACTACAGGTGGAGCGATTTTGTTTGCTCTTATTGTAAGTTATCCGCTTATTACGGCTTCTTTATTCCCTAAAGAAGTTGTTAAAAATGATACCCCTAAAGATTGGGTAATAGAATTAGACAATGTAACCATACCTCCAATTGATAAACAAGATCCACCAATTCCTATAACTACACCCCCAAAAACCTCAATGGTAAAATTTCTTGTACCAGAAATTAGACCTGATGAGCTGGTACCAAACGAAACAATGCCAACTCAGGAGGAAATGGTAGGTAAGAATCCCGGAACAGAAACCGTTGAAGGAGATATTAATGGAAGAGATGATATTGAGATTGTTGAACCAAAGACTCCGGAAATCATCGAGCCTGTTAAAGAGCAAATTCATACCTGGGCAGAGGAAATGCCTAAATTTTCCGGTGGCGATAAAGAGCTACTAATTTTCTTTGCTCAAAATATTGTGTATCCAGAAATTGCTAAAAGAGCAGGTGTTGAGGGCAAAGTCATCCTAACTTTTGTCATTGATAAAAATGGAGATGTTAAAGATGTTCAGGTAGCAAAAGGGATTGGCGCCGGATGCGATGAAGAAGCAATGAGAGTGATTAAGATTATGCCGCGCTGGAATCCCGGAAAACAAAATGGCAAACCTGTGTTAACGAGAATAAATATTCCTGTTGTATTTAAGCTCAAGTAAGTTGCAACTGTAACTATTATTTAAGTGGAGATCATCTTTAAGATGGTTTCCACTTTTTTTATAATCTTTTACCAACCCGGAATATTTTCTATAGAAGTGTAGTCCACCTATAAGGTGGCCTACACTTTGGTTATAGTTCTTTCACCAATCCTGAGTATTTTCTTTCAATCTTAAATCCAAACCGGTAAAAATATTCAGGTCGGAAGAAACCTGTGGTAACGAATTTTGTGTTATCAGATTTTATCCTGTTAAACAACTCATTCATCAACCCTTCACTGATTCCTTTACGGCGATATCGATTGGAAACAACAATTTTTTCCATGTGAACAGTTTCTTCATCACTATGGTAATAAAAAACACCGCCAATAATAAAACCGCGTTCCGATACAGCAACAAGGTATTGGTGTTCCGGTCTAAAATTAACAGCTAAATTTGCCTCAAGATAAAGTTGATGCAGTTTAGAAATTTCTTTTGGATTAATCGGGTTTCTTATTGTAAAAATATTTCCATCATCATCCTGCAATTGCACCACAAGATTTGGTTGTGAAGCAATTTCAGTCTTTATGTTTAAGAGCGCAGCAGAATCCGATGGTTTAAGATGCGGATATCCTAATCGGGTAATAAAGTAAGTCTCTTTTTCGTCAAGCTCAAACTCAAAATGCAGTGCTGAGATAAGTCTAAGCGATTCCTCCTTGGATATTTTACGATGTCTTTGTTTTCTTACAAGCTCGCGTAATACATCTTTAAATCTTTGGGGGGAGTTATAAAAAACAGTTTCAAGAAAAAATCTGGTTCGAGCAGCGGGGTATTGTTCCTCAAGATCGAACAAACGGTACGTTTCATAAAGTTCGTATATCATTTCTGCCTGTGCAGCAAGTGAAGCATTTCTGTTTAAATTGTGCCAGCGGTGAAATCTTTTAACAGAAAAATAAAGCTGCTTTGGCAGATAACCATGATTTTTTATGTTTCTAAGAAAAGAATCAATCCGGGAAACAATATCATCCTTTTTTTCAACATTGGAAGCATTAAGCTCGTGGCGAAATTTGTTAATAAGATTAGTCCCATCATCAATATCAAGAGCTTCTATTATCCCTGAAAAAATTGCATTCCAGACTGAGGCTTTTTTAATTTGAGGATATTTTTCTTCTGTTTGCAGAACATAGCTTAAATAGAAATTCATTATAAAATCCAATGTGGATTTGGTTTTTTTGCTTTTATAAAATGAAGTAATGATACATCCTGTCTGATAATCGTGGGGTGATACTATAATACCGTCCGGGGTAATATCGGTAAGTTCCATTTTCATATCTGATAATTTCCAGAACTTAACGTAAGCGGCGGCGGCATTCCATACAAAAAACTTCCAGAGGTTACGGAGTTTTTCAAAAGTTGCTTCATCATTCCTTTTATACTCACGCCGTATAAGCCTTTCTACAGATTCATCACCAATAAACTCCTCGGTCCACAATTTATACTCTTCCCACAGTCCACCAAACTTTGCAGCCAGCTTTTCTTTATTAACTTCTGTTCCAGCAATAATCTTCCATTTAATTTCCTCTGCAATAACCTCTGGAGAAATATTTTTGTTAAGATGAATCGCAAGATCAAAGCCTCCCTGAAATCTTGTTTGTACCGTAACTCTAAAAACAGTTCTGTTTTCTGTTTCTGCATATTTACTTACCCATACCCCTGAAGGCAAAATACTGTTAAGCGATATAAGGACACTTCCGGAAAAAAGAAAAATAGCTTCTCTTATTATCTGTTTTTCTGTTAGTGCTCTTTTTAGGATTGCCTGATCACTTTCTGATATTGCCTGATCAAAAATCAAAACATCATCCCAGTGGTATTCCTCGCCCGTTTCAAGATCAACAGCTACCCGCTGATTTTCTCCCAACCAGGAAGTAAACTGTTTTCTAATCTCTAACCGTGAATGTGAAGCAATGCCGCGAAGTTCTTCTGTACTACCGTAAAGTTCATAATTTAAAAAGAATCTTCTTATCCTTTCATAACTGAGCGGATGATTGAATCCATAACTGACAAGCAGTTCAAACATATATGGAATTGCCGTTGTACTTAATGGACTTTTTGCTGTTACAGATGATATTTGTTTGATGAATACCGATTCTAATTCGTTAAGATTTTCATCACCCCGGCTAACGCTATTGATAGCAGAACTAATTTCCTTATCTACAAAGTTGTAATCTTTTTCAATATAATAATCCAATAATCTGCGAAAGTTATCTTTTCTTAAGGTCTGTAAAGCAGCAATAAACATTTTACGCCTGATGTTAATGTTATCAATTAATACAGGTCGTAATGCAATTTCTACTGCTAACCTGTAATGATTTGATTTCACATCTTTTAACACTTGCTCAAAATAATTCAACGCTTCTGCATTGTCTTTATCAAAATGTGATTGCAGCATTACAGTTGCGATATGTAATGCCTGCATCGATATTTCTTTAGCATTGAGGATGTCTGAAAATGTTTTTCTCAGTTCATCGGATACTTTTACGCTGATAATTTTATTGATGAATGTAATTTCATTCTGAGCCTCGGATTTTCTATACCACTGAAATATTTCTTGCCCTGTAAAATCTGTTAACTCAATGTTGCCAAGCCAGTAAAATGGATTTGTTAGTATATTTTGAAGATCAATCTGTTTTGTATTTATGCGATAAGAATAATTTCCAATCTGAATAATATTTTCTTCTTCATTAAGATTTTTTATGGTTAATGATGATTTGAGTTTTGTAATAGACAGATTATGATTCTTGAGAATAACATCACGGCTTAGAGCACCTTTCTCACGCAAAAACCAATTGGGAATTTTAACTTCGTTCTTACCAAGCGGTATTGAAATATGATCCTTCTGATACATCGATTGAATGATCTCTTCAAAATTCTTTTCGATAGCTCTTCGTTTGAAAGTTCCTTTGGGCGTAAGTTCATGATGTACATCGCTGAATGCCCGGCTGATTAATCTGAAATCAACAATGCGCTCAAATGGCGCCAGAAAATTATTTACTGTAACGATTACCGTTGAAAAATATTTCTGTGTTTGCTGCTCATCCATATTTTTAAGCGGAGAAGATTCAGATTCGATATCGGGATAAATAAGAACAGTATTGAATGGACGATGATCCCCGGCTAAAAACACTTGTTTTACAAATTCAAAATCACGAAAGAGATTTTCAATTTTCTGCGGCGCAATTGTTTCGCCTCTTACATTTTTATAAATCTCTTTTTTACGATCTATGATTTCAATAAATCCTTCTTTATCCATCCGCATAACATCGCCGGTTGCAAGCCAGCCATCAGCATCAAATGTAGCTTCAATTTTCTGATCATAATAATTTAACATCACATAAGGACCACGAATCAATATTTCTCCGTCCTCACCAAGTTTGATTTCAATTCCCGGCAATGCTTTGCCAAGTGAGTTTTCACGGTACTGAAATGGCGGGGTCATTGTAATTCCGCCAGTTGCTTCAGTCATACCAAACCCGCTCATTAATTCAACACCATATCTCTGGAAGAATCTGAATATATCCGGCGAAAGATAGCCCGCTGCAGAAAGTCCCCACTTAAGTCCGCCGCCTGTAGTATTTGAAACTGCTTCTTTAATCTTTTCATCATCATCAACTTCAATATCAACCCTTGTCGTTATGTACTCATAAAGTTGTGTCCATTTTTTAGGAATTGAAATAAAAATTGTAGGTTTAACAAGCCGCATATTTTCAATCATAGTTTCAACCGCGGGATTTTCCATAAAGCAATACTCTGCACCCCAGAAAATTGCCCCTGTCATTTCAAACCACCTTCCAAAGGTGTGATAGAGCGGAAGGAAAGCAAGGTAACGATCAGAGTCACTTATACCTGGAATAGCCATTGCGCGACAGAATCTTTTATAAACAATGTTTGTGTTACAAAACATTATCCCTTTTGGCTCACCGGTTGTTCCCGAAGTGTACATTAAAGTTGCAAGCGAATCCGGTTTTATTTTAATATCACTTTTTATGTTCTGGTCGGATGTCATTGCCTTAAATTCTTCAAAACTAATAACCCAATCTTCAGCGGCGTTTCCCTTTAACATCACAACTGTTTTAAGATATGGAACTTCTTTTTTTATTGATCTTAGTTTTGCAAGCTGTTTTTCATCATCTGCAAAAAGTATTGGGGCTTTTGTTTGATTAAGTATGAATGAGATGTGATCCGATACAGAGTTTGCAGGAATCATTGCATTAACAATTCCTGATGTTAAACATGCCAAATCCAGCATTACCATATCTAAACTGTTGTCAAGAAGGAAAGCAACAAACTTGTTTTCGCTTGATATTTCAAAAAGTAAATGATTGATTGACGAACGATAAGAGGCAACTATCTCGGATGTTTTCTGCCAGTTGTAATCTATCGTTTTGCCGTTTTTAATAATCCGGAAAAGATTTTTCTTTTTGTACTGATTAACCCGTTGATTAAATAAAACATCAAAAGTATAAGAGCTTTGAAGTATAAGGGTATGAATTAATCTATCCCATTTGCGTTCATTATAAATTTTCTGAAGGAAGCATGAATTGCGGAAAATGTTAAGATAATTATGTGTGATTGAAACTATTTTTTCATCTGATTGATTTGAAAAGGAAGTAAGATAATCGCCAAACGAAAAGAATAAATCCTTATCCATACTTTCCATAAAAGGATTAGCAAGTTCACTGCTGAATAATCCCGTAAAAATATTCTTCCAGCTTTCAGCTTCAATTTCGGATTCAAGAAGGTTCTCCTTAACAGAACGACTTAATTCAATGCGAAGATTGATAAGAAGATCCTCAACTTCATTATTTTCTAACGCCGCTTTACCTGCAAGAAGTTTATCGTTTAATTCGGTCAAAGATGAATTGGACTGGTTAATCATTTCTTACTCTTTAATAATAGAAATAGAAAGTGTAGTACACCTTAGTGGTGTGCTACACATTAAAATTGTTAAAAGGAATATAATAATTTATTGAAGAGAATTTGGTAAAATAAAAGAGCTCCGAAGAGCTCTTTTTCTTGGTTTCTGTCCAGTTCTTGAGGTTGAGAACTGAAAATATATTATGTAGGTGTAATCCCAGTTAAATTAACTTTTTATTCCTGCAACTTCTTCAAGCATTGCAGTTGTAACAGATTTTGGTCTTTCAAGCGGGTAGCCAAGACCGCGATCCCAGATAATATTTGCAACAACGCCAAGCGCTCTTCCTACAGCAAATAGAACTGTATAGAAATCATATTCCTTCAATCCGTAATACCACTGTATAACACCGGATTGTGCATCAACATTTGGCCAGGGATTTTTTGCTTTGCCTTGTTCAAGTAAAATCGGTGGAACAACTTTAAATAGCAAATCAACGTATTGGAATAAAGGATCTTTTGGTAAATGTTTTAAGCAAAATTCTCTTTGTGCCATATATCTTGGATCTGTTTTTCTTAATACTGCGTGTCCAAATCCGGGTATAACCTGTCCGCCTTTTAAAGTATCCCAAACAAATTTTTTCATTTCATCTTCGGTAGGAACTTTACCGCCCATATTATCATAAACTCCCTGCAGCCAGCTTAATACTTCCTGGTTAGCAAGTCCGTGTAATGGTCCTGCAAGTCCGTTTGTCATTGCAGAGATCGAGTAGTAAAGATCAGAAAGTGCGCTCGCAACAAGATGACCGGCATGTGCACTAACATTACCGCTTTCGTGATCGCTGTGAAGTATAAAATACATTCTTGCAACATCATCATAAGGTTTTGCAATTCCCATCATATGTGCAAAGTTACCGCCAAGATCAAGCTTAGAATCTGATTCGATGATATTGCCGTTTTTGTATTTCAATCTGTAGATGAATGCAGCAATGCTGGGAAGTTTTGCAAGAAGATTTAATCCGTCTTCATAAGTCGGGGACCAGTAATCATTCTTTTTAAGCTTACCGGTATTATATTCTTTTACAAATTCAGATTCACGCTGCATTGCAAGAATAGCAGTTGAAAACATCACCATCGGATGAGAATCCAGCGGCATAGCTTTTATGATGTCATATACATATTTAGGAACTGATGATCGTTTCTTAAACTCTTCTGCTACTTCTTTTACATCCTCCATCGAGGGAATATCTCCCGTTAACAAGAAGAAGAAAAACCCTTCAACATAAGGCATCTCTCCGCCCAGAACTTTTGGAAGTTTTTCAAGAACTTCCGGAATAGTAAATCCGCGAAAGCGAATTCCTTCAAATGGATCGAGATAAGAAATATCTGTTATAAGACCTTTGATATCTCTGGCACCGCCGATGACCTGATCGATATTAACTTCATCAACTTTTACGTTGCCGAATTCTTTAAGAAGACGCGTTGTGCGCGGGCGCCAGGCTTCGATTTTATCCTGGACTTGTTTTTTCAAGCGGGACATTTTTCCTCCTGAGATAAATATTGTACAATTTTATTTTTATTTCCTTCTATCAAAAAAGGAAAACGAATTTTTATTGATTTAAATATACAAAGAAAAATTAACTGTTGCGTTTAGCAACTATAAAATTTTTATTTCTTTTCCAGTAACAGCAATCTGAACTTTTATGCCTTTATACTTCTTAAGGATTGAACTTCCCATCCAGTCTAAAGCATCTTCATCACCGTGTGTTAGAATTACATTATTGGGTTTAAGCTTACCAACGATTTTCAATAAATCTTCTCTTCTTGCATGAGCAGAAAACTTAAAATTTCTAATTAAACAACTAACTTCCGTTTGCTCATCATATTCTGTCAGTTGAATTTTATCTCCATGTTCGGAATTTGCAATTATATAACCGGGAGTTTCTGTATCCATATAGCCAACTGTAAAGATTGCAGAATCTTTTTGCTTCAGCCATCGCTTTGCAAATGCAAAGGATGATGTCGATTTAATCATCATACCGCTTGAGGCAAGAACGATGCAAGGATGTTTAAAGAAATCTTCAGGATTAGAAATATCATAATAATCTTTTTGCGGGATTGCATGAAGCTCAAATTCTTCATCAACCCTGTTAACAACAAAACGGTTGTAATCGTAAGCAAGATTTATTTTTATTCCGAGTCCGCCGGTGTATATATCTACAGTTGTAAGTTTTCGTTTCTGCATCAACAACCAAATTGTCGCAAGTATTTCCTGCGCCTTACCTAGGGAAAAAACAGGTATTAGAATTGACCCGCCTTTGTTTAATATCTTATTAGCTTCTTTTGCAAATCGAAAAGATTCTGAATTCCAATCTAAAAGCATCTCAGAATCTGTTGCGCCGTAAGTTGTTTCAAGAATTAATGTATCAATTTTAGTTTCTGGTAGATTTGCGCCTGGAAGAAGAGTTTGTGAAGTAAGATTTATATCACCAGTATAAAATATTTTATGATTATTGTTTTCAAGCAGAATTCCCGCAGAACCAAGAATATGACCCGCATCATAAAAAGCGGCGCTGACTTTTGCTTCATTTAATTGATGATAAGAGTTCAGTTCAAATTCATCTTGATATTCTTTATAATCAATCATTTTAATTAAAAGATCAACTTCGTCGTGCGAGTAAAACTCAAAATCGTTTTCCTCAATTTCTTTCTTTAGGATTGAAACTGAATTGTGAAGTGTAAGTTCTGCCAACGCTCGTGTTTGTGGAGTTGTTATGATCTTTACATAGGGAAATCTTTTTACAAGAAAATTCAGTGAACCAATATGATCCTGATGAGCGTGAGAGATTAAACAGTAATCAACCGGTTTATCTTTAAGTAAATCAAAATTTGGGAGAGAATCTATCCCGATTTTTTGCGGATGAATCCCGCAATCAAGAATGACCCCGTTACCGTTAAAATTTAAATAGTAGCTGTTTGCACCAATTTCATTTCCGCCCCCAATCGGAAGAAAAGAAATCATTTGTTTTCTTCTCTCATTTCGTTTTCAATGTTGTCAAGATTAACCTCATTTAAAACTACTTTTTCGGGGATTTTAAATTTCTCAGAAGGTACAGAGCCACCTTCGTTTATTCTTGTGGCTGTAAGATTTATATTTATTCCACCAGATTTAGTTTCCGATTTTAAGGTTAGCCATTCCCATACCCATAATTTTGTGCCTGTGTTTTTCATTTCATAAACATCACAATCTTTTCCAAGAAATTCTTCAGCACCAATTTTGCTTGCGCCCATACTTAGCAGCATTTGCTCACCAAATTCATTAAATCCTTTTTGATCTTTTAGCTGTTCGATAGATTTTAATATTGGATTTCTTGTCTTTGTGCCGCTGTTCTGATCCATGTTAATCATATACTGAAATTCGCCATCAATAATGTTTACAATATTTAAGGATTTTGTAAATCCTCCGACACTTAAAATTGAACGAGTGTACTCGGCTTGTCTCATTCCCCAGCTATCAAAGTAAAGTGTTTTTGTTCCTTCCTGCGATCCAGAAATTACATACTCAATTACCCCTGATTTAATTCCATATCTTTTCTGAAATTCAGATGTCGATTCTTTACCTAAGTTACCCGACTCATCTTTCCCGCTATCTCCACAGCTAAAAAAAGTGACTATGGTAATCAACGTGATTGAGAATATTAATAATTTTTTCATTGTCTTAATTCTTTATGTTTTTGTCTGATTGAAAATAAGTAAAGTGTAATCTTACTTCAATTAAAATATAGAGGTAATAAAAAATCTTTTGTCAAATTTGTCGGGAAAATGTATCGGTAGAATATAAATGTTTTAATTTTCCAGATGATCTGAAAGTGCTTTTTTCAGAGGAGATAGTTCATTAGTTAAGATATACCAAATTATAGTTCGGTCAATATCAAAATAATCATGAACGATTCTGTTCCTGATTCCCCTGAGTTTTTGCCAGGGAATGTCTGTAAATGACTGTTGTATTTCTGTTGGGATATTCTTTGAAGCTTCTCCGATAATTTCAATATTCCTGACTACAGCATCAGTTATTAGGTTGTTTACTTCAAAATCATCGTAAGATAAATCGGCTGTATATTCTTCAATCTTTTTAATGCTCTCAATAATATCCTCAAAAAGTATCTTCCAATCACGTTTAGACATATTGTAAGTCATGCTTTATGTATTCAAACATATTTGGTTTTAGAGCGTTAGTTGTAACTAAATCAACCTTGACACCTAAAATTGTTTCCAACTCATCTGCAAGAAGTACAAAATCTAATCCAATGGGTTTATCAAATTCAACTAGAATATCAACATCACTTTTTTCTGTTTCTTCATTTCTTGTTATTGATCCAAAAAGAGCAATACTTTTCAAATTATATCTCATCATTAAATCAACTTTGTTTTTTTGAAGGAGTTTTATTATTTCATTTATGTTTTTCATTATTGTCTCTATTGATAGGATATAAGATAATAATTTTTACTTATTTAAAATCAATGTTTATTCTCTTATCGCCCAAATTACATCAGAAAGCGTTTTTGTATCTTTTTCAAATTCAAATTTAAGAAGATAGTTTGGATTGAAGCCAAGCATATATTTTTCAATTCTTTCTTTAAGCCACATTATTTCTGATTTCAATTTCCAATGTTCGCCATCTTTTGAATAGAGAACAATAAACAATCGATTTTTAAAATGTTTTCTTTGCTGTTGAGATTGATTCTGATAAAGCCATTTAATCAATTCATCTGTTTTCTTAATTGCTTCATTAATTTTGCGCGGAAAGCTTTTCGGATAGATGGATGTTTTGTGATCGAATGCTTCTCCCTGAATCGTAAAATCAACAAGCTTGTCTTTGCTATCCAATGCTGGTTTTACATTTGGCAATGTACAAAATATATTTTCAACAGCATGCGCCGACCAGAAATTATACCAACGGTTTATTGCATAGTTAAAATATAGATCGTAATCTTTTTCCGATTTAAATCTTGATTCAATTTCTTTAAGGAGTTCGTTAAATAAAAATGTATGATAAATGAAGTTTGTTTGCTTATCAAAAAAATCATTTTGTTTTTGTCCCCATTTGTATGGATATGAAAGACGTTTTTTAAGTTCAGATTCGATCTGGATTAATGTGTGTTTCATTTCTTCTGAAAAATAAAAATGTACTCATGCTTAAATACATAAAATCCACCGGCTAATGCACGATAACGCCACAACTCTTTTTGATTGCGCTTTGCTGTTGTTTCATCAAAGTTTTTTACAATTGTGGATTTTAAAATCATTCCGCGTTTCAGAACTTCCTGCATAACATAAAAACCAAGCGGAATCCATTCCCCGTTTGAATATTTGTCACTTATAACCACAGCAGCAAATCTTTTTTTATCAAGATGCGGAATACAATTGTCTAAAACTTTTCCAAATCCTTTTAAAAATTCTTCTATCGATTTTGAATTTGATAAATCTGATTTGTTATCGCTAAACTTTATTATATCCCAATATGGCGGATGCCAAATAATAAATTGAAACGACTTTATTTGTAAAACTGATTCGACTTCGAGTAAATCAACCGATGCACTATCCCCATTTACAAACTCTAATTCTATTTTATGCGGATTTGATTCTCTTTCAATATTCTTTTTTGTTTGCTCCAAAACTTTTTGGGAAAGTTCAATTCCAACAGCGTTTCTGCCCAATCGTTGTGCTTCTATTAGTGTAGTTCCGCTGCCTAAAAATGGATCTAAAACCCACTCGCCTTTTTTTGTATAGCGTCTTAAAAGCTGATTTGGGATTTGCGGAATAAAATTTCCCCAATATCCTGCGTGATGAGCACCCGAATTATCTCGTTTATTTAATACCCACAAACTGTCTGTAATAATATCATCGTATTCTTTCCAACGGTTAAGATTCAAATCATTAATTTTGCTTTCCTTAATTTCTGTTAAGCTCTTCTTTAATCTTTTAATGTAATACTTTGTGCGTTCAATCGTTTGGGTCTCTAATATTTGATTTATCGCTTCCGTCAAAAATTCTTTTGTAACAGAAGTAAATTCATTTCCCAGATCAATGTTTTGATTTTTTGATTTTTTGATTGCCGTCAACAAATCAGCAAAGTCTTTTCTAATTTCATTCAAATCTGATTTATTTATCAAGCCTGAAATGATATTTAAAAAATCTTTTTTCATTAAAATTATTTTATTTCTGCATTAAATTTTTTTATCACCATTTCAGAAATTGCTTTACCAATACTTAATGAGGCTGTTGCCGCCGGAGATGGGGCATTCAAAACATGAACCATTCTTTCTGCCTCAACTATTCTAAAATCATCTACAAGTTTTCCATCCGGTTCTAGTGCTTGTGCTCTAACTCCAGCTCCGCCAACTTCAATATCATTATACTGAATTTCCGGAATAAGTTTTTGTAAAGATTTTACAAACAATTTTTTGCTAAACGATCTTCTGAATTCCTGAAATCCCATCTTATAATACTTTGCCGCCATCTTCCAAAAACCTGGATATAATTTCATTTCCAACAAATCCGTAAATGAAAAATCTGTTTTCTTATAACCCTCGCGCTTAAAAGCAAGAACAGCATTTGGTCCTGCTTCAACTCCGCCTTTAATCATTCTTGTAAAATGGACTCCAAGAAATGGGAACTGCGGATCTGGAACAGGGTAAATTAGATTCTTTACAAGATATTCTTTTTCTTTCTTTAATCGATAATACTCACCACGAAAAGGAATGATTTGCAGTTTAGGATCAACGCCAAACAGTTTGGCTATTCTATCTGCTTGTAAACCACCGCAGTTAACAACAAACTTTGTTCTGTACTCATCGTGTTCGGTAAAAAGGACTAAATCTTTTCCATCCTTTTTTACCAATGTAAGCTTAGAATTTAATTTTATCTCTCCACCATTTTCACTAATCAAATAATCATATTTATTTGTAACTGTAACATAATCAACAATCCCTGTTTGCGGAACAAAAAGCCCGTCAATTCCATTTGCATAAGGCTCGTAATTTTTTATTTCTTCTGCAGATAATCTTTTTAACCCGGTTAATCCGTTTTCTTTCCCTCTTTGTTCCAAAAGATTTAGTGCCGGAACTTCTTTTTGCGAAGTTGCAATAACAATTTTTCCACATCGATCCATCGGTAAATTATGCTCTTCACAAAAAGCATACATCATCTCTCTGCCCAGGGCGCAGTTTGCGGCTTTAAGAGAGCCTGGTTTATAATATAAACCGGAATGGATTACTCCACTGTTATTTCCGGTTTGATGAAAGGCAAGAGAAGATTCGGCCTCAATTAAAAGTAGTTTTACTTTTTTCTCTTTTAGGATAGAAAGTGAGGTTGCAGTTCCAACAATTCCGCCGCCAATTATTATAATATCGTAAGTTTGCTTCATATGTGATTTATCCAACAGATATTAAATTAACTGGAAAATGACTTGACAATTTAAATTATGTGTCATAACATACAATTGTAATTTGGAAAAATTAAGTTAACAATTAAAGTCCCTTTCCTGATTCAAATTTAACTATTTCAAGTGAGCAATTAAATGATTATCCTGTATTAAATAATTTAACAGGTGCAAAATGAACAAAAATCAAAAAAATGTTTTACTAATTGGGATTATTCTCATCGCTGCTGTGTTAATATATTGGTATACACAAGGCGCTGAAATTTTTACCAAATCACAAGTCCTTGTTGATAAAACCACTGATCTTGACAGAATGCTTGGCGTTGAAAACAAAGAATACGTTGATAAATTTGTTCTCGGTTTAGATTATGCCGGAGGATTTTCAGCGGCAGTAGCAGTCTTGTCAGGAATTTTAATTTATTTATTCAGAAACAAACGAAAGAAAATACGATGAAAAAAACTCTCTCAATCTTGGCAGTAATAATTTTATTTACTGCATCTACATTTGCACAAGGCTTTAAAGTAAAGGCAAGCGGCGAGCAAACATTTAAATTTGCTGACAACAAAAACCAGGCAACGTTTTTTAGTACAACTCCATTTGAAGATATAACCGGACTAACCAACGATGTGAAGGGAAGTGTTAGCTTTAATGTTAGCGATTTAAAAACTCTTAATGGTAAACTTTCCGTTTCCGTGTCTTCAATTAAAACCGGGATTGAAATGCGCGATGGACATTTGCAAAGTGCAGGCTGGTTAAATGCGGAATCGTATCCGGAAATTTCTTTTGAGATTAAAAAAACAAGCAATATTAAACAAGTTGCAGACAATAAAGTTACAGCCAAAGTAACCGGGAATTTTAGTTTACATGGATCTACAAAAGAAGTAGTTGCAGATGCAACCCTAACTTATCTTGATGCAAGTGAACAAACCCAAATGCGTGCGCCTGGAGATTTGCTTGGAGTGCAAGCAAAATTTAATGTTAAGCTTTCTGATTATGGTGTAGATAATAAATTGGTTGGACAAAAAGTTTCAGAAAATATCGAAGTTAGTGTGAATGTTGTTGGTTCGAATGCTAAATAAGTGAAATAGATGTATAAGAAAAACCCGATTCACAATGAGTCGGGTTTTTTATAATTTTTATCCCACCTTCAAGCATGTCATAAGGAAATTTAGACATTATTCCAATGGAATTCTTTCTTTGTTTTCTTTAAGCCAACTTTCAAAAGTTTGTAAAGAAGGATTTAGGGTTCTTGCAAGTTCGATGCTACGTGAATTGCAATAGTCTTCTTCAAATTCTGCATAAAACTGGTACATATTCCCCATATCATCCGCACCCGGAAAACCAAAACCTCGATAAACTTCCGGTGTTACTGGAGCATAAACAACCTCTTTATCGAATACCTTTGCAAATGCTTCGGAAAATTGTCTACCTGTTAAATGTCCGCCTGCAATACCAATTGTTTTACCGATATATTTATCTCCATTTTTGAATACACCATACGCACATTTTCCAATATCTTCTGCTGCAATAGATGGAAGTTTTTTATCTGCCATCGGTATTGTAAGTGCAATCTTGCCATCAGCACTTTTTTTCGGTCCCTGTCCAAAGTAAATAAAATTTTCCCAGTAGAATACAGTATTAAGAATAGTTGTCGGCACACCGGAATCAGTAAAAAATTTATTCGATTCACCTTTTGCATCAAAATGCGGAACTTTGTATTTATTCTGCAAAGTAGGCATACGGTTATCACTCAACGGTATCCATTTTCGGGTATCATCAAGTGAAGACCAGATTACATGTTTTACATTTGCTTCTTTTGCCGCTTTAGCGATTGATGCAGCCTGCGTCATTTCTTTTTCGGGAGAAAAGTGTTCCCAAAAATTTGTTACAGCATAAACACCATAAGCGCCAGAAAATGACTTCGTAAGGCTCTCGTAATCGTCAAGATCAGCTTTTACCAATTCTGCTCCAATTTTAGCAAGTGCTTTTGCTTTATCTGAGTTTACATTCCTAGTAAGTGCACGTACTGTAAACTCGCTGGATTTATCGGAAAGTATTGCTCTAACCAATCCGCTGCCTTGTGCACCAGTTGAACCAAGTACTGCAATAATCTTTTTTGACATAATTTGTCTCCTTTTGAAATTTATTGATAAGTGATTTATAATTTAGTAATATAATTAATATGTTATAACATACAATTTAAATCACCAAAAACGAATGAAAGAATTATACTACGTGATTAAAATCAAAAATAGTAATAGTATTACGGATTAGTGGGAGCGGGGGATACTGCGATAAACAAGAACTAAAGCTAAATATAAAACCAATTACATTTGTCTTGAATAAAATCACACACCTGTATTGAAATACTAATCTACATTAATTCTTAAAAGGATTTAATCTGTCTTCATTAAAATCTGGGCGGTAAGAATCTGCACTTTCCATTTCCTGAATCCAGCCGTTATGTAAGTCGTATTTTTCTAACAATTTAAGTGCTTTGTTATATTCAGAATTCCGTAAAGCGCGATCAATTAAAATATCTTTATAGGCTTTGTTAGTCGGATAGTACTGTGACATTAATGATACATGAACTTTTGGACTTAGTTCTTCTGCAATAAACTTAAATACTTTTTCTGAATCGGATAAATCATTTGGTAAAATTAAATGTCTGATGATTAATCCGCGGACAACAACATCACCATCATAAACAAGTTCATCGCCAACCTGTCTATACATTTCTTTAATTGCTTCTTTGGTTTTTTCAAAATAGTTATCAACGAGCGAATATGTTTTTGCATATTCACTATTGCCGTATTTAAAGTCGGGAAGATAAATATCAACAACACCGTCATAAAGTTTTAACATTTCAACAGAATCATATCCGTTTGTGTTGTAGATAATAGGAAGGTTTAGCCCTTGTTGAGCAGCAATGTAAATTGATTTAAGAATTGTAGCAGAAAAATGCGTTGGTGAAACAAGCCCAATGTTGTGGCAAGCTTTTCCGCCACTGGGGGATTGAAGTTCAATCATAATTTCAGCTAAGCGGTTGTGTGTTACTTCTTTATGCTTTTCAATTTTGGGATTCTGACTGATTTCAAAATTCTGACAGTAGATACATTTTAAATTGCAGTTTCCAAAAAAGATATTTCCCGTTCCATGTGTTCCGGATAAAACAGGTTCCTCACCAAAGTGCGGAGTATAAGATGATACTATTGGTAAATAACCGCTTGTGCAAATTCCATACTCACCATTTATACGATTTACCTTACAATCACGTGGGCAACTTGTGCAAGATGTAAGGTTAGTATATGCTTCTTCTGCGCGTCTGCAAAGTTCGCCGTTGTGTAAAAGTTTTATATAAGATGGAATGAAATTCATTGGGAATAATTTACTATGCAAAATTTACAATGTACAATGCAGAATTAAATCTTTAGAATAGCAAAATGAACTGTGTTTTTGTTGTAAGCTTGTTTTAGATTAAATTAGAAAAACCGGTTAGCTTTTTGTAGATGAATTTTTTCTAATTTTTGCAGCAATCCAAAAACAAATTATGCCTGCTGTTAGAAAGATTAATGTTAACACGATAAATATTTCTACATCTGCAAACATAAGACCTGCGCCGTGTGAATATCTTTCTGCTAACGATGTTAAAGCCCAAAACGCAGAGATTACCGCAATTATAGAAAAAAGTACACCGAATATTGTAAGCAGGGTAGAAGTTGTTTTTTTCATACCAGGTAAAATAAGCAAACCGGTTATTAATTTTAGTATTTGAGACATCTTCTAGTTTTTAATTGCAAAATCAACAGCAGCTCTGGCATGTATTTCTAAAGTATTAAAAACTGGTAAATGTGTATCTGTTTGATTTATTAACAATGGAATTTCCGTGCAGCCAAGAACAATTCCTTGTGCACCACTGGATTCAAGATCAGAAATAATATCTAAAAACTTTTTCTTTGATTCAGGTTTAAATATTTCTTTAAGCAATTCATCCATAATCGTATCGTGAATAAAAAGCCTTTCGGGTTTTTCCGGTACAATTGAATTAATGCCGACATTGCTTAATCGTTTAGTATAAAAATCCATTTCCATAGTAAACTTTGTACCGAGCAATCCTATTGTTGATAGACCAATTTTTTTAATCTCCACCGCGGTTGCATCTGCAATATGAACGATAGGAAGTTTAACATCTTCAATAAGTCTATCAACATATTGATGCATTGTGTTTGCACAAATAACGATAAAATCGGCTTTTGCATTTTTTAGTTTAATTGCAGCATCAAGAACAAATTTGTAAACACCTTCGTGGTCATCACGAAGATTACATTCGTTTATATCCGCATAATTAAAAGAGTAAATAATACATCGTGCAGCGTTGTGCCCGCCAAGTAATTTATTTGTTTCTTCATTTATCAATCGATAGTATTCTAAAGTAGAAACCCAGCCTGTTCCGCCGATAAGTCCGATTGTTTTCATATTTATATTTTCTATAAAATTTGGTTGGCAAAGGTAAGGGAATCGTTTAAAAGTTAAAAACGGAAGGCAAAGTAACAGGGACACGAGAATCCGCATCCCTGCTTAATCATTTTTATTTCATCAAGATCATTTTTTTTACTTCGAGAAGACTGCCTGCTTTTAATTCGTAGAAATAAATTCCTGATGCCGGACCTTGCCATCCAGCAGGCAGGTTTTTGATACTTGATTCTGAATTAAACTCCACTTCATATGTTCCTGCTGGTTTTTCTTCGCTAACTAATGTTGCAATTTCATTTCCAAGAAGATCATACACTTTTAGTGAAAGCTGGCTACCTACTGGTAACTGCCACCTTATTTTTGTACTTGGGTTGAATGGATTAGGATAGTTTTGTTCCAGACGAAACTCAGTTGGAGTGGTATATTCATCGTCCTCAATCCCAACAAATGGTTCCGAAGATACTGTATAAATATATGTTGTATCTCCACCAACAGCATCTTGAAAATTATTTGTTCTTGTAATTGCACTTGCAGTATTTGGATCAATGCCTGTTATTGATATAATATCTCTTGTTGTAAGTTCGCTTAAATATGTGTCTTCGTGCCAGGAAAAACCTCCATCGGAAGTGTATCTAACAACTCCGTTTGCACCAACAACAACACCTTCCAATTCATTTTTAAAAGTTATATCATAAAGATTTTCAGAAGTCCCGCTCTCTCGCGGTAGCCAGGTGTTACCATAATTTGTAGTCATATAAATTTTGCCGTTATCTCCAACAATCCACCCACGATCATAAGCATTTACAAGCAATCCAAGGAACATACGATTAAAATCTGCACTGGTATCAGACACACCAACATTATCCCATACAAGTCCACCATCGTAAGTTTTAATTATCTTTCCGTTTTCACCTGCTATAATGTATAAGTCAGAACCGATTGCCCCGATAGTGTTTAATTTTTCTGTTGTGGTTGTAATTACCTGTTGCCAGGTGTAAACACCATTAGAGTTTGAGGATCTATAAACAATTCCAGCTTCTCCGCAGACAACAATATTTAAATAATCATCCTTGGTATAAATGAAATCAAAACTATTTAAGTTTTCAGAGAGTGCTGGTATGCTGTGATCGCTCCAGTGTATTCCTTTATCATGAGAAAAAAGTACTGTTCCAGAATTTCCAACCGCGCAGGCAACTATTGAATCAGGCTCGTAATATGTTCTTACAAAATTTAAGCTTTGTGTGGTACCGCTTTGTGATTCAATCCAATTTGTAGATTCCCTGCCCGAACTTGTGAATATAGCACCGTTTTCACCAACAGCAATTTTATATATTTCAGCACCAAAAGGTGACTCTCCTTGAATTGTACCACCAGCCGTATAATTAAAAAGTGCTTCTAAGAATGATACTACTCCACCACATCCTCTAAAACCCATAGAGCTTATAATAAATGCTATCATAAACAGAGTATAAAAATGTTTTTTCATAATCTAGCCTCCTTAAATATTTGTAATGAATTAAATCATCACTTTATTAAATATATTATTTCAACAGCACTAATTTTTTTGTTTCCGAATAATTACCCGTTGTTAGTTTGTAGAAATAAATTCCACTGCTTATTCCTTCCCCTTTGAATTCAACGTCATAAACTCCTGCAGTTTTTTCCTCGTTTACAAGAGTTGCTATTTCATTTCCCAAAAGATCATAGACCTTCAATGTTATATTTGAAGCAAAGGGAACTGCATATTTTATTTTTGTTGATGGGTTGAACGGGTTCGGATAATTTTGCGATAACTCGTAGCTAGTTGACAATTTTTCCTCATACTCGACAGGAGAGAGCAGAGTTGAATCGTCTGCAACTGCTAGGGTAAAATTACCTTCACCGATTATATATCCAATGTGCCCGGTTATCGGGATAATAGATCTAATTGTTTGACCATTGAGAAAAGCTGTGACCTCAGGCTCTTCAAACCAGTTAATTCCGCCGTCTGTCGTGAACCTTGCAATACCAGGTCTCCCAACTACGATTCCGGAATCAGGTGAAGTGAAATAGTAACTACTTATTTCATCAAAGCCATCAATTACGTGTATTGTCCAATACCCTCCGCCATTTGTAGTTTTAGCCATAAGTCCATATGGTCCACCAACAAAACCTAAACTATCGTTATAAAAATAAATATCGTTAAAGGTCATAAATCCTCCAAAAGATTTTTTAGCACCAATACCAATAAGTGTCCACGTTTCTCCTCCATCTGTAGATTGTGCAATTGTGTATTGTGAACCTCCCACCACAACCCGATCACTTTGATAATCATAATCCACACTCATCAAATCAGCAGAATTTGGAAAATCAAGCAAAGCCCATGTTAATCCTCCATCTGTGGTTTTTATAATTGTACCCGCATCCCCAACTGCAAAAATTACAGCAACATTAGAAGGATGAGTAAGGTTGACAGAATTTAGATTGGCACTTCCTGCAGGATTAATTGGATAGATCAATTGATGGTCGGGGGTCAATCTTACCAATGTTCCGTTATCACCAACAATGATATTACCCGTTTTGGGATTTGCAATAAAAGTGACGTCATTCAGGTTAGATACATTTGAGATCGTTAAGAGTATAAAATCATTTGAACAAAGATCATCCCCGATAAATATTTTCCCTTGATCACAAACAAGGATGCTATTGTTCCCAGCATCTGTTCCGAGACTATTGAATTGAAGTAATGGATCTGGAGAACAAGTAGTAAAATAAATTGCTTCAAAAAAACTGCAGCCACCATGTTTTGCTCCTATAAATAGAGGGACAAATACAAGTAAAAACCAGATGTAAAACTTTCGTAGAAATTTCATTGATGACTCCTTGTTCTATTATTTTATAGATTCAATTACTACCCTAGCATAATTAACTTCTTAGATGCTGACAATAACGTAATCACGTTATTTTATTTCGGAGAGAAGAAAGGTCCGATTTTACAGAAGGTTTTCTTTTAAAGCTTTTGCAACTGCACTGCTGTTCGAATGAACCTGGAGTTTTGCATAAATATTTCTTATATGTGTATCTATTGTATGATAGCTAAGAAATAGTTTATCAGCGATTTGTTTTTTACTTAGTCCTTCAACTAACAACTTAAGTATATCTTTTTCTCGTTCTGAAAGATTATAATCCCCTTTTTGAGGAATATATTCTTTAAACATTTTTAATACTCTCGCGGCAATTGAAGAATTCATTACCGCACCGCCGCTTAGTACTTCATTGAATGAATCAACTATTTTTTCGGAAGAAGAGTCCTTTAATAAATATCCAGAGGCACCATTGCAAACTGCGCTAAAAATATTTTCGTCATCATCCTGGATTGTAAGCATTATAATTTTTGATAAAGGAACTATTTTTTTAAAATGTAAGAGACCTTCC
>JGI20214J51088_10000617_pt1 | contig 24593 bp, 33 predicted proteins | sample WetSurMetagenome_FD_51088 | JGI IMG/M metagenome (IMG submission 51088) | reverse complement strand
TTAAAGATGGTGCCGAAGTTGCCGGCGGTTATAATCCTTTGGGCTCTGGCAAAATGACGGCGGCGCAGTTGGAAATAAAAAATAAAATAGCTGGTTTAACCGTGCCCGTTATTATTTCAAAGCCAGCAACACCAATCCCTGTCGTGAAACCCGCGACAAGCAATGACGCTCCGAATTGCGCAGGTATCAAATCAGGCACCTTAAAAATGGATGGCGGAGTTTCTGACAAGGAACTGATTTATTGTTTTTATAAAGTTGCAGGGAGTAATTGCGGACATTTTGATTTGATTTTTAAGACCGCCGATCTGGGCGATGTTAAATTTAGTTCAAATATTAATGGTCAAATGTGTGTTTATAGAGTTGATTTCGGCGACGCTGGTCAAATTCAAGATTCAAGCAAAAAATATTATGCCAATAAGTTTATTCAATATTCCGTAGTTGCAGAAAAAGCCCCTTCCACTATTTCCTATGAGAGCATTAATCCTAAGGAGATTTATGGCTCGATCGATGGTATAGTGGCGGAATATTATTCATCGCAGCCTGGTGTTTCTGGAAATTTGGAAAAGAAAACTTTAACTGAACAGCAGGCGATGATGACGGTGGCGGCGAGAGACGCCCTGAGAGTTGCCGATATCAAACAGATACAAACAGCGCTGGAATTATATTATAATGATGTAAAAAAATATCCAGATCAGGTGATTTTCGGCAGCGCCTTAAAAGATCCCAAGGGATTAATTACTTACATGTCTGCTATTCCGAAAAATCCTTTGCCTAATGACGGAGCATGTCCGGCTGACTTTGCTTTCAAATATGAAGTGACGGCTGGCGATAAAGTTTCTAGTAATAATTATAAATTAACTTATTGTTTGGGGGCAGATTTCTCGAACGGCGCTCAAAAAATTCCGGCCGGTATTCACGTTGCCACTCCATCGGGGATTAATCAGCGGTAATTTTTGTTCATAGATGGATAAATTTGCTTGATTTCTTTACGGGTGTATAATAAAAACATAAGCAAATAATTTAACTTTTAACTTTTAAATCATTTATTCCTCTACGCTCTGCGTTGAGGTTTCCTTAAGGAAGAGTTTGAGAAACCTTGGTTTCTCAAAATAATAAATCTTCCACTGGATACCTCGGGGCTCTGCCCCGAGGAAATTTTATTAACTAAATCAACAAAAATGAAAAAAACACTTTTATTTTTATTAATTTTTGGGGTGTATTGTTTGATTTTCGCAGTTAGCACTAAAGCCGATACGATTAATAATTTAACGATTATTAAGTCCGGTACTGGTTCGGGAACAGTATTTGAGGGTAATCAGTTGGAAATGGGAAGCGTAATTAACTGTGGCAATAATTGCAGTGCTCCTTTTATGCAAGGAGTTAATGTTACTTTGACAGCTATGCCAGACGCCAGTTCTGTTTTTAGCTCCTGGACCGGTTGTGGTGTTACCAGTGCAGAAATGACTAATCCGACTTGTACTATTCAAGTGACCGGAACGACGAATATAACAGCGACCTTTAACGTCAAGCCTAATTTAGGCGTAGATTTAAAAATTGATGATTTTGTAGTAGGTCCAGTTTTAGGAAACGCCAATCTTGGAGACGTAGCTGTTTATTTTAGCAATCCCGGTGTGGGGAGTTTTATGATTAAAATGTATGATAAAAATTCCGGAAAATCTTATTACGCCTCGGTTGGTAATAATGTTCAGCATAACGCGGATTTTATGCTATGCCCCGGTTCTTACGATGCCGTTTTTACCATTGACAGCAATAACAATATCGTCGAATCCAATGAAAATAACAACGACTTCAAGAGAGTTTTCACGGTTAACGGCGACGCTAGCGCTTGCTCCTCTAATCAAGATTTGGTTGTCACTCCCGGCACAGCCAATATTACAGCTGATAATAAGGGAGTTGTTTATTGGACGACCAATATTAACGCCACTTGCGGAATTGATTACAGCATAAATTCGAATTTGAGCGACAAAACTAGCGCCAATGGAATATTGATTCAGGCTGGATCATCTAATAATGACGGGCAATTTCATTTTTGGGCATCACCAAATCTTACGCCTAACACAGATTATTTCTATCGTATTATTTGCACAACTGCTGACGGCCAAAATGTGACAAGCGATATTAAGCTTCTGCCCAAGTATGTTTTACCCAACTTAAAAGTGACTAATTTTAAATACAGCAACGGCAATATCAATGATCAGAATATTTCCACACAAGTGGAATTTGACCTGGTTAATGCCGATAATAGAACTGCCGATTTTTATCTTGTGGCCTGGGATAATACGACTAATTATCCCCTTGAATCGACGCAGTTTCAGCCAAATCAGTACAATTTAGCCCCCAACCAAACCGTCCATGTATATTTGATTAATGCGAAAAATATTTCTCATTTGGCGGCCGGTTTAAATTCGCTAACCATTAAGGAAGTTTCTTTGGACAGCCAAACGGTTTATAACTCTCAAGATTTTACCTTCACGACTTCGAGCAACAATCAGTCAGTCATTCCGGTAACTACGGACATAACAACTATAAATTCTAATGCCAGTCAGTTGTATAACGGCGAAACCGATTCTATTTTGGCTCAATTGAATGAATTAAGAAATATAGTGAAAGAGCAAGAGACAAAAATCAAATATTTGGAAAGCTTAACCAAGGACGCCCAGCAAGTTTCGCAGGCTGCGCTGGATGCCATCAATAATTTTATCGCTTACGGAGTTGACCAGAACAGTAAATTGCTCGGCGCCGGACAAAGAGCGGCAGTGGTAAATTCGTTTAAAGCGGCCTTTGATAAATTGCCGACGACGCAAATTGATTTTACCGATGTGGTTAAAATAGCCAATGGCCGCTGGCCGAGTCAAAAGAGCGTTGACGCGGAAAACGCCGCCAAAGAGCAATTCCAAAAAATATATTTGCGCGCTCCCAATTCAAATAATGTCAATGACAACGCCGCAATAACGATTATGGCCTATGGCTTGCAACAGCAGGCGAGAAACAGGAATTTAAAAAGTGAAACTACCGGCATTAAAACTTTCAAATATATTTATCATCGCTTGCCAAGTTCCACGGAGGACTGGAATATAGTCGCCGCCATAACTTATTCTGGAGCAAAAAGATAACAAATCCAACACTTGAAAGAACGAGCTAAAACTCGTTTTTTCTTTTGTTTATCGAGTGTTTCTTATTTGTTTTTAGGCCTTTTTTTATTTTTTAAGAAAATTTTTAAGAAAATCCTTGACTTATTTTTAACTATTTGATAAATTAAATGTACCAATATCCCGATTTGTCGGGATTGTTTTAATACTGAAAAATAATAACACACCCCGGCCTTCGGCCACCCCTCTTGATAGAGGGGAATTATCCATAAAATATGCCTACTATCAATCAATTAGTTAGAAAGGGAAGACACAGCAAGAGAAAGAAAATGAAATCGATCGCTTTGCATTTGTCTAATGATACCCTGCATCGCAAGAAGAATATTTCCGCCCAAGGCGCGCCTTTTAAGCAGGGGGTGTGTGTTAAGGTTACCACCACGACTCCGAAAAAGCCGAACTCGGCTTTGCGCAAGATCGCCCGCGTCCGCTTGTCCAACGGTATGGAAGTGACGGCTTATATTCCGGGAATTGGCCATAATTTGCAGGAACACTCGATCGTTTTGATCAAGGGTGGCCGTACCAAGGATTTGCCTGGTTTGCGCTATAAGATCATCCGTGGTATGTATGACGCGCAGGGCGTCGAAGGCAGACGCCAATCTCGCAGCCGTTATGGAGCAAAGCGTCCTAAAGCTTAAATCATAAAATCATAATAACATAAGAGCATTAAAACATGACGCTGACGAGAAGTGTATCGAAGGCTCCCTGTTCCTATGCTCATATGCTTTAATGCTATAATGTATGAGAGGAAAACAAGCACCTAAAAGAAAAAAAGACGGAGATACGAAATACAACGATCCTAATATCGCCAAGCTGATTTGCTATATCATGAAAGACGGCAAAAAAAGCATTGCGCAGAATATCGTTTACGGCGCTTTTGAGATAATCAAAAATCAGACCAAGCAGGATCCGCGTCATGTTTTTAATAAGGCGATGAAAAAAGTCGCTCCGCTTTTGGAAACTAGAAGCAAGAGAGTTGGCGGCGCCAACTTTCAAGTCCCGGCCCAAGTGCGCGGCAATCGCCGTTTCATTTTGGGTTGTCGCTGGATGATTGCCGCGGCTGATGCTCGCAAAGCGCATGGCATGGGCGAGAAATTGGCAGCGGAAATTCTTGACGCGGCCCAAGGAATCGGCGCGGCCGTCAAAAAGCGCGAAGATGTTCATCGTATGGCCGAAGCCAATAAGGCTTTCGCGCATTTCGCGCGATAATTTTTCAAAACATCCTTACAAGGGGTGTTTTGTTTTCTGACTATATGAAATCGACCTTAAAGTTTATTCTTATTGTGCTAGTCGTATTCCTGGTTGTCATTGCTTTGATTATCGCCACTTCGCTTAAAATTATTCCGATAGAAATTGCCGGTCCCATTGTATTTGTCAGCATTGTTGCTCTGTGGGGCTGGTGGTTTGCAAGAGTCTTTGCACATTCGAAAAAAATATTTGCGCAGAGCGGTGAAAGTATTAAAGATTTTTCAGTGAAATCGATAGCCTACCCCGGTTCTTATATCGGCCCCGCAATCGTCGCTACTTTGGTGGCACTGTATGCATTCTATTATTTTATTGGAATAGGGAAAATTATCAGCATTCTTTTGTTGGCAGTATATTTGATATTATTGATTCGTCAGTGGAATACTAGATTTGAAAGAATAGAAAAAGCAAAAACAGCTTCCCCAGAAAAGTTCAAATTTAAAAACAAAGCATTGGTTTGTGGTTTTGTAACCTTTTTTGCCGCCTCGATCATCTTGCAGTTTTTTTTGTCAATCGTCCCTAATGTTGTTGTTAGTATTCTTTTAGGAGTTATAGTGGGAATGATTTACCATACGTTTAAAAGAGATCAGATAAAATAAATTTTTAATTTTTAATTCATAATTTTTAATTGATTGAAATATGCCTCGAGACTATGCCCTAGACAAAGTTAGAAACATTGGTATTATGGCTCACATCGACGCCGGAAAAACAACTTTTTCCGAGCGCGTGCTTTTTTATACCGGCAAGAAACATAAGATCGGCGAAGTGCACGAAGGCGCGGCCGAAATGGACTGGATGGAGCAGGAAAAAGAGCGCGGCATCACCATCACTTCCGCGGCCACGACTTGTTTTTGGCATGATCACAAAATAAACTTGATCGATACTCCCGGGCACGTGGACTTTACCGTCGAAGTGGAGCGCTCGCTCCGCGTTTTGGACGGCGCTATTGCTGTTTTTGACGGCTCGCAGGGCGTTGAACCGCAATCGGAAACTGTTTGGCGTCAGGCCGATAAATACGGCGTGCCTCGTTTGTGTTTTATCAACAAGATGGATAAAATGGGCGCGGACTTTTATATGAGTTTAGAATCAATTCAGAAACGGTTGAATGATAAAGCGGTCGCGATCCAATTGGCGATCGGCGCGGAAGGAACTTTTTCCGGCGTGATTGATTTGATTACCATGAAAGCTTATAAGTTTGAAGGAAATTTCGGCGAAAAAATTGTGGAAGAAGAAATTCCGGCCGAACTCAAAGAAAAGGCGGAAAAATATCATGCCGAATTGGTGGAAAAAGCGGTTGAATGCGACGAGAAAACCATGGAAAAATATTTAAACGGCGAACAAGTTTCTACTGAAGAATTAAAAATCGCTATCCGCAAAGGCGTGATTGCCAATCAACTTTATCCGGTTTTGTGCGGCACAGCTTTGCAAAATATCGGCGTTCAGCTCGCGCTTGACGCGGTTGTCGCTTATTTGCCTTCGCCTTTGGATGTCAAAGAAATTGAAGCGACTGATATTGATGATTTGGAAAAGAAAATTGCTGTTAAACCGGCTGACAATGAACCATTCGTTGGCTTGGCTTTTAAAATTGCGACCGATCCTTTTGTCGGCAAACTTTGTTTTGTCCGCGTTTATTCGGGAATTTTAGAAGCTGGAACTTATGTTTTAAATGCTAATACCGGCAACAAAGAACGTATCGGCCGCATCGTCCGCATGCATGCCAATCATCGTGAAGAGGCAAGTGATGTTTGCGCCGGTGATATTGCTGCCGTGGTCGGTTTGAAAGCCACCACTACCGGCAACACTTTGTGCGACGAACGCCGTCCGGTGCTTTTGGAAAGCATTGTCTTTCCGGAACCGGTTATCAAAATTGCCGTCGAGCCGAAAACTAAAGCCGATCAGGAAAAAATGGGTGTGGCTTTGCAGAAATTGGCCGAAGAAGATCCGACTTTCCGCGTCGAAACTGATGAAGAAACCAATCAGACTTTAATTTCCGGTATGGGCGAATTGCATTTGGATATTATCGTTGACCGTATGCGCCGCGAATTCAGCGTCGAAGCCAATGTCGGCAAGCCGCAAGTTTCTTATCGTGAAACAATCCGCAAAGAAGCGGAAGCGGAAGGAAAATATATCAAACAATCAGGCGGACGCGGCCAATACGGCCATTGCTATTTGCGTATGGAACCTTCCGAAACCGGTAAGGGTTTTGAATTCTTGAACGAAACCAAAGGCGGCTCGATCCCTCGCGAATTTATTCCGGCTATTGAAAAGGGTGTTAAGGAAGCTTTGAATCAAGGCGTTGTTGCTGGTTATCCGATGGTTGACTTTAAAGTTGCGGTGACGGACGGCAGTTATCATGAAGTCGACTCCTCGGAAATTGCCTTTAAAATGGCGGCCATCATGGGTTTTCGTGAAGCTTGCCGCAAGGCTGATCCGATTTTGCTTGAGCCGATTATGAAAGTTGAAGTCGTCACACCGGAAGAATATATGGGTAATGTAGTGGGCGATTTGAATTCCCGCCGCGGCCAGATTGATGAAATGTCCCAGCGCGGCAATGCCAAAGTTATTGACGCCAAAGTGCCGTTAGCGGAAATGTTCGGCTATGTGACGGAATTGCGCTCGATGTCCCAAGGTCGCGCCACTTCAACCATGGAATTTTTCGAATACAAAGAAGTTCCGCGTAATGTTTTGGAAAAGATTAAAGAAGGGAAGTCCGGAACGAGCAAATAATTTGACCAAAAGTGTTATTTAGTTTAAAATTTTAGATATAATTCGAATCTACAAATTTTTGGACGAATCTACGGATGACATCCGAATGGATGACTAATTCCGTAGCATTCGGATAATTCGGATGACATTTGTAGATTCGGATTGATATTTGTAGATTCGAATTATAATTTTATGCGTAGTCAACTTGAACGAGCCATAAATTTATCCGCAAAGACCGGCGATAAAATAATCGTCATTGATGAGTTTAACGACCGCAGTTCGGTGGTGATGAGTATTGACGACTACGAAAAGCTTTTAAAAGGCCAAAATAAGAGAAATAAAATCGTTGCTAACTTGACAGAAGAAGAGTTGCTTGATAAGATAAATCACGATATTGTTTCCTGGAAAAACGCCAATTCTGACGATGATTTTTCACCGAAAATTCCAAACTTTCACGATGATTTTGACGATGATGAAGAGGATGAGGATTTTAAACCTCATTTTATGGAAAATGACGAAGAAGAATTGGATGATGAATTGGATTTTGATGAAGATTTAGATGATAACGATGGATTTGTAGTGCCGAATTTTGACGCTAATGGAAATTTGATTCCAGAAGAAGCTGACGATGAAACTATTGTTGTGGACGAGCCAGCTGCCGTAGCGCCAGTTGAACCAAAAGCCGATGAAGATGAAAATCTTTACTACTATAATGAACCAGAGAAAATAGAAGATGAAAAAGAAGAAACTGGTTTCACTAGCATTAAAGATGAATTGAAAAAAAATAAAAAAGCCTGGACGATCCCAGAAGAAGTAAAAGAAAAAGCCGAAGAAGCGCCTTTTTAAAAAATATGAAAAAATATTTATTAATTTCAGTTTTATTGTCTGTTCTTGTTTTGGGCGGTTGCGCAGCAAAAAATAATTCTGTGGTAACACCGACTGTTTCGAATAATGTGGTCAATTCGGTTGTTAGCTCTACACCAGTGAATAATCCAGCGACAAATGTTCCTGTTGTAAGTTCTCCCACGGCAAGTAGTTCTGTGACGGAAGATAATCAGGCAATCACGTCTGATAAAAATGTTTTGATTGACACTAAACACGGCGTGAAAATTACTTTCCCGACTACTTATGCCTTTAGCACTACTGGAGATGGTAGAATTTATTTTGGTCCAAAGTTAGCGGCAAATGTTTGTAAGGATGAAGCAAATGGCTGTAGCGATAACGTAGCGTTGGAAAATACCAATGGATATAATTACGCTTTAGATTTTACACCGGCAAAATCGGTGTCGGATATTTTTAAAGAGTTGACACTATCCACTAGCTCGGACGGAAAAATTGAATATGATAATAGAAATGGCGAAGTTCCGCAAACGGAAAAAATAAACGGCCATGACGTCGTGAGTTTTTGGACCGGAGGAGAGGGCGATTCGCCCTATACCATGGAGGTGGTTGGCACTAAATATAATTATGTTTTTCAAGCCGAAGACCAGAAGCTAACTGAAGCCGAAATGCAAACAGATTATGATTATATCAGGGCGGTTATAAAAAATATCGAATATTTAAAATAAATTAATAAATTAATTAAGAAATAATAAATCACGGCTGGTACCCTTAATGGGGAAAACCTGAATCGATAAAGAAATGATGAATAAAATTATAAATAAAAATTTATAATTTATAATTCATAATTTGTAATTAAGGTTCAGGGTCGTACAAACTAAAAACATGGCGGAAAAATTTGAACGCAAAAAGACTCATGTTAACGTCGGCACAATCGGCCACGTTGACCATGGCAAGACAACTTTAACTGCGGCTATTCTCGCGGTTTTATCGGCGAGAGGCTTTACTGCTCAGCACAAAGGTGTTGATGATTTGGATAATGCTCCAGAATCAAAAGCTCGCGGTATTACCATTAACACGGCCCATGTCGAATACGAATCCGAAACCAGACACTATGCCCACGTCGACTGCCCTGGCCATGCCGATTATGTGAAGAACATGATCACCGGCGCGGCTCAAATGGATGGCGCGATTTTGGTCGTGGCCGCCACTGACGGTCCGATGCCGCAAACTCGCGAGCACATTCTTTTGGCTCGTCAGGTTGGCGTTCCTTACATTGTCGTTTTCTTGAACAAGTGCGATATGGTCGAGGACAAAGAATTGATCGACTTGGTCGAAGAAGAAGTCCGCGATCTTTTGAAGCAATATGAATTCCCGGGCGATACCACTCCGATCATCCGCGGCTCGGCTTTGAAAGCTTTGGAAAATCCGACCGGCGAATGGGGCGATAAAGTTTTGGAACTCGTTAAGACTTTGGACACCTTTATTCCTGATCCGATTCGCGACACGGAAAAACCTTTCTTAATGCCGATCGAAGATATTTTCTCAATCGAAGGCCGCGGCACAGTTGTCACCGGCAGAATCGAGAGAGGTATTTGCAACTTAAACGATGATGTGGAAATCGTCGGTTTGGGCGATACCCAAAAGACCGTTATCACCGGAATTGAAATGTTTAACAAACAGTTGGACAAAGGTATGGCGGGAGACAACGCGGGCATCTTGCTCCGCGGCACCAAGAAGGAAGATGTTGAGCGCGGCATGGTTTTGGCCAAACCGGGTTCAATCACTCCTCACACTGAATTTGAAGCTTCGATCTATGTCTTGACCAAGGAAGAAGGCGGACGCCATAAACCGTTCTTCAAAGGTTATAAGCCGCAATTCTATATTCGCACCACTGACGTCACCGGCGAAATCGAATTACCGGCTGGCACGGAAATGATCATGCCTGGCGATACTACAACTTTGAATATTAAGTTGATCGCTCCGGTCGCTTTGGAAGAAAAATCCAAATTCGCTATCCGCGAAGGTGGCCGCACTGTCGGCGCCGGATCGGTCTCGAAGATTATCAAATAATAAGTGAATATTTTTTCTCCCTCGCAATCAGCAGGGGAGAAGCTAATGTTCGTTTAAGAACAGGAAATTAGAAATTGGAAATTTGAAATTGGTTAATACCCAATGTCAAACATAAAATTTCTAATTTCCAATTTCAAATTTCATTAATAACATGTCTGAAATTAAACCTAAAAAAGAAACGAAAGAAGTAGAACAAGAAGTCAAACAAAAAATCCGCATCAAGATCAAGGCTTTTGATCACAAAATAATCGACAAGTCGACCAAGACCATCATTGATACTGTCGAAAAAAGCAATGCCAAGATCTTTGGGCCGATTCCTTTGCCGACCGAAAAAATAAAATATACTGTCAACCGTGCGACTTTCGTCAATAAGGACGCCCGCGATCAATATGAAATGCGCGTGCACAAGAGATTGATCGATATTGTTGAACCGACTTCGAAAACCGTGGAAGATTTGACTGGTTTGAATTTGCCGGCCGGCGTGGACGTGGAAATAAAAATGGTTTAGTTTTTGAAAAGTATAAATCCATAGATTATTGTTTTTGCAACTCCGCAATTTGCGGAAAGTGTTTAAATGATAAAAAATGGATAGAAGAAAGGAAAAAATCAACAAACATTAGCAAAAAAAATAGCATTGACTAATTTTTGATAATAAGTTATCATTATTATAGTCATTTTTTGTTAAATTGACTTTGTTGAAAAGGTCAGTTTTTTATTTTTAAGGTTAAACGAATTTTTCAAGCATTCGCATATAATTCGAATCTACAAATGATATCCGAATTATCTGAATGCCACGGTATAAGCATCCATTCGGATGTCATCCGTAGATTCGTCAAAAATCCGTAGATTCGGATTATATTTTGCGGTTATTTTATGAAGTTCATAATTGGTAAGAAAATTGAGATGACCCAGATTTGGCAAGGAGATAATGTTTCCGCTGTAACGAAAGTTCAGGCCGGCCCTTGTTTTATTACGCAAATTAAAACTGTGGAAAAGGACGGCTATGGCGCGGTTCAACTTGGTTTTGGCGCGAAAAAAGAAAAAAATACCAACAAACCGCAAATTGGCCATTTGAAAAAGATAAAAGCTAAAGGAATTAACGATAATTTTGCTTTTTTGCGCGAATTTGGAAATGATGCCAAATCATCGACCTTAGAGCTTGGCGATAAAATCGATGTCAGCGCTTTCGCCGTTGGCGATAAAGTTGCTGCTACTGGAATTTCCAAAGGCCGCGGTTTTCAAGGCGTAGTTAAAAGACATGGTTTTCAGGGCGGACGCAAATCGCATGGTAATAAAGATCAGTTAAGAATGCCTGGTTCCACCGGTGCGACCGGCGCGGGTCACGTTTTTAAAGGCACCAGAAAACCGGGAAGGATGGGAAATGATACAACCACGACCAAAAATTTGGAAATTATAGAAATTGATAAAGCCAATAATATTTTATATATCAAAGGTTCGATTGCCGGCGCGAGAAATGGATTAGTTTTGCTTGAAGGTTTGGGCGAGATGATTATTGCTAAACCGGAAATTAAAGAAACTGAAGTGATCAAAGAAGAAATAAAAAAAGAGGAAATAAAAGTTGAAGAATCGGCCCCTGTCGAAGTTGCGGCTGAAACTGCAACTAAGACCGAGTAATAATTAGTTAGAAAAATCAGATGAAATTAAATATCTATAACCAAGAAGGCATTGCTAAAGGACAGAAAGAAGTTTCTGATGCCATTTTTGCCGTTAAAGCCAATTCAGTTTTGATCAATGAAGCGCTTACCGCTCAAACGGCGAATATGCGCACGGTTTTGGCTCATACTAAAACTAGATCCGAAGTTCGCGGCGGCGGTAAAAAACCGTGGCGCCAAAAAGGCACAGGCCGTGCCAGAGCCGGTTCATCCCGCTCTCCGCTTTGGATTGGTGGAGGTATTATTTTTGGTCCTAATTCTGATCGTAATTTTTCCAAGAAAATCAATAAGAAAGCCAAGCGCAAAGCGATGTTCATGGTTTTGTCCGATCGAGCCGCCAATAATGGCTTAGCGATTTTGGAAAAATTATCTTTGGCTGATTATAAAACAAAGGTGATGAATGGAATTTTAAATAATTTAGAATCCACCTTCGCTAAAGCTACGGTGGACGAGGGAAAAAATAAAAGCAAAAAGAAAAGAACTACTAAGAGAAGCATTCTTTTTATTAATGATGCTACTGACGATAAAGTTAATAATTCTGGCAGAAATTTGGTCGGTGTGAAGATTATTAATGTTGGGAATATTAATATTGTTGACCTGTTAAATTACAAGAATTTGATAATCAGCGAAAAAGCTGTCGATAAATTAGAGGAGATATACAAAGAGTAGGGAAATTTGAAATTAGAAATTGGAAATTAGGCGATAAAATAACTTTAATCCAAATTTCTAATTTCCAATTTCAAATTTCATAAATATGTCAATATTCGGAAAAAATAAAACTGAAGAAAAGAATAAAGATGAAAAAAAAACATCTCCGGTTAAAGCTGGAAAAAAAGTTGAAACTAAAAAGAGCATGAAGGATCTTTATGGTTCAGGAGCTTCATCTGTTGCGGAAACCAAATCTGTCTCTGCCAAAGCTGCGGCGGACAAGCAAGAAATAAAGAAAAATTCTAATGCCATGTCCAGTGCTTATCGTGTTCTGTTGCGCCCGTTAGTTACGGAAAAGGGAAGTCATATGGGAGTGGAAAATAAATATCTGTTTGAAGTTGATTATAATACCAACAAGATTGAGGTGGCTAAAGCTATTGAAAGTGCTTACGGCATTAAGCCGGTTAAAGTGAATATGATGAAATTTGAAGGTAAAGTTATCCGCCGGGGAAGAACCGAGGGCCGCCGAAAACGCTGGAAGAAAGCGATTGTTACCTTGCCGGCCGGAAAATCAATTCAGATATATGAAGGTATATAAAATAATTAATTAGTTAGCGTTAAAATCACCGACAACCCACCCCGCCGCTCATTTCAACCGCGGCACCCCTCCCGAGAGGGGATTAAATCTATTGTATGGGAATTAGAAATATAAAACAAAATACTGCGGCGAGAAGAGAAATGAATTTTGATGATTTTGCTGATATAACTTCGACCACTCCGGAGAAAAGTTTGTTGTTGGCGAAGAAATCCACCGGCGGCCGCAATGCACAAGGAAAAATCACTGTTCGCCACAAAGGAGGCGGTGTTAAGCGTGCGATTAGAATCGTTGATTTTTTGCGCGATAAATTTGATATTCCCGCTATAGTAAAAACTATCGAATATGATCCAGGCCGCGGCGCGAGAATTGCTTTGCTTTTTTATGCTGATGGCGAAAAAAGATACATTGTCGCTCCGATCGGTTTGAAGGTTGGTGATAAAATTTTAAGTTCCAAGAAAGAAATTGAGATAAAAACCGGTAATGCTATGCCGATCAAGTTCATTCCAGCCGGTGTAGCCGTGTCTAGCGTAGAAATTTTCCCAGGCCAGGGAGCGAAAGTCGCTCGCGGCGCCGGCAACGCGGTGTTTGTCATGGGCGTGGAAGGTGATTTTGCTCAATTAAGAATGCCATCAAGTGAAATCCGCCAGGTTAATAAAGAATGTCTTTGCACCGTTGGTCAAATGAGCAACCCCGATCATATGAATATTGTTATTGGCGCGGCCGGACGGCAGAGAAGATTGGGTATTCGCCCGACTGTCCGCGGTACTGCCATGAATCCTAATGATCACCCGCACGGAGGTGGTGAAGGTAAACAGCCGATTGGTTTGAAACACGCCAAGACTCCTTGGGGTAAAATAGCCATGGGAGTTCCTACTAGAAAGAAAAAATATTCCGATAATTTAATAATCCACAGAAGAAAAAAGAGAATAGAAAAGTAAAATATAATGCAAATCCGCGAATGGGAGCGAATGCCGCAAATGAATGCGAATAATAAATTAACAAAATTATTAGCATTAATTCGCATCATTCGCCCCAATTCGCATCATTCGCATTAGCAACATATGTCCAGAAGTTTAAAAAAAGGTCCATACATTAATTTGAGGATACTTAATAAAATTAAGAATCTTAAGCCGGGTGATAAAACTATCATTAAGGTTTGGGATCGCGCTTGCACGATTACGCCGGAAATGGTGGGATTTACGATTGGTGTGCACAACGGCAAACAGCATTTTCCGGTTTATGTAGTGGAAAATATGGTTGGGCATCGCTTGGGCGAATTTTCTTTGACTACTAAATTCGTTTCTCATGGCGGTAAGATGGCTAAGGAAGAAGCGGCTTCAGCGGCTGAAACCGGAAAACCTGCCCCTGCGGCACCTGCGGCCAAAGCCCCAGCGGCCGGAGCTAAGAAATAAAGAAACTGATTTTATATGGAAATTAAAGTTAAAAATAAATTTATCAGAATGTCTTCGAAGAAGCTGCGCTTGGTGGCCAATCTTATTCGCGGTTTAAGCGCGGTCAATGCTTTAAATCAGCTTAGATTTGTGAACAAGAAGGGTGCTGAACCGATTGCCAAACTTTTGAAATCGGCTATCGCCAGCGCGGAAAATGATTATGAATTGGATAAAAATAATCTTTTTGTTAAAGAAATAAGAATTGACGAAGGCGGAATGTTGAAACGTTGGACTCCGAAAGCTCATGGCAGTGCTACCCCGCTAAGAAGAAGAATCAGCCATATCAATATAACTTTGGGTGAACTTAAGGCTTCAGGAATTACTGCGGCGAAAAAGAAAGACTTAGAAGCCCCGATCAGTTTGGAAGAAATGGTAAAAGAAGGCGAAAAATCAGCGAAAAAAGGCGAAACTGGAAAAGATATTAAGAAAGAATCGGCGGGCAAGGATTTAAAGAAAGAGGGNGCGAGTAAGAAAGGTTTTGTCAATAAAATGTTCCAGAGAAAAAGCGGAAATGGCTAAATAATAAATCAATTTTTAAAATATAAAAGAACCGAAAACCCTCCCCGCCGCTCATTTCAATCGCGGCACCCCTCCCTATGAGGGGATTAGAATTAAAGTATATGGGAAAAAAAGTAAATCCAAAAATATTCAGAATAGGAATCAATAAGACTTGGCCGTCCGTCTGGTTTGCTACGGGTAATGATTATATTAAAAACACCAGACAAGACGTTTTGGCTAGAAGATTTTTAATGAACGAATTGAAAGAAGCTGGCGTGGATAATGTTCGAATCGAGCGCGGTGTTAAGAAGATAAGCTTTGATATCACGGCTTCCAAGCCCGGCGTTATCATCGGTCGCGGTGGTAACGGCATTGAGGATTTGAAAAAGAAAGTTCACGATAAATTCTTAAAAAATTTCCGTTTAAAAGAGATCAATGTCAATATTAAGGAATGCGACCGTCCGAATTTAAGCGCCCAGATAATTTTGCAGTCAATGATTGCTGATATTGAGAAGAGAATGCCTTTCAAAAGAGTAATGAAACAGGCAATATCTCGCGCGGAAAAAAGCGGCGCCTTAGGTATTAAAGTTGTAGTGGCCGGCCGTTTGAATGGAGCGGAAATCGCCCGCGAAGAAAAATTGGTTTTTGGAAAAATTCCTTTACAGACTTTAAGAGCTGATATTGATTATTCTCGCGGCGCGGCCAAAACTAGCTATGGCACAATTGGCGTGAAAGTTTGGGTTTATAAGGGAGAGGTATTTGAGAAGGATATAAAAAATAAGGATGGTAAAGGGGAGATAATCGGCCGAAGAAAGTAAAAAAGAAATTAGGAAATTAGAAATTGGAAATTTGAGAATGTGAAAACTAAATTAATTTCTAATTTCAAATTTATAATATCAAAGATAATTATGTTGATGCCCAGAAAAACTAAATATAGAAAGTCCCATAAGGGAAAAAGAGGCGGCAAAGCTACTAGCGGTTTGAAGGTTAGTTTTGGCAGTTATGGTCTTAAGGCTTTGGAAAATTGCTGGGTGACAGCTAGACAGATTGAAGCAGCTCGCCGCGTTTTGACTAGATATATTAAAAAGGGCGGTAGAATTTTCTGCCGAATTTTTCCGGCCAAACCGGTAACCTTGAAGGGTGGAGAAATTCCAATGGGTAAGGGAAAAGGATCGGTCGATCATTATGTCTGTAATGTTAAACCGGGAATGGTGATGTTCGAGATTGAAGGCGTGACCGAAACGGAAGCTCGCGAAGGCATGAAATTCGCCAGCGATAAATTACCGATCAAAGCCAAGTTTGTTAAAGCCAACGAATAAATTATAATATTGATATGGAATTTAAAGAATTAAAAAATAAATCAGAAAAGGAGTTGCAGGAGATCTTGGCTGAAAACCGAGAAAAGCTTAGAATTGCCAGATTTAAGGATGCCAATAAGCAACTAAAGAATGTCAGAGAAATTAGAATAGCAAGAAATGTTATAGCTAATGTTTTAACATTGCTTAATTCCAACAAGAAATAATTTGAAATTTTATGAATGAAGATAAAAAAATAATCAAAAGAAAGTTTACCGGCGTTGTGACAAGCGATAAAATGGACAAGACGATTGTTGTCAGAGTGGAAGCGGTAAAACGCGATCCGAAATATAAGAAAAGATATGTTGTTGTCAGCAAATTCAAGGTTCATGATGAAAAAAATAAGTTTAAAGAAGGAGACAAAGTTGATTTTGTTGAATGTCGTCCGTTAAGCAAAGATAAGAAGTGGAGAGTCTTAGAAAGCAAGTAGCAAGTAACAGGTAACATTACACGTAGAAATTATTTTGTAGGATTAAAATGTTAAATGCTATTTGATACATGTTTAATTAATATATGATACAAGTTGGGACAAAATTAAAAGTTGCTGATAATACCGGCGCCAAATTGGCGGAGTGTATTAAGGTTTTGGGTACGAACGGCAAGCGCTATGCTTATATCGGCGACATTATTGTTGTTGCTATTAAAGAAGCTATTCCGCATGCCCCGGTTAAGAAAAGCGATGTGGCCAAGGCGGTTATCGTCAGAACCAAAAAGGAAGTTAAAAGAAAAGATGGTACTTGCTTGCGTTTTGATGAGAATGCCTGCGTTATTGTTGATGCGGAAAAAGGCGAGCCAAAAGGCACAAGAATTTTTGGTCCTATTGCTAGAGAGGTTAGAAAAAAGGGCTTTGCCAAAATAGCGTCGCTGGCTCCCGAGGTACTATAGAATATAATTCGAATCTACAAATTTTTGGACGAATCTACAAATGACATCCGAATGCGAATAACTATTAAAAAATTATTCGGATAATTCGGATATCATTCGTGGATTCGGATGCCATTCGTAGATTCGAATTAAATATCAAATATGAAAATCAAGAAAAATGATCGCGTAAGAATATTAGCCGGCAAAGACAAGGGCAAGGAAGGAAAAGTCCTGCAGATTTTTGCTGACAAAAATAAAGCCAGCATTGAGGGTTTGAATCTTTTAATTAAACATTTGCGCCCAAATAAACAAGGCGAAAAAGGTCAGAGAATAGAATTTCCGGCTCCGCTTTCCATTTCCAACCTGGCTCTTCTTTGTCCGAATTGCGGTAAAGCGACCAGAATTGGTTATCAATATAGCGAAGAAACGGTCGGCGAGGGAAAGAAGATTAAGAAAAAAATGAGAATTTGCAAAAAATGCAAGAAAATTATTGAATAAATATTCGTTAGTATAAATTTATGAGATTAAAGGAATATTATAAAAAAGAAGTTTTGCCGGAATTAAAAAAACGGTTGAACATCAAAAATGATTTGGCCGCACCCCGCTTGGTGAAGGTTGTGCTTAATGTTGGTTTTGGCAGAAACAATAAAGATAAAGAATTGATAAAATTCATTGAAGAAAATTTGAATATTATTGCCGGACAAAAACCCATGCTTAATAAAGCCAAAAAAGCCGTTTCCGCTTTCAAGATTAAGGAAGGGATGATCATTGGCGCTTCAGTAACTTTGCGCGGCAAAAGAATGTATGATTTTATCGAAAGATTGATTAATGTTTATCTGCCTCGCGTCAGAGATTTTCGCGGTATTGATGAAAAATCGATTGATCGCCAAGGATGCTTAACGATAGGATTTAAAGATATTATGGCTTTTGCCGAGATTGAAGTTAGAGATTTGGAAAAATTGCATGGTTTGGAAGTTTGTATAGCGACTACGGCCGGAAACAGAGAAGCCGGCCTGGAATTATTTAGATTATTGAAATTTCCGTTAAGAAAAGACTAAACAAGCAGCAGGTAACAAGTAGCACGTAACATTTTGATATAAATTAGCTTAACGAGATCGAAATGTTACATGTTACTTGATACATGTTTTATTGATAATATATGGCTAGAACAGCATTAATAGTAAAAGCGAAAAGAAAACCGAAATTTTCCACCCGGAAGATTAGACGTTGCTGGCGTTGTGGCCGTAATCACGGCTATATGCGCGATTTTGAATTGTGCCGCATTTGCTTCCGTGAATTGGCAGAAAAAGGGGAATTACCCGGAATAAAGAGAGCGTCTTGGTAAGTGAATGAAAAATAGACTAGTTTATTTATTAAAATTTGTTTAACAAATTAGTTTAGAGAAATTAAAGAGCTTAAATAATATGACAGATCCAATAGGAGACATGCTAACAAGAATTAGGAACGCGGCCGCTGCTGGAAAGGGCGAGCTGATTTTGCCTGCCAGTAAAATGAAAATCGAGATCGCTAAAATTTTGGTTGAGGAAAGCTTGATCCAGAAGTTCGAAATTCTTGGCGCCGATACTGATAAAGCCGGGACTAATGGAGCCTTTAAGGAATTAAAGATAGTTTTGAAATACAAAAAAAGCGGCCGTCCTGCTATCACTTCTCTGAAAAGAGTAAGTAAACCAGGTTTGCGTGTCTATACCGGCAAGGATAAAATGCCGACAGTATTGAATGGTCTGGGAATAAGTATTGTTTCTACCTCTCGCGGCCTGATGACCGGCAAGCAAGCCAAGAAAGAAAAGATCGGCGGCGAAGTTCTTTGTGAAATCTATTAATCATTTATTATTGAAAATATTATGTCCCGTTTAGGAAAATTGCCAATTAAAATACCAGCTGGTGTTCAAATAAAAATTGAAGGAGATTTAGTGACCGTTAAAGGTTCAAAAGGCGAATTGCAGAGAAAAATAATTTCCAAAATTTTAGTCAAACAGGAAGGGGAAGAGATTAAAGTTGAAATAGTTAATCCGAAAAATAAAAGAGAAAAAGCTCTTTGGGGTTTATATTGGAATCTGATAAGGAATATGATTATCGGAGTTAGCACTGGTTTCGAAAAGAAATTAGAAATAAACGGCGTCGGTTTTAAAGTTGCCGGCGGCGGCAAAAAATTGACTTTCCAAGTAGGTTTTTCGCATCCGGTTGAATTTATTTTACCGGCTGGACTTGATTCCAAAGTTGAGGAAAATGTGATCACTGTTACGGGTGCGGACAAAGAATTGCTTGGCCAGGTTGCCAATCAGATCAGAAATATTAAAAAGCCCGAACCGTATAAAGGTAAGGGAATAAAATATGTCGATGAAGTTATCAGAAGAAAGGAAGGTAAGGCGGCGGTTAAGGGAGAGTAAAAAACAGATAACAGGTAACAAGTAGCAAGTAACATTTTACAAGAAAAAGTTTATCGATAAAAAATGCTATATGATACCTGTTACATGCTTCATGTAATAAATATGAATAAACAAATAGCCAAACAAGTCAGAAGAGAGCGGCGCCATGCGAGAATTCGCGCCAAAATAAATGGTACGGCCGAATGCCCGCGCTTTTCAGTTTTCCGTTCCAATAAGGGTTTGTTTTTGCAGTTGATTGATGATGAGGCTGGAAAAACTTTGGCCAGCGCTTCCCAAAAAGAATTAAAAGGAAAAAAGATTAATAAGACCGAAGCAGCCTTTGAATTGGGGAAAATTTTGGCCGCTAAAGCTATTGAGAAGAAGATAAGTAAAACAGTTTTTGATAAGGGTGCTTATAGATTTCATGGCCGCGTCAAAGCTGCGGCGGAAGGTGCACGTGAAGGCGGATTAAAGTTTTAACAAAAAATATATCACATATTTATATGAGTGAAATAGAAGATAAGAAAATTGAAGAAGCCCCGGAAGTAGTTGTTCCGGAGGAAGTTGAAGAGATTGTCGGCCCGGCCGTTCCGGTAGAAGCCCAAGGTCCTAAGGGTTTGGGTGTGGCCATAGAAAAGGGTAAGGGTTCCCGCAAGTCTTTCGGCTTTAAGAAGGGCGGTTTAAAATTGGAAAAACGGGATGAATTCGACGAGAGAATATTGGATATCGCCAGAGTGACTCGCGTTATGGCTGGAGGCAAAAGAATGCGTTTTCGTGTTTGCGTAGCGATCGGCGACCACAAAGGTAAAATCGGCACTGGTGTTGGCAAAGGAGCTGATGTCACTGCCGCCGTTAAAAAAGCAGTCAATCAAGCCAGAAAGGAAATGGTTGACGTTCCACTTGTTAACGATACTATTCCCCATGAAGTTTACAATAAATATTGTGCCGCTAAGATTATTTTCAAGCCGGCTGCGAAAGGAAAGGGCGTTATTGCCGGCGGTGTAGTGCGTGTCATATTGGAATTGGCCGGAGTAAAGAATATTACTTCCAAAATTCTCGGTTCAAAGAGCAAATTAAGTAATGCATTGTGTACGATTGAAGCGTTGAAAAGTTTAAAGAGAGTGGAAAATAAGAAGTAAAAAGTTATAAAGTTTAAAAGTTATAAAGTAAATGAGTATGTTATCTCTTAATAATATCAAGGCTAAAAGAGGCCAGAAAAAAATTAAACGCGTGGGCAGAGGCAATTCCTCCGGCCATGGAACTTATAGTTGCAAAGGACAGAAAGGTCAGAATGCCCGCTCGGGAGTTTCCGGCTTGAAGCGTTTGGGCATGCGCCCGCATATTTTGCAGACCCCAAAAATCGGCGGTTTCCGCTCGATCGCTCCAAAAAATCAGGTGATTAAAGTAACGGACATCAACAAAAATTTTAAAGACGGCGAAATAGTTTCTGCTAAAATTTTATTTGCCAAAGGCTTGATTGCCAACGCCCAGAAGCCGGTGAAAATTCTCGGCAAAGAAAAATTGGAAGTAAAAGTTGAATTTGATAAAAATATCAAATTGAGTAAATCAATTTCGATTTAAATTAGCACTTTGCATAACGCAGAACGCGTAACGCATAACGGTGCTAAAAAACAAACGATTTAAAATTACTCGCGTTGCGCGTTGCGCGTTACGAGTTATGCGAACGTATGTGGGATAAAGTTGAAAAAATTTGGAAAGCTAGGGATTTGCGGAATAAGATTATTTTTGTTTTGGGCATCTTGGCCGTTTATCGTCTCGCCGCTCATATTCCTATTCCAGGAGTTAATATAGCCGCTTTACAGAATTTGTTCGCCTCTAACCAGGCGCTCGGTCTTTTGAATGTTTTTTCCGGCGGCGGTATGCGCAATTTTTCCGTAGTTTTGATGGGTGTTGGTCCTTACATTACTTCTTCTATTATCTTTCAGCTTTTAGCAATGATCGTTCCGTCCTTGGAAGAAATGCAAAAAGATGAAGTTGGTCGACAGAAAATAACTATGTGGACTCGCTGGCTGACCGTTCCCTTAGCCTTGCTGCAATCTTATGGCATGGTTTCGCTTTTGCGCCAATATTTGGGCGCAGTGAATGCCTTTGATATCTTTTCGATCGCAATTACTACAACTGCCGGTACGGTTTTTCTAATGTGGTTAGGGGAATTGATCAGTGAGAAAAAGATCGGCAATGGTATTTCAATGATCATCTTCGCCGGCATCGTCGCTCGTTTGCCGCAAGATGTTTTGCAGACTTTTAGCGTTTATGATCCGTCCAAACTTTTTACTCTTTTAGCTTTTGTGATCGTGGCCATAGTTACTGTTACCGGCATTGTTATTATAAACGAAGGCCAGCGCAATATTCCGGTTCAGCACGCTCGTCAGATTCGCGGCAACCGAACTTTTGGCGGCAACAGCACTCATTTGCCAATTCGGGTTAATATGGGAGGTGTTATCCCTATTATCTTCGCAATTTCCGTTATTCTTTTCCCAAACATGATCGCTCAATTTTTCCAGCATGCTAAAACTGAATGGATAGCTAATGCCGCGCTTTTAATTATGAAACTCTGGAGTAATCAGTTGATATACGGAATCATGTATTTTGTTTTAGTTTTTGGTTTTACTTATTTTTACACCGAAGTTATCTTCCATCCGGAGCGCATTGCCGAGAATTTGCAAAAGCAAGGGGCTTTTATTCCTGGCATCCGCCCGGGCTTGCATACTCAAGAATATTTATCCAACACCGCTTACAAAATTATTTTTATCGGCGCCTTATTCTTGGGCTTGATCGCTATTTTACCTTTGATAATCAAATCTTTTACCGGCATTGGCGCCTTAGCGATCGGCGGTACCAGCGTTTTGATCGTTGTGGCCGTGGTGATCGACATGGTTAAACAGATTGAATCTCAGTTGACGATGAGAGAATACGAAGGACAATAAATAAATTTACAATTTTCAATAAAATAACAAAAAATTGACCCCTTGTTAGGGTCTTTTTTTACTTGATTTTTATGCTATAATTAAAAGGTGGGTTATGTTTTTACAACAATTTAAAATTTAAAATTGATAATTTAAAATTTATTTTTATGGATATTTCAAGATTGCCTCGCCCGGGTGTTGATTTTAGCTTAAATGATCCTAATCACGGTTTCCGAAGAAGATTAAGCGAAATAACAATGGCCGGCGAGTATCACAATTTAAGGAATAATATGGACGGTATTCTGCGTGAAGTGGAGGAGTATGAAGAATATATCCGCAAAGGCGGACTTTCTTATGACCAGCGCTTGCGGATTTGGAATAAAATCAGAGAAATGGACAAAAATATGACGCACGATGATATGCTTAAAATTAAAGAGATTTTGGAGTATTTGGGAAAATAATTCGCGAAACGCGAAACGCGTAACGCGTAACGGTTTTAAATTTGTTATGTTCTATAAGAATGTATGATAAATCAAACGTCTAAAAATCAGCCGCCGCTTAGCTATTGGCAAAGACTAGAAGCGGAAAAGTTGGTGGAAAATAAAAAAAGAAGAAATGTTATCTTGTCGCGCCGTTCCGGGGAGATTGGAGATACAGCCTATGCTACCTCACGGTCTTCATTTGCCGGCGGCGAAGTGGAAAGTCGTTCCCGCGTTTCCTTGGTCGGGAATAGTGCAACCAAAGAAACCGGGAGAATCGGCTTTGGCGGTGCTAAAATAAAAACCGGTTTTGCTCAAAAAATACCAAAAAGCGGCTTTGCCAAAGGCGGAGATATTCCTACTAATGATAATTCGGCAAGCAAGCCGCCAGTCAGACCGCTGGGCTTTAATAGATAGATTCTTAAATTTCTAATTCCCTGCCTACCGGCAGGCAGGTTAAATCTTAATTTTAAATTTTTTTTTCAATTAATGATTTTTCAAAGTTATCATGAATAAAATAAGAAAAAAAATTCTGGTCTTTATGGGTCCTCCGGGGTCAGGTAAAGGAACGCAGACTGATATGCTGGCCGAACGCTTGAAAATTCCAGCGATTTCGGCAGGCGAGTTGTTGCGTTTGGAAATTAAAAATAAGACTAAAATCGGAGAAAACATTAAACAGAGAATGGATAGCGGTCGAATGATTGACGACAAGATTGTCAGACAGATAATGGAGAAGCGTTTGCAAAGACCGGATACTAAAAATGGTTTTATTTTGGATGGTTTTCCTCGACACGTCAAACAAATTTCCGACCTCGAAGAAATTTTAAAAGAATTTCATAAAGAAGATAAGGATGTTTTAGTTTTTTTTATTTATATCAGCGCTCGCGAAGTGCGCCGCCGGCTTGGCCATCGCCGGGTTTGTTACAATTGCGGTCGGACTTACCATTTGGATTTCACCCCGCCCAAGAAAAAAGGGATTTGCGATGCTTGCGGTTATAAATTAGAGCGCCGCAAAGACGACGAACCGAAATTTATCACTCACCGGTTGGAAATTTTTCATAAAGACAATGATCCGATGCTTGATTATTTTTCTTCCCACAACAATTTATTTCGGATTAATGGTGAACAGCCGATTGCTAAAGTGCAGGCGGATATATTGAGAGATTTAAAAATTTGAAATATAGTTACGGTTATTAGTTAATTAGTTGATTAGGTAATTAGTTGTAGTGAATCGAAGTTCGTGACAATAAAGAAGCCTGTCTTTACTGAAACTAATTAACAAATTAACTAATCAACCAATTATACTTATTGAAAGATGAAAAGTAAAACATACCACTAATGATTACTATAAAAACGAAAGAAGAAATTGAAATTCTCCGCGCTGGCGGTAAAATTTTGTCGCGGATTTTAAAAAAAATCGCTGCCGAAGTGAAACCTGGCGTCAGTACCGAAAAGCTGGAAAATTTAGCTGTGGAGTTGATCGAAAAGGCTGGCGGTCGGCCGTCATTTAAAAATTATGAAGTAATTAACGGCCGGTTTTTCCCTGCTGCTCTTTGCACCTCGGTTAATAATGAAATCGTTCACGGTTTACCGATTCCCGGGCGGATCCTCAAAGCCGGCGATATTATCGGCCTGGATTTGGGCATGGAATATCCAGTGACGGAAAAAGAAGCCAAAAAATT
>JGI20214J51088_10000616_pt1 | contig 24603 bp, 22 predicted proteins | sample WetSurMetagenome_FD_51088 | JGI IMG/M metagenome (IMG submission 51088) | reverse complement strand
GGGAGGTCTCTCACGTGTCCCACCGAGGCCATGACCACGTAGTCTGGACCCAGATACTTGTTGAGGGTTTGGGCTTTGGCCGGTGACTCGACAATGACGAGTTGTTTGCCCGATGTTTCGGGTGTTTTTAGGGCTCGCTTCTTGGTGGATTTTTTCTCTGCCATTTCTTGTGTCCGTCTCAAGCGTTCTTGAAGAAGAGGGACGTCCTAGCGGACGAACAGCTTGCCGGGCAGTTGCCTGACGATCCCCTTCAGTTCCATTCTCATGAGGACCGCGGAAGCGGTGCCCGGTTCCATGTTCCCCTCTCTTGCAATGTCGTCGATATGCACAGGGTAATCCCCTAATAAGTCGTATACCTTTTTCTCATTGTCCTCCAGCGGCGGCAGGGGCGGCTCCGCGTAGGAGTCTTTCTTGTCCGCGTAAGAGTAATTCAGCCCGAGTTCGTCCAAAACGTCGTCTGCGTTTTCAACAAGCTTGGCGCCCTGTTTGAGCAGGAAGTGGCATCCTTTGCTCTTAAAGGAGTGGACACTCCCGGGCACGGCAAAAACTTCGCGGCCCTGTTCAAGGGCCACGGAGGCGGTGATCAAAGAGCCGCTCTTCATCGTGGCCTCCACAACGATCACGCCTCTGCTCAAACCGCTGATGAGGCGATTTCGGATGGGGAAGTTTTTCGGCTCCGGCGGTGTTTTCAGGGGAAACTCGGTGATCACCGCGCCCTTTTCATTCATGACATCAAAGAGCTTTTTGTTGGACGAGGGATAGACCACATCAATCCCTGTGCCCAAAACTCCCACGCTAAAGCTCCGGCCTTCGACACAGCCCCAGTGCGCGGCAGAATCAATTCCGCGAGCCAGACCACTCACGATCCCGAGCCCCCGTCTTGCCAGGCCCTGGGCCAGGTTTTCAGCGGTCTTGACTCCATAAGGGGTCGAATTCCTGGATCCCACGACAGCCACAAACGTGGTTTTAGCGGGTATGTCGAGTCCCTTGGCGTAAAGCACCATGGGCGGATCATGAATCTCTCTCAAAGGCTCAGGATAGTCAGNATCCGAGAAAACCACCATCCTGGCCCCAAGTTTTTCGAGATCCCTGAGAACGCTCTGGGGGTCCTGGGAAAATCGCCGCTGCGCAATTCCCTGCGCGACCTGCTTGCGGAGTCCTTCCACTTGAGCAAGGTCCTTTGGTGCTGCCCGGAAAACTTCTGCCGGATCGCCAAAGCGGTCCAGCAGTTTCTTGAAGGCCATGTTTCCTAGGCCGGGGACCAAATGCAGGGCAAGCCAGTCCACTCTGTTTTCAGAGGGGATGCTCTTCATGATGCGACCCTTGCGTCCGTGAGAAAAGGAGAGGACTCACTCTGTCCAAGTGCTTGATTTGCCGACCGAAGCACTAAGGATGGCGGGAATTTAGAACAGAGGATCTCCGAATAGTCAAGCTTTTTCTTTCACTCCAAAGGACAGGAGGGGAGGGTCGTGAGAAAATCGGGAGCCTCGATCCATGAAAATCCTTTAATGAAGGCTCCTGTGGTCAGAGCCTCCGTGGCGGCAAGAACCACGGCGGTCGAAGAGTCCGGTCGAGACTCAACGATGATGAGTCTGCCCACCGGGAAAGCATACTCGGTTATTTCGCCCTGAGTAAGTTTTTTCCATAAAACAGCGAGATACTCTTCCTTGGAAACAGCGCTGGAGAAGGAATCGTTCATGAGTTCCTCAAAATCGCCCACTCTCAAATTCTCTCGAGGAATTTTACTGATTCTGACTATTTCAAAAACCTGACCCCTGTGAACGCCATCCTTGAAGCCGGCATTTAGATACACAACTGAATTTTTCCCTATGACACTCATGTTGTCTTTCGCGGCGATGATATTTCCGTAAAGCTTGGGATCTGTCGCGATGGGCTGGACACACTTGGACATTGGCTCGAAGGGCAGAATGATGGCTCCCACCCCAAACTCCGCAAAAACATCTGCGACCTCTGCAACATAATAGTCCTGTTGCAGGATTTCCTTCACGACCACCCTACCCCGCACACTTATAACACTACCAAGCGGAGGGGTAATCGCACCGCGGTGAGCAAGTGGATGCCAGACCGGGATAGCTCTTGCTACCCTGAACTCATCGCCGGGATTCGCCGATACGTTGAGATGGAGGAAGACTTTGTCGCCCTTCTCTGCGCCAAGTTCTGATTTTGTGCTCCCATAGATTTCGCCCCAAGGTTGGACGTCGTGCATAGCAAGATATCCCATTGTGGAAAGAGTGGTAAGAAGGCTCAAGTCCATGCCTTTCATTTTGGGAGCGGGCTTTACAGCTTCCTTGGAAGGTTTTTCCTGGGCAGCCTTCTCCTTGTAAATGTCTCCTTTTTCAATCAGCTTAATCACATCGCCAAGTTTCAACAGGTGGGGATTGGTCACAAAAGGATTCATTTCCCACAATTTGGGCCAAAGAGTGGCGTCACCGTAATATTTTTCACAAATTGACCAGAGCGTATCGCCTCTCTGGACCTTGTGAGTTGAAGGCTGTGCGCCGATATCGGCTGGAACCGCAATGAGAATCAGGCTCAAAATCATGAAAACCGAAGCGATCGCTTTGCCGTTTGTTTTCACTCTGTCGATCATGGCATGTCACCCGATAAATTAGAATGGATATAAACTACAGATTTCATTAACATTTGTCAAGCTTTTTGTAGGGAAGACAAAAAGAATCAAGGTTTGCCTATGCGTTACACAAGGGCACGAGATGGGTAGCAAGGGTCGGGATTCGGCAACGCCGCACTTCCGAATCAATTGGTAACTACTTGTATACAGATAAAATTCAATGTTTCGCCGTGGAAAGGTCGAAGGAAGAGGGCCCGGCCACGATTCTCAACCCGTTATCCAGGGAAATGACATAGAGCTCAAATTCTGAATCCGTTTTCAATACAATGGTGCCCTCGGCACCGCGATACCCTTTGGTCATTTTGACCCGAGTTCCTTCGCTGAGCATCGTTGCAGTCCTTTCCTATGGAGAATAATTTTCCTTTCAGAGCAAATAACAAAAACAGGAGGCGAACTCAACAGAATCTTATCAGGGGCAGAGGCACANAGGCACAAAGGGACAAAGGGAAGGGATTGATGGTTTTTCTGCTTTGTGCCTCTGTGCCTTTGTCCCTATGTCCCTTAGGTTGCGTTGACTTGACCTGTATCACTCCATCTCCTATAGTCATTTGGGAACAAGGAGACTGCCATGATCGACCTCATGAAGATCAATTACTCCAAAGTGGACAGACCTGAAATCCTGATGCTTCTTTTCCATCCCCGGCCCGAGTGGGCAAGTCCTGAATCCGTGCCGGGATGCCATGATGTGATGGTCCCTCTGGAGCAAGGGGTGACGCTTGGCGCAAAGTTCCATCTCTCAGACGCCGACGCTCCAGCCATTGTCTTTTTTCACGGCAATGGAGAAATCGCTGCGGATTACAACGACTTGGGGCAGCTCTACCGGCGTATGGGAATACACTTTCTGGTTTTCGATTACCGGGGTTACGGCCGTTCGGGCGGGAGCCCTACCATCACGAACATGATGCGAGACTGCCATGTGGTGTTTGAGTACGCGAAACGTTTTCTTTCCGAAAAACGTTTCACCGGACCGTTGATTGTGATGGGCAGATCCCTGGGAAGCGCCCCTGCTCTGGAACTCGCCTCGACCTACGCGGACCAAGTCAGCGGTCTGATCATTGAAAGCGGATTCGCTTATACGGAACCGCTGCTTGAGCTTTTTGGTTTTTCCATGAAAAAGCTTGGGATCAGCGAGCAAGACGCATTAAGGAATGTTGAAAAAATCCGAGCTTTCAAGAAACCCTGCTTGATCATCCACGGCGAAAGGGACCACCTGATTCCATTCGCCGAAGGCCGGGCGCTCTTTGATGGGTGCAAATCGAGAAAAAAGAGACTCCTCATGATCCCAGGCGCTGATCACAATGACCTGTTTTACAGGGGCATCGAAGAGTACCTCCAGGCGGTCAAGGAGCTTGCCGAAGAGGCTGCAAAAACCTAGCAGGTTGCTGGAAAATGCCCATCTTCGGCGTTGCTGTCGCTCCTCGTCGTCAGAGGAAAGGACTGAGTGCTGAGTAACGAGGACTGAGTGAATTCTCCAAAGACATTTATTTCTTTTGTCTCACTCAGTCCTCAGCCCTCATTACTCCTTGCTTCCTTCTGCGGCAGGCTTCTTGGCCTTCTCCTTTTTCTTCGGTTTTTCCTTCGGTTTTTCTTCTTTCTTGGGGGCCTCCTCAACAACGGGTGCCGGCTTCGGCTTCACTTTGGGTGTGGCCGCCAAAAGCCTTTTCTGCCGGCGGCTGAACTCTGCCTTGAGATGCCGGAGAATAGGATCTTTTTCAATGACAGAGCGGTCGCTCCCCCGCTCTTTTAAAAAGGCATACCGCTTGGCGACGGCATCCCCGTAGGAGGCAATTTGAGCCTCTCTGACGCTTTTGTCTCTTACTGCCATGAGTCAAACCTCCGTTGTTCAGCAAAGAGCAGGGAGCGAAGAGCCGGGAGCAGAAACAGTTCTCCCGGGGTCGCTTTGCCCAGAGCCGTGTTTTTTTCAAAAAGCCGTTTTCTCATTTAGCCTTTCCCTTTCCTTGCCGGGTCTGCCGCCGCGCCCTTGTTTTTGCGCTCCCATCGGGATCTCAGGACCAGAAGCGCCACCACGGACCCTACGAGAATCAACGTGGCGAGAAGTTGCGTGGAAGTCATTTCAGTCCCGGAGATGAGGCCGCGATCATCCCCTCTAAAGCGCTCCACCAGGAGGCGGGCGGTGCTGTGCAGAATCAGATACCAGATGAAAACCTGTCCCTCGAACTTGCGCTTCCCGTGGAGATAGATCAGGACCAGGAAAATCGCGAGCCCGGCGAAGGCTTCAAACACCTGGGTCGGGTAAAGAGGAACGTTGAGAGGGGCAAGAGATTTCGGATGGGTAAACACCACGCCCCATGACGTACCCGTGGGTCGGCCGTAGCAGCAACCGGCCATGAAACAGCCGATGCGGCCGACGGCCTGGCCAAGAGCAAGGGACGGCGCCCACAGGTCTCCTGTGGACCAGAAAGAGAGATGGTGGCGCCTCAGGTACCAAATCATGGCCGCAGCGGTTGCCACCAGTCCGCCGGAAAAAACAAGACCCCCTTGCCACAGTTTGACGATGTCCAGAAGGTTGGCTTTGTAGTAGGAAAAATTGATGAGCACATAGAACAATCGTGATCCGATGATGGCCCAGACAATCATCACAAAAGCCATGTCCATCACCTGCTGCGAAGGAACTCCTTGACGCTTGCCTACCTTGATCGCAGTCCAGATTCCCACGGCAAAACCGAGGGCGACAAAAAAGCCGTAGGTGTGAATGGTGAAAGGGCCTATGGAAATCAGATCAGGAAACATCGTGTCTAAACCTTCTTGTCCTTAAAAGCGGGATGAAAGAGGAGACTGCCCGCCAGCCAGAGGGTCCCCACGGTAATCGCGGAATCCGCCACATTGAAGGCGGGCCAGTGGTGAGGGCCTATGTAGAAATCGAGAAAATCAATGACTTCTCCAAGCCGGATCCGATCAACCAGGTTCCCCGTGGCTCCTCCTAGGATCAGGGAGAGAGGGAATGCGATCGCTCTTTCTTCTGATTTCAGCCTGCAAAACCAGAACAACAGTAAAGCGACCGCTCCGAGGGTTGCGCCAAGGAGCAGGATGCCCCCCCAATCCGTACCCGGTCGGTTCATGATACCGAAAGCCATACCCTTGTTTCGTATGTGAACGAGGTTGAAAAAGCCGCTGACCAGGGTCTTGGTTTCGTACAAGGGAAACCGCGTCGCAATCAGATATTTCGTGGTCTGATCGAGAGCCAGGACCGCAAAAGCCGGCCACAAGAGAAACATTTTTTTCACACGCACAGTCTACCCCAATTCCGCCAAAGCGTCGAGACATCTCTTGCACAGCCCGGGTTGGTCATGACTCGCGCCGACCGTGGGATCGTGCACCCAGCAGCGTTCGCACCGCGGATCCTTGCTCATCCCGACCTTGACCCTGATCCCTTCTCCTTCGTACCCGGCCACCACCTGCTCGAAAGGAGAAACCGTGACCGAGGAAACGATGAAAAGGAAGGGCAAGGCATCGCGATAGGGCTCAAGGTGCTGAAGCAGATCGGCAGGCAACCCCAGGGTGACGGATGCTTCGAGCGAGTGACCGATGGTCTTGTTTTTTCTCTCGATCTCGATCGCTTTGGTCACCTCTTTCCGAACCCTCAGAATGGGTTCCCACCGTTCCGCCAACACCGCATTCTTGTACTCGCTTTTGACAGGAAGAAAGGTCTCCATGTGAACGCTCGCGCTTCGATTGGGTCCTCCCATGAATTGCCAGACCTCATCAGCCGTGAAGGAAAGGATCGGTGCCATGAGCCGAACCAGGACCTCCAGAATTTCCTGCAAAGCCGTCTGAGCCGATCTCCTCGCCTTCGAACGAGGCGGTGAAACGTAGAGGCGGTCCTTGAGGATATCCAGGTAGAAGGCGGAAAGATCGAGCACGCAGAAATTGTGAAGGTTGTGGAAAACCGGGTGAAACTCGAAAGAGTCATAGGCCTTGAGCACGCGCTCCGCCAGTTCCTGGAGACGATGGAGCACCCACTGATCCAATTCCTCCATTTGATCGTAAGGCACCCGATTCTTTGCGGCATCAAAGTCGTAGAGATTTCCCAGAATGAACCGACAGGTGTTTCGAATCCGGCGATAAGCCTCCACCAGCCGCTGGAGGATCTCCTCGGAGAGGCGGATGTTGTCGCGGAAGTCCTCGCCGGCCACCCAAAGNCGGATGATCTCGGCCCCGTACTTCTTGATCAGGTCCTCGGGGGCAATCACGTTTCCAGCGGATTTGTGCATGGCCTTGCCGGTGCCGTCCACCACAAAGCCATGGGTGAGGACGCTCCGGTAGGGNGCACGGCCTCGCGTCCCCACAGAGCANAGNAGNGAACTGTGGAACCAGCCGCGATGCTGGTCGCTGCCCTCGAGGTAGAGATCGGAGGGGCTTTCCAGATAGTCTCTGGCTTCCATGCACGCAGCATAGCTCACACCGGAGTCGAACCAGACATCCAGGATGTCCGTCTCCTTCTTGAAACGCTCTGAACCGCAATGCTCACAACGGGCACCTGCAGGCATCAGTTTCTCCACAGGTTCCGTGAACCAGATGTCGGCTCCGGATTGTTCGACGAGGTGGACGAGGTGATCCAAGATTCCCTGCGTGAGAAGGGGCTTTCCGCACTCGATGCAGCTGAACAGGGTGATGGGGACTCCCCAAGCCCGCTGGCGGGAGATGCACCAGTCCGGCCTGTTTTCGATAAGACCGTAAATGCGGTCTTCCCCCCAGGCCGGGATCCAGGAAACCTCCTTGATGGCCTTGAGCGCGTCTTTGCGCAGGCCGGTTTTGTCCATGGAGATGAACCACTGCTCGGTGGAGCGGAAAATCACTGGATTCTTGCACCGCCAGCAGTGAGGGTATTCGTGAGACAATTTCTGCTCCTTGAGCAGAGCGCCAACCTCTTTCAGCTTCTTGTTCACCATGCTGTTGGCTTCAAAGACCTGAAGACCTGCGAAAAAGGCAACGTCCTTCGTGAATCGGCCCTCGTCGTCCACCGGGGAATAGACATCCAGATGGTATTGCAGACCGGTCTCATAGTCCTCCCTGCCATGGCCTGGAGCGGTATGCACGCAACCGGTCCCCGCGTCGAGAGTCACGTAAGGGGCGAGGACGATCAAGGATTCCCGTTCATAAAGAGGGTGCTTGGCCTTCAGGTTTTCCAGGTGTTGGGGGTCCAGTTCTGCGATCACCCGGTAGTCCCGAATCCCGAAGGTGTCCATGCAGACTGCCATCAGCCCCTCGGCTAGGATCAGGACCTGGTCGTTGCCGATGTCCACGGCCACGTAGTCGAGATCCGGATGCAGCGCGATTGCAAGATTCGCAGGGATGGTCCAGGGCGTGGTGGTCCAGATCACCACGAACACGCTTTTCCCTTTGAGCGCAGGAACGTCTTGGCTGAGATCCGAGATCATGGGGAACTTGACGAAGATGGAAGGGGAGGAGTGAGCCTCGTACTCCACCTCCGCCTCTGCAAGGGCCGTTTTGCACGAAATGCACCAGTAAATCGGTTTCTTGCTCCTTATCACGCTCCCCTTGAGATAGAATTTCCCGAACTCGCGCACAATGGTGGCCTCGTAGGGGAAAGCCATGGTGAGGTAGGGGTTGTTCCATTCTCCGAGGACCCCGAGCCGCTTGAATTCGCTGCGCTGGATGTCGATCCATTTCTCCGCGTACTTGCGGCAATAGTGCCGCACCTCCGCCTGAGTCATGCCGGTTTTCCTGGATCCCAATTCGCTGTCCACTTTGTGCTCAATGGGAAGACCGTGACAGTCCCAGCCTGGAACGTAAGGCGCGTCAAAGCCGGCCATCTGCCTGGATTTGACGATCAGGTCCTTCAGAATCTTGTTGAAGGCGGTGCCCATGTGAATGTGGCCGTTGGCATAGGGGGGGCCGTCATGAAGGGTGTATTTTCTTCTGCCTTTAGACGTCTCGCGGATCTTGTCATAGAGCTTCTGCCTCTCCCACCGCTCGATCATCTCCGGTTCTTTCTTGACCAGATTGGCTTTCATGGGAAAGTCAGTTTTGGGCAAATTCAGGGTTTCCTTGTAATCCATCAACAAAGCCTCCATCCGAAAAAGTGAAGCCCCACGCGCTCTTGCGCGGGGCATCTGTGGCAAAGCCAGGCGGAACTCCGCCGAAGCCAACCCGGCTTNGCCCTGCGGGCTACGCCGCGGTCGCCTGTCGCCATTTCTCTTCGTGCTTTCGCACAGGGTGTCCTGGCGAAGGCGAGTGAAGTTTGATTAACAGATAAGCCGAGTGAAGTCAACCTTTCGACCGCCCCGTGCCCTCGCACGGGGCATGCTCAAGGTTGACCCTGAGCGATTTCAAAAGCTCACTGTCGAAGGGGCAAACGAAAGGAGCGCTGACACCTACCGGTGATCAGCAAATGATCGAAGCGTTGTTTAAGCCCGCGCCGGGGGGTGTGGTCTCTTTAGAGCCGCAACCATTTCTTCAGTGCCTCTAAGCGGCGCCGAAAAGTCAGTGGGTTATGGTGAAAGCCCTTTGGTACAGACCCTCCGATTGGCTTGTGGGTCTGCGCCTCCCTCGGGGAAGGTTCGAAGGCAAGGGGGCGGTTGGCGGGAGGAGTCCATTTCCGGTTGCGCGCTCGCCAGAGACCACACCCCCCGGTGCGGGCTGGGACCGTATCGTGATAGAGAGCCTCACATCCTGATGGAGAGATCTTTCAGCATCTCGTTGACCCATTCGATGACGAAGCGTGCTTGCTGAGGGGTGCAATAATCCTGGCAGGGACATCTCATGTCCCGGAGGGTGCGGAGATAGAACTCCGCCTTCAGGAATCGCTGTCCTGTTTCAACGGCAAAGACGTGGGGCTGGCAAGGAACGTGCTCCTGCTGGAGAGGGGTCAGGAGGGAAGGGGACACCTCTACCCAAAAGAGACTGTCCATTCCAGAGGAAATGGCTTTTTCGCTCAGGAATCGGCGAATTCGTTTGATGTCAGCAACTCCGATCTCGTCGATGAAATAAGACTTCACTGGCGCTTCTGCCTGTCGGATCGTTCCGCTTGGAAAGCCACCCAGAAAGCATCGACCACAGAATAGATCCAGAGGATCAGGAAAGCAGCCGCGATTCCTGCTATCAGAAACAGGTCTCCTCTGCTGAATGCAGCCGTTTGGGAAGTTTCTGCGAGATCAGACACACGAGTCAAGGAGTTGATGAGGAAGGCCAGTTTCACGGCGCCCGCGACAAAGAGCACAAAGACAAGACCCAGGATGATCAGGCCCTTCCTGAACTGCTGGTTCAGAATCTGGCCCAAACCCGGTACCACCAGGCCGGAGCAAAGAGGAGCGGCGATGGATTTCTTCATGGTCCTTTGGTTCAGTGAAAACAGATTAACAGGACTCTACAAAAAAACGCGGCAAACTGTCAACTTCCCGCCCCCAGGTTTCCCGTTGAAACTGTCCTCTTTATCGGTTAATCTTAATCTATAAGAGACGAACCGATGAAAGCGAAAAAAACGGTTAAATCAAGGGAAGTGGGTGCAGTTCAAAAGCGGAAACGAATGACGCCGGATGTCCCGCCTCTCATGGAGCATCCTTTCCCCAAATCGACCCCTGTCGCCGAAAAACTCAAAAAGCTTCTTGAGAGGGTTGAGGCGGAAGATACGGTGGCGATTCTGATCAACGCCGATCCCGACGCCATGTCCAGCGCCATGGCGCTTCAGAGGCTTTTCTGGCGCCGCGTAAAGAAGACATGGGTCTTTCGCACCAACGTGATCAAGCGCGCGGATAATCTGGCGATGATCAAGTTGCTCAACATCAAGCAACAGCACATTCGAAAGCTGAATCCGGCCCGAATCAGCAAGTGGGTGATCGTGGATTCCCAGCCCCAGCACAACGAGGCCCTGAGCAAGTTCCGTTTTGACATCATCATCGACCACCACCCCCCGGATCCCGGCTCTGTTGCGCCCTTCGTGGACATTCGGGAGGATTACGGCGCGACCGCCACCATGATGACCGAATATCTGAGAGCGGCGAAGATCACCCCCTCCCCAAGGCTTGCCACCGCCCTGTTTTACGGGATCAAGACGGACACGGACAATTTCGTTCGGGCCTCTATCCCGAACGACATCAATGCCTTCAGGTACCTTTATCCCTATGCCAACATTCCTATCGTCAAAATGATCGAATCCTCGGAGATGACCAGGAAAACCTTGACCAGTTTTAGAACGGCTCTGGAAAACCTGGTCTTCTTCAGGGACAAGGCGTACATCCACATGGGAAAAGTGAATGACCCGGACATCCTGGTCATCCTGGCCGACTTCTTTCTCAAGCTGGTGGAATCCACATGGTGTATCGTCTCCGGGGTCCATGGCCAGAAGCTGATCGTCATCTTCAGGCATGCCGGCTTCCGTTTAGACGCGGGAAAGGTTGCTCAGAAGCTTTTCGGCCAATGGGGCTCTGCCGGCGGACACAAGAGCGCCGCGCGCGCCGAGATTCCCGTTGAGGCGATTCCGGCGCCAGCCCGGGAGGAGCCCGAGCTGAAAGAGTTCCTCTTGACCCTGATCAAAGGAATGTAGTGCCGGATCCGAGGGTTCAGCGGCGTACTTTTGTTTGGGCTCAGGAGCCGGCGGGCGGGAAATGAACCGTGAAGATCGTGCCGCCGGTTTGGTGGCAGTCTTCTGTTTTGGAGCAGAGAGTGCAGTGGCTGATCCGGCCGGGGCACACATCCGTTTCTTTGGGAAGGTGTTTGCAACGGGTGGAAGCCATGTTGATCTGAAAGCCGTATCGTTCGGAGAAGATCTTCATTCGGAGCAGATCTGCGCCTTTGCCTCCTGCATTGAAGTCAAAAGGCCTCTTGGACGAGTAGGCCATGGTGTCTCTTGTTGTGAAAAATCCCTCGAAGATTCGCTTTTGAGCCTCTTGAGGAATCCCGACTCCGTAATCCCTGACGACCAGCAGAGTTCCATGCCCTTTTTTCTGGACCGCCACCTCGATCTTCCCCTCATCCGGGGTGTTCTCAATGGCGTTTCGGATGAGGCCGTCAACAACTTTGTGCAAAACCTCTGGCGGCACGAGAATGGAGGGAGCGGATTCGAGCTGTGTGAGAACACTCACTTCACGATGAGAAAAGAGGGATTTTAAGGCATCAAGTCTCCTCTGCACCTCCTGGGCGAGATCAAGCACCTTGGGTTCCGTTTTCTTGGGACCGAAGGTCCTGTCCAGGTGATCCTTGATTCGCTGGAAGAGCGGCTCCACCCCGGTCTCTTCGGCGACGAGGCTCGACAGTTCTTCCACGCATTGATCGAGCAGCAGAGTCAAGAGGCCATAGGTCCTCTGCTGTTTGTCCTCCATAATGTCGTCCACCTCATACTGGATTTCCAGGATGCGCTCCAGGTTGCGCTTAACTCTCTCCAGGGTGGGTTGCCAAGTGTCCTCAGGAAGAGAGGCCAGTCTTTTGGCGAGCAGGTTCAAGGAACTTGAGAGAATGGCTACAGGGGTCTTGAGTTCGTGGGAGAGATGGTTGATTGCCTTATCCTTCGCCCTGTTGAGGCTCGTTACTTCCAGGTAGGCCTTTCTCAGTTCTTCAGACACCCTCGCATTTTCGATCGAAAGGGCCACGGTTCCCGCGATGGTGTTCAGGGATTCCAGGTCGGCAGGATCAAAGTCTCCCGTTTTCTTGTTGATGGCGCAAAGAACACCGGTGATGCGCTCACGGGTTCTAAGAGGAACCAGAGCGAGCGTCTTGGTCGTGTATCCCAGCTTCTTGTCTCTTTCTTCGTGGATGCGGCGATCCACGGAGGTATCCGAGACGATCATGGGCTCTCCGGTCTTGACGACCTTGCCGGCAATGAGCTGATCAAGGGGAAATCGGATCTCCTTGATCCGTTTCTCCGTCTCCGTAACGTCATAGGCGGCGCCGAGGACAAGGAATTCCTGTTTTTTCTCGTCCAGGAGCAGAACCACGGAACCCTCTGCATCGACCAGGCGTTTCACCTCGTCGTTCACATAGTCGATGAGGTCCTCGAGCGCAGGGTGTCGGGGGAGGGCCAGGCTGATTCTGAGGAGAGCCTCGTTGTTGCGCAGAGCTTTCTTCAGGTCTTCGGAGTACCTTGCGTTTTCAATGGACAGGGCCACGGTCCCCGCCACCATGTTGAGCAATTCCAGGTCCGTCTCTTCGAAGGATCCCCCCTTCTTGTTGATGGCGCCCAAGGCGCCGATGATCCGGTCGCTGCTCTTGAGGGGCACCTGGGCCAGGTTTCTGGTCCTGTAGCCCAAGCGGTTGTCTCTCTGCTCGTGAAGCTCGCGGTCCGCTGAAGTATCTGAAACGATGATGGGTTCGCCGGTCATGATCACGCGGCCGGCGATCAGTTGATCCATGGAAAAGCGGACCTCCTCGATGCGCCGCTGCGCGTCGCGGTCGTCATAGGCAGCACCCAGAACAAATAGGTCGCCTTTGATTTCATCGTGGAGCACGGCCATGGCGCCTTCGGTGTCCAGGAGCGCTTTGACTTCGCTGTTCACGTAGTACAGAAGGTCTCCCAGGTCCGGATGCTCGGGCAGAGCCATGCTGATCCGGAGCATGGCCTCATTGTTTCGTGCGATTCGCTTTTCCTGGGTCACGTCCCTGAGGATCACGATAATGCCTGCAGGTTCATCCTTGGATTCGAAAAACACGGCTGCCCGGATGACCACGTCGAGGATCCGGCCGTCNTTGGTGAGGCGCCGGCTCTCAAAATGCATCATGACCCTTTCCGCATAAACTTTCTTGATCGCTTCTCGCGTTTCCTGCTCAAATCCGGGCGGGATAAAGGGGATCCTCTTTCCTTCGAGTTCCTCTTGCGTCCAGCCGAAGGTTTCCGTGAAGGCCGGATTCAAGTAAGACACGCGCCCGTCGAGACTGAATACGACGATCGGATAGGGTTCAAAATTGAGCAGGGCCCTCTGCCGCCGTTCAGACAAGCGCAGAGCGTCTTCAGCTTTTTTCCTGTCACTGATGTCCTGAAGGGTTTCAATGGCGCCTTTCACTTGACCCTGGTCGTCGATCAAAGGCGCCGCCGTGAAAAAGAGCCATTTCCCTCCGCCCTTGAGATTCGGGAAAAAATCCTCGGCTTCATAGGCACCCTGGATGAGCGACGACTTCATGGACTTNCCGGCATAGCAAGAGGCAATCTTCTCTTCAGAAGCTCCGTCAACGATGAAATCCGCGAGGATGGGCCTCTCGCTGGGATAAAAAGTTTTCCACTGATTCTTTGTTCCCACCAGGGCTTCTGCGGAAAAGCCGGTCAGGTTTTCGAATGCCTTATTGCAATGAGTGATGACGTGGTTCTCGTCGATGACAAAGGCGGCGATGGAAAATCCATGCAGGATTTGACTGAGACGTTTCTCACTCTCCCTCAGGGAGTGCGGGCGTTTTGTCCCTTTGGGAGAAGTTCCTTGTGTTCGAGAGCTCGGTTGTGGAGAGGATCGTTTGGTGGCCATGAGGGATCGGTCAAGCGCACCTCCTTGATCAGGAAAGATAGTACAGACGGGTTGAAATCTCAAGGCGTTTCTGCTATTTCTTCGCCTGCCCGTGGGCAGTGCCCGCGGAAACGCAACAGTTTAGCTCTTTGAAATGGATGGCTCAGGCCATGGGGGTGTCTCTAAAAACAGAAAACGAAGAGTGTGCGGGAAAGACTCTGCAGATAAGGGGCAGCGAAGGCGGGCGGCGGGGTTTCACCGGCACCGGCCAGCGGGGGATGACGTGGCGAATTCCCCCCTAGCCCTCCGCCCGCCTCACCCATGGCCTAGAGCTTGCCATTGAGGTGTGGCGTCTTCGTTGTTCTGTTTTTAGAGACACCCCCATGGCCTTTTTCTGTGTTTATTTCAACGAGCTAAACTGTCACGCGGAACCGAATCAAAAAGGAGAGCTATGGATCGATTCATGAACCCAAAGAGCGTGGCCGTCATCGGCGCTTCCGAAGACCGGCGCAAGGGAGGGTATGCGCTGGTGAGCAACCTGAAGGAGAAATTCTCTGAGCGGCTGTACCCGGTCAACCCTGCCGCTTCGGAGATCTGCGGACTTCCCGTGTTCAAGAGCGTCGAGGGTCTTCCCGAACCTGTTGATCTGGCGGTCATTTTCATCCCCGCGGCTGCGGTTCCTGAGGTGATGGACGCATGCGGAAAAAAGGGGATCGCGCGCATCATGATTCAGAGTGCGGGTTTTGCTGAAACAGGAGATCAGGGAACTGCGCTTCAAGAAGTCTGCGTACAGCTGGCCAAGAAATACGGCATGCGTGTCTGGGGCCCGAACTGCATGGGCGTCATCAACGCGCCGACCGGCCTGGTCGCCTCTTTCATGAAGCCGGACATCTGGCGTGGCCATCTCAAGCCGGGCAAGGTCTCCCTGGTTGTACAGAGCGGGATGCTCTCGGCAGGGTTTCTGGTCCAGGTTTTGAAAGAAGGTCTTTTCGGTCTGAGCAAAGCCTGTTCCATTGGAAACCGGTGCGACGTGAATGAAAGCGACCTCTTGGAGTACTTTGCAGAAGACCGCGAGACGGAAGTCGTCGCAATGTACTTGGAATCCATCATCGATGTCTCACGCTTCCGCGGGGCCATGTCACGTTTGAGAAAACCCGTTGTAATCCTGAAAGGGGGAATGAGCGAGGAAGGAGCCCGCGCAGCGCGAAGCCACACGGGCAGCCTCGCAGGCGACGGCCGGCTGACAGAAGGGTTCCTGCGTCAGATGAAGATCCACAGGGCGGCGGATTTCTTCGAGTTGGTGGACATGGCTCGGGGTCTGAGCCTCTGGCAGGGGAGAGAAGGGGGTAGACGAATCGGAATTGTCACGTTCAGCGGCGCGTCCGGTATCGTGGCTTCCGACCATTTTGCCGACCTGGGCATGACCCTAGCGCCTCTTTCTCCGGAGACCCTCCGAACCTTGCAAACGGTTTTTCCCCCTTGGATGACTCCTCAGAATCCTGTGGATGTGTGGCCTGCCATTGAGCGTGTGGGGCAGAAGGCCTTTGAGGTTGCCATCAAGGCGATCCTTGCAGACTCTCAGGTCGATGCCCTCTACCTGCATCTTTACATCGACCGGGACATCCTTGCGCAAGGGGTCGGATTCTTGGAGAGTCTGAAAGGCTCAAAAAAACCGACGGCCATCTGGGTGATAGGAGATCCCCTGTGCTTCAGAGCGGTTCGTGACATTGTGGAACCTCTCGGCACTCCCGTTTTCACGGAGCTGGCGCGGGGCGCCCGAGTTCTCAGCACGAAGCTTGCTTCCCCGCGCCCTTGAGCGGGATTCCCATGGCCTCTGCCATCCATGCCAAAAAGCGAATTCAGATCTTTGAGGGCAAACAAATCGGAACCCTAAAAATCGAATATCGAACACGGAATGTCGAATGACGAAGTTAAATCTCGTCTCTCGTTTCCTTCGGCGTTCGTTATTCACTATTCGACCTGCCCGCTATGCCCGCACACAGATTCCAGAAAGATCTGCCCTCCCTGTGACTGTTACGGCTGCCATCGCGCCGCAAAGCACTTCGCAGGGCAGGCGGGTATTCTGCGGTTCGGTTTTGACCTTCTACGCGTCTCGCGCAGAAGTTCTTCATCCAAAAGGTTGCTGAAAAACCGGATTTCACCCTCTTTGTGGTCATTCCCGCGAAGGCGGGAATCCAGTTCTTTAACGGCTTTTCTGGACTCCCGCCTGCGCGGGAGTGACGAACGGATCGCGTTTTTCAGCAACCTGCTAAAGCTCTAAACGGTTACGAGCGGGGAGGATGAATTTCCGGGTGCAGGGAAGGGCGCTAGGAAAAGTACTTTAAGATTCCCGTCGAATCGATTTCGTTCTGATCGATCCCCAGGGTCTTTGCATCAATTCCCAATGCAAGCCCCATCAACTGGGTATAGAGGATGGACGGGATGGGGTGACGGATGCCTCTCCGGGTGTCAAGGATTCTTTGAACCCTGTCGAATTGCATCTGGCAAAAGGGGCATGCCACACAGAGGAAATCTGCTCCAGACTGTTTCGCATCCGAAAGTTTGCTCTCCGTAAGATCAAGGGAAAGCTCGTCATTGACGCCCCAGAGCGGGGCCCCGCAACAATCGAGCTTCTTCGCCCACGGAATGCTCTTTGCGCCGGTCACTTGAACGAGATCGTCGAATTTGGAGGGATCGGCAGGCGGATCGAACTGTGCCACCTGTCTGGGCCGAAGCAGATGACACCCGTAGTGGGTGGCGATGGGGAGGCCGTTGAGCCGCTTCTTGATTTTTTCGTTGAGACCCTGGATTCCGATCTCTGCGTGGAGGATGTCCAGAACGTGCCGTACCGTGACGTCACCGGTGTATTCGAGACCTTCCTTATGCAGAGAAGCATTGACCTTCTCTCTTTCAGGGAGGCGTTCCTTTAAGATCTGGTTGGCGTGCTTCAGACTGCCGTAGCAGCAGTTGCACAGGGTCATGATGTTCAGGTGTTCTTTTTCCGCCAAGGCCAGGTTGTGCGCAGAAGAGAGGAGATAGGCGTTGTAGCGGAAGTTCTTGAGGGGATACCCGCAACAGCTGAACTGCTTGATATCGACCACCTCCACGCCGATCGCATTGAGCACGGCGTCGGTGGAGGATTCGTACTGCTTGAGATAAATCGATGTGGCGCAACAGCGCTGTAACGCGAATTTCATGAAGCTTTTCCTGCCTCACTTTTGTTTTTCAAACGCTCCATGGCCATGTTCTTGATTTTGTANAGGACATCGGTGACACGGACTCCCTGTGGACACGCCTCCTGGCACTGATAGCAGCCCAAACAGGACCAGAGCATGGTGGACCTGAAAATGGGGTCGCTGAAACCGGAGATCGCCGCATGGATGATCTGGTGCGGGGTGAGTCCCAAGGCTTCAGGCGGGTTCTGATAACGCTGGACCACAGGACACGCCGCTGAGCAGGTCGTACAGGTGAAGCAGAAGGAANAAGTCTCCCCCCACTCGGAGAACCCGAGGTCCTTCCGGAATCCTGCGTCGGCCTTTTGAATGTCCAGCACGCTGTCTTGAAGGTCGCCCGCGTGGCAGGCCTCCTCCAACGCTCGCTTTATGGAGGAGAGCGGTTTCTCATAATCTTCTTGTCCCAGGTCTTCGCGCCTCAATGCACGATAGAAGGAAAGGGGGGAGAGGAGGAGCACTTCCGGAATCCCTCTCCCGAGCACAGCCTCTCTTCCCTTGAACCACAGTTCCTGAAGGTTGATTCCCACCGGACAAACGCCGGTGCAGCGATAGCAGTTGCTGCAGAGATAAAGACCTTCTTGAAGGCTTCGGATTTCTTCTTCATCCAGGTTCTTTTCTCGGGCAAAGGCCATGAGCGGAGCCAGTTTTTCAGAGGGCAGGATCTTCGTGTTCGAGATTTCTTCCTCCCAGATTCTGACGGCGCACCGGCTGGTACAGGTACCGCAATGGGTGCAGGCATCCAGTTCGATGAGTTGCTTGGTCATGAGATTGGTTGGGTCCGATTCCTTGGAATTCATGACCGCATTGGCAAGGAGGCTCAAGGGGCTCGCAAGGAGATGAAACATCCTGCTGAAGGGCAAATAGGCCAGCCCGACAAAGCAGGCCAGGAAATGAACAACCCAGAGGAGAACAGGAATTTTCGCCCTGTCCAAAAAGCCCCCCATAGGCCTCATGACCGTGGCCAGAGGGTAGCTGATGAAGGCCCACTGGGGTTTCGAATGGCAGCTGACGCAGGACACTTCATGGACTTCTTTTCCTTGTGCCAGGATTTCCTTTTCAAAAGGACCTTTCACCGCAGAGGACACGATGCCGAATTCCTCGACCCAGTAGCTTTCCAGCGCCTTGAGTTCTTGCTTGGTCGCCGTGACCGCATACTCCTCGACCATTGATTGGTATGCCGCGTAAGAGCCGATTTTGCTTCCTTCAAGAAGGAAGCCCGAAAGCATCACCACCGCCAGGATAGCGAGGGCATACCGATCCATCCGATTCGTGAAAAGAGGCGTTTTGAGAAAAAAGCGCCGGTAGACCGAAATGCCGACGCCTATCATCACCATGAAGCCGAAGCCATTTCTCATGAACAGGAAAGGATTGAGGGTGGCGGAGTAATCCTTGAACAGCGGGTAGGAAATGGTTTTCTCCAGAGCATGCATCAGGAGAAGCAAAAGGAATCCCCAGAAGAGGCACATGTGCATCACCCAGCGCAGCAAACTCTCCCGGAGAATCCTTGACTGGAAAAGGATGTCGCAGAACAAGGCCTTGACCAATCGCAAAATCTTGGAGCTGAACAGGGTCAGGAAGATCCCCCTCAAGGCGGCAGAAACCCTTGTGCCCGGCTTGAACGCCTCCTCCTCTCGACCCAGCGTCAACCGAAACCACGAGGACACCTTCCAGGCCAGGCCAAAGACAAAGATGACCAGAGAGATGTAGAAGCTGACAGTGAAGAACATAGGAGATTTCTTTCAGGACAGGGATGAGGCGCTGTGGCGAAACCCTCACATATTTCTTGTCGCTTTTCAAGAAAAATCATCTCCGAGCGCGAACTTCCCTTCCTCGCCGTCCTGTCCATGCACTTTCTCCTTGCCTCCTATGGCGTTATCGGTTATGAACGTAGCGGCTGCACGTGGGGACGCTCCGGAGGTCTCAGCCGTTCCGTGAAGCGATTCGGAGAATCAGGGACGCGGCTTCTACCATGCAGAAGGGGGAGGCTCTCAGTGGACAGAATCGGAGTCGCAGCAGAGCGCAGAAGGACCCTTTTGGAAGGGGCAAAAGGCAAGGTAAAATTTGAGGCCTTCGGTGAAGAGATGCTTGAAAAAAAGGTCAGTCTCAGCGGAAACAGTGGGAGAATTTATCTCCCGCCCGACTGGGTGGGCCATTATGTCAAAATTATCAGGATCGACTGATTCCTTGAACGAAAGGGGTGTGCGGTGGGGAGAGACACAATCGTAATCAGACGAATGAAAAAAACCGATGCCGACGCCATGGGCGAAATTCAATCGGCCATTGAAAAGAGACCTACCCTGCTAGACTTCAAACAGATTGTGGCAGAACAAGTTAAGAGGAAAGTGGATAGCAGTTACGTTGCGGAGATCAAAGGCAAGGTCGTGGGGTTTATGATCAGCTACATCACCTACGGCAGTTTCGGGGCAGACCGGTGCGCATGGATTGCCATGTTTGGGGTGAACCCCAAGTTGATGGGGCAGGGGATCGGGAAAAGACTTGCTGAGGAAATATTCAAAGTTTACAAGGAAAAGGGCGTCACGGAGGTCTTCACTTCGGTGCGATGGGACGCCATTGATATTCTTTCCTTTTTCAAAACCCTGGGTTTTGAACGAAGCAATTTCATCAACCTCTGGAAGAAGATTCATTAAGTGTCACTCTAGCTTTTTGAAATTGGATATTTTGGCCTTTACTCTTTACCATTTCAAAAAGTTAAAGTGTCATGATTCAATAGAGTAGGCCGCCGTGAAGCCGCGCTGAGAAAGCTTTTGCAGAGAGAGAGGATGCGTCATGATCTATATAGGGAACTTCGTACACACCACCAACCAGGAGCAGAGAAAGGAGATGGACAGAAGGCATGGGGAATTCACCCTGATCGTGGAGAGCGCCGATGCGGAGACCGCGCTCCACCTCTTCAGAGAAAAACTCCTCTCCTATCGAAGCGTCAGAGACTTTTTCCAGGGAGAGTGTTCCATCTTCCTGACCCAGTTCTACGAGCTGAAGACCTTTCCTAAGAAAGAAGCTCTCATGCTGAGCTACAGTTCCTACGCCGGAGACCCGGCCATGCCTTTCATCGGCTGCACCCTCCCGTCGGCCATGTCGGATGAATGCAGGATCTACGAATGGAACTCCAACAAACCGCAAATCGATGGGCTGAAGGGCAAGCCTTTTGTGGAGTTCAAACTGTAGAATCATCCTATGGTGACACGTTTCTTCAAATATCACGCCCTGGGAAATGATTACCTTGTCCTCAACCCTTCGGAACTGGCGGGGGAGCTGGACGCCTTTCGAGTTCAGCGGATCTGCCACCGCAATTTCGGTGTGGGCTCAGACGGTATTCTCCTGGGTCCGCTGGAGAGCAAAGAGGGTGACTTCGGGCTTCGCATTTTCAACCCCGACGGCAGTGAGGCAGAGAAGAGCGGCAACGGGCTTCGCATTTTTTCCCGATACCTTTGGGATCAAGGCCTTGTGAGAGAAAAACCCTTCACGGTCACGACCCCTGGCGGAAAGGTGGAGTCGACTGTAATGGAAGGGGGCCGCAGCGTCACGGTTCAGATGGGACGAGTCAGCTTCGACAGCACACGGATCCCTGTGAAGGGAGCCGCCCGTGAAGTGCTGAACGAAACCATGGCGCTGGAGGGGGAAAAGCTCCTTTATTGCGCGGCCACCGTGGGCAACCCCCACTGTGTGGTCCTCAGAGAGGAAGTGTCGGAAGAGCTGGCCAGGCGATTTGGGCCTCTGATCGAAAAAGAGCCCAGGTTTCCAAACCGGACCAATGTTCAGTTCATGAAGGTGCTCGATCGTTCCCATATTCAGATTGAGATCTGGGAACGAGGGGCGGGCTACACCCTTGCCTCAGGCAGCAGCAGCAGTGCCGCAGCAGCGGTGGCTTATCGGCTCGGGCTTTGCGGAGGTCAGATCGCGGTGCGCATGCCGGGAGGCGAGCTCGATATCCGCCTATCCGAGGACTTTTCAGTCCAGATGACAGGCCCGGTGACGAAAATCGCTGAGGGCACCCTGTTTCCTGAAATGTTCGATTCATAACAACCAAAACCTGAATGGCCAGGAGACTGTATGAAGAATCGGCCGGGGGGGAGGCTCGCGGTCCTCGCAAGTTGCGTCGCGATCTTCTGGCCCGGAGCGTTCATTTTCAGCTTTCCGGGAGTAATGAGTCTCCACTGGCAGCAAGCGCTCGGGGTCAGCCGAGCAGCAACCGGGCAGACGTTGTTCTTTGTTCTGGCCGCGGTCGGTGTCTTCATGTTCATCACGGGTCGCTGGCAGGAGAAGGTCGGTCCGTCGAGGCTCGTGGCTTTGGGGGCGTTGCTTTGTGGTACGAGCACGATCTGGGTGGGATATGCGGGAAGCATGTCCTGGGTCTACTTGTGGGCGTTTCTCATGGGAACATCCTCTTCCCTGATCTACATCCCGACGCTGACGGTAGTGCAACGCTGGCATCCCTCGAGAAAAGGGTTGGTCTCCGGTTTGGTGAACCTGGCCTTCGGGCTTTCAGCGGCAGTCATGTCCCCGGTTTTCAGCTGGATGCTCACGTCCATGTCCACCAAGGGGATGACTCTTCTTCTTGGTCTTGTGGCCTCTGGTGTCGGCTTGGTTGCTTCCTTCTACGTCGGATTTCCTGAATCAAAGGAATCCGTGAAAATCTCCACCCTTAGCCAGACCCTTGCGTCCCAGCGCTCTTTCACCGCCAGCCAGAGCCTTCGGACACGCGCCTTCTGGCTGATCTGGGGGACATGGGCCATGGCCGGAGCAGGAGGAATCGCCATGGTGACCCTTTCAACGTCCTACGGCCTGTCCAAAGGGCTCGGGCTGGGCGATGCGGTGGTCCTTCTCACCGCCTTCAACCTCACCAACGGTGTGAGCCGGTTGGTGAGCGGCTATCTTTCCGATGTCATCGGCCGCAACCGGATGATGGGGACGTCTTTTCTTTGTGCCGCCTGTGCGTACTGGCTTCTGCCGAACCTGGAGGGCCTTCTGTGGTGGGCGGTTCTTGCCGCTGTCGTCGGTTTTGCCTTCGGCACCCTCTTTGCGGTTTCAGCCCCTCTGGTGGTAGACTGCTTTGGCATGAGGCATTTCGGGATGATCTTCGGGGTTGTTTTCACCGCCTATGGCTTTGTCGCAGGCGCGCTGGGACCGTGGCTGAGCGGCTACATTTTGGACCTGTCAGGGGGCCGCTTTGAATCGGTGTTTCTTTACCTGGGGAGCTTTTATCTTTTCTCAGCGGTCATGATCTGGTTCGCAACGCCTCCCAGAACGAAGGCGTGCGGGGTGTCTTCATGAAGAAAATCGGAAGACTGCACCTTCTCACGGATGTGGTGCTCCAATCCCGGTTCTCGCACGAAGACCTGGCCCGACTGGGGATTGCGGGCGGCGCGGACACCATTCAGCTCAGAGAAAAGGGCGGGTCCACGCGGAGCATGATCGAGGTGGCAAAACGCATGGGTGCTGTGTGCGCGCAAGCGAATGTGCCTCTGATCGTGAACGACCGAATTGATGTGGCCCTTGCAGCGGATGCCGATGGAGTCCATCTCGGACAGAGTGATTTCCCGATTCCTCTGGCGAGAGACCTGCTTGGAAAGGAGAAGCTCATCGGAGGATCGGCCGCAACCCTCGAAGAGGCCCGGATTTGTTTCGCACAAGGTGCAGACTACATCGGTTTCGGTCCTGTGTATGTGACCGGTTCCAAAGCGGACGCAGGCCCTGTGAGCGGTGCGGAGGGGTTGAAGCGAGTGGTTGAAACCATCCCTTTGCCCATCATTGCCATAGGCGGAATCACGGTTGAGAATGTTCCCGAGGTGATGCGAGCTGGAGCGTATGGCATTGCGGTTATCTCCGCGGTGTGCTGCCAGATCGATCCTGAAGGAGCGACCACGGCGCTTCGAGAAGCGCTGGAGAGAAGCATACCATGATGCCTGAGACACTGAAAGACATAGGGGAGTTCGGATTGATCGCTCGGATCGACGATCTCCTGAAAAGAGAAGGGGTTCAGTCTCCCGGAGTGTCGCTTGGCATAGGAGACGATACCGCCTCGTTCAAAGCCAAGCCCGGCTACGAGGTCCTGGTGACCTGTGACTGCGTGGTCGAAGGCCGCCACTTCTTATCGCGCCATATTTCGGCCATGGACCTTGGACGCCGCTCCATGATGCTCAACATCAGTGACATCGGCGCCATGGGGGGGCATCCTCTCTATGCCCTCATTTCCCTGGGTCTGAAGAACGAGACCCTCGTGAAAGACATCGAAGATATGTACCGCGGGTTTCTCCTCGAATTGAATCCCTTCGGCGCCTCGATCATCGGCGGGAACCTGACCAAGTCCGGGGATGGGATCTTCATCGACATCACGCTCATCGGTGAAGTGGAAGAGGGGAGGGCGGTGCGCCGCTCGGGCGCAAGGCCNGGGGATGTGATCCTTGTGACCGGGTATCCGGGGCAATCGGCTGCGGGGCTTCAATTGCTGCTTCAGTCTTTGGCCTCAGAAGACCATCCGTTGGTGAGAGCGTACAACAAACCCTCTCACCGCGCCCGGGAAGGGCGAGCGGTAGCGCTCGCAGGGTGCGCGACGGCCATGATCGATACGAGCGACGGGTTTCTGGGCGACCTCGGGCACATCTGCGAAGAGAGCGGGGTGGGGGCCCTTTTGAACCAGGAGAAGTTCCCGATCAGCGATAGCCTCCGGGAGGCGGCTAAAATCTTGAAGAAAGACCCCCCCGATTTTTTCCTCGGCGACAGCGACGACTACCAACTCATCATCACGTGTGGCGCAAAAGATGTGGAGCGCATTCGCTCTTCGATCGCGTTGACCTACGAGGGCCCGGTGACGCAAGTTGGGCAGGTGACCGCACCGGAGACGGGCCTTCGGCTTTTGCTCACCGACGGCTCAGAGCAGAGACTCTCTGCAAAAGGCTGGGATCATTTTCGGTGATGCTGGATACTTGATACTGGATGCTAGATGCTGGATTCTGGATAGTGACCAGTATCCAGCGACCAGCATCATTCTTTATGAGGATGAAACATGTTTGACAAGACCCTCGCACAAAAGGCGGCGCACAATCTCAGGACCCTCAGAGAAAAGAAGCCGCTGATCCACAACATCACCAACTACGTGGTCATGAACTACACGGCAAACGCGCTGCTTTCGTGCGGGGCCTCCCCGGTCATGGCGCACGCGGCAGAGGAAGTGGAAGAGATGGTTTCCCTTGCGGGTGCTCTGGTTTTGAATATCGGCACCTTGACACCCCAATGGGTCGAGGCCATGCTCCGTGCTGGAAAGAAAGCCAATGCGTTGAAAGTGCCCATTGTGCTG
>JGI20214J51088_10000615_pt1 | contig 24617 bp, 29 predicted proteins | sample WetSurMetagenome_FD_51088 | JGI IMG/M metagenome (IMG submission 51088) | reverse complement strand
GAGGGGTTTGACAACGGACCGTATATCGAGCATGGCCAGTGGAAAGAGGACTGTTCAGGGCAGGACTCGGTATGCCGGACAGGTGCTGGTACGTGCGGCGCCCTGTTGAATGGGCCGACGAAGACAAGCCAGATCACGTCCGTCAAGATCGATGGTGTCGCCCTGCCGGCCGGGGCGTTCGTGGTGGCCGATGGTGACACCCTGGTTCGTACCGATGGGGTGTGCTGGCCGACGTGCACGAACGCGGCGCAGCAGTCGCCCCCGGCGTTCGAGGTGACCTACCAGGTTGGCAAGGCGATNCCTGCTGCCGTTCAATCGGCGTTCGAGACGCTGGCCTGTGAGTATGCCAAGGTCTGCGCCGGTGGAAAGTGCTCGCTACCGCAGACGATGCGCACGCTGACCAGGCAGGGTGTTGAAGTGACCGTTGCCGAGGTGCCGGAGGATGGGCGCCGGTTCCGCACGGGAATCAAGGTGGTCGACGCGGTCATTGCCGCCGTGAATCCGGCCGGCCTGTCTCGACGTCCGATGGTGTACTCCCCGGATACGCCACGGCCAGTTGTGGTGTCCTGACATGCCAGAGGGGACCACCCACCCAAGTGGTCCCCTCTGGCCTCACCATCACCCGGTCAGGCTGCTTGTGGCGTGGTCCAGTCGACATCGGTGTCGGGCTGGCCGAGTACCTTGCGGACGGCCGCGAGCCGTGCGGCTGCTGCTTCTCCGTCGGCGATTGCCAATTCGAGGTTCGCGAGGACCCATTCGGCCGGCGTGCCGAGCTGGACCAGGGCAGCGACAGTCGACCGGGCGCGCGCCATAAGGCGGTCACGCTCGGCGATCGTCTGTGCTGCCGTGAGTGCCATGGGTTCATGGTAGCGGTGGGGTATGACATGTCCAGGGAGATGGGCGATTTTGGGTGTTGGTCACATTGCGGATATTTCGTACATTCGTGCTAATCATGGATGTTCGGCAATATGGTCTACCATGACGGGCTATGCAAAGTGATGTCTGCAACTTGACGCCCTGCCAACTTCGCGTGTTGGCCGGCCTGCTGGACTGTGATGGGCATGAGGCGTACGGATACACCCTGATCAAAGCCGGTTTCAATCAGACCACCGTGTACCGGTCGCTCAAGCGCGCCGAGAGTGCCGGCCTGGTCTCCACTAGGTGGGTACGCACGGCGACCGGCCAGCCCGACCGAAGGATGTATCGCGTCGTGCCCAGCATGGTCGACGATGTCCGGGCCATGACGGAACGTTCAGCGCGTAACCATCTCAGTCGACTTATCTAATCACCCAATCGGGTACATGTGCGCTGTAGAACTTCCATGTTTTGACGTGGTGGCCGTAGCCTGAGTCAAAGCAAGGGAGGCCGACATGTACACCGTCACCGGACACACCTTGGATGGCTCGGCAGGCAAAACCATAGCCTGTTCACCAACAGAAATCAGGGGCGCCTACCGGAGTCTCGGAGCGTCGGCAGCGTGGATCGACGTGGCCATCGAGAACCAGAGAGTAGAGATCGCAATCACCCGAGCCGGCTGCAAGGCCGGCGTCAAGGTGTCTGATATTTGTGACCCAAGGGACTTTTCGGTCGTTCGTGTCGGGCACCGCTGCCCCAATTGCACATAAAGCAGGGCCCCCCGGCGCGAAACGAGGGGCCCAACAACGACACTTTGGAGATCTCAATCATGGAGTACAACATGCCCCCATGTCCAGAGGCGATCGGAACCGGCGTCAAGTCGTCCATCGCCTGGCAGGCAGCCATCCAGACCATGGCCATGCGCTGTGAGGCTCAGGCCCTCGATGGCATGGCCGTCAGCTGCGACGATCCGGACTGCGGGGACCTGAACGTGTGCGACTCGTGCGCGGTCCAGATCGTGGCGGCTGGAATCCAGCTGGACAGCATGCTGCCGCAGTACGTCTCCGATCTTACGGACGTGACAATCCAGGCTCTTGCCGAATGGGACCCGTACGGGGTGGAGGATCTCGGAAGCCTGGTTTCCAGGCATGTCATGGGGATCAACATGAACCGGTAAACGGACGGCTCACGTACGCCACGGCAGCCCAGACAGATTGTCTGGGCTGCTGTTGTCTGCTGGTCAGAGGCTGTCCAGAAAGGCCGTCCATGCCGCTGGCCCGAACCGGAGTACCGGCGACCCGTTGCCAATCTTGCTGTCCCTCATCATGATCGAATCGGGTTGGTAAGCGACTTCAACGCATTGATGTGACTCGCACTTACTGGACCGCTGCCACGGCAACGCAACCTCGACGCAATGTTGCCCCTGACAGCGGCTTGACTTTTTCCACGCTGACTGTTGTGTCATGCCATCATCATCGCACTGGTACGCTGGTCTGCAGTCCGTTCGACGAGCAACGCCCCTACCTCCCACCGGTAGGGGCGTTGCTCGTGTGTGACTGGTGTGGCCGTTCCGATCCTGGGTATCATGTACCCACAATCAGGAAGGATCATGATGGATGACACCGACCGGCCGACAGGCAGCCGAGCGACTCCTACCCGGGCCGATGTGCTGTCCGTGCTCGTGTGGCTCACCAAGGACGGCCACGAAACGGCCAAGCAGCGGCTGGCCGACATCCTCCGGAGTGACCAGGACGGAACCGATTCTGTCGGCGTTACCGACTTGGAGCGGCTCAGGATTTCATCGGTGCTGGCGAACGCTCAGATTCGCACGCTGCTGACTGCAGTTGCGGACAGCACGGTAGACGTGATGGTTGACCGGTCATCGGTGCCTGCGGTCGCGGCTCTGGCTGGCATCTCAGAGTCGATGATCAGTCGACGTCGGTCGAGGGCGCGTAGTCGACAGTCCGCCAAAAATGGGGATGGCGCTACCAGCTCTTAACCCAATGGGTTAAGATCGTGGGTATGGGAAGCACTCAGCAGGAATTTCAGCTTTCCGGCTTGACGCCGCCCCCGCGCCGTCGGCGTCAAGCCGGAACCAAGCAAGACCCCATCGTGTTCGTCGGCTCCCGGATGAACGTGCCAGACACCAAGCCAACGGACCATGCCGAGGTGACAACTACCGGCATGAACCGGACATTGAAGGTCGGCGAGGCTATCGAAACCCGCTTCATGGACCAAATGATCACTATCACTCTGACGGCATTCCAGGACGTGCAAGGAACCCGGTCGTTGTGCGGGTACCGGGTCGCCACGCTCGACAACCGGGCACGACAAGTTGATGGCGGAATCCACTGCACAACGATCATCGGTTTCGGCCAGGCGAAGGAAGCAGAGGCAAGGGCCTTTGCTCGGCAGGTGGCCATCCAGTTCATGCGGGCCGGTGAGGCCATCCGGTGGACTGCGGTACGGGACGGACAGCGGTACACCAGGGATTTCACCGCATCGGACTCCTGGAAGTAGCATGCATGCAGCAGGGCCCGGACGGTCGCACTGTCCGGGCCCTGCTGCATGCTCGGCTACATCTTCACGACGCGGTCACGGATCACCAGCGGTGCGCCGTCGGCACCCTTGACGTATGGCAATATCCATTGTGGGCGCTGGACACGCGGCCGACATGGGTCCGTGTGTGATCCCTGCCAAACGTTGCGCCAATGGCCCTCGACCGGGAACCGGTGGTCACGGCCAATCTTCCGTTCCCCGTTCCGGGCGCCTGATCCGCTGTGCGACTGGCGCAACCTGGTGACGAGCACCGAATCNGTCGCGCGGCTCGACAGCACGCGTGCTGCCCGCTTCCGCTCGGCCCTGTCGACGCGCTGTGTCGTGCTCTCTGTCAGATTGGCCTGTTTCGACAATTGCAAAGTGGCCAACAGGGCATGAAACCACGAATACACACTTTCAATGTCTTTGACGACGGTGAAAGAATCGTCATCAACATACCACGGGTAGAGGATTTCGTTTTCAATCATCAGTGGCGGTTTCGACGTGAAACTTGGCCAGAATTTATCAGACTGTATCGGATCGGTCCAGAACGATACCCAAACAGAACCTGCGACAACGCCATCGACTATCCTGGCGTTCGGGGAAGACTGTTTTAGTTCGTCAACCCCGTACGGCCCCCATGTTGCCGCGCGCACAGGCGTAGGCGGTCCGCCGATGTATTCGAGCATCTCAACGGCACCGCTTGCCGCTAGGTCTTCCATGCTGCATCGAGTTTCGATGGTGTTTGACTTGACGCCGACCTGTTTGGCGATGATGGCGCACTCTCTGACTGCCTCATCTTGACTCATTTCATATTTGATCATGATTGTTGCAATCAGGTCTGCCAATTGCTTCATTGTCGTTCGTCCAACGTCTTCGATATTGCATATCCTGCGTATTGAATGTGTCAGTGTTTCGACTTCCACATCTGGCCTGAGAATGACCGGTGCATTCCACCACATGAATCCAAATGGCGATGGCAGGTCGTATGGGTTTGGCGAGAATTCCGGCATTGACGGAGCGGCGTGGCGAACAAGTTCGCATAGTTCGGTGTCGACGTAGTACATGCTGCCTCTGATGAGCCGTTCACATTCGCAGCGGAGTAGGACTTCGGGTTTCAGTGACTTGCCGATTATTGCGCTAGCTGCCGAATCGCTCAATTGGTACTGTTCGTCATAGAATACGTCACCGTATTGCCTCATCCATTCGAATAGCTCGCGCCGGACATAGGGCATTCTGTCCGGTGAGATCGATTCCATGAGTACTCCCNCCATGTGCAAAACGGCCAACAATTCCTGTCATGATACAACGTTGGCCGGTATGGTGCTTGTATGGAAATCACTCCGCGAGAACGAAAGCTACTCAACATCATTCAGGACCTTGACCGTTGCGAGCATGGGCGGCACCGTGGCGACACGTGCGCTGGATACTCGGCTGCCCGACCGCGCGCGGGCTGCTTGGGTGGTATCAGTCTTGGCAATCCGTTTCTTACGCCTGGACGGCCGATCGGATACGACCGATCCGGAAATCCGTACATCATGCCAATCTTGCCATTCACGACTGGCGCGCCGGACGCGTGGAAACCTCAGGACAATTCCGCGCTCGGGCTGTATTTGGAAATGCGAAACCTGGTCGAGCCTGTGTTGCAGGTGCCCAGCATTGACAACTATGTGCCCGACCTGATGAGTGAGGATCAGGTAAGCGGCATCATCGACAGCGGTGGTTGGGCTGTCACTACGATTCCGTGGCTCAAGAAAGGTGTCATTGCCGTTACCGTTGGTATGTCGACACGCGGGTTGCCGGAATTGATGCTCGTTGGGCTATGGGATGCCGGCAGCGCGGTTTTCATCATGAACGCTATCGCGTGTGCTCACGCGCAAACGATTGAGGGCGTCGCAGTTGATCAGGCATTCCGTATCGGTGACCACATCGTCACATGTACCGGGCCGGAAGAAAGGTATGGGCATCAGCTTGTGACTGTCCTCGGTGAGCTGTACGGCGATACGGTGCCAGTGATTGGATTGACCGTTGAACGGTAGAACACATCAGATCATCAACGCTGCAACCGTGTCGTATGTGTCGGCGATCGCCGTGGCTGCTGGTTGCAGCGTGCCGCCGCTAGTCATCGTGGGTTGTACGGCGATCGCTTGGTGGTCCGCTCGGTGGCCGGACGTGGCCAACCCCAAGAGCCGCCCCGGTCGGCGCCTTGTCCGGTGGGCGCCGACACTGGCCGAACTAATCCAGTGGGACGACGGCCGTCCGGACGCTGGCCACCGACGCAACTGGTCGCATTCGTTGCTGTTTGGTCTGCTCATAGCGGCCACCGGCGGCAACCTCTCGGCTTTCGCGGCGGGCCCGTGGTGGTGGTGGATCGGCGCCATGGTTGGCATGTCATGGATGATGCACATCCTGGCAGACTGCCTGACCTGTCAGGGTGCGGCTGTGCTCTACCCGGTGTCGCTGCGGGTCCTGCGGCCTCGGTACGGCGCCCGGATGCAGAGTGGTGGGCGTGTTGAGCGGGCTGTGGTCGTGCCGATCGTGCTGGCGTTGTGGGTGCTGGCGATCGTGGTAATGGTGGTCGCCCGGTGATGCCGCTATGGACTGTGTTGTGTCTGGACGATGCTGGCGTTCCTGGTGGCACCGAGCTGGACCGGGTGAGCATCGTGCTTGATACGGACATGAAGCGTGCCGAGCGTGAGGCGGTCGAGTTGACCGCGTCGTGCGGATTGCGGTTTCGGGTGTATGCCGTGACGCTGGCCGACGGCGGGTATCAGGTCGAGCGGTAGTAGGTCAGGCTGGTTTCGTGTGGCCCCGGGATCTCGCGGTTCCGGGGCTCTGCTGTGTCGGCCGATCAATGGTCAAACTATGAACGATGTGCGATATCGTGTATCGTTCATGCTATGAGCGAGAAGCGGCCAACACAGTCACAGGCACAGTTGATCGACTTTTTCGACGGCGGACCGGTGCCAACCCGACGATGCACGCCGGGAACGTATCGGGCATGCGTCGCAAACGGTTGGATCGAACCAACCGATGCACACCCGTACCATCGGGCGACCAGTAAGGGGATCGAGGCTGTGGCATCCATCGGAGCGCCACGCGTCGCCAACGTCGCTGCCGCGACGGCCGAGCGGCGCCGCATCGGCGATCGTGGCAGGGCTGCCATCCTCCGCGAGCACGGATGGACCTGCACACCGCCCGAAGGATACAAGGAGTAGCGCCAGCAACTCATGGAACAGGGCCCCGAACGCCACCATCTGAACGGTGTCCGGGGCCCTGCTGTGAGCGCCTCAAGGGCTGTCTGGTGTCGCCAGATGGCCAGTGGCTGAGGCTATTCAGTTGGATCGATGATCTTACTTGAGCGGTACCGTGATGTCCAGTTGTTCATGCCGAAGCTCCCGGAACACCTCCCACGGGAGTAGGGCAGAGCCGTTGTCGCCCCAACTGGCACCCCATGAGTTGTCCACGACCAGGTCGGTTCCCTTGATGCCCCGGACCAAGATCTCATGGCCACCGACACAACTCCCGGCAGGCCACAGCCGGCCGTCGGCATCAGGCTCGGACATGCCCTCATACCAGGCCATGCCCATAATGACCGGCCCGATGTTGAGGGCAACGCGTAGGGCCCGCTCGGTGAACACCCACCGGTACCCGTCGATCAGGCCGGCCTCTTTGGCGGCCTTAGCTGCCGCTAGGCCGGACGATCCGGTGTCGGTGGGTGGCCAGTGGCCAGGGATACCGTCCGGTCCGCGATCGTCGAGCTGAGTGGCCCTGGTGTAGAGCGCATGCGCCAGATCGAGACCGAGAAACTTGGTGTCCGTGAGCGCGCTGGCCAGCGGAGCGGTACCGAGCGCACCGACCAGGGCGGCACATGTGCAGCACCCAAGGTTGCCCTGGTCCAAGATTGGTGTGAACCGGCGCCACGCAAAATCCTGCGATAGTTCCGAGCCTGTTTCAGGGAATGCATATTCGCGGTTTTGCGGGTCGTGATTGACCAGCCGTCCGAACTTCACTTGTTCACGCTTCCGTATTTGGTGATGGAGTTTTGGTACTGCTCGATCATTGATTGCACTTCTAGGATGACCTCGGCGGCAACGCTCTGTGCAGCGATGTTCCAAGCCTCTGCGATTTTTGGCGACCGCTCCTTGTATGCCGGAAGCTTATCGCCATTGACGGACACTCCGCCCACTGCCGAACAGTAGGTTGAATATGCCAATTCTCCGAGTCCAACGATCCTGGAACACTCCAAACAGAGTCGTTCAATCGCGATCGGTGTCGGTTCGCTTGCTGGGTCCTTTTCCGTTTCCATTGGGATCCCACTGTCCTTTGCTTTTGAGGATGTATCGGCGCCCGAAGTGAATGATGAGCCATCCGGACAATCCGAAGATTCCACACATTGTAACTTCGCCTGGCACGTAGTTCACCAGCAGGTCAGTCCATGGCCACGTGTCGTCAGAACCGTCGAAAGCAAATAGAACCTCAGTTCCTACTGCTACACCGGTCACCGATAGGAACGCTATACTTTTCCATCCACCTTTAATCATGCCATTCCCTCACAGGTCCACCGGATATATTGCGTTGACTGTCATGTTATCGCCGCTTTGCATGTTCCATAAAGAAACCGTGGTGTCGCTGGAAACTTCCATATGCGGAACCTTGTTGATTGATGAATTGATCATACCTGAGCATGGAAAACACGCTGCCGTTACTGGCAAAAACCGTTGAGGCAGGATTGCGATTGCGACACCAACGGCTATGAACCCAGTAGAGAACGTGCCCACAACTTGGACGCATCGTGGCGGATTTGCCAATACCCGGAACGACAATGGCTGATGGCCGGCCCAAGTCCCGTACCCGTTGATTAGGTCCGGCTGGTACCATTCACCAACATATGAGTCGATACACCCAATGATGTGGTTTCCCGACGGTGGCGTCACCATGACCATGACGCGCGAGCCGGCTGGAACCTGTCCGATGAGGGACATAGCTGGTATTGCCGTATTTGATCCATCGATGCGTACTCTTGTGGCCCCGGTAGTCGGGTCTGGTTCTACCGTCTCGCCTGGACGCAGGTGCCAGCTTATCCCAAGTTTGTCGGCGTTCGAGATGACCGACTTGAGTAGCTGGATTGTTCCAGTTTCGCGAATTGGAGAACCTGCTACCTCGGCAAGAATTTGCTTCACAACGTTGAGATTGCTGCTCATCAGTGCTCCGAAATGTCGACGATTTCATATGCCCTACGAAGTGTATGGCGCATAGGGCCGCCGGCCTTGAGTGTTAACGACCATCCGATTTCCAGCCACTGCATACCATTGAATCGCACTACGGTGAAGCCGTCGTGTCTTGGGTCTGGTGGCGTGTCTACTTCTAGCCGTTCGGCAATGGTTTCCTGGATTCCCCAAGCCCTTGCATAGAGTCTCGCGTATTCGCTCGATGTTACCTGAATGTCTTTGACGGACGGGATTTTGAAGCCACGGTTTGCCACAGAGTGTGGCGCCGATGACGGTATCTCGTACGTTCCAACGTATGAATTGCCTGTTGTTCCGGTGTCGTTGGAAATTGCAATGAACACGTTTGGCGCTGAGACGGTTTCGTCAGTGACAGTGATTGAATTGCGTATGGCGAGACTATTGGCATCCCAATCGACTGTTGGGATGCGTAGCGCCGGATCGAACGCGACGATCATTTTCAAACGCCCGTTGTTGCCAAACCATGGCAAGAAGTATCCACCGGTTGCAGCCATGTCCGACAGTGCGGTTGCCCGGCTCGAGCCGATGGACCACGCACCGTTGCATGTTGACGGGCTGATCTCGATGTCTGGTTCAGCGATTGGCAGGCCATAGAGCAAGTCACGGATTGACTCTGATGTGATCTTCCCTTTGGCCATGTATGAGTCGTCCATACGTTGGTCGACGATTGACATTTCGTCAACAAGCGCTAGCGGCAGTATCTTAGACATCTTGCCAGTTGTGCCATCGATGTACGGCGTAGAGACGCTGTCGCTGGGCATGTACCGGCCAAGCGGAAACTCGCCGACACCAGCCATCTCCATGGTGATAGAGATTCGATGGCGCAGCGGGTCAAACGACAGGGCATCTTCACCAATGAGCGTGAGTCCCTGAACCTTCCGAGATATTGTCGTAGTCGAGTCGTGAGACAGGGTAGCCGACGCGTCCATCGATGGATGAATTTCGCCAAGTTGTTCGCCGGTGACGGATGACAGGTAGAACCGGTAGCTGGTCTGCCGCTGGCCGATGTTTCGGTCAAGGTTCAGGATGCTGGTTGGGTCAAGAATGATGCCCATCACAGAACCTCCTTTGTCCATGTGATGCCGGCACCGTCAACGAACGTTGTCAGGTTCTCGTTGGCCTCAAAGTCGGCATCGAATAGCTTAGTTGATGTTCCGGCAACGTACACGGTGACATGCTGACATATCCATCCTTCCACGCTGGTCACGGTGATGTATGAGGTGTCGTCGATGCTTACGGCATACGCCTCTGTCGACGTTGTTGTTCCAATGGCTGTCCAGCTAGAACCGTCGTACGAGTAATAGTAGGTAACTGTCGAGTTTCCACCACCAGCATCGGCATCTGACACGGCGCGAAGCCATGTTGGCCGCATGACGTATGGAACGGTGGATGCTTTTGTGTCTAGGAACGAATTTGTTCCGTCGTAGCCGTAGAACATGAGGTTGTTGACGAATGACGAAAATGTGATTTGCTGATCGAACCATGGATAGTCAACATACGGTTTTTGAATGGTGAACAGAATTTGTCCGTATGTGTCGCGCCTGATGATTTTCATCCGGATGTCGAAATCGCGGTATGCGCTCATCGAGTTCAGGCCGAACGCGTGTGCCTGGATTTGCTCGTTAGATGTCGACGCTATGCCAAGGTATGGCTCATCGACGTCAAGCGCGGTCGGCTCGGCGGACACCTCAGTGACGTTGACCTTGGCGAGCATAAGGTGTGTGCCAGTTTCTATCTGGCGTACCGTGCTACTCGGCACACCGAGCGTGGATAGCCAGCGATTGCCGTGCTCGTCCCGGACGCACACGTACGGCAGGGGCGCCCATGCCAAGTCACGTACGGCGCTGAAGCCGTCTGACATCGTCGTATCCGGCACGCCGACAGCATTGGTCATCAGGACACGTTCAAACGTCGTCCCGCCACGCTCTGCCGGCCTGGTGGCAACCTGGTAGTCGCGTCCGAACAGGGCCATGGTCGACGCCGACGCTGCCTCGACGAAGCTAAACGACTGGTCTGACGACTTGGACGTGGTGTGCATGTAGGCCAGATTTTTCGTTGGGTCGGCGTTGCTGGTGAAGACCATGACGCCGTGGCCGACGTCGGTGCCAGTGACGCCCGGTGCCGCCATGGCGATCGACGCGGTTGTCGACCATGCTCCGTATGGGCCGGTTTTGTGGACGGCCCTGATTCGGTATGTGGAGGTAACGCCGATGCGTGCCTCATAGTCGTCGAATTCACCAACAAACGCTGTCGTTATCTGTGCGATTGTTTCCCATATGTCTGCCGGCATGGTGGTATCTCGGCGTTGCAGTTCGTAGTATCCCCACCATGAGATCATCTCGGAGGTAAGCTTGGTCCATGTGACATGGTTGTAATGGATGCCGGTCGGTATTGCTGTTGGGTCGATTCCACAGTCGTTCGTTGCGGTCAGTGTTTGTGTCAGCTGTGAAACGGATAGTCCGGTGACGGTATCCATTGCTTTTGCCAGCATGAATGAGACATCGGTCGAGTAGTATGTGTCTGCCGCGTCCTCGGTTGCCCATACCGTGTCAGAGCCGTAGTTTGCCACTGAGTTGATTTTTGGTGTGAATACGTACGTGTCCAGCTGATTCGACGTCGCGCACATGATTTCCCATGCGCGATTGTGGTTTGTCTCTGACCAAATGTGCCAGTACGTTTTTCCTCCGGTTCCATTGAGGACGGCCGGAGGATTGAGTTTGATCATCACTTTTCGCCATCCGTCGATGATGATCGGCAAGGCGAAAAATTCCTCAGTCGTCATGGAGCCGACCGGACCAACCTCGTATGTGCTGGAATCGATCTGGCTTACCCGTAGCCGCCCGTTGGTCGATCCGACAGCGCGGGCATAAAACGTGGCCCATTCGAATGTGCCAGCCGTGTCGTTGACGAGCGTTTGCTTGACGTCAGAGTACATTCCGCTCCAAACGGAGCGTTGCGACATCATGATTTGCTGCTGTGTGTACACCTGAGATGCTGCGACAATGGTTGCCCGTGTCTTTGTGTCCCAGCTGGAGAACATTGCTATAGCTGGAATCGTCTGTGTTGGAACACGTTCTTTGACAGATTCAACAGCGGCCGGCTTTGTGAGCTTGATTGGTTTGAGTGTCGGAAGATCAGAAAGCATGTCGACGGCAGAAATGACAACTGGCACTTCGCGGATGACTGCTTCGTCGCCGGTATATGAGCGCGAAATGACGAGTGTCGCTCGCGAGCCGTCTTCGAGGGTCGGCGAGTTACTTTCTTCTTCTGTCCAGTAGTACGGGGACGACATGATTGGAATGTCGTATACGTACTGGCCATCGATGATGGTTGAACCGTCGTTGATGTCCAGTCCGCCAACGCCGATGAGCGAACCAACTTCGCGGTAGGTCACCTCAAGCGCAAGATAGTGGATATCGAAACCCCAACCAGCAGCGTCGGGGCCCGTACCGATCTTGATATTGATGTTGTTGGCGCCAGACTCCGCCATGGCGTATAGGCCGGAATTGTCGGTGTCGTTGCGCCAAATCCATGGCCCACGCAACGACGATGAAGATGGGTCGTGTGTGGCATAGAAGAATGGGTTGAGTTCACCGAGCCGGCTACGGTATGCGCGGGTCGATTCGTATGGCCACCGTGGCCCTGACAGCCTGGTGTCCATGAGGTACGACACGCCTAGCGTAGGGCTTTCTAGGTAGCACTGCATGATGTTTTCTGGCGCGTCCTCGAATGGGCCAGCGGCCAGATAGACAACTGATACGTCGATGATCTCAACGCCATCGATGAGACTGTATCCGGCCAAGTCTGACCTGGTGTCAAACCAATACCGCACCCAGCCGTTTGCCCCGGAGATTCCGACGCAGTACGGGTCGGATGGGTTGCCAACCGCATGTTCGACCGAGGTTGCTCCTGGGCTGAGCGCTCCACCGGTGCCGAGTTGGCCGGATGTGCATTTGATCGTGATTTTTTTCGCCGGTGTCGTCCAGTCCTGCGGATTGTCAGATTCGTACAGTCTGGCGATGATCTCGGCCTTGCCGGCCTGCCCTGGTACCGGAGACTCGGACACGACGCGTGCAGCGGCAATCGTCGTGTTGGCTCCAAGGTGTTCGGCCGAGAATGTGTAGCCGACCTCGGTTGCTGTGTCGAGGGTCAGTGATGTGTTGGTGATCGGCACGAATGCGTTGCCGATGACTGATGGTTTGTACGGGTCATATGTGGCCATCTCAGATGCCCCTCACGAGTGTCGCTGTGCTGGTCCTACGTAGCTCGCTGGCGATCCCGCTACCAACGGCAACGCCGGCTTGGTACGCCTCAGCCTCGCTGACGGCGCCGTTGAACGTGACGGTTACCGACCCTGGCCCAAACGCAATCGATGCCCCGTCTCCGCCACGTGGGGCGCCTGCAGCGGCGATCGCTGCCGAGATGGACGACATGCCTGGTCCGGTGCCGATGCTGCCTCCTGCGGCTGATGCGGCGGCTGCGGCGGCGCTCTGCAGTCTTGGTAGCTGATCCTGCATGCCGCTGGCGATCATGCGGACTATCTTGCCGCCTGAAATGGTTGGGTCGCCACGACCGGACAGGGGTCCTGTCTTGGCTGGCGAGAACGGTAGGAAGTCTCGGATACTTGACGCAATTGATGACATCTTGGACCTGAGCGAGCCGATCCTTGATTCGAGCCCGTTGATCAGGCTCTGGATGATCCGCTGTCCAGCGTCCCAGAGCAGGGAGCCGATGTTGCCCATCGCGTCGATGCATCGGCCGGGCAGGCTGCGCACGAATGACGCAGCAGAGTCGACCTTGTCACGGATCGAATTGACGAGATTCTGGAAGTGCGACGAGATGTTGTTTACGAAGTTGGCTATTGATCCTGCGGTGTTGGAAATGCTATTTACTGCACCGTGAACAAATCCGACAATTGATGACCACACTGATGACGCTACGCCGACCAGCCAATTCCAAGATCCAACGACTGTATTGATGAACGGTGACATGTATGTCGCCCACAGAACGTCCCATACCAGACCGATGTTCGACGTCGTTGTTTGGAAGTACCCCCAAAGCGAAGATAGTGCAGATGTCAGCATATTCCAGCCAGACATGACCGTGTTGATAAATGGCGATACGTAGGTCGCCCACAGCATATCCCACAGGATTCCAATTCCGGTGATCGCTGTCTGGATATACCCCCACAGGACAAGCAGGCCAGACCACACGAGATTCCAACCAGCCTGCAGGAATCCGATTACTGGAGAAACGTATGTCGACCACAGCATCATGAAGCCATTACCGATGGCTTGGATGGCGGGCCAGATGTAGGTATTCCACACCATCATGACCAGGTTTCCGACCGTGGTGAAAGCCGCACTCATGAAGTTCCACCAGGCTTGTACAACGCCTATGACCAGGCTAAATCCTGCCTTCAAGATTGAGAAGGCGATACTGAAAACGCCAGATACGACCGTCCATACCAGGTTTCCGATCGCTGTGAAGATAGGCCCGAATGTGTTGTATAGCCACATGGCTACCGATACGATTCCGCCGATCAGTGAACCGATCGCCGACGCTGCCGGGCTGAATACGTTTTGCCACAGCCACATCACGACAGGTCCGACACCACGAATGATCGTTACGATGACGCCAAATGCTGTTGATATTACGGTCCACAGGAATCCGACGACAGCGGCTGCGCCCTTGAACGCCGGAATGATGATTGTGTTGATCAACCACAGGACAACCGTTCCGGCGCCATTCAAAATCGCGCCTATGGCCGAAATTGCCGGATCGACCACGTTGTTCCATAGCCACAGAATGATTGAGCCGAGAATCTTGATGGCCGGAACAATGAGTGAAAGCAGCGGAGAAACGGCGTTCGTCCACAGCCACATGATCACGCCGACTAGGCCGCCTATCGCACTCTTCACAAAATTGAAGAGTGGAACGAGCACCGACGACCAAACCCACATTAGTGCCGTTCCGATAGCTGAAAGCACCGGACCTATGATGGTCCATGCTTGGCGTGCTGACGTTGCGAACATTCCGAAGATTCGCATTGCTGTCGCGCCGACTGCGGAGAATATTGGTACGAGCGCGTTGAATAGCGCAACGCCGATGTTGATCAGGATTCGGATGGCGCCAACGACAATCTGTACCGCCGGAACGATGATTGTTGTGAACGCCCAGCTGATCACCTGAGCGACGATCTTGACGACGTTGATGATGCCGGTCAGGGCCGGATTGACCACGCCTGTCCAGAACCAGGCGATCGCCGATCCTGCGGCAGCGAACACTGAGGCGCCGTTGGCTGTCCACCATGAGCCGATCGAGCTGAACAGTCGGCCAAACGAGGAGACCAGGGAGGACAGTGCTGGCTGTAGCGTGCCGGTCCACAGTCCCATTACGGACGATCCGAACCCGGCAAGCACCGGGCCGATGCTCATGATCGCCGGTTTGATCGCTCCCCATGTGGTCGACATGGCGCGGCCAATCGTCATGATGGCCGGCTCTGCCTGCTGCCAGAGCATCACGAACGCTGCGCCGACGGCTGCTGCGGCGCCCTGAATCCACGTCCACGCCGGCTGGATCGCTGACTGCCACATCCATAGGGCGGCTGCCCCTACGGCCCTCAGGGCGCCGTCTACGACGTTGCGGAATCCATCGAGTTTTTGGTACGCGATTACGGCGCCTGCTGCCAGCGCGACCAGGGCGAGGATCACCCACCCGATCGGGCCGGTGAACGCCGCTGTGATTGCCCCGTCTGCCGCGAACGCTCCGCCGATCTTGGTCAAGATCGGGATGATGAAGCCGATCGACTCGGCCAGCTTGCCGACGATGAGCAGTGCCGGGCCGAGCGCCGCGACGAACGCGCCGACGCCGGCAGCAGCGGCGAGGATGGGCGGGGGCAGGGTAGCCATGCGGCTCACGAGCGCGGTTGCCCGGTCTGTGAGGCTGGTGAGGATGGCCAGCAGGCCGGCGTCACCGATGGCGATCATCAGTCCTTCGACCGATGATGACAGGTTGTCCATGGAGCCGTTCAGGCCCTGCATTTGGATCTTGGCGACTCGGTCTGCAGTACCCCCCGCGTTGCGGAGGTCGGCTGTCAGTCCCGCGAGCGCCCCGGCGCCCTGGCCGACGAGAGCGGTCATGGCCGGTCCGGCCTCAAGGCCGAAGATGGCCATCATGTCGGCTGTGCTGGCCCCCGCCTTGCCGAGCTGGCCGACGATGTCGACGAGTGGCAGTAGCTTGCCGTGCGAGTCTGTGACCTTCACGCCAAGCCGGCCGAGCGCGTTTTCAACTTCGTTTGTCGGCTTGAGCAGGCGCGCGATCGAGCCACGTAGCGCCGTACCTGCTTCGGACCCCTTGATGCCGGCGTTGCCCATAAGGCCGATCGCTGCTGCTGTTTCCTCGAACGACAGGCCAGCTGAGTTGGCGACCGGTCCGACGTACTTGAACGACTCGCCCAAGTCTTGGAGGCTGGTTGCTGTGGCCAGGAATGTCTTGGTAAGTACGTCGTTGACTCGGCCAATCTCAGTGGTTTTCAGGCCGAACCCATTGAGGATTCCTCCGGCAATATCCGCTGCTGTAGCAATGTCGACCATTCCAGCGGCTGCGAGGTTCAGGACGCCTGGAATCGCTTCCATGATTCCCTGAGTTGTGAAGCCGGCCGACGATAGGACGTACATTGCGTCGGCTGCTTCTGTGGCTGAATACTGGGTTGTTGAGCCGAGGTCGATCGCCTGTTTGCGTAGCGCGTCGAATTGTGTGCCGGTCGCTTCCGTGCCAGCACGGACGCGGTTCATGGCCTTTTCGAAGTCACCGGCTGTTTTGAATGTCGCTGCTGCTGCTGCTGCGATGGGCAGCGTGACGGCGACGGACATAGTTTGTCCGGCGCTGGATAGCTGACTGCCGAGGTTCGAGAACATCGACGCGACGGATGCTGAGGTTTTCTTGGCCGACGACTTGACCTTTTCGCCCTCTGCGTCGGTCGCTGTGCTGAGCATGCCGAGTTCACGCTTGGCGTCCTCGACTCCCTTTTTCACCCCGGCAACGATTTGTTCGCCAATGGGTGATGCGTCAATCTTTATGCCTTTTATGGCGTCTTGGATTCCTTTTTGCAGTTGCTGCGCAAACTTGCTGACGTCAGCAACGGCAAGGATTGACGCCTCACCCGACTTACCCATTCCCTGATCGTTCCGGAGACCGGCCGGATAGTCCGCGCTCCGAGTGGATCATTTGGAGGCTTTGCGCCACCATATGGCCATGGGGAAACCGCTCATTGATCTCAGCAGGGCCATGATTGGCATCGGCGCCGATGGTGTCGTGTTCGACGATCCTGCGTCACCGATCATCGTGACCGTCGGACTCGACACGCATGACCGTGTCAGCTCGATATCGGTTATCGTCCGGCACCCTGTTGGGCGCCTGTCCGGCTCGGCGCTGGCACGCCTGCCGCTGCGGCACATGCAGCGGCTGGCCGTAGCGGCTACGTCGGGTGTCACGTCTGAGCCGTGGTGGACGGCTAGCGCCGTCGCTAAGCCTGCTGGGTGCCGGTCATGGCCGGACGACCACTGGGCTAGGGTGCTAGCCGTTTGGGCATGGGCGGAGCGGGCGGGGCGCCCTGGTGGCGGCTACGGGGCGATTGCCGATCTGTGGGGTGTCTCCGCCCGGCCAACCGCTCGGCGCTGGCTGGCTACCGCGCGGGAGCGCGCTAGCGTGTCCAGCTCATAGCGGTTCCTACTGGCCCTGCTGGCCCTGCTGGGCAGCGAACAGGGCGTCAAACGACGCTGCGGCCTGCTTTGGGTCGTAAAGGTCCTCGGTTGCCATGCTGGCCGGCGCTTTCATCAGTTCGGTGTCGATGTTGCGTCGGTGCTTGTCGTCCCCGCCATCAATAATGAGTGAGTATGCGGCGCTGCACCATGCCGAGAACGGGACGGTTCGCGGGTCCATGCGCAGCGATATGGCGCCACAGATATGTGCCGTATCCATGACTGCGTGAACGATGCGGTAGGCGCACCACCAGGCCATGCCGGACGATTTGGTAATGGCGTCGTGTGCTGCTAATTCGCATTCCTTGGTTCGTATTTCGCCGGAGTATATTACTGCGTCTAGTTTTTCGTCGTCGATCATTCCAGGGACAATGTCGAGCATCCGGTGTTGCCGAATTGGAATGATCCATTTGTACGCAGGTAGCGGCGGCACTGTGTATGTGGACGATCCGATTTCAACGTTGATCGACCACAGGCACAATGCCGCCGTGCCATCAAATTCAATCACTCTGGTGTTGCCAGGGCGGCACGCTTGGCCTTTGGCCCGTGCTCGGCTGCTCGACGCTCGGCACGGTTCATGTTTGCGTCGACCAGCGATTTCATGCCCTGGTCCATGATTGGTTGCAGGTCTTCGAGCTTGACCTCTCTCGACAGTAGGGCAATTTCAACCCACTGCTTGTCAGCGTCGTCGTCAAGGATCGCCTGAATGGCTGCAATGGCAGCGTCGGTCATAGCGATTGCCTGATCGCCAGACATTTCGCCAGTAACGCCACCGTACCGATTGGCGAACCGCTTCATGATCGCCAACTGTGCTGCGTCCGGAATGGAAACGACAAAGTCCCGGCCAGCTGCGCGAACGGTGGCCTTTTCCAGCGGCGATCCGTCGGCGTTGCGTAGGCCGCTGTCCGGCTGCTCCGGCTCGCCCTGGTCGATGACCTCACCGGCGATTACCCGGTCGTCTGGTGTCGGCTCGACCTTGGCTGCTGCTGGCTGGCGTGGTGCTCGTTTGGCCGGCGTGGCCCGTTTGGCTGGTGTGGCCCGTTTGGCTGGTGTTGGCATGGTGGTACCTCCCGGTGGTCACTGTAGATGATCATTCAGCGTCTGAGCTTTCGCCCTTGGTGGTCTTCCACGTCCAGCCGAGTTGTGCGCTGGCCTCTGCCCCGGCGTCATGGAGCCATGGGCGCGGCCGGCGCGCTTTCTGCCGTACGCGTTTGGTGAAGACTACCCGTCCGTCAACTTCGAACCTCAGATACTTTTTCCGTTTTGGAACGATTGTGATGGAGCGTCGCCCATCGTGCACAGCGGCGGCATACTTCGTACCGTTCCGCACCACCCCACGGACACTCCGGGCCGACTGTGTCAACCGCGTCCGGTGCATAGACTTCAGGCGCCCGTTATCGACCGGGCATTTCACGATCGCCCGATTCTGGGCAACGCGCTGCCAGTCGACAACCCGCACGACAACGACCGCTTGCGCTGTTTCGATCGCTGCTGTCCGGTCGAGCGTGACCTTGGATATCCGAAGATTGATCGTGATCACATGATTTCCAGCCACCCGAGCGGATCGTCTTCAACAGCCGCTTCGAGGTACCCGCCGTTGATGAGGTTCTGCACGCGCTCCGTATATGGCACTGCTGCCACATCTCCGACCCGCATCGTGTCGTGGTTGATGAGTGCTCGCACCTTGACGATTCGTCCGGCATCGTCGACCTGGTGGGCATCGCTGGCCGGTTCGCTGCCTGCCGGCTCGACTGCTGGCCTCTGTGTCTGCGCCTGTGGCTTGGTGTGGCGCCGTGTCACGGTTGACTGCTGCTCGCTCATGAGAGATCCCCTTGGCAGGTTGGGTCGCACGCTTTCGCGCTTATGGTCACGGTCAGCGTGGTAGTGATGCAGCCGCCATCGGCTGATCCTGGTGACTGCTGGCCGAGATGGACAAGCCGAGTCGGGTGGGATGCGGTATAGCGGCAGGCTGCTCGGCGGAGCGCGGCAGCGTCTGCAAATGTCTGCAGAGCCACCGTGTTCCAGTTGTCGCAGGACACGATTTCGTCCGGCTCTGGTGTCGGTACGCACCGGGCTATGCCGGTTTCGAATTCGATGGCCCACCGTTTGACGCCGCACGGTTTGACGGCTGCGTCGAGGTCGGGGAACTCGCCTGCCGATGATGGCCATGCGCGGGACCAGCGGACCCATGCGAGGCCTTCACAGCATTCGTCGCGGGTTTCGCTCAGCTCGACTGATACGACGTCACCGGGTCTGATACAGATGTTTTGTGGTGGAAATGGGTGCTTGTCTGGTCCGCACTCAATTGTCAGTGCCGATAGCAAATCAAGCGCTACGGGCGATATGACGAGATCGTCAACCATGGGCTGTCCCCCTTGTCTGGTCGGTGCCAGCCAATGATCGTCCATGGCAACACAAAAGGGCGGCCCACGGATACCCGTGGGCCGCCCTGCAGTTGGCCGACTAGGCTGCTACGCCGGCCGGTTCCCGGCGAGCGACCAGCGACCATCAGGCAGCTTGGACACGGCTGGCCGGTCGCCGCTGGCCATCTTGCCCAGCAGCGTCGATACCCGCTGCTTGGATACCGCCTGCTGGGTCACCGTGGCAACAGCATCCGTGATCTCGACGACGCGGGCCGGTCCTGGCTTGAGGGCAGCGAGAATAGCCGCCCTGGTGGTCCCGGCGCCGATCTGTGTCACGTCGGCTGATTCGTCTGTGTCGTCGTCCGGCTCGTCGTCCAGATTGCCGATGGTGTCGGCGAGGTACGACGACACGATGTCAGCCGGCCTGTAGACCGCTGGTTCTGGCTGTCGGAGCCTGGTTCGCGGGGCGATTGCTGGCGTTTCGATGTCGTCACCGATCGCGCCCATAGCGTCGATCTTGTCTTTGAGCCTGCCCCACCGGTTGGTGTAGAGCGCGCCGTCTGCCAGGTCTTGCATGGCTTGGCTGTCCTGCATGGCCTCTTGGATTTCCGGATTGTCCTTGAGTGCCCCAATGACGTCGATTGTGTCAAGGTTGTCGATGATCTGTCCGCCCCATCGGTCGATGACGGCCCGGAATGCGTCCGTTTTAATAATCATGTCATCGATGATGGTTCTGTCGACGAGCATGCCACGTGCGATCCTAAGCTGTTCTCCTGTCTTAGTGCGGATCCATCCAACGCCACGGTCGACAATCGCTGTCTTGGGTGGCGTCTCATCGAGGAAATGAATGTATTCGCCATGCTCGATAAGTTGGAGGCAGAATCGAATTGCTGCCACGATACGAAACGCCTTGTCGACAGCGTCCGACGTTCCGCGCAGCGCGGAAAGAATAACGCGTACCGCTTCGTTCCGGCCAATCTCGCCGATCTCATTGGTGTAAGCCCTGATCAGAGCACCGATCGCACCGGGAACGTTCTGCATTTCCTTACCCTCATCAATGATGACAATGATGGCTGGGAAATCCTTGTCTACACGGAGCACCTCATCACCAGACTGGCGCTTACGGCGGATAGCCTCCGGCGACATCTTGCGCCACTTCGCGATTTCCGTTGCCGCATAGAGCATGCAGAGCGCTTCCCACGGTTCCGTTGCGACCCAATCGATACCAGGCCGCTTACTGCGACCGTCGGCGTAGGTCGTCAAAAACGGCTCTGACGCTCCACCTCCGTTCAGGTCAATCATCCAAATGAGGGTGTCTTGGCATCGCATGAAGTGAGTGGCAATCGCGCGAATCAGGGTGGTCTTTCCGGCGTCCGGCGATCCACCAATGAGCATCGAGTAGAGCCGTAGGCAAATCTCGACTGGATTGCCGAGAGAATCAACGGCTACCTGAAACGGTTCATAAATCGACGATGGTGTTTTCGGCTCATCGAAAAGATTGGCGGTTGACAGGGTGTTCTTCAACATGATGTTGAAGACGATTTCGCCCTGGTGGTCACCGATCGCTGCCGTTGCCGAGCATCCTGGCCTCAGGTGCATCGCTGCCGGCAGGTTGCCAAGCTTCGTGGTGATGTCGTGTGTGTTCGTGCCAGCCGGAATGATGGCCGTCACGTGCATCATGTCGCGGCTATGGCGTGGTCCGCTGCTAGTCACGCCCGTCACGGACACGTCCACGCCGATGGCCTTACGGATGACTGCCTCTGTGTCCCTGATCGACTTGGGCCGGCTGTCAGTGGTGTCGTCGTCATTGCCAGAATCGGCCGTCTTTGGCGACATTCCACCGACCACGATTTGGCACACCATGACGCTCGCAATGATGCCTAGCCCGGCCACGATGGCGTTGACGGACCAGTCGTGCGATCCAATCCATGAACACCAGCCACCAATAGCTGTGACGGCCACGGCAAACATGGCGCAGTGTGGCATTGCTCGACGCGTGACGGACGATACTGCCAGCGCTGCTACCGCGATAGCGGCAGCGATAGTGATTGGGTGCCACCATGCCAGCACTGGTGATATGGCCTGCTGCTGCCATGGAAATTTTGGGAACTTCGTCAACAGGGCGACCAAGCCCATAGTGGGGATGGCAGCGAACGCCGTTGACTGCGTATCCCAATTCTGATCTTGCTTTGCCACGGTTTCGCTCCCCATGCTTGGCCGGCCTGCCGGAGCAGGCCGGCCGGTTGATCAGATTTCCGTTGATGCCTGACGAACGTCAGACTTAGTGTGCTGGGCTACGGTGCCACCAACGCCGTTGACGCGGTCTTCAGCGTCGGCGTGGTGAGCCGAATAGGTCGCCCAGAACAAATCAAGTGATGCACCGATTGCGGCAATCTGCTTTACAACAGTTTCGTGCGCTGTCGCTGCTGCCCGTAGCTGACGCTCAGCGTCCTCGACGATGCTCTTGGCCTGAGGGGCCAACGCGGTATCAGCCAAAGCGGTGTCCAGATCGTGGATCTTGGCGTGAAGTGCGGAAATATGAGTATCAAGCTTGGATCCCTCGGCGGCCAAAGCGGCGGTAACTTCGCCGGATGGTTTCACCGCTCGGGCAAGAGCTTGCAAGCTCATGCCGTCATACTTACCCATGGCATCTCCTCCGTCGTCGTCTTCATTGTCTGTTACGTCTGCGACGTTGGTCAAATCCGTTTGCTGATCTTCATCGCTATCTGAAACTTCATCCGATTCGGAATCAGAGTCAGCCTCATTATTGTTTTCAGCTTCGTCATTCAAATCTATTTCGGCTTGCCGCTCGGCCTTACCGCGTGCGTATTCTTGGCGCGCGATTTCAATAAGGCTCAGAGGCTTTCCGTCGTTGCCGTCATCCGAACCATCGCCAGAGCCTGCACCCGTCTTGCTGCCACCAGCATCGCCGCTACCGCCACCACGGCCCTTGCTGTTCTTGCCATGACTGCCGTTGCCGGTACCGCCCGGACCATGGCTACCCTTGCCGCTGCTGCCAGAACCAGCACCTGCCCGGCCACGGCCACCGTTGCCGGCGCCGCCTGGCCGCTGGCCACGACCACCAAGCAGTCGGGAGAGAGCGCCACGGCCACGGCCACCGTAGCCACCGTTGCTGGTACCGCTCGGCCCGTGGCCACCACGGCCACCGGAACGCCGGCCACCGAACAACTTGCCGAGCCCGGTACGGCCATGGCCACTCCGGCCACCGTGGCCGCTCTTTCCGCCGAGCCCGGCGCTGCCGTGGCCACTCTTGCCCCGGCCACCGAACAACCGGCCGAGCCCGGTACGGCCATGGCCGCTCCGGCCACCGTGGCCGAGCCCGGACTTGGCCGACGATGACCTACCAGCCTTGCCGGCCGTGCTGGCTTTGGCCATGGCCGCACGTCGGATCATGGCCGCGATGAGCATGGCTGAGCCCAACACCAGGTTGGCCACAGCCCACCAGAGGGCACTACCGGTGGCCGCGTAGATCAGCACCTCGACCAGGGCCAGCATGGCCAGTCCGGCCACCATGGCCGGCTTACTGGTCATCCACGCCGGCCCGCCCTTGACGCGCCTCGTCTGGCCGGACGGTGCTGCCGGCGTCTTCGTGTCGGCTGCTGATGGCGCTGCTGGCGTGGCGCCACCAGCCTGGATGATCACCGATGCTGGTAGCGGTGGCGCCTCATCCACTGATCAGCCCTGCCAGCCATGTCCACGCTGCCATGATCCATCCGCCGAGCATCTGAGCGCCCGTGACGAGTCCATGGCACTGCGCGCCGAGCAGTAGGGACACCAGCGCAGTGATTGCCAGGTCGCTCTTTCCGATCTTGCTGCCTCGCCAGTAGCGAGCCGCGACGTACACGACCATTGCGACGATGAGCATGGATGTTCCGACGCCAGTCTCAGTGTTACGCATTGTTACCTCCTGTTGGTGATGGCAGCGTCAACCGGGTTGACGTCAACCCGGTTGACGCTTGAATCTTGAGCCTCTGACCAGCTCGGACGGCCGGCTGTAGGCATGTTCCGGTTCGGGGGTTGACGTCAACCCCCGGGGTTGACGCATGACGCAGAGTAGCCAAGCATCGTCTCGACCCCGAGTCCAACCAGGGCGCCGAACAGTTCGTCAGTGCCCATGTTGGCGCTGGACGCTGCCTGGTTGATCGAGCGGAAAAGTCCGGAACTCACCCCAGTCTCAGCAGCGACGACCGCTGCTGCCCTGATCCTCTCGACGTCGCTACGGTCGAGCCTCATCGCGACATCTGCATCAGTCTGCATGGTGGTCTCCGGACTCATTGAAGATCGACACCCACCGACGGGCCGTTCGGGACGACACACCGGGGATTGAGGTAACAAGGTCGTTCGCGCGTGTCGGCTCGCCTACGGCCGAACCGCTGCGGAGCATGGCCAGCGCAGTCGGATTTGGGATGCGCCGCGCCAGCGCATCGGCCATGGCCGCACCGGTGGCCGATGGCACCCGGATGATGTCCATCCGCGTGGCCGTGGCCATCGGTGGCCGTGGCCGGCTGTCTCCGTGGCCGTGGCCGTTGATGGCCGTGGCCGGCTGGCCGTTGGTAGCTGTGGCCGGCTGGGTGGTGGCCGTGGCCGGCTGGTGGCCGTTCACGTGGCCGTGGCCATCGGTGGCCGGTTGGGTAGTGGCCGTGGCCGGCTGCTTGGCCGTGGCCGCGTGGCCGTCGTGGCCATCGGTGGCCGGTTGGGTAGTGGCCGTGGCCGGCTGCTTGGCCGTGGCCGCGTGGCCGGTCGCTGGTGGCCGCTTGGTGGCCGTGGCCGGTTGGGTAGTGGCCGTGGCCGGCTGCTTGGCCGTGGCCGCGTGGCCGGTCGCTGGTGGC
>JGI20214J51088_10000614_pt1 | contig 24637 bp, 17 predicted proteins | sample WetSurMetagenome_FD_51088 | JGI IMG/M metagenome (IMG submission 51088) | reverse complement strand
TAAAAAATTTCTAAAAATGTTTGGTTATTATGTTATATATATCTAACTTTATGTTAGAATTTATTCACAGTAACCTTGCCAGAAATTTTTGGATTGGTTATAAGTAGAATTATTCAATAACAATACTTTTTAGTAAAAACAGATATGATTTAATTATTTCTTAACCATTCAAACTATGAAAAAAATAACTTTNCTTTTGATTACTAATTTAGCATTAAGCTCATTGATCATTAATGGTCAAATCATTGATACATTAGTAGATAATGGAGGATACAATCTTCACTTTTCTATCATTGCAGGAAAGGGAATACCAATTCTATTTGAGACAGGTTACATGGATAATACAAAGATATGGGATGGCATTATACAACCTATTGCCGACATAACAGGTGCGCCCGTTATAACTTACGATCGACAGGGATTTGGTAAAAGCACTATTGATTCAAAACGTAAAGGCATAGAAGATGAAATTAAAGGGCTTGAAACAGCATTGATAAAACTTGGATATTCCGAAGAGATAATGCTCGTATCACACTCCTTAGGAGGATTTTATAATTTTATTTATGCTAACCGGAATCCTTTAAAAGTAAAAGGAATTGTTTTTATCGATGCTAGTATGGCCTGTATCTTCCCTGATGATATGCTTGATAAGATGGGTCTTAATCCATACCAGTTAGAAATGATTAAAACAATGAAAAAGCTACCCTCACTTCCTGCAAGTATTCCTGTAACTGATATAATTTCCGAGCAAAATATTATGAGAGACAATAGGTGGAAAACCTGTCATGATGAGTTTGTCTCAGAAGCTCCCAATCGCAAGGGAATTTTTGCCTTCAAAACAAGCCACTACATTTTCAGAGATAATAGCAGACTGGTAATTGATGCTATTATTTCACTTTACGCGGATATTCAAAAGTCAAAAGTCAAATCAGCAATACTTGAAAAGGCATATGCTTATGAACTGGCTTCCGCCAATGAGGATTATCGGGAATTAATCGAATACCAGCATTCTTACGAAGATTTAATTGCGTGGGGTAAATCATTATTTCAAAATAGCGATTTGACAAAAGCCCTTAAAGTTATGGAGTTGACTGCAAATTTATATTCGGATAAGCCAGAATCAATTAATAACCTGGCCGAAGCTTACCTTAAGATCGGAAATAAAAAATTAGCCGCAGAAAATTATAAAAGAGACTTGGAACTCGACCCTGATAACAAGAATACAATAAAAATATTGAACCAGATCAGCAAAACGATTGAGCTGTCTGATTCACTTCAATCTGTATATGCAGGGAAATATGAGCTAAACCGGATGCCGATATCAATTATGAAAGAAAATAACAAACTTATACTACATTTCAATAATACTCAGAGCGCAATGTATTTTATATCAGATTTTGATTTCTTTATTGCCGAATATAGAGATGAATTTAAAATACTGCATGGTTCTGATGGTGAAATCAATGGATTATTATTTCGTGGTATGAAAGCAATGAAAGTAAAATACTAATCTTAAAATAAAAAAATTGCTATAAAAATCTAACTTTGTGTTAGAATTACTTAACTTAAATATTTCAGATATGAAAAAAGCATTGATCATTTTCATTGTAGCAGCACTTGTAATCGCTACATCCATACTTTGGTTTATGTCATTTTCCGAAAAGCTCCGGCTGGCTGATCTTGTGACCGCTGCAGTTTTAATTCTTGTGGTAGGATTTGCACTTTTTATTGGATTTAAAAAGATGAGCAGCGCCAGAAGAGGAGAACCTGTTGAGGATGAAATGTCAAAAAAGGTGATGCGCAAAACGGCATCGTATTCATATTATATTTCACTTTATCTGTGGCTGGCTATTATGTATTTCTCAGATAAGATGGATTTTGAGACTCATGTAATAATAGGAAGCGGTATTCTCGGAATGGCGCTGGTATTTACCGGTTGCTGGCTTATTTTTAACTTCAGGGGTGTCAGAAATGAATAACAGGATAAGGGAATACCGTGCCAGGTACAGCCTTACGCAGGAGGATCTGGCAAAAAAAGTTAATGTAAGGAGGGAGACAATTGTATTTCTCGAAAAAAACAAATACAATCCTTCCCTGAGGCTGGCTTATGACATAGCAAAAGTTTTCGGATCAAAAATCGAAGAAATATTCATGTTTGATCAGGAAACTGACTGAAACTTACAAAGAGTAAATATTACCTGAGCTTATTCCAGCTGGTTGTTTGCTTGTTCTGCAATTATTTCCTGAAAAATAAGATATACCTGGCGTTCGATCAAAGTGGTATAAAAGGGATATATTGCCATATAACGCCCCTCAACAGCTCAATAGCTCCAGCTCATTTTAATCCCATTTACGACTTCCTTCGTGTTAAAATTTCTACAGACTTCCTTTCACCTTAAAAAAAGTTCCATTTAAAAATTGGATAGGCAGTGATCATTTTTTTTGTTGCAACTTTGGTCCTTTCCGGGTACTGAAAAAGAGCGAGAGTGAGAGCGAGAGCGAGCACTCTCGTCTCTTTTTCCTCAAAACTCACTCTCACACTCACACTTAAATTTAATCCTACGTTTACCGAATATTTCATAAATTAGCTTTTGCATCGCTGCAATAATTATTCTATAGTGCTAACCTAAAACTTATTATCATGTTTGATTTTCAAAAACTTGATGTCTATCAGAAGTCAAAGAATTTCTGTAAAGAAATTTATTCTATCCTTGATAAAAGGAGTTTTGACAGGGTAACAAACGATCAACTCAGACGAGCATCCTTCAGCATTATGTTGAATATCGCAGAAGGAACTTCACGATTCAGTAACAAAGACAGAAAGAATTTCTTTGTGATATCCAGAGGAAGTGCATTTGAATGCGTAGCAATTCTGGAATATTTGTTCGAAATTTCAGAAATAAAAGAAGAAGAATATCACAATTTTCTCAGTGGGCTTGAGCAAATTTCTAAGATGCTGTTCAGCTTAATACAGCATTTGGACAAAAACTAATGACCTGCCAGTACAGTTTAAACCCTCACTAATTCAAAGGATGAAATGTACAGTAATTTTCGGGGAGAGGGTTGCAACTATTAAATTCTGAAATTGGGATTTTTTGGCAGAGTTGCAACCAATTGTGAGACGGAATGAAGTGCTCCGACAAATGGATTTTTCACACTTGTTTTCATTTTTTCTTTAGGGTTAACAGTATTAATATCCAGTTAAGTTTGATTAAATTTAAATCAAGTTTTCATTAACAATAATTATTTAAGCCATGTCCGTAAAAAGGAATTTTATAAAACAATATGGCAAAGATATCTNCCTTAAAAAAAACGGTTTTTTGTCATTGTTGAATCTNGTGATAATACTGGTTATCATACTAATTTCAAGTNTCGCCTGCACNCAGCAGNCAATTACTNCTGGCTTTGATCCTTCAAATTTGAAACAATTGGGTGACAGTGTGCATTACGGTTCCTACTTTATTTACAAAATTGGGGAAGACATATATAAAATCAGCGACCCCGGCGACCCGGAAGCTATATTGGGAGGGCTTATAGGCACGGATATTTATCTGATTTGCAGTGAAAGCAAGGCTTTGATGATTGATCTGGGCAATAATTATATCGATGGTTTTGAAAAAGATCTCATTAAACCCCGTGAAAATGCAAAAGAAGAGTTCCTGGATGTAGTTAACAATCTAATTGGCAAACGGTCGCTGGAGGTTGCTGTCACCCATATGCACCCTGACCATAGTGGTATGACTAAAGCTTTCATTGACACAAGGGTATCTTTATGGATCGGTGAAGGGGAAGATATGGAAAGGCTTAGAACGATGCATAACATAGAACCTTCAGTTTACAAAATTTTCAGGCAAGGAGAAAAGAAGTTTGACCTTGGAGGCGGACGCATTGTCGAAACATTTTTGTTAAGGGGTCATTCAAACGGCGGTACGGTGTTTCTTTTAAAACCTGACATGATGCTTTTCACAGGAGATGCAATCAGCCCGGGGCCAAGAAGGAAAAGAGAGTTGCGTTCTGCAGAGGCATTTAATAATTTCACAGTAGATATAAACAATCTTGTAAATAACCTCAAAAACAACCTTGCTCCCTATGACAGGTACGGGTTGCAGGTTTACACCGGCCATTCAGGGGAGATGATGTTTCATGCAACAAAAACGGATATTGCAGATACATTGCCCGAAGATGAAGGTTATGGTGAATGGCGATTTGTCCAGGATATGGCCAACGTTGCAAACGCGATAAAGGATGGCACATGGCTTGATGCTACCAGGGGATTTCATCACTTTGAAATACCAGCAGGAATTAACAATCAAAGGCAGATTCAGATTGTCTTTTACAATGGGGCACTGATTTTGCCTGAAGATGTTGCATATGGGGCATCGGGCATGAAAGCGCCGGAGGTACCAATAAGTAAATGATGCGGATTTTTTCTAAGAGGAAATACCTGAGGACAGACAGCGTCAACTATGGGAATCATTCCGGCATCTTCAAACCAGCTGCCTCATAGGCTTGTTTGAGCGGTATTATTATCGTGCCGGTACCACAGACCATAATTGCTCTGCCTTCGGCGGAAGGCCACGCATCAGTATAGGCCATATTACCTATATAGCGAATCCCGCTGCCGTCAACGAGCCACTTTCCCTGGAGTATTCCATTTGCACAGGAAGCCACATCCTGTATGAAACGCCAATCAAGGTATCCAATGTCAATCGGTAATTTGTTCGGGTGCAGGAATCCACCATAAGCATTCTGCCACCAGTGGCCGGTATAGACACGTAGCCTATAACGCTCGTAGGGAGTGAAATTTGCCTTTAAATATTCAACCAGCTTCTGAGAGTCTTCTGCCACCTGTTTGAGCTTTTCGACAGTAGGAAACGCCTGGCCAAACCCCGATCCAAGGGCATCACCCGAAAAGATCAGCATATCTTTTTTTATTATAAACACATTACCTCCATTGCTGTGGCCCCTTACCAAAAAGGTTTCAATTATTCGTCCATCGCCAAGATCGAACGATTTTTTACCATGTGTAAATACCTGATATATTGCCGGATCAAGATTATGCTGAGTCTTCAAAGCGCTCAGATCTTCACCTTCTCCAGCCCAAAATGTCACCTTGCGGTTGATGAAAGCACCGGTCATGCCATCGTGATCGGGGTGCATGTGGGTGACTGCGATTTCAAGAGGCAGTTTGCCAGCCAGCCCGTCTATGACAGAGAGATACTCTTCAGTTGCATTCCTGCGGGGGTTCAATAAGTCCTTTTCATAACCTGTAATGTAATTGTTACCCAGNTCGATCAGCAACGCCTTTTCNGTACCGCAAACAAGATACATGTCTACGCCCCATCCACCTCCTTTTGTCGTCTTATCACCTGGGTCGTTGATCTGATAGACTCTATCCCCTATTTTACGAATGAGGTATGAACCATATCTGACTTCGTCACCCGTTTTGATAAGCGTTGATGCATTAAAAGGAGTCACCTGCTGCGAAATTGCGGAAGTTGTAACTAAGGTCTTAAATGCGTCCGCCCAAAATTGAACAGGATATTCTCTCGTTCCATCAGCGAATTCATTGGGGAACATATGTCCAACATTTTTTAAAACAGAATATTCATGCTTAATGCCAAGAGAATCGAGATAGCTGCTAAATTTCTTTGTAATGAATTTACCATTATTGTTATATAACCAATCCTGATCGCCTACGATAAGCCTTATTTTTACTTTTTTCTTTATCAGTTCCGCATTCTTTGCGGCATAAAATCGTGGATGAACCGAGTTAAAGTATTCAATAGATTTTTCTGAGCCGGGGCCTGTTGCAGGGCCAAAAGTATTTACGAGATATTGAGGATTATGTTCGTCCTGAAATTCAATCAGTGCTCCAGCAAGTGATGAAGCGAAACCAAACAATTCAGGATACTTAAAAGCAAGTCTTACTGCTCCAAATCCTCCCATTGACCAGCCTTCCAGCCCACGGCCTGAGGAGTTGGCGATTGTACGATAATTAGCATCAATGTATGGTACAAGGTTTTTAATGAAAACATTTTCAACAGGTCCGCTAATTACACCTTTTGCGCCAACATTGGCATTGCAATACCAGCCGATTGGTAATGCCTGCACACTGACAATGATTACCGGCGACATTTTCTGGGCTTTTATGGCCTTATCCAACTCTTTCATCAGCCATTGTCCCTCTCTCTGATTTCCGTTTCCTCCATGCAAATAGTAAATTACAGGGTACTGCCTGGTAGTATTTTTATATTCTTCAGGAAGATAAATCATAAAACTTCCAAAAGTGCCTTTTCCTCTTTCCGTACTTGGATAAAGCTGATATGTTGCAAAAGAGGGCACTGACTTATTGGGTGAAACCCAGGCTGTATCAGGATCAGAATCCTGAATCCTATCAGGCATAATTTGGGCAACGCTTTTATTAACAATGAGAATCAGAAAAAAAAAGGATAAAAAGGTTTCATATTTTATTATTTTAAAACAAACTGCAATTATTCTTTTCATTTCTTGTATTTTTTAATCTTTGTTTTTTCCACTCTCTAATACATAAATAAAATTAACAAAAATTAAATTAATCATTTTACAGCCATCTCCTGAGATTATTAAAACCAATCATAAAGAGACTTTTCTCTCATTGATGTTTAAACTTCCCGTTGATCCCTGAATATTTTTTTATAAAAATACATTCGGGGAAAGAGCAAATCTGAATAAATTCTGTGAAATGGTTAAAAACAGGGCCGAACAATCATTTCTTACATATAAAATATTCAAAATCTGTTTCTCAGATGCATTTAAGGAAGCCATTAGGCAAATCCTATCGATCTGTAGAATTTAAAAATCTGTAACTGTTGAATGTATGTGACCTGATTATATTCAAAATAAATTATCGATTAAATTGTTTGCAACTAATGTCCGTTCGGGGTACTGAAAAAGAGCGAGAGTGAGAGCGAGAGCGAGCACTCTCGTCTCTTTTTCCTCAAAACTCACTCTCACACTCACACTTCATATTCTGACTCGTCCTGAAAATAGTTTACAGTTAAATAATTAAATACTGGCATTAATTTAAAAAATGTCATTTCTAAAATATTTTCCTAAGCCACCTTTCAAAAAAATAGCATACCTTACAATAGAATTTCCCTTATGGGGCTAATGCTCCTGGACTTTTTACAAAATATAACGGAAAAAACAGCACCATGAATCAAATTAGTCCTGTAACTGCAGGTCTGTTTAGGATCCATAAAATTATTTCGAGGGGACTAAGCATTTCCATACGGAAGTGTGATGAGTACCTCGCGAAACAGGGCATTCCATCCGGGGAAGCGGATGGTTTTTCGATGTATGTATCAACATTGAAATGGGTAACGCATTCACATCATCTCAGCGAGGATGACATAGCATTCCCATATTTCAAAGACTATGTTGATGCGCCCTACGTTCAATTGAAGGCTGACCACGTTGCCATGGCACGCATTTTGGACTCACTGGACCAGTGTCTTCCGGAGATATCTTCGGGCGGAGTTGGNAAGCTTAAAGAGGTCCTGTACGAATTTGACAAGCTATGGGGTCCCCATATTAAAATCGAGGAGGAGAATTTCACATCGGAGAAGTTGCAAGCGGTCATNGNAATGAAGGAACAGATAAATCTTGTAGACAAGCTTGCCGAACATAGTGTCAAAAACTCAGGCCCCGGACCTCTTACCCTGCCTTTCTTGTTCTATAACATTGAAGGTAGGGATAGAGATGACTTTATGAAGCCCATTCCCTGGATTGTCAAAAAAGTTCTTGTCCCGATTATCTGGAGAAGTCAGTGGAAACCAATGAGTCCGTTCTTTCTATAGTGATNCAGATACAAACCTNTCAGGGGCAGGATAAGAAAGAAGGTACACTCTTAATCTTCTTCCTCAAGACTCGTACTCACAATCACACTTTCTGAAGGAGGGTTGCAACTTATANGTCAATCTAAATACATATTCTTAAAAGTCATGATAATTATGTGCCAGTCTTGTCTTTTCTGTAAATAACCTTAATCATGGTTATGTTATTTATTTATAATTGCCAGGGAATAAGTCGGACAGCCGAATTGTCTAAATCCATAAACCTGGTTTTTTTACCACACTAACCTAACTTTAATATCATGAAAACAAACCGACACGTATTATCAATTTTTGTATTGCTTTTGGTAACTGGAATCGTTATCTCCTGCACTAACAATGCAAATCAGAAAGTGCAGCCGGTACTTGGGATAAGATCTGTACAGATAATCAAGGACAAAGGTCTGCAATTCAAGGATCTGAACAAAAATGGAAAACTTGACAAATATGAGGACTGGCGACTATCAGATGACGAAAGGATCGCAGATCTAGTCGGTCAGATGACACTTGAAGAGAAAGTTGGTTTGTTGTTCCATCCCAATATTGCCGTTCCTGCTGATGGAATTGTAAAATACGATTTCACAGAGGAGGAGAAAGCTGCTATTGCGAATGCCGCCAATGAACAATATTCAGGACCAATTGGTCCGGGAGGACAGGCACCGGCAGGTGGTGGAATGGCTATGGGCCAGATGAGAAGAGCTGCAACAGCTAAATCATTTATAGAAGAAAAGAATTTCCGTAATATCCTCAATAATGGTGTTGCACCTATCAGGGAATTTGCTTCCTGGTCGAACAAAATGCAGGAGATTGCTGAAGCCACAAGACTTGGTGTGCCAATAATGTTTTCAACCGACCCGAGACATGGGGCTACATTAGGTGCTCATGTAAGCGGAAAACAATACTTCTCTCAGTGGCCAAGCAAGGAAGGCCAGGTTGGAATTACCTCATCACGTGATACAGCCATTGTAAGAAAATTTGGCGAGGTTGTTGCAGAAGAGTATCGTGCAGTCGGGTTACATATGATCCTGGGTCCACAGATAGATGTTATGACAGAACCAAGATGGGGACGCAATATGGGTTGTTTTTCAGAAGACGCCAACCTTACCTCAGAAATGCTTGCTGCCTTCATGGATGGTGCCCAGGGTAAGAACATTGGGCCAGGCAAGATACTGGTTCATCTGAAACACTGGCCCGGATCAGGTCCGCATAAAGGCGGTACCGGCCAATGGCTGGTTTATCCCGGAAATAATTTCGATTATCATCTCATCCCATGGAAAACAGGTATAGCAAAAGGAGCCCTGGCTGCAATGGGTTACTACAGCGGGACCTATTTTGATTCTCTCAATGTGAATTACTCATACCACATGTCGACTGAAGTTTTATATAGTCAAATGGGGTTCAAAGGTGCTATCTGCACCGACTGGGGTGTGGTAAGCCGCGGCCCGCTTAAACCAAGTTTACAGGGTAAAACGACGCTGAAGGATAACATGGAAATGATAATCAATGCCGGCGTTGACCAGATGGGAAGTGAAACAAATAACAACCTGGTTCTCGACCTTGTGAAAGAAGGAAAAATAACAGAACAGAGAGTAAATCAGGCAGCATCAAGGATACTTCAATGGCACTTTAAACTGGGGCTTTTTGAAAATCCTTACGTCGATCCTGAGGCAGCCGTAAATATTGTCCGGAGTGATAAAAACCAGAAATTAGGATATCAGGCTCAGCTCGAATCAATTGTTTTGCTTACAAATGACGGTGTACTTCCTGCAAAGGAAAACATTAAGATTTTTGTAGACGGAATTGACAGGGAGCTAGCAGCAAAATATGCGACCCTTGTTGATGATCCAAACCAGGCAGATCTTATTCTTATCAGAGCAGTAACACAGGAAGAGAGAGGTTTCGGTGGAGCTCCTGCAGCTCAGGGAGGAAACACTGTTAACAGACCTCGTACAGCAGCTGGACAGGGTGGAAACAGGCAAGTTGCAGCAGGTCAGCAGAGGAATGCTCAGCAGATGGCAGCAAACATGAATCCTTTCGCTGCCAGGGATGTTGACATTGCATTCCCATCNGCTAAATGGGATAANATAAAGGCACTTGCCAAAACAGGAAAACCTGTTGTTGTTGCCTTCAATCCTTCAGGTTCAAGTTGCGTATTACCTGCTGATTTAAAGCATGTTGTAAAGGGGACTATTATGATCTTTGACGCTCTTGATAATGCTCTGCTCGATGTTGTGTTCGGAAAATTCAATCCNATCGGAAAACTCACATTTGAGATCCCATTGTCAATGAATGATGTAAAGAATCAATTGGAGGATGTGCCCTTTGATGCTCCGAACAAGGCTTTTAAATTTGGTGACGGATTATCCTATTGAATGCTGATAAATATTTTATGTTACCAGTCAGATTCGATCAATCCATTAATAAACCTGAGGATACATATTAATTAGCTGCAACTTTTGTCCGCCTGCCTGCCGGAAANTAATTTCGTGGTACAGCGCCCGCCGAAACCTTGGCGAAGGAGGGCTGAAAAAGAGCGGATGTGAGAGCGGGAGCGAGCACACTCACTCTTAACTCCGACTCACAATTATATTTTTTTGGATTCCATGATTACCTTAAGAACTGGCAAAAGAAATCGCCGGTTTAGATATATTTGCTTTAAAAAGTGTTTCTANGTGACATTTTAAGCCTGTGAGTTGAAAAAACANTTTAAGATAAGGTTTGTTAACAGATAAATTGTCAGTTATATGAAAAAACGAATTGGTCTTCTAATTGTATTCATTATGGCTTCAGTAGTAATGTATAGTCAGAAAACACTTTCAGTCGGGGACAAAGTGCCCCGTTTCAAAGCCACTGCTGATGACGGATCTGCCTGGGATATCAGCAAAAATATTGGCAAGGACTACCTTGTTATCTATTTTTTCCCTGGCGCGATGACCAGCGGATGTACTAAACAAGCCTGCTCCTACCGCGATCACCAGACCGACCTTGCGTCAGCTGATGCAATCGTTGTTGGGATAAGTGGTGATAAACCTGAGAATCTTAAGCTGTTCAGACATGCCGAAAATCTTAACTTTCCCCTTTTATCTGATGAAAAAGGCAACATAGCGGAAAGTTTCGGTGTNCCTGTGGGTGAAGGTGCAACGATAAAGAGAACTGTTGATGGCATTGAACATGAGCTTGTGCGCGATCTTACTATAAAGAGGTGGACCTTTATTGTAGGAAAAGATGATAAGATCGTATATAAAAATGAAGCCGTAAATGCAGAAAAGGATACTGAGGAAGTCCTTAATTTTCTCCGTGCACAAAAATAGTCATCCCGGTTTTATAAAACTTATCCGGTCAGATGTGCAATAATAAAGATCAAAAATGAAGAAAGTCATATCTGTTTTGAAAAGGCCGCAGGTAATTTTATTATTTGTGTCTGTATTTCTGTTTTCTGTAAGAGAATCAAGCGGAGACAATAATCAGCCGATAAACGACACTTTGGTTACCAAATTAACCCATCGTACTTCAGGCAATCCATATCTGCCTTTTTGGGAACATCTGCCCGACGGTGAGCCTCGTGTTTTTGAAGATCCCGATAAACCAGGGAAATACCGTATCTACATTATTGGGTCCCACGATGTCAGGTTTAAGAGTTACTGCGGACCTGATATCCGATCCTGGTCTGCACCTGTGGAGGACTTGTCAAACTGGCGTGATGAGGGACCCATTTTCACCTACCATGTTGGTGACCAGTGGGACGTTATGTATGCTCCCGACCTGGTTGAGGTGAAGAAAAAGGACGGAACAAAAGAATACTACCTGTACCCTCACAGCCGTGGCAGGAACAGAGAAGCCATGGTGGCAAGAGGAAGCCGCCCGGACGGTCCCTTTACCCCCATTAACATGACTGACGACGGAATGAGAACCCTACCAGGTAGTATCATGGGATTTGATCCGGCAGTATTTATTGAATACTTAACGGATCCGATAGACCCTGATTATGAGATTGGCTTCAGAGCGTACGGATTCTGGGGATTCCAACGGTCCCAGGCTGCTCAGCTCGATCAGAAAACCATGTATTCTATCAGGCCCGGAACCCAGGCTATTGGATATTTTATCCCTGCCAGCTCCAGGTATGGGGTCATAAGAGATCCGGCAGGAACAACCTACCCCAGTGTATATCCAGACCAGGATCCCGGTATGTTCAACTTTTTTGAAGCCGCTTCTATACGCAGGATTGGTAATAAATATGTATGGGTTTACAGCGGATATTCAGGCCCTGAATACGGACTGAGCAGTACTAACTCGGCATTACGCTATGCCTATGGCGACTCTCCGCTGGGCCCTTGGAAAAGCGGCGGCGTTCTTGTCGACTCACGTGCGCCGGTGCCGGATAAGGAAGGAGCAACTCTGAAGACGAGTTACTCAGGACACAACACTCACGGCAGCATCGAGCTGATCAATGACCAGTGGTATGTGTTCTATCACAGGGCGCCGAGGGGTTACGGATACGCACGTCAGCCGATGGTGGCCCCGGTAACGGTTAAATGGGATAAAAAACCGGTATCAGAAGGCGGAAAGGTCACCATCAGGGGATATAATCCGTATTCGGAAGATAATATCTGGAACGCAAAAGACAGCCAGGGAAAAGAATATACCGGAGCTGAAGTAACCTCGGAAGGCTTCCACATATACGGCCTCGATCCCTATCAATTTTACTCTGCAGGATATGCATGCTATCTTTCAAATCCTGACAGCCAGCAGGATTCGTGGGATATATGGGATAACGATATGCCCATAACAAATGTGGAGAACAGTCACATTTTAGGATACAAGTACTTTGGATTTGGAGGGCTTGATAAAGACAAGAAAGGATTGAAAGCCTTCAGGGGGACAAGGCACGGTAACAAAACAGCATTTAATCTGTTTCTTACGCCAAAGACAAAAGACGCATTTAAGGTCTGCGTCTGGTTAGACGGACCATGGGATAATAATATATGGAAAGGCAAAAAGATCGGTGAAATAATTGTCCCCGCCAATTCTGAACAGATTATAACAAAATTTACTACGGACGTTTCAGCGTTTGTTGATAAGCACGACAAGAAACATGCTATTTTCNTTGTAGCCGAAGGTCCTGATCAGGGCGCTCTTTTCGATTTGTCAGGACTTGGATTCAGCTCGAAGAAAAACAAAATCGTCCGTCCGGTAACCCCTATTGTAAGCATCATGGTCAACGGAGTTGAAATTGATCTGCCGGCCACCCCTGTCAGGTCATCAAATGCTAACGGGATTATTGGCCTTGATCTTTATGAAGCNCCTTATCAAATTCCGTCAGAGACAACCGGAATACCTTCCGTATCTGCATCAGCGAGTGATCCGGATGTAAAAGTGACTGTAACCCAGGCAAAATCGAAAACCGGAACAGCCGTTGTGCGGTTTGATTACAGAGGTATAATTAAAACATACAGAGTCGTGTTTGAGCCAACTACGGCAGACGTTTCTGACCGGAATAACAGTGCTCCTGTAAGGTTCACCACTGAGCAGGATCACCAGAATATGATGGATCAGATTGGGATAAAAAGTCTTCGCCCGGGACCAAGTGGTAATGAATCAGCTCCCAACCATGCCAATTATGATGAGTCCCTGGCAACACCATATCCTGATCTGCCAGATTTACTTACATTGAAAAATGGGAAGAAGGTTACAACACCTGACATCTGGTGGGAACATAGGCGTCCTGAGATCAGGGAAGATTTAGAGAAAGAAGTTTATGGTCGCCTTCCGAAAAAAATCCCCGCTGTTAAATGGAATGTGGATATTTCGGAGAGAGAGATGGTCTCCTTTATTCCCGTTATTGCCAAAAAGCTCACAGGGCATGTCGATAATTCGGAATATCCTCTTATTGATGTAAATATATCGATGGTTTTGGTCACCCCGGCAAATGCCAAAGGACCGGTACCTGTGCTAATGATGTTCGGGAGGGCAGGTTTGCCTGCTCCCGCACGACCCTATCCTCCATCAACACAACAGCTTCTAATGGCAGGCTGGGGTTATGCACTTATAGATCCTGCAACTGTTCAGGCTGATAATGGTGCTGGTTTGACAAATGGTATTATCGGACTTGTGAACAAAGGTCAGCCCCGTAAACCAGATGATTGGGGTTCACTCAGGGCCTGGGCCTGGGGTGCCGCCCGCGGACTCGATTACCTCGAAACTGATCCAGCAGTTGATGCAAAACATGTTGGTATTGAGGGAGTCTCACGATATGGTAAAGCTGCTCTTGTTACACTTGCTTTTGAAGAACGTTTTGCCCTGGCGCTTGTAGGCTCATCAGGCAAAGGAGGAGCCACTCTGCACCGTCGTAATTTCGGTGAAGCTGTCGAAAATCTTACAGGAATCGGTGAATATCACTGGATGGCTGGGAATTATTTGAAATATGGCGCTGCCGAATCAAATTCAGGTGTTGGAAACGCAGGCCAGCTGAATGTGGATTCTCATAGTCTTATCGCAATGTGTGCTCCGAGACTTACATTCATCAGCTATGGCATCCCTGAAAAAGGAGATGCGAAATGGCTTGACCAGAAGGGAAGCTATATGGCTACTGTTGCTGCCGGAGAAGTGTTTAAATTACTCGGAGCAAAAGATATCGGTGTGTCAAATGATTACAGAAAAGAAGTAATGCCTCCTTACAATACAGGTATGCTGGATGGAGAGCTTGCCTGGCGCCAGCACGACGGTGGACACACTGATGCCCCAAACATGAAATACTTCATCGAATGGGCTAATAAGAAAATCAACAATAAATAATTGTCGATAATGAAGATAGCAGGTATTCTTTCATTTCTTTGCCTTGAATTCATCGGGCAAATACAATCAGGAGCCCAGGTTACACATATTCAGGAAATTTACAAAACAGTTGACACTTCCAAACTGAAGATTGATATCTTTTATGACAAGAAATCTCTGGAAAGAGACAACAATACGGCCATTGTATTCTTACATGGCGGCGGTTGGTCAGGAGGTTCATACTCAGAATTTTTTACAACATGCGAACGGTACGCCCGAATGGGAATCATCTCATTTTCTGTGGATTACCGCTTGTCAACAGACAATGGTTTATTCTCACATAATCCAATCAGTCCGATAGAATGCCTTATGGATGTAAAATCAGCAATCCGGTGGGTAAGGGAGAATGCAGGAAACTTCCATATCGATGTGAATAAAATTGTTGCAGCCGGCCAATCTGCAGGTGGTCAGCTGGCTCTGGCAACTGTCATGACCGAGGATTTTAATGAAATATCAGACAATACAAAAATAAGCTGTAAACCAGATGCAGTGTTGTTGTTCTCTGCCTGCGTAAACACCCTTGAGGGCTGGTGCGACAGGTTGCTGGCCGATCGCAGGAATAAAATATGGAGCATCTCCCCAACACACAATATGAAAAGCGGACTACCACCAATGATAGATTTCCATGGTACTGACGATGAACAGGTCCCGGTCTGGACAGCCAGATTTTTTGAAAGTGAAATGAAGAAACTGGATAACTATTTCGAACTTCATATCTACAATGGCAGAAAACATTACCTTGGTGAGGGAAATCAGAAGTACTCACGATATTATAATGATGAGATCCTTGGCATCACAGATGAATTTCTTCGAAAATTCCACTTTCTGGAATAATATTTTCAAACCCCGATTCCACGATTTACTGTGTTCCTTTGTGCCCATAGTGTCCCCCATAATAAAATCTGATCTTTCTTTCAACCCTACTGCGAGAGGGAGCACTGCATTTTAAGAGAATAATTAAATTTATATCCAAATCAGATAGACATGAAATCCGATAAAAAAGTCACGGTCTGGATTCTCACCTTAGTCAGGGTAATTATCGGATGGCATTTCCTCTACGAAGGGATAGTCAAACTGTTTAATCAGGCCTGGTCCTCAGCCTCCTTTCTTATGGAGTCAAAATGGCTGCTGTCAGGATTCTTCCACTGGCTTGCCGGGGATTCAACAACACTTTTCATAGTTGATATTCTTAATACATGGGGATTGATCATTATCGGATTATGCCTGTTTGTCGGTGTTTTTACAAGGATAGCAGGTGTTTTTGGCGTTATGCTTCTGATACTTTATTATATCGCGAGTCCCCCGTTTGTATATTCTTCCCTGCCTTCAACAAGCCATTTCTATATAATCAACTATAACCTGATTGAAGCATTTATACTTGCCGGGCTTGCNTCCTTGCCTGCTGGTTATCTCTGGAGTATACAGAGACTTTTTCTTTTTTACTATACAAAAAGAAGAGAGGAGAGATTTCCCGTTCCGGATAATCAGCAGAAACAGACGGAATTCGGAACGACTCGTCGTGAGTTAATTAAAAACCTTGCAGTTATACCTGTTTTTGGGACCGTTTTCTTTGGCATGCTAAGAAAAAGAGGGTGGCTAAGTTTTGAAGAGAAGAACCTTGCTGCAAGGGTTGACGCAATCTCAAGTGCATCGTTGATCAGTGCGAAAAAGATCGATATTAAGGAATTGAAAGGCAGGGTACCAGCCGGTAAAATAAAAGATTTGGAAATAAGCCGCCTCATCGTCGGTGGTAACCTTATCAGCGGTTTTGCCCATGCACGTGATCTGATTTATGTTTCATCGTGGATGAAAGCATATTTTACAGATGAAAAGGTGATTGAGACCTTATGGCTATGTGAGGCCTGCGGCATCAATACTGCTATTTTACGCACAGATGAAAACACCATCAGGATTTTAAACGCTTACCGCAAGCGCGGAGGCAAAATCCGGTGGCTTGCCCAAACTTATCCTAAAGGTCAGGATATTACAAATATTAAATCAGCAATTGATAATGGAGCAATAGGGGCATTCGTGATGGGGAATATTGCTGATCTGGTTGTCAGAGACAACAGGATTGAAGACCTGGCGATGCCTATTGAATATATCCGTAGTCAGGGAATAATTGCAGGAACGGCTGGACACTCCATGTCAGTTCCTGAAGCTTGCATTGCAAACAATATCAATGTTGACTTCTTCATGAAAACATTCCATAGCGATAAATACTGGTCTTCCACTCCGGTTGATCCGGCCGATCCGTACCTCCCCGAACAGGGTAACGGACACAATCAGTCGCATGATAACTTATGGTGCATGGGTGAACTAGCTGTGACAGATTTTTTCAGGAACAATTCCACTCCATGGATCGCTTATAAGATTCTCGCTGCAGGCGCAATCAGGCCGGAAGACGGTATCCGTCATGCATTTTCAAGTGGGGCCGATTTCGCATGCATTGGAATGTTTGATTTCCAAATAATTGAAAACGCGAATATCGCTTATAATGCTCTGAAATCAGATCTGGGCCGTGAACGGAACTGGTATGCATGAAACTGGCTTTATGCCGACAATGAAATATCTTTTATCAATTTCATTTCCAGAGCTTTTCCCCGTACTCCCACCCTTTGCGGGCAGGCTCCTTAATATAAACTCCCAGTTCGGGATGATTCCTGACCTTCATATTTGTTGCATCATATTCAATGCGGGTATCGAATCGTTGTGCTAGAACTCCAATAAGTGCCATCTCAACCAGTCCTGCAGAATAATCGAAATTCGAACCNGGCAGTGTATTGTTCTTGATGGCTTCAACCCATTCGCGCTGTGGATTTTCCTCAAAGACTCTTGGAATAGTCTGAGCCGGTAGATTTTTCTGAAATCCAGCCCATTCATTGCCAGGTAATAATATTGTTGGAGTATTCGGACGACCACCTGTCATAAGGCAATGTTTATCTCCAACCATAATCATACCGCTTCCAGGCAACTTTTCAAGGTTCCATTCCGGTCGGTTATCTGGTTTCAACCCACCTTCGTACCATCGCATAGTAACAGGAACTTTATTTCCCCGTGCCGGGAAATCCCAGCGTATAATGGCTTTGTCTGAGATAAATCCGGTATCAGGAACGGGTGTCTTGAACTCACATTCGGCGACATCAGGCATTCCCAGATCCAATGACCAGTAAGGAGCATCGAGGGTGTGACAGCACCAGTCTCCCATTTCACCATTGCCGAAATCAAACCAGCCGCGCCACGTTAATGGGGCATAAACACTATTATATGGGCGGTATGCTGCAGGTCCTAACCACAAATCCCAATCGAGATATTCAGGAACAGGTTGTTCTGGCGGTGGAAAACTTATGGGCTTGTCGAAATACATTCCCTTTCCAAATGCAGGTCCGTCAAACCATGCAATGACTTCGCTAACGTTGCCCAATATTCCGGCGTCATACCATTCCCTGACAAGACGAATTCCATTGGTGGCATGTCCCTGGTTAGCCAGCTGGGTAACTACCTTGTAGTAGCGGGCTGCTTTCTTCAGGGTTCTTAATTGCCAGACATTGTGTGCNAGTGGTTTCTCCACAATAACATGTTTACCAAGCTCCATTGCAGCCATGGNTGCCGGGAAATGAACATGGTCCGGAGTACAGACCATTACTGCATCAATTTCCTTATGCATCTTGTCAAACATCACCCTGAAATCCTTGAAGCGCCTGGCATCCGGCATTGCTTTAAAACCATCTGCAGCCCTTTTGTCATCAACATCGCACAATGCTACGATATTTTCGTTCCAAAGGGGATCTTTCTGATTAATCAGTCTGCTCCAGTTTCCTTTGCCTTGTCCGCCAACTCCAATAACTGCAACATTTAACCTGTTTGTTGGTGAAGCACTTATCAGGTTGGGAATAAAAAATGCACCTGCTGTAAATGCACCAGCTGATTTAAGAAAATCTCTCCTTGTATTCTTCATAGTTTTTGTGGTCTTAATATTCTGATCTTTAAATATATGACAAATTGATCCGACTTTATTTTATAAACCTGATATATTCCGGCATATAAATATAAGCAATTTCAGTTCAAAAAAATCAGGTGAACCAAGTCGATCTGTAAATTAATTGTAGGGAATTACAGAACATTAAACTGCATATGTCACCTAATTGATTGCGACTTTCATCTGTTGGGCGGACCGAAAAAGAGCGAGAGTGAGAGTCAGAGTTGCANCCGGGGATTGGTTCAAATCACCTTCTTTCTTTTTCCTGACCTTCTTAAGACCTCACTAATTAGAAGGATGAGTTGTATGGGCTCTTTGAAGACAGGGACTGTTACTCACTCCTTTACCACAATCAGTATTTCGGCATTGATGACAATAAGTATTTACTATTTGCACCATNGGACTTTCTGTAATTTTCGTACAGTAGTCATATACACCAGTTTAAAAAAGTAACTTTGTTAACAGGTAACCTATTGAAATAAGTATTGTAACCAATTTAATTTATATCATGAATCAATCAGACGATCGGTCCCGCAGAACCTTTCTTAAAAAGGCCGGAGGAGTATCCCTGGGATTAACTGGCTCATCATTATTCAATTGTTGCTCCGGAAAAGGAAATAAGCAGAAGTCTGATGAAGCAGGCACATTGTTTATTGGAAAACCACATTCCGGTGAGGACAGGATCGAAAGAGTAAAAATTGCCGCATTAGGCATGCAGCGTTATGATTGGGAACAGGGAACTGTTGGTCAGGCTTTGTTGGAAATGGGAGAACTGGATCTGGCTATTTCGTTTGCCCGTGGGGCAATCCTCAGACAGGAAAACGGACGATTTTCTGTTTTAAAAGGAAACGGACCCATAACAGATTGCTCAAGTATTGGTGAGGTTGTGTTATTTGCAGAGGCTAAAACCGGAGATCCTGTCTTCAGAAAAGGTGCTGCCGAGATGCTTGAAGTATTTCGCAGGTCTGAGCATAAAACTCCTGAAGGCATTTTATTCCATACACAAGAACCCACAAAGTGGATTATGAGTGATGCCAATTATATGTTACCTCCTTTTCTTGCTGCATGTGGTGAATACAAAGAGGCTTTAAAACAAATTGAAGGATGGCGGCAATATTTATATAATCCAAAGGAACATTTATACTCACATATTTACGACTACGAAAATCAATCATTCAAACGCGAAGAATTCTGGGGGACTGGCAATGGCTGGTCAGCTGCAGGATTTTGCAGGGTAATTAAAATGCTTCCTGACAGCATGCCTGAAGAAAAGCAGAAACTGATAGAGCAAACAAAAGATCTTATTGATGCCTGCTTAAACTATATGAATAATGATGGTACCTTTCATGATGTTGTAAATAAACCTGAGACATTTATTGAAGTAAACCTTTCACAGATGCTGGCTTATTCTATTTTCAGGGGGGTAAGTGCAGGCTTTCTGGAGAAAAGTTATATAGAAAAGGCTGAATTGATGCGCAAGGCAGCAAATGAAAGGGTAGATAATCTTGGTTATATTCATGATGTCTGCGGATGTCCAAACTTCGATAGAAGTTATTTTTCACCTGAAGCTCAGGCATTCTATCTGCTGATGGAAGCTGCAGCAAAAGATATTGTCAGATAAGTATTACTTTTATATATCAGACTATCAGTAAATAATTTAACCTTCATTAAAATCTATGTCATGACAAACAGAAGAAATTTCCTGAAGTTATCCGGTACAGCTGCTCTTGGATGCCTTATTGCCCCTGATCTTCCGGACAACACTATGATGAAGAAGAAAGCATTTGCCGGAGCAGGAATTCAAACATTCTCCCTTAATGCTATCATGGAGAAGGACCCGAAAGTGACTTTTAAGAAGCTTGCCGAGATCGGATTCAAAAATATTGAGACGGCTGACTACAGGGATGATAAATACTACGGCATGAGACCAAAGGATCTGAAAGCTCTCATGAATGACCTTGGATTGAACTGGATAGGGAACCATGCCATGGGGGTACCATTAAGCGCCTTATCCATCCTTCCGGAAAATCCGACAGAAGAACAGAAAAAACAGTGGGAACTGATCCAGCAGTTTTCAAAGATGATGAAAGCCCCAAACCTGACCGACAATCTGCAAAAGATCGTTGATGATGCTGCAGAGGGAGGACTTAAGTACCTTATTTGCGCATCGACAGCAATAAATACTCTCGATAATATCAAGATTGCAGCTGATATGTTCTCCAAGGCCGGAGAAGCCTGCAAGAAAGCCGGATTACAATTCGCCTATCACAACCATGCTACCGAATGGGACCAGACAGGAGATACCACTCCTTATGATTACATTCTTTCACATACAGACAAGGATCTGGTTAAAATGGAACTTGACCTTGGCTGGGTTGCAACCGCTAAGAAAGATCCGGTTGAACTTTTCAAAGGACATCCGGGAAGATTCCCGCTGTTCCATGTGAAAGATTTTNTTCTTGCCAGGAATACAATTGTTCCGATCGGTATGGGTGATGTTGATTTCAGTACGGCGTTTGCCAACGCGAAGCTTGCAGGGATGAAGTATTATTTCTACGAGCAGGATACGGCCAAATCGATGGATGAGGTTGAGCTCTCATATAAAAACCTACAGAAATATCTTTAGAAGAGAGACAGCAATCCTCCCTGCTCTCTGTGCCAGTGCAATAGTCAGCTTAGTTGATTGAATATATCGACTGATATTTCCACTGCTGTTGTCGTTCCTTTATTCTCAAGCCAGTGGTTGGTGTTCTTATCCTCCGGCCAGCCTAATCCAGGCCCATAATCTTTAGCCACACCGTTTCGATGATCAGTTATGGTACCTTGCAGTATGTAAACCACACCCGGCCTGTCTTTATGGTCATGAACCGGGCCGATGACACCTCCGGGTTCGATGGTCACAATACGCATTCGAAGCTTGCGCCCTGCCATACCCTCTATTTCAGGTCCGAGGTCAACCGCTGCAAGTTGCTTTACAGTAACACCTTTTGTCTCAGAAGCTGCTCCTTCATTTCTCATGTCTTGCTCCTTTCTATTGTCTATTATAAAGTTATTTTGAACCAGATATTTTCCATTAGTAAAATTGGTAACGCAGAGAAATACAATTGACAAATTTGCCNTCAGATCTATTCAGGCGGTCTGCCTGCAACAGGCGGAACGCCATACTTTGCCGTACGGCTGTCTTTGATCACACCCGACCAGTTNAGACCGAATGCAAAGTCATAAGTATTGCCGTCGCTGTCGATATGACATTTCATGTCCCGTGGAACATCCTCGAACTGTGCCTCAACGGTCTCCATGTTTGCAGGCATCTGAAGCGGCAGAAGCCCTGATGGCTCCACCCTGCCGGCAATAATTTCAAGGAATGCCTTATCTGGCAGCCAGGATGATCTGTCACCACCGAATCCCACAAGGATAGCATCTGCCTCGCTTTCGAATTCCCTGAACACCATCGGATTTGAAATATTCAGTGCAACAATAACCTTGCCGGCAGCCGATGCGGTCTTCAGGACGAGATCCAGATCACTTTCATTCCTGATGATCCCTGTTTTGCCGAAATAGGAGCGATTTTCCTTTACAAGTGTCTTTGTATCGCCATAACCATCCGGCGATTTTTCTGTCACCTCGATCATATCTCCGCCGATGGACTCCCTTCGTACGAATTCCGAATTTGCTGTGTAAGGACGATATTGCAGTGAAATAGGCAGATAAGTATACTCCTTGCCTTCTGTCGTAGTGCCTCCGAATCCCATATATGTCGGATTTCCGTTTTGAGGACTGGTCATCCTTACAAGAGCGAAGTCACACTGTGCTATTTTTGCTGTAGATGCACGTATGATGTCTTTTGGTGAAACAGTCGGATTTCCCTTTTCATCTGCCGGTCCGGTAAGTTTCCTGGCAAGAGCGTCAGTCACGACATTGAAGTATTCTCCGGCCGTTTCGGGATTAAATGCAGGATTGGCAGATGCCGGACTGGACTGCCTACCGGTTGTGGCCGCTGAATATACCATAGGAATATACACTGTTGGCTTTTCTGTTCCTGCTGATGCACTGTGAATTATGCCACCGCTGTTCTTAAGCATCACAATGGATTTGAGCATTGCCTTGTATCCTGCGGCATTATGCTCAGCGTTGTTTGGAACTGTATCCGCAATTCCGATGCTGAGATATGGATTGTCGACAATGCCGACATTGAAGTGAGTTTTCAGTATCCTCTCCGTCGACTTTCTCATGATCTCATTCATTCTCTCTTCACCGAGTTTCCTTACTCCCAACCTGTAAGCTTCCATGGCCAGGTCAACGCTCTTCCTGCCGTCCCTGCCCTCTCCGCCAAAGGCATCACATCCGGCTTCAAGAATAGCCAGCATGCATTCAGCCGGAGTCAGTTTTTCCACACCGTAATTTTTACCTGTAATGATCCCAAAGTCGGTCAGTATATAACCATCCCATCCATATAGTCCTCTAAGCACAGTGTCGATTTTGTATGAGCTGTAACTGGTTGCAACACGCTCTCCGCCAACAGGTGAACCATCAGCTTCAATACCTACTGAAAAGTTAGTCATGGCAGCCGTCACAGTCTTTGTCTTACCAGGCAAATTCATGCAGGCGGCAAACGGCAGGACATGAGTCCAGAACTGCCCGCCAGGGAATACGTTGTATGCCCCGTCACGTGTGTGCGATTCGCGTCCGCCTTCAGCGGCGCCATCTCCAGGGAAGTGCTTCATCTGGTTGTTAACGCTGTGTACTCCCCATCCCAGATCGATACCGTTTTCGTCGTAGGTAGATTGCCAGGCGTTAATTACGGCTCTGGCCATATCCACTGACAGTGCAGGGTCCTCGCCGAAGGTACCGGAAATACGTTTCCATCGTGGTTCTGTAGCCAGGTCCATTTGTGTGGCAACCTGCATGGAAATTCCCATAGCCCGCCATTCTTCCGACATGAGTCTTCCGTATTCAGCTCCGAATTCAGGATCAAAAGTTGCTGCCAATGCCAGGTTGCTCGGCCATTCTGATACATCTCCTGACCTTGGGTCAGCTATCCAGACCGCAGGAATACAGACAANACTGTCAAGACTCTCNATGTATGCCTGTACCATGTTATTCCATGAAGCTTTTACTTTCCCGGAGGCATTCGAACCGGGTGCCCGTAACTGCCTGTACCCAAGGTCCAGTGCACCCTTAATTGCATCATCCAGTACATCAGAGTTGACACTTCCCAGACCGAAGGGATTCATCTTCAGGCCCATCATCTGCTCAACAGGGATTTCACTGACAATTGCTGCCGCCCTGACATCTGATTCAACACGCCAGTCTTCGAACATATCCAGCAGGTTATTTCTGTTGAGATCTTTAAAAGCGTATCCGTCATCCTGGATAATTTTAAGTCCGGAATTCTTCGAATAACCAAGGGTGGTCCCGGTCTCATTTGTTACAATAGTCCAGCCGTCGGGGGTCAGTGATTCCACCCATTTAACCTTACCCGATCCCAGACGGTCAGTCTTTCGCGGATAATCCCCTCTTTTACATGTAGTAAATAATAAAGTGGAAATCNCTGCAAGTAATACAAAGATAAACACCATCTTTTTTGGTGAAGCAACCTCTTTAATAAAGTTCATTGGTTTTTCTCCTTCCTTTTAAAAGTTTTTAGAAAATAATGTGGGAAAGTCAATATAACAAGCTGTAGAATTTCGCATCAGATTTGATCTGCCTGGCTATTTGAAATTAATTCTAAGTTAAAGATAATACGATATAAAATATCACCGATCCAATAAACAAAGCTATTTTCAAACCAAACAGTGTTTTCTTTAGCAGACTGACAATCTGAACAGGAAATGAAATATGAGGATCAATCTCCAAATAATCCTTTAAAAATCTTATCCTGAATTGAACTTGTATTTTCCAGCTTTATAATTGAAAGTCTTCTTTTACCATTTAATCCGTCTTTTGTTTCAGC
>JGI20214J51088_10000613_pt1 | contig 24655 bp, 23 predicted proteins | sample WetSurMetagenome_FD_51088 | JGI IMG/M metagenome (IMG submission 51088) | reverse complement strand
TTATCTCTTTGAATTTCTCCTCGGCACCGGCTTCCTTGCACACGTCGGGATGATATTTCCGTGCAAGGTTGCGGTAAGCCTTTTTTATCTCTTTCTCATCGGCAGTCCTCGGTACCCCAAGGACGTCATAGTAGTCGCCAGCACCCATCTGCGCTCACTCTTCTTTCATCTTATAATCTGCATCAACAACATTATCGTCGGATTTCTTCTCTTCACTTCCTGCACCCTGGTTTCCTGATGCAGATGCCGCTTCCTGCTGTTCCGCCTGGACCTTCTGGTAAATCTTCGCGGTGACTGCATATACAGCTTCGGTGAGGGCATCCATTTTACTCTTCAGTTCATCCGTTGAATCAGACTCGAGGGCTTTCCGGAGGGCCGCCACGCCTTCCTCAACGTTAACTTTATCTTCGGGCTCAATCTTGTCCGCGCTGTCTTTTAGCATCTTTTCTGCGGTGAAGATTGCAGTATCAGCGGTGTTGCGGACTTCGATCTCTTCTTTCTTCTTCTTGTCCTCGTCCTCGAACTTCTTGGAATCATTAACCATTCGTTTTATTTCATCTTCTGAGAGTTTCCTGTCTCCCTTGATGGTAATGGCCTGCTGGTTCCCGGTACCAAGGTCTTTTGCAGAAACGTGGATGATCCCATTGGCATCGATATCGAAGGTAACTTCAATCTGTGGTAATCCCCGCGGTGCCGGTGGGATACCGGTCAGCTGGAACCGTCCGAGGGTGAAATTGTCCTTGGCAAGGGCCCGTTCACCCTGTACCACATGGATCTCGACACTTGTCTGGCCATCTGCAGCGGTTGAGAAGATCTGGCTTTTCCTTGTGGGAATTGTCGTATTCCGCTCAATAAGCTTGGTCGCGATACCCCCAAGCGTCTCAATACCAAGGGTGAGCGGGGTGACGTCAAGGAGTACGATGTCCTTTGTTTCACCCGTGAGTACTGCTCCCTGTATTGCTGCCCCGAGGGCAACACATTCGTCGGGGTTAATGCCCTTATCAGGCTCTTTTTCGAGAATTTTCCGGACTGTTTCCACTACCAGCGGTACACGTGTAGAGCCGCCTACCAGCAGCACGTGGTTGATTTTATCCGGTGTAAGGTTGGCATCAGAAAGGGCCTGTTTTACCGGTCCAACGGTTGACTCTACCATGTCACCGATTAACTGTTCAAGTTTTGCCCGGGTAAGGTCAATATCCAGGAATTTGGGCCCGTTTGCGCCAGTGGTGATGTACGGGAGGTTGATGTTTGTCTTCTGTTTCTGTGACAGTTCGATTTTCGCATTTTCTGCCGCATCACGGAGACGCTGTGTAGCGATCGGGTCCTTGAGAAGATCGATCCCTTCTTTCTTTCTGAACTCGTCGGCGAGGTAGTTCATGATCCGCATGTCAAAGTCGTCACCACCAAGGTGGTTATTCCCTGCCGTTGATTTGACTTCGAATACCCCGTCGCCAAGTGCCAGGATGGACACGTCGAACGTCCCGCCACCGAGATCATACACAAGGACTGTTGTGTCCTGCTCCTTGTCTATCCCGTATGCAAGGGCGCTGGCAGTCGGCTCATTGATAATCCTCATGACCTCAAGACCGGCGATCCGCCCTGCATCCTTTGTGGCCTGGCGCTGCGCATCGTTGAAGTATGCCGGGACGGTTATAACGGCTTTTGAGATCTTCTCTCCGAGATACGCTTCTGCATCGACTTTCAGTTTCTGCAGGACCATTGCGGAAATTTCCTGCGGTGAATACGACTTGTCGTCGATGGTTATTCGTTCCCCTGACCCCATTTTCCTTTTGATCGACTGGATAGTCCTCTGGGGATTTGTTACTGCCTGCCTTTTTGCGAGGCTTCCTACGATCCGTTCGCCGTCCTTGGTGAATGCAACAACCGATGAAGTAGTCCTTGCTCCCTCTGCGTTCGGAATGACCACCGGTTTTCCGGCCTCCATTATTGCCATGCAGGAAAATGTGGTCCCGAGGTCAATACCTAAAATTTTCTCATGTGCCATGATTCTTACTCCTTTCCTTTTGAAACTGCAACTTTAGCGCATCTGACAATTTTGTCATGCATCCGGTATCCTTTACAAAATTCTTCGATTACCATGCCTTCCTCCTGTTCGGATGGAATGCAGACAACCGCCTCATGTTCGGCCGGGTTGAACTTCTCCCCGACTGATACAACCGGGGTAATCCCGTGTTGTTCAAGGAAGGTATTGAACAGCTTACTGATCTGTTCAAGGCCTTCACGTGCCCCGGAATTCTGTGATGTAATTGCACGGTCAAAGTTATCGATCACCTCGATCAATTCAACAGCAAACTTTTCTATGGCATACCTGATGTGAGTGTCAAGGTCGCGTTCAGTCCGCTTCCTGTAATTGTCGAAATCGGCCGCAAGACGGAGATACTTTTCATTCAGGTCCTTTAGTTCTTCACGGAGCCCGTCGGTCCCGGTGTCCGGGGCGGGCAGGTCCTGTCCGGTCGCTTCTCCCGGAATAACGGTACCAGGATCTATCGCCGGATCACCCGTTTCTACACGGATTTGCGCTTTTCCTCTCTCAACATTCATGTTAGCCATTTGACGGTCTATTATCTATTGCATTGTAGTTCTATATAAAGATAACTCATACGACAAACGGATAATAATGCTTGTTTTTAAATTTCAATCATTTAAATCCTTTGGATTCATTAAAACAGGAAACTGGTAAAAAATCACCGCGCAGATCTGGTTTTAACCTGGATATTCATGCGACCCCTATACAGGCAGACACCCCCGCCAAAATCCTCGCAAAAATTACGATTTGGTTGTCAGCGGAACGGTCATCATACCCTTGCGATGCACGGGGCTCATATCCGGCAATGTCATAATACCTGACGTGCCTATACATGTCTATGAAATGGGCACTGCTCTCGGTATGGGATAAGAGCGGGATTATCGAACTTGCAACGGTACTCCATGAACATAAGGTAGGCATCATGAGTTCAGGAGGTACGGGAAAAGTACTTTCTGAACGAGGTATTCCATTCACAGAAGTATCAGCATATACAGGGTTCCCCGAGATGATGGACGGGCGGGTAAAAACTCTTCACCCGCGGGTCCATGGGGGGCTCCTCGGCAGGCGGGGAATTGATGATAAGGTAATGGAGGCCCAGGGTATCCACCCGATTGACCTCCTGGTAGTGAACCTCTACCCGTTTGAAGAAATGTCCGGGAAGGATCTGCCCCTCGACCAGTTAATTGAATACATCGATGTCGGGGGCCCTGCGATGATCAGGGCTGCCGCAAAAAATTACCGGGATGTAGCTGTCGTTGTCGATCCTGCTGATTACCCGCTCGTTGAATCGGCAGTACGTTCCGGTGCATTCACAGGTTCTGAGCGGATAATGCTTGCTAAAAAAGCCTTTTCACGAACAGCTGCATATGATGCCGCGATAAGTAATTATCTTCATACGGAAGGAAAAGAGTTCCCTGATGTTTTTACGGTCCAGTTCAGGAACGGCCGTCCGCTCAGGTACGGTGAGAACCCTCACCAGTCTGCCTGTATCTATGGCAGCACAGGTATTGCATCTGCAGAACCATTCCAGGGAAAACAGATGTCCTACAACAATTACCTTGACCTGAATGCAGCGTCAGGTCTCCTCCGTGAATTTGACGAAGCCTGCGCTGTTATCGTCAAGCACAATAATCCATGCGGGGTTGCGGTAGCGAGTACGGCTATTGAAGCATACCGGAAAGCACGTGATGCAGACCCGGTCTCAGCGTATGGATCGGTCGTGGTATTGAACCGCCCGGTTGATGAACTACTGGCAAAAGAGTTTTGTGCAACATTTGTCGAGGTCCTCTGCGCTCCCGCTTTTACGCCCGGAGCAGTTGAATTATTTAAAACAAAGGAGAATATGAGGGTTATCCACCTGCCCGATCCTGTTGTCCAGGACGAAATCCGGACAATTGCAGGTGGTATCCTGGTACAGCGTACCCCGCCATACCAGGAGCACTGGGAGACCGTTACCGATCGGGATCCCTCCTCGGATGAGATGTCTGCGTTGAATTTTGCCTGGAAGGTTGTCAAACATACCCGGAGCAATGCCATTATCTTTGCAGGCCAGGGAAGAACTATTGGTATCGGTGCCGGACAGATGAGCAGAGTCGATGCTGCAAAGATTGCGATTGATAAGGCCCTGTCCCCGCTTGCCAACTCCGCNGTTGCATCAGATGCTTTTCTTCCGTTCCCTGATACTCTCGAAGTTGCAGTAAAAGCAGGGGCGACAGCGCTCGTGCAGCCCGGTGGATCCATCCGGGATAACGAGGTTATTGATGCAGCAAATCAACATAATATAGCGATGATATTCACCGGAATCCGGTACTTCCGGCATTGAACCGGTAAATTCCGTCCCCTTTTTTGAGATATCTTTATATAAAGATGCTCTCCAGATTTCAATTATATTCAGGTGATTTTTATGGAGCTAGGAAAAACTATTGGAGATTCTTTTGAGTATGCAAAAGAAGGCCTCGTGGGAAAATGGGCCAAGTGGGTACTTCTGATCATCAGCTGCATTATTTTCCCCCTTATCATGGGGTATGTAATGCGGGTTTACCGCGGGGTAAAACCTTCACCGGAGCTCAATGAATGGGGTGGCATGTTTATAGACGGGATCAAGCTCTTCATTGTTGCGATAATCTATGCTATTCCGATTCTTATCGTTGAATTTGCGGTGATCGGAAGTGCTGGCATGGCATTGTTCGCGACCCTGTCCAACCCGATGGCTGATCCCAATGCGGTAATGGCACTCATAGGGGCTGTCCTGTTCGGGGTGATCATCCTGATTCTCGTTGCCATCATCATTGAATTGATCGCAATTATCGGAATGATCCGTTTTGCACGCACCAACAGTTTCGGCCAGGCATTCAATTTCGGGGAAATCTTTGCCACAATTGGCAGGATCGGGGTAGTCCACTATATTCTTGCCCTGATAGTCCTCGCAATAATTGTAGGAATTATTGAAGTAATCTGCTGGGTAATCCCATACATTGGGTTCGTAATTTTATTCATCATCCTGCCGTTCCTTGTTCTTTTCTCAGCAAGGTACGTAACCCTGCTGTACGAGAGTGCTGGTGAAGAAACCTCACCCCCAGCATAATTTTTTCCAGGTCACGAAAAATTTTAAGTTACCAGTTTTGTAAATTTCTATCCGATAACCTGGAATGCCGGATCCAACTCTGTTATGCCATGAAGCAACTCATCGTCCTGCGCGGGCATCACTGAAAATTACAGTCGCTGAATAATCCGGAGGGGTGTCGGGCGGATAATAGGATCAGGTTGAACACCATTAATTTTCCTTACGAACAACTGACCATTCAGTGGTGATCGTAATGGATTATGGAAAAATGTTACAAGACTCATTTTCCTATGCACAAGAGGCTGTGTGGGGAAAATGGGAGCGATGGCTCCTTCTTTTGATGAGTATCGTGGTATTTCCACTTATAACCGGGTACATTGCAAAGATTTACAGGGGAGATCAACCGGCGCCACGGTTTGAAGAGGGTGGGCTCTTTATCATGGGCCTTAAACTTATTTTTGCAATGCTTATCTATGCAATACCGGTTATTGCTGTGTTTGCAGTCACCGTTTTTTATGCGATAATCAACGTTATGCCTTACATTATCTCGGATAACCCTGCGTTTATTTTTAATAACCCTGACAAATTCGTCGGAGTGCTGCTTGGCATCGCAGGCGGGCTCATTATCACCCTTATCCTTGCCATAATAATATCACTGGTGTCGACAATTGCCCTGATCAGGCTTGCAAGGGAAGGAAAATTCTCCGAGGCATTCAATTTTGGGGCCGTTATGGAAACAGTCCATGCAATAGGCTGGGGCCGCTATATTGTCGCAATGATCATATACTGGACTTTCAGCATTGTTTTATTCGTGGCTATCGGGCTCCTGAACCTGATACCTGTTGTCGGGATGGCCATGTACTGGATTATATACATTATTATCATAGTCCCGTACATCGTATTTTCAGCAAGGTACATCACCCTTGTATACGAGAGTGCATCCCAGGTAATCCCAAAGATCACGGTGGAATTTTCCGGGTAACCATTTTTATTTCCGAGTTATCCGGATAATTCCATTACCCGGGATCCGGACATGACAATTAATCCAGTTATCCCAATGATTTACTAAAAATAATTGCAACAGTGAAAAATCAGAAATAATCCGAGATTTTAAATATTCATGGCCTCTAATTTCTATTGTGGTGGAACATCCATGACAGATTGTTTTATTTGTTGAGAAACTGCGTTTTTTTGATACTACCTTACGGGACGGGGAACAAACACCTGGTGTCTCGCTCGAACCGCACGAAAAACTCCAGATTGCTGAAAAACTTTCTTCTATCGGTGTGAACGTAATCGAAGCAGGTTCAGCTGCAGCATCGATCGGGGAATGCGAGGCTATCCGCCTGATATCCGATGCCGGGCTCCGTGCTGAATGCTGCACGTATGTCAGGGCGATGAAGGGGGATATTGACCTTGCCGCCGATTACGGTGCTGATTCGGTACATCTTGTAATCCCGGTGAGTGACCTTCACATCCAGAAGAAACTCCGGAAGACCCGGGCTGATGTACTGAAGATGGCGTATGATGCTGTCGAATATGCAAAGGAACGGGGCCTGATTGTAGAATTATCTGGTGAGGACGCATCCCGTGCCGATCCTGAATTTCTTCTTGAGGTTTACAAAGGGGGTGTGGAACGTGGTGCCGACCGCCTCTGTTTCTGTGATACCGTAGGTCTCCTGACACCGGAGAAAACGGCAACCCTGATCCCCCCGCTTTGTATTGCCCCGTTATCAATCCACTGTCATAATGACCTGGGATTCGCGCTTGCAAATACTTTTGCTGCGCTAAAGGCCGGTGCAGGCTGCGCTCATGTGACTGTAAACGGGCTTGGTGAGAGGGCGGGTAACACGCCATTCGAGGAACTGGTGATGGCACTGGAAATACTATACAACTACCGGACTTCGATTGAAACAGAGGAGATCTATCATCTTTCCAGCCTGGTCTCAAAACTTACCGGTGTGGCGCTCCCGGTGAACAAGGCCATTGTCGGGGAGATGGCATTCACCCATGAAAGCGGGATCCACGCACATGGGGTACTCCGTGAGCCTTCGACCTATGAATCTGTTAAACCTGAACAGATCGGCCGTAAACGCCGTATCGTACTTGGAAAACATTCAGGTTCCGCATCGGTTGACGCTGCACTGAGCGAGATGAATTACAAGCCAGAAGAAAAACAACTGAAGGAGATCGTGAAACGGATCAAGGTCCTTGGGGATGAGGGAAAAAGAATTACCGATACAGACCTGATGACCATCGCAGATGCCGTGATGGCGATCGAATGCCGGCCTGTCCTCCGGATGAAACAATTTACTGTTGTTTCCGGGAGTAATGTGGTCCCGACAGCCTCCGTCACCCTCATTGTACACAACGAGGAGATTACCAGTGCTGCGACCGGCACCGGGCCGGTTGATGCTGCCATGGAGGCGCTCCGGAAATCCGTCGCTGATGTTGCTGATATCAGGCTGGAAGAGTACCATGTGGACGCAATCAGCGGAGGAACAGACGCGCTTGTCGATGTAACGGTAAGGTTAAGTAAAGACGGAAAGATAATTACGTCACGAGGCGCCCGCACCGATATTATCATGGCAAGCGTGGAAGCGGTGATCGCCGGAATGAACAGATTATTGAGGGAAGAGAATGAAAACCGGAGCAAAACTCCTGATTGAAGGACTGCAGCGCGAAGGGGTGGAAACGATATTCGGCTACCCCGGCGGTGTAGTATTGCCAATATATGATGAACTCTATGATTCACCATTGCGGCACATCCTGGTACGGCATGAACAGGCAGCCGCCCATGCAGCCGATGGCTATGCACGGGCAAGCGGTCGTGTCGGTGTATGCCTCGCCACATCAGGCCCCGGGGCATGTAACCTGGTGACAGGTATTGCCACCGCCTACATGGACTCTATCCCAATTGTTGCGATTACCGGCCAGGTCCCTACATCGTTGCTTGGCAATGATGCATTCCAGGAGTCTGATATTACCGGCATCACCATGCCGGTAACCAAGCATAATTACCTCGTGAAAAAGGCATACGACCTCCCGAGGATTATCCAGGAAGCGTTTTACATTGCAGGTACAGGCAGACCGGGACCTGTTTTGATTGATGTACCAAAGGACGTGAGTACCGGGACAGTCGAAACCGATCCTCCGAGGGAGGAGGTTATCACTCTCCGTGGTTACCAGCCAACCTACAAGGGTCACCAGAGGCAGATTGACCGGGCTATTGAACTGATAACTCTCGCAGAGCGACCGGTTATTTATGCAGGGGGCGGGGTAGTCCTCTCCAATGCATCCGGAGAACTGGTACGGGTTGCGGAACAGATGATGATACCGGTCACAACAACACTGATGGGCCTTGGGGCAATCCCTGGTGACCACCCGCTGAACCTCGGTATGCTCGGGATGCACGGGACCGAGTATGCGAATTTTGCTGTCACCGAATGTGACCTCCTTATTGCAATCGGGGTACGGTTTGATGACCGTGTGACCGGTAAGCTGGACACCTTTGCACCTCATGCGAAGATCATTCATATCGATATAGACCCGGCAGAGATTGGGAAGAACAAGCAGGTAGATGTGCCGATCGTCGGTGATGTCAGGAATATTCTCGGGGAGATGTTGCACAAACTGCAAAAGACAGGACACTACCAGGCCTGGCTTGACAAGATAAAGACCTGGAAGAAAAAACACCCCCTCCGGTTCAAGGATGACGGGAAGCTCAGGCCGCAGTATATCCTTCAGCAGTTATCAGCACTCCTTGAAGGTGAAGGTATTATTGTATCAGAAGTCGGCCAGAACCAGATGTGGACCGCCCAGTACTACTGTTTCCGGAAGCCAAGGACCTGGATCACGTCGGGGGGACTTGGCACCATGGGGTATGGGCTGCCGGCATCGATGGGGGTGCACTATGCACGACCAGACCAGACCGTTTTTGATATTGCAGGAGATGGCAGTATCCAGATGAATATCCAGGAGTTCGGGACCATTGCCCAGTATAACATCCCNGTGAAGATCGCGATCCTGAATAACCAGTTCCTCGGTATGGTCAGGCAGTGGCAGGAGCTGTTNTATGACCGNAGGTACTCGTTTACCGAACTCCCTGCTGTGGACTTCGTAAAAATTGGCCAGGCGTACGGGATTGACGGGATCAGGGTTGAGTCCCGTGATGAAGTAAAGTCTGCATTAAAGACTGCAATTAATACCCCCGGGCCGTTTGTCCTAGATTTCAGGATTGAACGGGAAGAGAATGTGTTCCCGATCGTACCCCCCGGTGCTGCAAACAACGAGATGATAGGAGGTAACAGTCCATGAAACCCCACACCCTTTCAATCCTCGTTGAGAACCGGGCCGGGGTTCTTTCACGGGTAACAGGTCTTTTCTCCCGTCGGGGGTTTAATATTGAGAGCCTGGCAGTAGGGACCTGCGAAGAGCCCGGAATGAGCCGGATCACCATTGTCTGTATCGGTGACGATGCCCAGATTGAGCAGGTAATGAAACAACTCAACAAGCTCATTGATGTTATCAAGGTGTCTGATCTCACCGATAATGAGCGCGTTGAACGTGAACTTGCGATGATCAAGGTGAACGCGGATTCCGGGGCCAACCGAAATGAAATCATGCAGATTGCCCAGATATTCCGTGCGCAGATTGTTGATATGGGGACAAAGACTCTCGTCCTCCAGATAACGGGGAACACCGAGAAGATCGATGCACTTGAAACAATGCTCCGGCAGTACGGGGTAAAAGAACTTGTCAGGACGGGGAAAATCGGTATTTTACGGGGTTCAAAAACCGTGAAGAGCGGAAAATAATTACATTTTTTTTAAATTTTTTTCTGATGCCAGGGATTACATTGAAAATTTCTTCATTTTAAGTCTGAAACATGAATGGGAATGTTTATACTATGTTATAGCAAACCATGCTATGCAATAGCATAGCAGAGGGTATGAATGAAATCTACATATGTGTTCATATTAATCGGTATAGTCCTATTTGGTGCGTTTCTTGCCGGTTGCACGCAGCAGCCGGCGTCAACGGCACCTGCACAGGCGCTGAAGATCGGGGTTGTCGCGTCGCTGACCGGACCATCCAGTACCACGGGAAAGGACGTATGGCAATCGGCACAGCTGGCAGCCGATGAGATCAATGCCAAAGGCGGGGTTTATGTCAAAGACCTCGGTAAAAGCGTCCCGATTGTCCTTGTGCAGGGTGATGATGAATCAACCAGGGAAGGCGGTCAGAAAGCCGTATCAAAGATGATTACCCAGGATAATGTCGATATGCTGGTCGGGGGTTTCTCGAGTGCCGTTGTTTCTGCTCACCAGTCAATCGTTGCGGAACATAACGTCCCCTATATCATAACCGGTGCCTCAACCCCTGTAATCACGCGGCGTGCCGATGTGAACACGAGTTACATGTTCCACCACGCACCGACAACCGATGATTCCGGAAGCCAGACGACGTTGTTTATCAATAATGTTATTCGTCCGGCAATCAATGCGAAGTTCGGNTACCCGGAGGACAGGCCGCTTAAGCTTGCCGTGCTCTACCAGGACAGCCCCTACGGAAAAGGTCATCTTGATGCCATAAAGAACACAATTGCCAATAACAGCCTGAAAATCAATGTAGTCTCCCAGGAGACATTCAAGATGGGTGAAAGTGACTTCAGGACTGCATTGACCAGCATCAAGAGCTCAGATCCGGATGTCGTTTACGTGGCGGCGTTCTTAAACGAACAGATCCCCATTGAGACACAGGCAATGAGAGATGTTGACCTGAAAAAGATCTTTATTGCCATTGAACCGAATGATGACCCTGATTTCTACAAGGGAGTTGGAAAATACGGGGACTACTCGATAATCCAGAGTCGTTTTAGTCCTTACACCGTTCCAAAAGGGCCGACAGAAGTTGCGTACAACAAATTCGTTTCAGATTTCGATAAGAAGTTCGGCGGATTCCCCGGAATGATGGGTGTGGCAACCTATGAAGGGGTTTACATTGGCGCTAAAGCAGTCGAAAATGCAGGCACGTTAAATAAAACAGCAGTTAAAAATGCGATTGCGGACTTGCAGATGCCCCAGATCGTCGAAGCAATGCAGGGACAGAAAATCAATTTCTCAAAAGATTTCAGGGAGAGCAAATTCGACCTTACCATGGAGCAACTGGTATGGGACCCGACGGTAAATGAAACAAGGCCAAAGATTGTCTCACCGGCTAACTTAAAAGAAAGTAACTTTGTGCTTCCTGACTGGTATGTCCCAGCTAAAGCATAAACCCTGACAACACCAATTTTTAATAGACATCCCGGAGGGGAATTTAGAAATGGATATCGGCCTTGACATCTTCCTGCAGGTTATGGTTTGGGGGTTATACGCCGGGTGCATCTATATTCTTCTCGCGACAGGCCTTAACCTGATTTTCGGGGTAATGAAGGTCGTGAATTTTGCCCATGGCCAGTTGCTCATGATCGGGGCGTATGTGACATTTTCTTTTTTTGTCCTTACGGGTTTCAATCCTTATGTCCTTCTCGCGGCATCGATACCGATCCTGATTATTATCGGGGTGAGTATCGAAAGGCTCTGCTTCCGCCCGATTCTTGGCACGGGAAAATTAAACGAGATATTCATCAGCATCGGACTGATTTATATCCTCGAAAATGTCGCTGCCATGATATGGACCGATGAATGGAAAGTAATTCAAAGTCCCTTCGAATCGATTACCGTTACGATCGGGAGTATGAAAATCCCCGTTGATTACCTCATTATTATCGTCACAACGGTCATAATCCTCGTGGCGCTCTATATATTCCTGAAGAAAACCCGTCTCGGTCTTGCTGTCCGTGCGACCAGCCAGAACCGGAAGGCAGCGATGCTGGTGGGGATTAATGTCGAACGGATGGACATGTTGAGTTTTGGTATCGGCGCCGGGCTTGCGGGGGCTGCCGGGACCCTGTGGGTAGTCAGCGGCCAGGTATTTAACCCGTACATGGGCTCTGTTCCTGCTGTCAAAGCCTTTGCCATCGTCATTATCGGGGGACTCGGGAGCATTCCCGGTGCAATAATAGGGGGGCTTCTCCTTGGGATCGCTGAAAATTTCACGGTTTTAACAATCGGTGGTGCCTGGAAGGATGCAGTCGCATTTCTTATCCTGATAATTGTCTTAATTATCAAGCCGACAGGCCTGTTCGGCGAGGAGGCTGAGTAAGATATGATTGAAAATAAACGTCTTGTCCTGTATCTCACTCTTGCCACGCTTGCCTGTGCAGTCTTAATCCCCCTTGTTACAGGGCTGAATGTGTATTACCTGACCGTTCTTATCATCATGGTCATTTTCATCATCTACGCTTCCGCATGGAATTTCCTGACCTATAGCGGCCAGGGATCCCTTGGTCACGCTGCATTCTTCGGGATTGGCGGATATATTTCCACACTGATTGCAGTTAAAAGTGGTTTTTCTCCATACCTTACAATTTTTATCGGCGGTGCTGGTGCTGCGGCAGTAGGGCTCTTTATCGGGATTATCTGTGTTAGGATGAAGGAATGGTTCCTTGCGATGGTCACCTTCGGGTTCGCCGTAATTATCCAGGTGCTTGTTGCGAGCCAGTTCAGGACTGTCACCGGTGGTTGGGATGGAATTGCCGCACCCCCGCTGATCAGCAGCACGGTACCGAATTACCTTGTTTATGAGTATTATTCCATCCTGCTGATTGCAGTCATCGTGATACTCCTGTTCAGGACCATGTTACATTCCAAAATAGGTCTTGCTTTTTCTGCGATCCGGGAAAATGAACTCGAAGCCCGTGCGGCGGGGATCGATCCCGTACGGTACAAATTGCTTGCATTCATGGTGAGTGCGTATTTTGCCGGCCTTGCAGGAGCCCTGGAGATCCATTATCTCGGATATGTCACCCCCGAAATATTCGGGGTGGACATCTCGTTCTGGCCGATTATTTATTCTATCAGCGGAGGATTAGGGACGCTTGCCGGGCCTATCATCGGGACGATTGTTATCACACTCCTCTGGGATGGCCTCCAGTCGCTTGGCCTTACCTATGGCCGGTTCATCATCATCGGGGTCATCCTTGTCCTCGTGGTGATATTCCTCCCACGCGGGCTGGTCTCCCTGCCCGAGGAGATTAAGAAAAGGGCCCCTAAATGGAAAGTACGGTTCAGCAAATTACTATCAAAATAATTTTAAAAATCCGGGAAATTCACAAGAGTGACAAGAACTTTAAAAAAGAATGTTCCGGAATTTATTATCCAGTAGTTATAATTTTTCCTCGTCATAACCCAAGATAACATGCCTGGATCTCCTGGTTGTCGAGGAGCTCCTGCGCCGTGCCCTGTATGGTTATCCTGCCGTTTTCAAGGACATAACCACGGTGTGAAATTTCAAGGGCATGCATCACGTTCTGCTCGAGGAGCAGAATAGACAGTCCGGATTCATTGAGTTTTGCGACTGATTCAAGCACACTTTTTACGAAGAGCGGAGAAAGACCCAGTGATGGTTCATCAAGTACCAGCAGTTTCGGGTTTAACATCAGGCTCCGGCCTATCGCCAGCATCTGCTGTTCCCCGCCGGACAGGGTGCCGGCAAGCTGGTCCTGCCGTTCTCTCAGTACCGGGAACATATTGAGGACCGGTTCGGGATCACCAGCACTATTTGAATTCAGGTGACCCCCGAGGCTTAAATTTTCACGGACTGACATCTTTGGAAAGAGTTCCCTTTTCTCCGGGACAAGTGCAATACCTCTTTTGACAATGTCGTAGGGTTGCAGCCCGAGAATCTCCTCGTCCAGAAATTGTATGGAACCCCGGGCGCTCCGGTTGAGCCCCATAATTGTCTCGACAAATGTTGTCTTTCCAGCACCGTTTGGTCCGAGGAGTGTGACGATCTCTCCCTTGTGGACATCCATCGACAGGTCCCAGACGACGTGCAGGTTACCGTGACAGACATCCAGATGTTCAATCCTGAGCAAAAAATTGACCTCTAGTTAGTATATTTTTCGCCAAGGTATGAATCTATTACTCTCTGATCATTGAGGACATCGAGGGGTGTACCCTCTGCAATTTTTTCGCCGTGGTCAAGGACCACAATGCGGTCAGAGACACCGGTAATAACCCTCATCACATGCTCTATCAGCATGATCGTCGTACCGTCGTCCCGGATCTTTTTTATCAGGCTGATTGCCTCCCCGCTCTCGTTCGGGTTAAGGCCGGTGGTAAGTTCATCCATCAGGAGGAGTTTTGGCCTGGAGGCAAGGGCACGGGCGAGCTGGACGCGCTTCAACTCCATGAGGTTCAGCTGGGAGAGCGGTGCATCGATCTTATCTTTTGGAAAACTAACAAATTCCAGGTGTGCAATGGCCTCTTCGCGGGCGTCCTTCATACCTACCTTGTGATGGTTGCCAAATATTGCGCTGACCATCACTGCTTCGGTCGCAAGCATGCCAGGAAAGGACTGGGGGTGCTGGAATGTCTTGGATATTCCCTTCTTACAGAGCTTGTTCAGGGAGAGTCCCGTAATATTCTCCCCTTTATAATGGATGGTACCGTTGTCAGGCTGGTAAAGACCCGATATAATATTGAGGAGCGTGGTCTTTCCTGCCCCGTTAGGACCTACCAGTCCCAGGATTTCCCCCTCTTTCAGGGTCAGGTCAACATCCTGCACTGCGACAAGGCCCCCGAACTTTTTCATTACCTGATGTGCGACAAGCATCTGCAATACCACCGTGTCAATTGTTAACATATGTCATACAAGTAAATGAAGATTACCAATGGGGCTGTCTTTGCTGGGCATGACGAATGCAGTACAGGAGTTCTGATATTTCCAGCTCTTCCTGCGATCCCCTGGAAGGAGTTAAATAACCTGCAAAGACTTTTGCAGCGAAAAGCGGAATGATCTTCCTTCATTCTGGGTCAATTCTCTTCTTTATCCCCCTGGTAAGTACCAGGAAGACGATCCCCCTCTCCGGGACCTGACGGTCAATCATATAAATTGTGGCCACTTACTAATAAGAAGTGAAAACCGCTATACTTGGAGGGGGTCTCTCCGGTCTTACTCTTGCGAGGCTCCTGTCCGCCAGGAATGAGGATATCACCGTACTGGAAGCAGGTGATCGGATTGGAGGTCTTTGCCAGTCCATACAGAAGGACGGGTTTACGTTTGATACCGGGGGTTCACATATCATTTTTTCCCGGGACCAGGAAGTGCTTTCCTTTATGCATGAGGTCCTTGCATGCAACCGGAATGAATGTGAACGGAATACAAAAATATTCTATAAAGGTCTTCTTGTTAAATACCCGTTTGAGAACGGCCTGTCAGCACTCCCGAAAGAGGACCTTTTCTTCTGTATCAATGAATTCGTGAAAGCTCTTGTTGCATCGGAAAAAGGAGAATTCAAACTCCCGGTAAACTTCAGGGAATGGATTTACCAGACATTCGGCAAGGGAATTGCAGAATGTTACATGGTCCCCTACAATGAAAAAATCTGGAACTATAAAACCGAAATGATGTCTGCACACTGGATGGAGGGGAGGGTACCAAGGCCTCCCGTTGAGGATGTCATCAGGTCGGCCATCGGGATTGAGACTGAGGGGTACACTCACCAGTCAGTCTTCTCCTACCCCCTTGATGGGGGTATCGAAGCCCTTGTCCAGGCGATTTGTGAGCCGGTAAAAGAGAAGGTAATAACGAATTTCCGTGTTTCGTCAGTAAGGTATGAAAAAGGGAAATGGGTAATCAGTGATGGAGCACGGACAATCGTGGCAGACCGGTGTATTTCCACGATCCCCCTCCAGTACCTGATCCCGATGCTCGAGGCGGTCCCGGAAGTTGTGAAGCAGGCCGTTAATGACCTGAAATATAACTCCCTGATCTCGGTTAGTATCGGAATCAAAGGTGATGTGCCGCCTGTTTCATGGATGTATATTCCCGACGAAAAAACCGGGATGGAGAACCGGATCTCATTCCCCTCCAATTTCAGTCCCGGGACTGCACCCGTTGGCTGCAGCTCGGTCCTCGCGGAAATCACCTACAATGATGGAGATTTGGTTTCAACAATGACCGACCAGGAGGTAATTGATCATGTTACCTGCTCACTGACCGGGATGGGAATGATAACTCCTGGATCCGTTATTTCAACGGGCTTGTACCGCCATCGTTTTGCCTATGTCGTTTACGATCTTGAGTACCTGAAAAATATCGCAATTATCNGGGAATATTGTAACAGGATTGGTATTTCCCTGGTGGGACGCTTCTCACGCTTTGAATACCTGAACATGGACGGGTGCATACGGAATGCGATGGATTTTGTAAGGGGCNGCCTGACGTGAGGGTGAATTTTTACGTTGAAGACCAGTTGTTCTTTAAGTATATCGGCAGCGCAACGGTGGCAAAATCCCTTTACCGCCAGATCGCTGTCTCGTCTGATATTGACGTAACCTGGAAAAGTTATTCCCGGACTGCGGATATCGTCCATTACCACACGTTCGGTCCTATAGCTGCTGTTAACCGGAGGATCAGTACCGGGTGCAAAGTCCTTACAGCACATTCAACGCCGAGGATTAACCAGGGGAATATTGCCTTTGTAAGGGTGATCAACAAGCAGTACCCGAAAGTGTACCGGAAATACGACCATATTATTACTATTTCAAAATCATGCCACGATGAAGTAACATCGATGGTCCCGGAAATGCCGGTGACCTATATTCCGAACGGTGTCAACCGGGATATTTTCCGGAAGGATGACAGGAAACGGGCAGCCTTTCGTGAAGAATTCGGGATAGAGGATGATACGCAGGTTGTCCTTACCGTGGCACAGCAGACGCCCCGGAAAGGGCTCTATGATTTCTTTGCCCTTTCAAAACAGTTCCCCGAGAAAAAATGGGTCTGGGTTGGCGGGCTGCCATACGGGTTCCTTTCGAAAGATTACAGGAAAATCCGGTTTATGCGTGACCGTTGCGGAAAAAACGTGATTCTCACCCGTCATATTAAAGATGTTGTAAATGCGTATAACGGGGCGGATGTCTTTTTCATGCCGTCGTATGCCGAGACCTTCGGACTCGTTATTCTTGAAGCACTTGCCTGTGGTCTCCCGGTAGTTGCAAGGGATATCCCGGAATTCCATGACATTTTTGGTGATAAGATCCTGTATTTCGGAAATAAAGAGGAGGCTGCGTCGTTGATAAATGATATACCTGCATTGCGGAGAATAGGGGCCGGTGCAAGGGACTATACCAAAGCATTTGATATACGGAATGTCGCAAAACAACATGTTGATCTCTATCATTCACTGGTGGAACCATGATTTCTGTTATTATTCCCTCCTACAACGAGGAGGCAAATATCGCCCGGTGTCTTCTTTCATTGCTGAAACAGACAATTCCAAGGGAGCAATACGAGATTATTGTCGTCGATGGCAATTCAAAAGATAAAACAAGGGAAATTGCAGAGCGTTACGCAGACCTTGTTTTTATCCAGGCCAGCAGCAAGGTGGGTGGCGCCAGGAATGACGGCGTACTGAGATCACGTGGAGATATTATTGTTACCACCGATGCAGATTGTGTACTCCCTGCAGACTGGCTGGAAAATATCACGTACGAGTTTTCAAGACAACCGATCGTCCAGCTTTTCGGGCCCGTCGATCCGATTGAGGAAGGATTTAAGAACCGGGTGTCTCTTTTCTTTGCCAACATGTTTGCGAGGATCGGGTATTATACGGGTACCCTGTATTACACGCTCGGGTGTAATACGGCGTTCGATCGTGACGCGTTCATAACGGCAGGGATGTACCGGACGGTCGATGCAGGTGACGATCTGGAGATTGCCAGGCGCATGCGAAAACTTGGAAAGGTAAAATTTTCCAACCGTGTCAGGGTGGGATTTTCAATGCGACGCTACCAGCAGTACGGGACACTTAAATCCCTGTATGAGTGGCTCTACATCGTTGCTCATGGCGGATCCTCTGATAAGCATAGCTACACGAAAAGGGAATACAAGTAGGTGTTCTTTGGTGGTAATCCTGTGATCAGCAGATGAATGATTCGGGTATGGAGACCAAACGGGATATTATTGAAGCTTTTAATTCGTGTGAATTCGCGAAGCTTCTTGGAATGAATATCGGGGAAGTATGGGACCACGGTGTCAGGGTCACCATGGTCACTGACGGGAAAAACGGTCCTAACGGAGTTGCCCACGGCGGTGCCGTCTTTTCGCTTGCAGACCAGGCCTTTGGCATTGCTGCAAATATGGACGGAGACCGGAGGGTGGCACTCTCGGTAAACATCCGGTATATCAGCCCTGCAACCGGTAATCTTGAGGCAATTGCAGAACGCGTCTCATCGAATGATTTATATTCGCTCTACCGGGTCACAGTATCCGCCGGTGACCGCCTGGTCGCAGTCTTCGAAGGTACCGGAATAAAAGTTGCCTGATTAACCCGGCAATTCATTAAAAAAGAACTACTGTTTTCACCAGGTACATCTTCTGATATGGTATGACCTTTTTCGGAACGGTTGGGATTCCAGGAATTTTCGAAAAAAAAAATTGTTCCTTGAAAATTCAGCCCCTCTGCTTGAAGGAAANAACCTGGTCATAGATCAGGTACCTCTGGCCGTTGGAAATTGTTACGTATACAGAAACCCGGTCANTGTCTCTTCCTGATGATGTTAATTCTATAGTATCGCCGACATTCGGGTGACTTTTCACTGCATTTTCGGTAATACCATCTCCCCGGGCATTTACAACTTCCACCTGNGTGATAAAGTTGATTCCCCTGCCTCCCCGGAACGTGGTGATTATTTTCGGGTCCACGGAAACCCCGTTGCTTGCAACCTGGACTTCTACGGCATATTCTTCTGGCAGGGTCTGTACAACACCGGGTGTTGATGTGGTCACCATTACTTTTGTTGCGACCGGGGTTGAATGAGAGGTTGAAACCGCTGTCGCAGGTACTGTCGTAGTGGTTGTAGCGGTGGGTGTCTGCNCAGGTGCCTGGGTGCACCCGGCAGCCAGCAGCAGGATTGTAAGAGTGAAGAAAATTGCTATAATGGCCTTGATTTTCATATTATTTTGTCTGTCCAGATCCTATAACATGTTTCCCTGTTGTCAGGGGCACCGGGCATTTTTATTATCTGTGTTATATTCCACTACTCCCTGTCCCAGGCTTTCTGTGTAAAATAACGGGAATGTTGAATAACCATGAGTATAATTTACCTAAGACCAGGTTCATGACAATTATACTCACGTGCAAGCGCTGCAAAGGTACCGGCCTTGTTGCGAATGAACATTTCGAGATCTGCAAAGCGCTGAAATCCGACGAGGCCCGACGACATTTCCATGTTCATGCAAAAGCCGAAAGGCTGGAATCAGATGCTGAAGAAGCACTGGCGGCGGCTGAGTGCGGTGAAAGCCCGACGATATCATGCCCGAAATGCAATGGGGAAGGGTCCCTGGAATTTGATGAAGATGACTGGGAATTCACGGTACTTCCAGTGGAAGATAATGAGACTGAGGATGAAGGGTCCTGAAGAGAAGAAGCTACCATTTTCGACCAGACTGACCTTTTATAATAAAATCGAGGAGTTCTATAATTCCGAAAGATTTTGATCTTAAGATCCTAAATCAGCCACCAAATTAGAATTTATGTCCTGCCTTAAGCCAACGTTTTTTTTGTCCTGCATATTCTCCGGGATTTGGACCGTTGGTGCCGGAGAAACAACCATGGAATAATCCATGGGGTTTTGTCAATGTGATTTTTTCATCTGGTTCATCTCGAGCTGGCCTTCATAATACACCATAATGGTGATGGTCTCTCCTTTTGAGAACCGCCTCATCCTGTCGTCGTATACTTTCTGAATATGCCGGAGATTGTGTTTTGCAAAATATTCCCGGATAAATTCCAGGAAGGAGATCTCCTGCGTGAGGATGGCATTTTCATATTCTTTTACCTGGCGGGCGATGGTTTTACATTCCTCGATGGAAATTTCATGGTGATATTCCCCATGTTCGTTTAGTCCCGACAGCTGTCTCCAGTCGATTTTTCCCATTTCATCAGGTTCTCGGTGGAGCATGTAGGGATAAACCCTGCAGATTGAGAACCGCTGGTCGTATATCCGGCACCGGCCGCTTTCCAGGAACCAGCATGACCCCTGATGGTCGCCTTTCGTGCGCAACGCGTACCCTGATACATAAAATATCCCGTTCTGGTCGCAGAATTCCGGGTAAGGAGCAGGTTCCAGGGCACCGGGGTCAATTGTTTTAACCATTGCCACATCATGATCGAGTAAAAAAACGTGGCCATTGAACTCCCGGGTACAGCAGCGGGCACAGCTCGTGCATCCGAATCCGATATCCCTGATGATATCGGCAAGTTGGTCCGGCGGGTACTCAAAAAGGCTGTTTCTTTCCTGTGTCAACGCAATTATCTGGTAAGGGATGGGGATGAGCGAAACAACAATCACCAAGACGGGTATAGTGAGGTATGTGGCTCTTCTGTTATGTTATTTTTTTGTAATTGGAATACAGGAGCATAAGGATCCGTGAACCAATATGTATTTCCTGCTATAGACCCGCAGAGTCCTCCGGTTATCTGAAAATGGTCTCCCAGGCCGGGATTAAATCCATCCCTGTGGTAATCACCGTAACATATGCTGGTTATTATACCGGGTTTATAAAAAGAATCCCGTGATGAAGGTTGTTGATGCGGAGGTTAACGAATCCCATTAGTTTTTGAACCGGTACATGCCGGTTGGTACCATGACCATTTCCGGGTGGAAAAAAAATTATCCCAACTCCAACTTATGATCGGTATTCTCATTCGCCAATAAGTACAGCAATGTATTCCCGCAGAGCAGGGTCTTCGTCTTCATTATCCACATGGTCCATAAGGCATTCGATTGCACTGTGGCTATGTATTGCTGCCAGCGCCATTGCAGCTTTCTGGCGGGTCTGTGGTAACTCGTTATCATTATCCAGGTGCCTGATTAGCGTGGGGACAGACCTTCCGCTTCTCAGAAGGGTTAGGGCGACAATTGCATGGGTCCGGATATCCGGGTCCGGGTCGTCACAACAGTCCATCAGGGTTCCCACAGCCCGTGGGTCTCCCCGTTCGCCGAGTGATTTTACCGCCCTGATCCTCTCTTCCCTGTCTTTTCCATTCATGACGTTCGCCATGATATGATAGATTAGCGAGGTCCCCGCGAACTGGCTGAACCATTCATTATTACTTTCATTTGATTTCGTCGTCATGATTCACCTCGTCATTGTACANGTGAAGNGTAATAAATTTGAAATGAAATACTTAGAATTTTATGAGATTCTGCCCCGGAATGGCCAGAATGTAGTTGCTGGTTTATCTGGTTAATGTTACGAAAAACAGCAGCCGCTTACCAAGTACTTCCCGTACCGGACAAGTGTTAATGGGCCTGGTAAGATGGCTGAATAACATTTGATTAGCGTTGTTATGACAATTATAAAAAACTAATCCCTGAAACGAACAATAAAACCCGGTTGGGATATTATTTTCGAACCGTTCTGGATGGAACTGCATCCGGATAACCGGGTGACACTTCTATAAAGCTGTCCTCATGACACCAGAGGGTTTCTTTGGTGATTCATCAGTTGGGACCACCACAATATATTTTTATTCGCTAAATCGGGGGAGAATTGTATCCGGTTTAGGTAATTCCTGTCATTTTGAGACATTTCAACCGTCCAGGAACTATCACAATTTGGGGCTGCCGCAGCGGCGGGGGCAATGCCCCCAACAGCGTCTTATTTTCCAATTCCAACCACATTTGTAGAATTTTTTATCAGTCAGAAAAAAATTGTGTGGCGTTTATTGACTAATCACCGTTTTTATTNTTCCTTNCCCGGGGAAACTCTGAAGAGGGAACCCGTCAAATGGGTGATGAGGAGNAATGGGNTTGGATATNAGTGCTTTTTTCAATGAGGAAGGAATAGATATTTTCTCTGAAGTAAGCGTTGTTAATCTTACGGATGCCGACCGGAGGGATGCATTGCAGTTGCTTCCTGGAGCCAGTTCCGTTATTGTATTTGGAAAGGAAGTCCCGGTTCCTGCCTATAAATCGACAGCTGAAGATAAGACCCGGGTCATGCTCCGGATAGCCGAGGCGCTGGATAATTCCGCAACCAGGCTTGCCAGGTNCCTGAATGAGGAACATTTCCTGGCCCAATCTGTTCCACTTTACCTTCCCGTCAGAATTCGTGATGGGCATGTCCAGGGAGTTGTCCGGCTGAAGAGTGTTGCTGCATCAGGTAAACTTGGGTCGATAGGGAAAAGTTCCCTTCTCCTCTCTCCCNTTTACGGCCCACGATTATTGTTAAGCGGGGTGGTCACCAGCCGGCCTGTCCCGGAATCTATACCNNGTGATGAAATAACGGCCGTGACCGGAGTTCCGGACTCCATACCCTGCACAGGGTGTGGACGATGTATCAGGGTATGCCCCGGTGGTGCGTTCGGACCGCAAGGTGTCGAGGTGTTCCGATGCCGGACCGTGAGGACCTGGATATCCCCCCCTCTTGTACCACTTTTGTTGTGGATACTTGGACGAAAGACGTTACTTACCTGTGCAGCCCCGTTTGCACCATGGATTGCGAGAATGGCAACGATCCCATGCAGCCTATGTGTCACGGAATGCCCGCTGTTTCTGGGATCTGAATTACATGATCAAAACGCCGAGGGGGAGATTTGAACTCCCGAGGCGCAGGGCGCCAGTAGCTTTCGAGGCTACCGCCTTCCCGGACTAGACTACCTCGGCAAAAACCGGTGTCATATTTTTTACGGGATTTCGTATAAGGATATCGGAATGAGAAAGACTGCCGGTGATAATTGGTAAAATTAAAAAGAGAGGGTAATACCTCAGAATTTAGTCAGACTAATGCATGCCGCCGCCGGGCGCCCTGTTCTGGGTAATCATCATGTCATCTACACGTATGAGCATGATTGCAGACTCCGCAGAACTCTGGATCGACTGGCGTTTTGATCGTGAAGGTTCTATGACACCCTCTTTCAGCATATCGATAATCTCACCGTTATAAACATTGAGGCCTGCATTTTTCTGTCCTTTTGCATGGGCATTTTTCAGGTTGACAAGTTTATCAATCATATTGTACCCGGAGTTTTCTGCAAGGGTGAGCGGTATAACTTCGAATGAAGCTGCGTATGCCTCAATTGCGAGCTGAACACGTCCACCGACGGTTGATGCATAATCGCGGATCCTGAGGACGAGTTCTGTCTCAACAGCTCCTCCCCCAACCACGAAGCTGGCATCCTCCATGGTGTCCATTACAACGCGGGTACCATCAACGACAGCACGCTCGAGTTCATCGAGAAGGTAATCTGAGGTTCCCCGGAGAAGAATGGTAGTTGTCTTCGGGTTCTTGCACCCTTCGATCCTGATGATATCGATATCGTCTGATTCTTCAACAAGTTCTGCAGAACCGAGCACACCCGGTACAAGGTCTTCTGCCTTGTTGACAACCGAGGCCCCAAGTGCCCTGGCTGCATTTTTCATGTCACTTTCAGCAACGTCTTCAACTGCGAGGACCCCTGCCTTTGCAAGGTAGAACTGGATCGGGTCGGCGATCCCCTTCTGGCAGAGGAGCACATTGGCGCCGCTCTCAATGACGGCATCGGAAAGTTTCTTAAGGGTTTCGCGTTCCTGGAGACCGAATGCATCTATCTGTTCGCTGGAAGTGATCTTGATCTTCGCCTTGACCTGTGTCTTTTTTATCTCAAAAGGACTGGCGACAAGGGCGACCTTTGCCTTCTTGACCCTCTTTGGCATAGCCTCGTTGACACGCTTCTTATCAATAACAATACCCTTGATCAGTTCCGCATCGTCCATTGAGGCGCCTTTCTGCTTCTTGATCATGACATTATCTTCATCGGCCAGGACTTTATTGCCTGATTTTTCGGCGATTGCCATCACTGCATCAACGACAATGCCGTCAAGTTTTCCCTTGACCGACTCGATGGATTTCCCTGTCATCGCTGTATCAGCGATCTTCAACAGGGTCTTCCGGTCAAAGGGGTCGACCTTTACTGAAAGGTCCTTGAGAATTTCAAGGGCCTTTTCCATCCCTAAGCGGTACCCCTGGGCAATTACGGTCGGATGGATTTTCTTGGCGAGCATCATCTCTGCCTGTTCCATCAGTGCGCCGACAAGGATAACGGCTGTTGTCGTCCCGTCCCCTACCTCGTCGTCCTGTGCCTTTGCAACCTCGATGACCATTTTGGCACCCGGGTGCTGCACAGAGATCTCCTGCAGGATAGTGGCGCCATCGTTTGTGATCACCACATCGCCTGTAGAACTGACCAGCATTTTGTCCATTCCACGTGGGCCGAGCGTTGTCCTTACGGCTCCTGCAATGGCCTTTGCTGCGACGATATTGGAGCGCTGGGCCTCCTGGCCTCGATTTCGCTCTACATCTTGTCTAAGAATTATAACCTGTTGTCCGGCTAACATAGTGAACCCTCCAATGTGGTAAAAAGATGGAATTGAACTTCTATATAA
>JGI20214J51088_10000611_pt1 | contig 24659 bp, 19 predicted proteins | sample WetSurMetagenome_FD_51088 | JGI IMG/M metagenome (IMG submission 51088) | reverse complement strand
CGGCCTTCGGCCGTGGTGCACAACGTTACGAAAAAGCACCGTCGTGCTTTTCTTTGATTTCGGGGGTTATACCCCCTCATCAAAGCCACGGCCTATGGCCGCGGTTCTTTACTTTTTTCTTCTTTGCGATCTTCGCGCCTTTGCGGTGGAACTTGCCTATTTGATTGATTACGGTTGCGTACCATTTCCTTGAACTTCCACGGTATCAGAAACGAAAACTCCCTCTCTCCCATGACGCCGTCGCGCAGAAACCGCATGACAAGTATCAGGATGAGCGGGTAGATAACCATCCGCCAAGCGTCGAGGTTCGCCAGCCGCAGGCACTCGGGCACCAGCGTGAATATTCCGGCGCCCACGATGCCGCCCGCGATGCCGTGCGTTCCGCCGATGTACAGGAAGATGAGTATGTCGAGGGTCTTGAGAAAACCGAAATTGTCCGGGTTGATGTAGCGGCTCATGTGGGCGAAAAGTCCGCCCGCGATTCCGGCGAAAAAGGCTCCGAGTGCGAACGCGCTCACCTTCTGCACCGTGGCGTTGACGCCCATGCATGAAGCGGCGATTTCGTTGTCGCGCACGGCGACGCACGCCCTGCCGTAGCGGGAGTACGCGAAATTGCGCATCATCCAGAGGGAAAGGAGAAAAAACGCCCCGACGTAGAAGGCGCCCGAAAACGCGGGGATTCCGGGAATGCCCCGCGGCCCGCCGAGGAAATCGGAGAAGCGTAGTCCCGCCCGTATAACCTCGCCCGCGGCGAGCGTCACGATGGCGAGGTAGTCTCCACGCAGCCGCAGCGAAGGAAAGCCGATTATGATTCCGAAGACGCCGGCGGCCGCGCCGCCGGCGAGCACCGCGGCGACGAAGATTGCGTGGTCGGCCGGCGACGCGGCGGAAAGCGGATTACCGCAAATCAATTTAGGCAGCAGGGTGGTGACGGCCGTCGACGCGTACGCGCCGACGGCCATGAAACCGGCGTGGCCCAGCGAGAACTGCCCCGTGAACCCGTTGACGAGCGCGAGCGAGACCGTGAGGATGACGTTGATCTCCATAAGGTACACGATGCGGCCGTAGTACTGGAATTCCCGCAGGCCCGATAGAAAGCCGACGGCGGTTTGAATCACGATAAAACCGCTCAGTATGAGCAAGAGTTTGATGAAATGGTTTTGTTTAGATTCGGCCATGGCACGGATTAAAATGAGAGTGCCCAGTACCCCGCGGCCGCACGGCGGCGCGGAGGCCGAGGCCGGGGGAGAAACTTCTCCCCCAAATGAATTCCGTTTTTAAACCTTTTCCTGCTCCGATTTTCCAAGAATCCCCGTCGGCTTGACAAGCAGGATTAGCATCAGAATTATAAACGCGGCCGCAAACCCAAGGTTGGAGTCCACCGAATTGGCGAACACCTCGGAAACGCCCATGATGAACGCGCCGATGACCGCGCCCGGCAGGCTGCCGATGCCCCCGAGTACCGCGGCGATGAAGGCCTTCATGCCCGGCGCAAATCCCAGGAACGGCGATTGCAGCACCCCGTAATTCATTGCATACAGTATGCCCGAGGCGCCGGCCAGCGCCGGTCCTATGACGAACGTGAGCGAGATGATCCCGTCCACGTCGATCCCCATGAGCGCGGCAGCGTCGTGGTTGAACGCAACGGCGCGCATCCGTTTCCCCAGCAGCGTTTTTTCCACGAGGAACCAGAGGAGAACCAGCAGCAGGCCGCATACGGCAAGGTTGATGACGAACATGTTGGAAATCGAGACGTCAAAACCGGGAACGCGCAGGATGTCGACTCGCTTGAGTAAATCGGGGAACGCCCTGTATTTGCTCTCGAACACCATCGGCAGGGAGCAGAAGTTTTCGAGGAAATAGGAGACGCCGAGAGCGGTGATGAGCACCGAGAGACGTTTCCTCCGCCGGAGCGGGCGGTAGGCGATGCGCTCCATGACGACGCCGAGCAGGGCGCACAACGCCATCACGTACAGCACAAGCAGGGGAAAGAAGAGCAAGCCGTTGTGCGTCGAAAACAGCGCGCGCGACAGGACAAGCAGCAGCGGAGCGGCCGCGCACGTTACCGCGGTTATGCAAAGGAGTTTCGCCGCATTCTCGGCAATGGCGTGGAGCCGTGCGCCTCCGGGAAGCGATGCAATCCTAAACAGTTTGCGCACCGGAAACCGTTCGAACAGGACCGCGGTGATAAGGTAGGAGAGCGCGAGCGCCGCAAGGACGCAGAGCTGCGGCGGAAACGCGGCCGAGCCGGCGTAAAACGACGCGGCGAAGAACGCCACGTAGGCGCCCACCATGAAAATGTCGGCGTGCGCGAAGTTGATGAGCTTTATCACCCCGTACACGAGCGTGTAACCGAGCGCGATGAGTGCGTAGATGGCTCCGAGCTGGAGGCCGTTGACGAGCTGCTGGAGAAGGTAGGATGACATCGTTGTGAAAATAGTTTGTGTTTTAACAATCCGGAAATCGGAAGGTAGCCGGGTAGAGCCCGAAGAAGGCGGGGGGAAGTCTAAGGGAAAGGTCGCGGTTCAACTGAGGAGAAGTTATTGAGGTGTAGTTGGGAGCATCTTCATTTGTTCATGCGAATATGGGTTGAATGGCTTTAAGGGCCAATGGTCTATTTTCTTTGTCTTCAAATCAACCGGCAGTGGAATTTCACAACGTTTAGCATGGCGAAGTGCCACGCCTACAAATTGGTCGAAGTGCGAGCGAAGCGAAGACACGCAGGTCCTACCGCCAGTGCTGCGCGACATTTGGGTCGGAGTGCTACAGCCGCATTTTATGCCCAAGAAGCGCAGCCGCCATGCGATTGTTGAGCCTGTAGGAAAAGTCAAAAACGCCGTAAAAAACGGCGAATTCAAGCGAATTTGACCGCCCAGTTGTCAAGAAATGGACTTTTTCTACAGCCTCGTTGGTGGAAGTTTGGGCACTTCAAAGTAAGCCCATGCTATTTCCCGCGCCCAATTACGTGAATGTTTAGATTTATATAAGGCACATGGCAATAATTATCCATTTTTATCCTTTGAAAGCCAACAAATCGCAGCTATGCCTGCAACTACACCTGCAGCTTGCATCTGACTGCTCGTTTTCTTGCCTTCTGTTACAAACCGCGCAAGATGTTCACAGTTATTTCCAAATAAGTCGTATCCTTTCTCCTTGGATGCAGCTATTAGTCTTTGCCGAGCAACGCCTAATTGATCATTCTTGACTTTTCCAATTATACTCCAATTTCCGTCGAGATATTCAAAGCAAAAGCCATTGTCTGCAGTTTGATGATAAACTATTGGGAATCGCGAATCTGCTCGCACAAGCTTGAGGATATTGCCTATTTCAATAACACCATAATGCGTTATAAGGCCACCGAATTTATGTGCGGGGCAAACACCATTTTGAAAGCCTTGATAGGACACTACAAATCCTTTCAATGCAGATAAAGAAATTAGTACATTCCACCCTAAGCGGACTGCCGATTTATTTTGTCTTAAATTGTGCCTTTCGCATCGCCTTCTTCATGATTCTGGCTTTCTCGCGGTGCTAAACCTATGGGTGACCAAATTTACAACTACAGAAATGTCCATACCTTCCTATCACCCAAATCGTCAGAAAGAATGCTGCTGACGTGGCGTCATTTGTCCCTTATATTGTGCGGGTGGATATGAGGGGATGTGTGCCCGGGGCCGGAATCGAACCGGCATGCCGCATTGCTGCAGCGAAGGATTTTAAGTCCTTTGTGTCTACCTATTCCACCACCCGGGCCGAAGCGCAAAAAATACGTTTGGAATGGGGCGAGGGGAGCGGAAAACGGGGGGAACGCGGCAGGTTCAGGGCTTTTGTCTGAGTTCTTCCAAGCGGTCGCGGATTTTCGCCGCCTTTTCGAACTCCAGCCGCTTGGCCGCGTCGCGCATCTCGTTTTCGAGCTTTCGGATGAGCCGTTGCAAGTCTTCGCCTGAACGCGGTTTTTCGGGCTCCCCGGTTTGATACGGCGCGGGCTTTTCCGCCGCGAGCGATTCCGCCCGCGCCGGGCTTTCTTCCTCCTCCGGCGTAAAAAGCCTGTCCTGGACCTTGCGCCGGATGGTCACCGGCGTTATTCCGTGCTCCTTGTTGAACGCGAGTTGTCTCGTGCGCCTGCGGCCGCTTTCCTCCATGGTCTTTTTTATGGAATCGGTCATCACGTCCGCGTACAGCACGATTTTCCCCTCAACGTTTCTCGCCGCCCGGCCCGCTATCTGGATGAGCGAACGGGTCGAGCGCAGGAAGCCCTCGCGGTCGGCGTCGAGGATGGCCACCAGCGCCACTTCGGGCAGGTCGAGGCCCTCGCGCAGCAGGTTGATGCCCACCAGCACGTCGAACTCGCCGAGCCGCAGGTCGCGGATGATGTCGGAGCGCTCGAGCGTCTCTATCTCCGAATGCAGGTACCGCACGCGGAAGTCGAGCGTCGTGAGGTATTCGGTGAGGTCTTCGGCGGTTTTCTTGGTGAGCGTCGTGACCAGGCTGCGCTGGCCCTTGGCCACGATTTGCCTGAGCCGCTCCACCAGATCGTCCACCTGGTTCGCGGCGGGCTTGATCTCGATCACCGGATCGACCAAGCCGGTGGGGCGGATCACCTGCTCCACGATAACGCCGCCGCTTTTCTTGAGTTCGTAGTCCGCCGGCGTGGCCGAGGCGTAGACGACGTTGTCCATCATCGACTCGAACTCCGCGAAACGGAGCGGCCGGTTGTCGAGCGCGCACGGGATGCGGAACCCGTGCTCCACGAGCGTTTCCTTGCGCGCGCGGTCGCCGTTGAACATACCCTGAATCTGCGGCATGGTCACGTGCGACTCGTCGATGACGGTGAGGAAGGGCGGCTTGAAAAAGTCGATGAGCGTGTACGGCCTGCTGCCCGGCGCGCGGCCGTCGAGGATGCGCGAGTAGTTCTCGATGCCGGGAACGAACCCCACCTCGCGCAGCATTTCGATGTCGTAGAGCGTGCGCTGTTCCAGGCGCTGGGCCTCGAGCAACTTGCCCGCGTTCCGGAATTTTTCGAGCTGATCCTGAAGCTCCCGGTGAATCTGCTGCGCCGCGGCTTCTATTCCCAGCCGCGTGGTGGTGAAATGCTTGGCGGGAAATATGGTGATGTCGTCGAGCGCCGACAGCGCCTTGCCCGTGAGCGGATGGATGCGGCGGATGGATTCGATCCGGTCCCCGAACAGCTCGATGCGCACGCCGATTTCGTCGTAGGCCGGCAGCAGTTCGATGATGTCGCCGCGCACGCGGAACGTGCCGCGCGCAAGCACCATGTCGTTGCGCTCGTACTGCATCCGGTCGAGGCCGCGGAGGAAGTCGTCGCGTTTGAGATCGGTTCCCGCCGAAACGCGCACGCTCGCGGCCGCGTACGACTCCGGCGATCCTATGTTGTAGATGCACGACACGCTCGCCACGATGAGAACGTCTTTTCTCGACAAAAGCGAGCTTGTCGCCTTGAGCCGCAGCCGATCTATCTCGTCGTTGATTTCCGAGGTTTTTTCTATGTAGGTGTCGGTGGAGGGAATGTATGCCTCGGGCTGGTAATAATCGTAGAAACTCACGAAATATTCCACGGCGTTGTCCGGGAAGTATGCCTTGAATTCCTGGAAGAGCTGCGCCGCGAGCGTTTTGTTGTGGGAAATGACCAGCGTGGGGAGTTGCACGCGCTCCACGAGGTTCGCTATGGTGAAGGTCTTGCCGGAGCCGGTCACGCCGAGGAGGGTCTGGTGCTTTGCGCCGCGCTCAAGGCCGGCCGAGAGCTGGTCTATCGCTTCAGGCTGGTCGCCGGCGGGNTTGAAATCGGATACGAGCTTGAATTTCATAGCGTGAAAGATACATGAAACGGAAGATGCTGCAAGCCTAAAATGTCCTTCTGATAGCGTGGGGCGCCCCCAGCACGACGTCCAGGGGCTGCTGTCTATTCCGTTCCACATGTTTCGGCGCCAGCGGCAATTCCTCCTGCCACGGGGCCGGTAGAGAAGGAGACGGCGCCGTTTCGAGTGCTCAATCGATGCCGACAGCTACGCGGATGGAGTCTTTACTATCGCCAGACCGCCAGAATCCCTCCGTAAAGAGCATAGGTAAGCAGAAACAATCCGTTGTTGATGACGAGCACCAGCGGTTTTCTTCCTTCCCACAGCGTGTTGAGACTGTGGGTGAGGGCGAATCCCGCCCATAGGACCGCTCCAGCCGCAAGCCCGGGAAGAAATTCCGTTATCCGCATGCTGTGAACCACCACCATAATTGCGTAGACCACCAAAAACGAAGCGATTACGCCGCTCAAAAACAGCCACGTCATGCGTTTTTTCTCGGCGTCGGTCATTACATGCCCGGCCTCCATGCCGAGTTCCTTCATCCAGGGCCGCGCGAAGAGAACAGGGGAATACCACAGCCAGCTGAGGAAAAAGTTGGCCGCCGCCAGAACGACAAGCGGAACGGTTGAAACCGAAAAATCGAGCATAACTACCTCCTTTGAAGCGGCTTAAGAATGCGGGCGAAGGAAGTAGGATATTTAAAAGTAGTTAACAAGAAAAACAAAATCGTTTTCATAGCATACGCCTCGTCGGGGATATTCCACGTGAGCCGTCGAAAGGCCGGTATAAACATCCTTGCCATATGGTATTAAATTTTGTATCTTATTCGTGCTGGTGCAGTCACGCGTCGTGAGTCGAGCCCACAATTGATGCCGTTGCCCCTCGTGAGACAATAGCCCGTCGTGTGGCGGTCTATAGATGGTTTTTTCGTCAGGAGAAAAGATGAAAAAGTTTGCTTTTGTTCTGCTCGCACTGAACTTTTCCGCTTTTTCACAGCAATGCGTGGTTAAAGCCGTTCACAGGATCGCGTTTAATGTCGAGCAGGACACTAATTGGCTGTGGAATGGCGACTACCCGGAAAACAGCACGTTCTCGCTTTACTTGAGCGCCGATACGTCGGTGGCTTCCTATTTCATACACCAAACGCCGACAATAGCGTCCAAGTACGTTTTCATCGGAAAGGCGGCGGAAGCCGACAGCGCACTGGATTGTCTCGTCAAGAGCGATGTCGGCAATATTTATAAGTACGTATTTCGACCATACCTGGGACGAATCATCGTCAAACATATAAAGATTCTGCAGACGAATCCTTTGGAAACCACCATAGATTTTTCCTCTATATTTATTATGGCGGAACCCCAGAAGATTAACTTCGGTGAACTGGCCGATAAACAAAATTAGATAGACACTACCGAAGTATCTGTTGTTTCGGGGCCGAGGTAGATTTGCTTTCTATATTGTGAAATTTCCCCGAATGTATCCGCGCAAACGTCACAGCTGTACCGTCAACGAAAGCCTTCCGCGGATGGGCGGCAAAGCGGTGCTAAAGTAAGCCTCCCGCATAAATAGTAGTGGGATAGTTCCTTGATTCTGATGTATTTTATGACCTTTCACGCGCTTCCAATTTTTACAAGCGGAACCAATCGTCGGCGCCGGAAAGCAGGGGAGCCTTAATGCGGAAAAATTCTGACAGGGAATACGGAGCCTTGGGCGGCCGCATTCCGTTTATCGGTATCGTGGTTTTCTTCGTCATCACGGCCGGCCTGGCGTTCGACGTGACGCGGGCCGACGGCGACAACATATACGAGGACGTGCAACGGTTCGACCGCGTGTTCAACAAGGTGCACCAGAACTACGTCGAAAACATCGATTCAAAGAAGCTCATCGACAACGCAATCGAAGGCATGCTTTCCATCCTCGATCCCCACAGCAATTACTTTGAAAAGAAACAGTACGACGAGTTGATGATTCAGACCGAGGGAAAGTTCGGCGGACTGGGAATCCAGATTGCGATACGCGACAAGGTGCTCACCGTAATGACGCCCATTCCCGGCACGCCGGCCGAACGCGCGGGCATCCAATCGGGCGACCAGATACTCAAAATCAACGGCAAGTCCACCGAGGGAATAACCATAGACGCGGCGGTGTCCAAGCTGCGCGGCGCCCCCGATACCGACGTGGGCATCACCATCCGCAGGCGCGGAGAGCCCAAGGACCTCGAATACAAAATCACGCGTGCCATTATCCATATCAAGTCGGTGCCGTATTGCGGCGTGTTCGGCGACGGCATCGGGTACTTGTCGCTCAAGACCTTCTCGCAGGAGGCGGGCACCGAGGTCGAAAAGGCGCTCCGCGAATTGCTCAAGCACAACGTCAAGGGAGTCATATTCGACCTGCGGTACAATCCGGGCGGCCTGCTGCCCGAAGCCATCGAGGTGGCCGAAAAATTTTTGCCGAAAAAATCCCTCGTGGTCTACACCAGGGGCAGGGTGCCGGGGCAGAACAAGGAATATTTCGCCGGCGCCAACCCCGTGCTGCCCACCGAGATTCCGCTCATCGTTCTCGTCAACAACGGCAGCGCCAGCGCCTCGGAAATCGTCTCCGGCGCCATCCAGGACTGGGACCGCGGCCTCATCGTTGGCGACACGACCTTCGGCAAGGGATCGGTGCAGAGCATCCTTCCCATCGACGACGTAAACCATCTCAAGCTCACCACCGCGTTCTATTACACGCCGTCGGGACGCTGCATCAACAAACCGGAAAACGGCATACGCGACAAGCAGAAAAAACAGGACGAGGACGAAGAGGGCGCGGAGAAGGATTCCACCTCGAAGGCCGATACGTCCAAGACATCGGGCAATGATACCACCACCTACCGCACCAAGAACATGCGCGTGGTGCACGGCGGCGGCGGCATCATTCCGGACACCATCGTGGATCAGAAGATACCCGATCTCGTCATCCGTTCCCTGTTTCTCAAGGACGTGTTCTTTTCATTCGCGAACTACGAATACCCCAGGCTCGCGGCCCGGCACCTAAAACCCGACGAGAAATTCACGGTCACCGACCAGGTGATGAAAGACTACGACAAGTTCGTGGATTCAATCGGGTTCAAATACCAGAGCTACGCGCAGCTCGTGTTCGACGAGTTCAAGACCAGGGCCGCCATCGCCGATTCCGTGCGGGACACCACGAAAAAGTCGGCCGATTCCTCCGCGTTTTCCCTCGTAAAAAAACCTGCGTGGACAAAGGATGAAACCGCCGTCCTCAAGAAGCTTGCGCAGCAGATGGCGGGCATACTCGCCGAGGAAAGCAAGCGCGAAGTGGCGAAGGACGAAGCGGAAATCCGTACGTACATCCGGGAGGCGCTCATGGTGAGGGAGCTTGGACAGGACAACGAGGCGGTGTACCGGCTCAAGCTGCAGAATGACGAACAGTTCAAGAGCGCGCTCGCCATTCTTTCAAACAAGGCCGTGTACGACGACCTGCTCAAGCCGAAGGCTAAAGGCAAGCAGGAAAACGCAAAGTAAATAATTACCGCAGCAACGGGAGAACTTCCGCCGGCAATCGGCGTTCTTCCGCGGGCAAACCATCAATCACATCAAGGGAAAGGTTTTACGGGAGCACTGCCATGATTCAATCGCTTCGGAACAACGCCGCGATCATAATGTGGGTGGTAATCGTCGCTTTCATCGCGACCATCGTGTTCGCGTGGGGCATGGACCTTTCATCGCGAAACAGGGTGAGGGACGCCGTAGGCAAGGTGAACGGCAAGGAGATCCCCCTCAGAAACTTCGAGCGAGAGGTAAGCATGGCGCGCGAAAAGGAGAGGGATCAGACCGGCGGCCCCGAGGCTGCCGCCTACCAGAGCAGGATGGTTCCACGCCAGGTGTGGGACTCCGAGGTAAAGCGCGTCCTCATGCACGACGTTTTCACGGCCATGAAGATTGGCGCGTCGGCCGACGAGGTCTTCGAGTTTATCAGGCATAACCCGCCCCCCGAGGTCATGGCGGCGAAGGAATTCCAGACCGACGGAGTGTTCGATACCGCCAAGTTCGTGTCGTTTCTTAATAAACCGGAAATCTACGATAATCAGGGAATGCTCGAGTTCGAGCGCACCATACGGGACTTTTCGGTTCCCGCGCAGACACTGAGGCTCCTGCTCACGGTGCAGGATTTTCCCACCAAGGCGGAGCTTGCCCACGAATACCGTCTCGAAAACGAGAAGGCGGTGTTCGAATACGCGCGGCTCAACGTGAACTCCTTTGCCCCCGATAAGGTTCCGGATGAGGCAATCTCGTCGTATTACCGGGCGCACCAGGACTCGTTCGTCACTCCCGAGCAGGCGGACCTCTATTTCATAAAGATTCCCAAGACCCCGACCCCGGCCGACGTCGACTCCATTTATAAGGACATGGTAAACCTGCGGGCGAAAATCAAGCCGGGCGATTCCTCGTTCGCCGAGGAGGCCAAGCTCGAATCGGACGACGAGTCCACGGCTCCGGAGGGCGGCGACCTCGGCTGGATAGCCAAGGGTTCCCTGCCCATGATGCCCGAATTCGATTCGGTCCTGTTCGCGACGCCCGCGGGACAGGTGTCGATGCCCCTGCGCACCAAGCTCGGGTTCCACCTCATCTACGTGGACAAAAAGGAAACCAAGGACGGCAAGCAGATGGTGAAGGCTCGTCACATCATGCGGAAAATCGTCGCGTCCGGCGAGACCGTCGACCGCCTCAACGCGCTTGCCGACAGCGCCCACGCGATACTCTCCTCGGAGGGCATCCGCAACGTGACGAAAAAAATCCCCGTCGCCGTGTTCGACTCGACCGGCCTGTTCAAGCGCGGCGATCCGGTCCCAAAGGTGGGCATCGTGAACGGCGCCGCTTCGCACGCCTTCAACCGGGCCGAGGGAGAAGTGTCGGATCTCCTCGAAAGCGACGATGGATATTTCATCTTCCAGGTGAAACGTAAGGTAAAACAGGGAATCCTGCCCCTCGATATCGCCAGGGATCGCATAGAGGCAATCCTCGCGGAGGAAAGCAAGCTCGAAAAGGCGAGAAAACACTTTGAGGATTTTCTGGCGAAAGTGCGGGACAAGGCCGACGTGGCGTACTATTCGAAGTACGATTCGCTCGTTTCCTCGGGAACAACCGATACGGTGGCGCACATCCAGTATACGCCCGTGGGATTCAACAACGAGGCGGTCGCCGCGGCGTTCGCGCTTCCAAACGGCAAGGTGTCGCCCATGATAGCCGTGACGGGCGCGTTCTGCGTGGTAAAGCCCGTGTTCCACAAGAACGCCCCGGACACCGTTCCCTGGGATTCGCCCGTGATAACCGCAATCAGAAACAGGCTCATCACCGAGGCGGCGGAAAAGAACTTTGAGAACTGGTTCAACGGCGTGAGAAATTCGGCGAAAATCGTGGACAACGTGAACCAGTTTTATCTGGATTGATGGAAAAGAAGACAAGCCGGAAACGTGATGGCTCCGAAGGAGCGGCGAAAGCCGCTCCTTTTTTGATGTGTCATGCGCCGGTGCTTTCCCGATTGACATGAACGATAGGAAAAGTCTATTTTCTTGGCGTACCTTACCGTTGGGCATTCACCTGTCACACTTATGAAAAGGGGGTTGTGATGAATCGAAAGTTTTCCCTGGTCTTGATGCTTTTCCTTTGCGCGACCGGAGCTTGGGCGCTGCCGCCGGCGGCGGCGGATTACGGGCTTGTGTGGTCCGACGAATTCAACGGGACGACGGTCGATACGGCCGCATGGAGCTTCGATACCGGGGCCGGCGTCAATAACGAGCAGGAATTCTACACCAAAACGAACTACACGCTGGACAGCGGCTGCATCATGCTGAACGCCAGGTACAATGCCAACGGCATAAATAATGCGCCGAGCGCGGACAGGGCCAAGTACACCTCCTGCCGTATCAACAGCGCCGGGAAGAAAGAATTCCAGTACGGCTATTTTGAGGCGCGAATGAAGGCGGCAAACGGTCATGGACTGTGGCCGGCCATCTGGCTTCTCGGCAGCAGCATCAATCACGGTACCGGGTGGCCGGCGTGCGGCGAAATGGAACTGTACGAGGCCAGAACGGGTCCGCAGACCGAGACGAATCCCTGCAGCGAACCCACGGTTCCCAACGTTGCGGGCGACAACTGTTACATCTCTACCTGCCACTACCAGCAGAACGGCGCCGCAAGCCTTCATTGCGGACAGCGCAATTACGGCAAATGCCTGTGTGACGGCTTCCATACATACGCTATCCTGTGGGATTCCTCGCACGTGGAATATTACTTTGACGACACGCTGTTCTGGGGCCCCAATTTCCCCACAGGACACGGCACGCCGGATATCAACCAATCGTATAATTTCTCATCGTTCCATCAGCCCTTCTACTGGATAATGAACGTCGCCGTGGGCGGATCCTACCAGGGCAACGTCATCAACAATGCGATTTTCCCGCAGAAAATGGACGTCGATTACGTGCGCGTGTACCAGAAGGGCGGCACCGGCATCGCCGTCAAGGACGCACAGGCGCATGCGGCGCGTCCGTTCGCCCTTCTCAACCCTGCCGCCGCGCAGCTCAAGGTGTACGATTTGCAGGGCAGGCTCATCGCCGACTTTTCGGGCAAGGTGCGCGCGATGAAGGCCGGAGACGACGCGCTCAAGGCCGCGTCCTTCATGACCCACGGCGTTTTCGTGGCCAAGCTTTCCGACGGCGGCAAGGTACGGTCGCAGATGTTCGTATCCGCAAAGTAAATATCCGCTCAAATCCGGCGGGGAAGAAAAAGGAACGGCGTGAGCCGCTCCTTTTTAATTCGGCTCGGTGGCGGGGCCGGAACTATCGTGATGCCCTCCCGTGGATTCGTTGCCCAATTGTCGCGTTTTTTGCCGAGACCTGGAAAAGTCACGCCCTCAATCGCGTGGTTTTCGAGGAGACATGAGCCTCATGGATGGATATACATACTCCGGAACAAGAGGGTATGGCATACCGGGAGATTGCGAATGGGCCATCCAAACGTTTGCAGGATAAACCCAGATTATTCATTAGCGAACTGAAAAGGCGGATGGGCAGTCTTAGCAATATCGAATAATCCATCCAGCCAGGCCCGTTTTTCACGTGCCAGAGCGATTTTCAGCGTCCGCTCCGTTGGAGATTGCGGTTTTTTGTAAAGGGTCTCAAGAAAGGCGGCTTGGGTCATACACAAGAATATCGATTCCGTCGATATACTGTGTCAAATTCCGCGTTTTACATCATCCCGAACCCTTCCTCCACCATCTCCCGATATGCCTCCATGCTTTTTGCCCGCTGCACTTTTCTCAGTCTTTCTTCCGGCTTTGGAAACGAGTATGAAAAAAAACACCAGAACTGCTTGAGTCTTCCCAGCAGTCCCTGTCCCGCGTTTCCCATTTCCCTGTATCCCCGCACGATGTCTTCGTGGAAGCGATAAAGCCTTTCGGCGCGGCCCTTGCCGGAAGGGGGCGCTATTGCCTTGATTTTTTCGGCAAGCGACGGATCCATAAGGAGTCCGCGGCCAATCATGAACGTGTCGACGTTTTTGAACCTTTGTCCGATTGCCCAAAAGGAGGCGGTGTCCACGATGTCTCCGTTGTACGCAACCGGGTGTCGGCAAATCTTCAGGCATTTTTCAAACGAATCCAGATCGACGGTTCCGTTGTACATCTGCCGCGCGGTTCTCGGGTGTATTATCACGCGGCCCAGTTCGAAGGAATCGAGGACGTCTATTACATCCAATGCCTCGGCGGGATCGTCTTTTCCGAGCCGGATTTTCACTTCCACCGCGCAGGTAACGTTTGGAATCACGGTTTTGAGAAAACCGGAGATCAATTCCGGGTGTGGAAGAAGGCCGGCCCCGCGTTTCTTGTTGACGACCATGGGATAGGGGCAGCCCAGGTTCCAGTTTACCGTTTTGAACCCGAGGGAAGAAAGCCGGTTCGCCAGCACGATGAATTCATCCGGATTTTTGCCGATGATCTGGGGGATGAGACATTTGACTCTGTTGTGCCTATGAAGAACGTCCCTGATGTGCGATTCGGGCACGGTTGCGCCCTTGACCGTGGTGATGAAGGGCGAATAGCACGCGTCGATTCCGGCATAGTGCTTGAAAAGCGCGTTACGGAAAACATAATCGGTGTGGCCGTGCAGGGGAGCGAGGAGGATTTCCATAGGTCAGGAGTTGCGATTTTTAGCGCCGAAGTAAAGCGGGCTGGTGGCGGCAAAGGTCGGCGAGCCGTTGTCCTTTGCGCAGACCGCTTCGACGCGGATATAGCCCGGTGTTTTTTGCCTGACGGGGAGCGGGATTTCACACGACATGGTTTTTCCATCGTTGAAGGATTTCGCCAATACAACCTTTTCCGCCTTGCCTCCAACCAAGCCTTCAAAGACCTGGATACCGCTGAGCGAACCGAATTCGTAACTGCTTGATGATTTGATGGTTATCGTGTTGCACTTCTCGTCAAACGTCATGGCGCTTTGACGGGAAACTGAAGGAACGATTTGAAGAAAAGGCCCGCTTGTCACGAATGTCTCGCCCTTTTTGATTGCTTCGAGAACCTCTTTTTCAGATTCGACTTTTTTATAGATTCCGGTTCTGGCGAACGACAGGTGGCGGTTGAAATTTTCCGCCACGTTCGCGAACGGGGTGCTTATGTAGCGGTACCTGTTGAAGTCGCCGTGGGAATCGTTGCCCGCCGCAAGGGATATACGGCGGCCGGAAAGCAGTTCGGCCACCCACATTTTTTTCGCCCTTTGCCACGAAGCCGCGAAACCGTTGTTTACCGCCTGTACCGCGTCGATGTCGTTTTTCAAGTCTCTGTTTGACCAGTTGCCCCGCCTAAGCAACAGCCGTTGGGCGATGCCGGGCCTTGATCCGGGGTGGGCGGCGAGCGCGATGCCGCCTTGTTCGTGGATTCGCCGGATTGCCTCGCTAAGCGTGAGCGTGGGCAGCCTGGCCGCCCTGGCCCCGTCGGCCGAGCCTGGGATGTAGTCGGTGATTCCCGCGGCGCAGAGATGCACGGCCCTGCCCTTCCAATTGAACGCGGAGATCTCCTCGCCCTGAATCACAATGCGCGCAAAACCGTCGGGCCGGTTGATTTCGGAGACCGATGAATTCCAGCGCGGGGCGTCCTTGCCCGCCTTGAGATAATCGGTCATGCCGCAGCAGAGGTCGTAGGAGTGGTCGGTGATGGAGAGAAAGTCGAGTCCGCAGACGTCGGCGATTTCGCCGATGGCGGCAACCGGCGGGCCGAATTCGACGTGGCTCTGCGAATACTGCGAGTGCACGTGCAGGTCGCCGTAGGAACATTCGTGGGCCCCCGGCAGCGGTTCGTCGGATAAAAAACACGAAAAGGGAAGTTTCGACGTCGTGGCGAAGTTGTCGTTGAGCACCGTCCATTGCCCGCGCCGGTTCGTCATCTCGGCCTTGCAATTCACCTGTATCCGGCCGGACGGAAGCCCGCCGCGGGGTATGACGAAGCGGAAAACGTTCGATTGGAATTCGAGCGGATGGCGCATCAGGCACGTTTTCGGGTTTTGGAACGCAAAGGCGAGCGGCCGGAGGCCTTTTTGCGAAACCGAGATCGCGACTTCCTTCACTTCGGCGGGAAACCGGTCGACGTCGTTGAGTATGAGGAACACCGGCAGGTCTTTGCCCGGCTCGCAGCGGTACGGCAGATCAAAGACGACCTCCGGTTCCTTTTTGAAAAGCAGGCTCGGGAAAAACGGGAAAAAGCGGAAATGGGTTTCCGCGTAGAGCATGAGCGGCGTGAGGGGGATGGATGGAGCAAGCATACTGTATTTTACATGGGGCGTCTCACGAAAATCCTCCGCCGCCCCGGACGGGCGTGCCGCGTCGCTCGTAAAATTTCCTTAAATATAGGTTGTTTTCTCCTTACCGGTTCAAAATGAAAACAAGCGACTTCGACTATCCGCTTCCGGCGGAACTTATCGCGCAGTATCCGCCCCAAGAACGCGACCGGTGCAGGCTGCTTTTCTTGCCGCGGGAGACTGGTGATGCGCGCGACTGCGAATTCAAGGAGCTTTTAGAACTTCTTGTCCCCGGCGACAGGCTCGTCTTCAACGATACCAGGGTCATCCCCGCGAGGCTTTTTTGCCGGAAGGAATCGGGCGGAAAGGCGGAACTGCTGCTTATGGAACCGGAAACCGGCGGCGGATGGAGGGCGCTGGTGCGGCCGGGCAGGGGGCTTACAACCGGGACAAGGATTTGCGTGGCGGATGAGCCGGGCATTCGGATCAACGTCGTCGCGGTGCACGACGACGGCTCGCGCTCGGTGAAGCTTTTGGATGAAAACGCTTTGTCGTTTCCGGATGTCCTGGCGAAATACGGCGTGATGGCGCTTCCGCATTACATCAAGCGGCCCGCCGTCGACGACGACAAGGTAACATACCAAACGATATTCGCGGCCCGCGACGGCGCAATCGCTTCTCCCACTGCGGGCCTGCATTTCACTCCCGTCATGATGGATGCCCTTGCCGCGAAGGGAATAGATTCCTCCCGAATCACCCTTCACGTGGGCGTGGGAACCTTCAAGCCCGTCACCGCCGACGATCCGCGCGACCACGCCATGCACGAGGAACGGTACGAGTTGTCGGAAAAGACCGTTACGGAGATAACGAAAACGAGGGAAAGCGGCGGGAGAATCGTCGCGGTGGGGACAACCGTGGTGCGCGTTTTGGAGCACTGCGCCGGGGACGACGGCATCTTGCGGCCGTCCGTGGGCACGACAAGGCTCATGATACTTCCGGGGTACAGGTTCAAGGCAATCGACGGCATGATGACGAATTTTCACGTCCCCAAATCGACGTTGCTCATGCTCGTGAGCGCGTTCGCCGGGCGTGAACGTGTGCTTGAGGCATACAGGCATGCCGTGAGGGAGAAGTACCGGTTTTTCAGCTACGGCGACGCGATGGCTATTCTGTAGCGAAGTTCACCCGCTCACGCCGAGCCCGCCAGGGCGAGGAAAGAGTTTTTTACACCCCGTTAAAGGTTTCTTTTGGCGAATCGAACGACGTAACGCGCCTTCAGTCTTTGCCGTCCTTTATACATTCGATTATGACCTCGTGTATCTGCGACCTTCGTACCTTCGCAATCACGAATTGCCAGTCGGCGAAACCCACCACCGACCTTTTTTGCAGCGCTTTTTTCGTGTGCGCGCGTATCCACGCGTCCAGGGTGGTCGGCTCGTCGGGGAACGCGGGGCATACCTTTTCCCGCAGCTCGCTCATGGGTGTGGCGCCGCCGGCGAGGAACCGGTTTTCCGGGAGCGGCCGCACGAACCGGGGGAGGATGTCGAACTCGTCCTGGATTTCGCCGAACACCTCCTCGATGATGTCCTCGAGCGTGATGAGGCCGCCGGTGCGCCCCGACGCGTCGCGTGCGACGGCGATGTGGTGGTGGCCTTGTATCATTTTGTTAAGCACGACGAGGCAGGTCTCCGACTCGTTCACGAACACCATGGGGCGCATGATCCCGCGGAGCGACGGGTCCTTCGGGTTGATGTGCAGCGCGATGACGATGTCCTTGAAGTTCACGTAGCCGATGATGTTGTCGGGGTCGCCGCCGTCGGCGAGGGGATAGCGGGTGTGGTAATGGAGATGCGCGGCGATGAGGGCGTCGGTGAGGGTCATGGAACTCGACAGGAGCTTCACCTGGTCGCGTTTCATCATCACCTCGGAAACCGGCGTCTTTGAAAGCCCGATGCTGCGCATCACGAGCCGCGCCTGCTCCGCGCTTATGAGGTTGTTGATGGCGGCGAAGCGCGTGAGCACGTTGATGTCGCCGAGCGCGTCGGACTTCTCCTGCGCGCGCCTGCGCGTGAACGGCTTGTTTAAAAACTGGGTAATCCACAGCACCGGCCTCATCACCTCCACGAGAACCTTGAGGGGCATGCCGAACACCGACGCAACGAGCCGGTTGTTGCGGTAGCCGAGCGTCTTGGGCAGGATTTCGGACCACTGTATCATCATCCCGGCCAGGGCCAGCGAATACACCCACACCCACTTGACGCCGTACAAATCGGCGAACAGGGTGCCGGAAATCGCGGAGCCTACCGTGGCGGCGAGCGTGTTGAGCACCAGGATGGTGGCGATGGGCTTGTGGATGTTGTCGCGGAAGCCTTTCCAGATGTTGCCCACGGTCTGGCGCTTTTCGGTTATCTTGGCGATGTCGGCGAGCGAGAGGCTCATGAGGCAGGCCTCCAGAAGCGAGCACAGGAACGAGACCGCCATGGTGGCGACGACGGTGATGATGAGCAGGGTCACACAATCTCCTTTCGGAAAAACACCGCAGGGACACGGAGAGGATAAAAAGTTGGAAGTTGACGGCAGGACAAAAAGAAAAAAAGGATTCGTTTTTCCTGTTCACTATTCAATCTTCACTCTTTTTTCTCAGCGTCCTCTGTGTCTCTGCGGTGAAGTTTTCTTTTTATCCATAAATCACATGCACCAGCCACGTCGACAAAAAGGGCAAATACGTTATCGCCAGGACCGCGGCGAACAAGGCGAGCACGAACGGAAAAATGCGCCGGTACATGCTCGGCAGGCTTTCGCCGAAGCGAAACGATGCGAGCTGCAGGTTGATGCCCACCGGCGGCATCAGGTAGCCGATTTCAAGGTTGGTGAGAAAGATTATCCCCAAATGCACCGGCTCTATGCCGAACGCGACGCCGAGCGGCGCGATGAGCGGCACCACCACGATGATGGCGGAAAAAATGTCCATGAAACAGCCCACGACGAGCAGCGCGGCGTTGAGCAGGAGCAGAAACACGTACTTTGAGTGGATGGCCGTTTGCGCCCACGCCGAAAGCTTGAGCGGGATCTCGGCGTCTATCACGCAGTAGGAAAGGCCCTTTGCGGAGGCGAGAATCACGAGCACGCCGCCCACGATGGGGACGCAGGAGAGGACGGCCGAGGGCAGGTTTCTTATTTTTATGTCCCTCGTGACGAACACTTCGATGAACACCACGTACAGCACCGACATGGCGCCGGTCTCCACGAGGGTGAAAAAACCCTTGAAAAAGCCCACGAGAATGAACGCCGGGAGCAGCACCTCCCACGCCGATTCCTTGAGCGCGACCGCGGCCTCGCGGGCGTCGAACGCGGCGCGCGGCACCTTGTTCTTTCTCGAATTTATCGCGCCGAGGATCGCCATGACCGCTACCACGAAAAAACCGGGCAAAAGCCCGGCCACGAACAGGTGGCGGATGTTGACGTGCGAGACGACGCCGTAGAGTATGACCGCGAGGCTGGGCGGGAACAAAAGCCCCAGGCTCCCGCACGCGGTGACGAACCCTTCCGAAAAGCCTTTTTTATATCCGCTCTTCACCAGAATGAACGAGAGAAGCCCTCCGAGCGCGATGACCGTGACCCCGGACGCGCCGGTGAACGTGGTGAAAAAGGCCGATACGAGGATGGCCATGAGGGTGAGCCCGCCCGGCATCCATCCGAACAGTGCCCGAAAGAGCCGCACCAGCCGTTCCCCGGCCTTGCTTTCCGAGAGCAGGTAGCCCGCGAGTGAAAACAGCGGTATGGTGGGCATGATGGGGCCGGTGAGCATGGTGTAGGCCTCGTTGGGCGCTGCGGCAAGCTCGCCGCCCTGTCCCAACAAGTAAAGCTGTGCCAGGCCTCCCAACGCCACGAAGATGGGCGTGCCGAAGGGGAACGAAAGAACAAGCACGATTGCGAGCGGGAGTACGAACTTGGCCGTGATCGGAGCGCCGACGATGAGTACGAGCGCCACGGCCCCCGCGCCGCAGGCGGCTATCGTCTTGTGGAGAATTCCCTTTGGAGCGTGCGCGACGAACCTGAGCGCCATGACCGAAAACCCCGCGGGCATGATGAACGCGGCCCACTGGGCGCGCACGGCGCCGGCCATCTGCGAAGGGTCGATGCCGACTTTGACAAAGGAAAAGGCCGCCCACGCGAGGCACGAGGCGACCGCCACCGAGATGAACGAGACCGCGGTCTCGACCCACACGCGGCCGGCGGCCGGGACAATCGAAAGGCCCGCGGTCACCGACAGGTGGCGCTTCTCCCGCGAAGCGAACATTCCCCCGGCGAACGTGATCCACAGCACCAGGTTCTGGACGTAGTCGGTGGAACCGAGGAGGCCGGTGTGGAAAAAGGTCCGCGCGGAGATTTCGATCACCGGGACGAGACTCAGCGCCGCGAGGACGAGCACCGAAAGCGCGTCTTCGGCCCGGCGGGCGGCCGCGGCAAAGGAATGAAGGAACCGTTTCATGAGGTGCGGGCGGCGCCTGCTACTTTGGGTGGGAGGCGCGGTATTCGGCATCGTATTTCTTCACGGTCTCGTAGACGTCCTTGCTGATGTTCTTGAGGTATCCCTTTTCCATGCCGCTCTGGATCGCGGCGCGCCACGCGTTTTCGGCCTCGGCCGAGACGGGGTTTACCACGAGCCCGTTCTTCTTCATGATATCGAGAGCCGCGTCATCGGCCTTGAGGATGTCGGCCTGCATGTCGGCGCCGACCTGCGCGGCCGCCTCCTCGAGTTTTTTCGCGAGGTCCTGGTCGATTTTCGACCAGGTGCTTGTGGACACCACGACGCCGCCGATGAGCGGCGTCCATTTCATGGCGCACATGTTCTTTGCCAGCCCGAACCACTGGTATGACGCGGCGGTGAGCGTGGTGGCGCTGAAGGCGTCCACCATCCCGCTCTGGAGCGACGGCATGAGGTCGGTGGGCGTGAGAGGCACCACGTGGAACCCGCATTCTTTCCATATTTGCACGGCGTCCGCGTCGCCCGCCCACACGAACAGCTTCTGTTTCTTCATGTCGTCGGGAGTCACCACCGGGCTTTTCGAAAAAAAGTGTACCCAGCCCACGAACGACCAGATGAGCACCTTGAATCCCCGCTGTTCGAGCTGCTTCGAAAACTCCGGCTTCATCTTGTCGAGCACGTAGTCGAGTTCGGCGTTGCCGCGGATGAACAGGGGGAGCTGCACCGTGATTATCTCGGGATAGATGCGCAGAAGCCCCACGCCCGAAAGCCCCGCGGCATTGAGCTGGCCGATGCGCATCTTGCGCGTCATGTCCGACTCGTCGCCCACGATGCCGCCGGGGTACACCTTGAGATCGACGCTCCCGTTGGAGATTTTCTGCCACTCCGCGCCGAGCCTGCTGAGACCCTTGTCCCAGGGCGAGCCCGCGGGGGCGAGGCTGCCCAGCTTGATGGTGAGACCGTGCGCCGGTGCATGGCCGAAAAGGAAAATGCATGCCGCGATGAGCGGGACGGATCGGAAGGTCATTGTGCGGTGTCTCCTTGCGCCGAAAGAAAGAAGTCGTCGCTGTGGTCGAGCAGCCAGCGAGCCTTCTGCTGATTGAGTATGTTGACGAGCCGGTTGCCCGGGCTCCGGTTGATGTTCACCTTGAGCGCGGTGTCGAGCAAAGATTTGAATTCCCGCAGGTTCTGGTCGTGCACGCACACCGTGGAGGCGAGCGCGAGGTAGGGGCTTATCCTGGTGCCTTTTGAATATTTGAGCGCGAGCGCGAAATGCTCCCGGGCCTTTTCCTCGCTGCCGCCCATGGCGGCCGGCATGGCTCCGTAGTAGGAGATGAAAAACTCGTGCGCGGCGCCCTCGCCGTACCCGTCGCACAGTTCCATGGTCTTGCGGACGCAGGCGACGGCCTTTGGGATGTCGACCATGAGGCCCACGTCGCTTTTATCGGCCGTAAACGCCGCCATCCACGACATGCCGGCCCAGTACAGGTACGACGTGTCCTTGGTGGTCATCCCCTTGAACGCCGAGGTGAAGTCGCCTTTGGCGATGTTATCCGCGAAATGCTGGTGGCGGAGCGAAATCGCCTTGAGGACGTCGTCGCGGCCGCGCAGGTAGAGGTGCTTGGCCCTCGCGAGCATTTCCTCCTTTTCGGCGAGATCGTTATAGCTCATCTGGTCGGCGGGCGTTTGCACGAAGGCGTAGGCATACATGCACAGCGACTTGCCCGCCGCAAGCAGCAGGGCCGGGTTTTTGGGGCTCGAAACGAGGAGGGACTCGTACAGCTTTATGGCGAACGGAAGGGCGTCGCCGACAAGTTCGGGATCGTCGTCGCCCGAGAAAACGGTCGACCCGCTGTCCTTCGAAAGCGCGCCCGCCACGAGGTTGGTCGCAATTTTCCCCACGCACCCGGAGACGATAAAAGCGGTGAGGATTGATAGGAGAGAAATGACGAATTTATTTTTTCTTGAAGCCATAGACTTCCCATTCCAAGTCGGTCTTTCTTCACTTACGCACATTCGGCATGTCGGTCCCGGCCCATGCAACCCACCGGGCGCGTTAGGCGGACCGGAGGGTGAGCCGGAGCAAGGAGATCGACCCGCGCCCGAGACGCGGGGAACGCCCAACTCATCGTCATATAACTAAATTGCAAAAGGCTATTTCAATATACTTTTTCCTTTCCTTCCGAGTACAGGCAAGTCGCGTTCGTTTGCCGTCCCCTGTTGGTGGACCGCGCCTTCAAAACATATATTTCACACTCGCTTTTTACCCCAACCCAAGGAGCGGCAATGGACCTCGACAAGGCCATAAGGAAAGTCCCGGACTTCCCCAAGCCCGGCATTTTGTTTTACGACGTGACGAGCATATTCACCAACCCGGCGGCGTACAAATACGTGGTGCAGCGGATGCTCGAGCTTTACAAGGGCTCGGCGCTGTCCGGCGTCATCGCCATCGAGAGCCGGGGGTTTCTCCTCGGATCGTGCTTCGCGGTTGAGCGCGGGCTCCCGCTCGTGCTCGCGCGCAAGAAGGGCAAGCTGCCGGGAAAGACGGTAGAGGAGAGCTACGCGCTCGAGTACGGCCGGGCAACGCTCCAGATACACAGCGCCGACCTCACGCCTGGAAAGTGGCTCGTCATCGACGACCTCATCGCCACGGGCGGCACGCTTGCGGCCGTGGCGAAAATGGTGGAGCGGCAGGGCGGGGAGGTGGCGGGGATGTTCGGGATAATCGGACTTCCGTTTTTGAAATACAACGAGAAGATAGGGAAGTATAATCCGCAGACGTTGATACAGTATTCCGGGGAATAATATTTAAATACTTGGGCATTCTCTTTTCATGGTTTTTGCCGGGGGCACCGCTTCGCGTTTCCCCCCGGCCTCAGCCTCCTCGGCCTTTCGGCCTGAGGGGTCTTCGGCACACCCCTTCCTGCGAAGGGCCGCGCGAGTTCGCGACCGTGACGCTCGCGAAGCGTCGTCCCTTCGCAACGCAACCGCCGTGGAACGCCGCTTCGCGGCGGTTGCGAAATCCGTAATGAAGCGCCAATTCCAGAATCCTATCTTATGAAGCCACCCGCCTTAATAGTAGCCGACGAAAACGGCAGGATCATGGATATTCCCGAATTGTCAATGGCCGTCGGCGGAATCCGGGGGGCCGTCATGCCCGGCGAAGAATCACTCATTCCGCTTCCATCGTCCAGCTTGCTGTTCACTCTTCCCGGACGCACCGCAATCGGTTTCGACGAATCGTCCGGAAAAATCGTTGAAGTGCCGGAGCTGGGCGGAAAACGCGTCTATGCGGCCGCCGCGTTCATGCCGCCCGGATATGTTTGCACGGGCCATGCCGCATACGGGGAAGAGGCGGGCGCTCCGAGGCTGCCGCTGTACTGTTATGCGGCGGCGGGGTGGAGGAACGGAAAGTTCCATGCCGCCGGCCACAGGGTCGACAGACGGCTGCGGCACGAGATTCCCGACGGCTCGCTTCGGGCTATCGATGCAAAAGCACGTATCTTTCGCGGAAAGCACAAGGGGAATCGTCTCGTCTCCCATCTTGTCAATAATTGCGTTCTTGCCTACCGTTGCCCCAACGCAATCAACCTCGTGCTCGGCAGATGGGAATGTCCCGTCCCGGTGAGCAGGGCCTGCAACGCGTCGTGCGTCGGGTGCATATCGCATCAGCCGAAAGCCTCCCGCGTCCAATCGACCCAGCACAGGCTCGATTTTACCCCGTCCGTCGATGAAATCCTGGACTATGTCGTTCCGCATCTTAAAACGGCGCCAAACCCGATTGCCAGCTTCGGCCAGGGGTGCGAGGGCGAGCCGCTTCTGGAGGCGGAACTGGTGGAGGAGGCCATCCGCAAAATCCGCGAGAAAACGCGGCGCGGGATCATCAACCTCAATACGAACGGCAGCCTTCCGCGTGCCGTGGAGCGCCTTTGCAGGGCGGGCCTCGGCAGCATGCGCGTAAGCATGAACTCGGCGCAGACGGGGTTCTATCGTGCCTATTACCGGCCCCGCGGGTATTCGTTTTGCGACGTGGCCGAGTCCATCGGCGTCGCGAAGAGAAGCTCGGTGTGGGTTTCACTCAATTACCTCGTGTTCCCCGGCCTCACCGATCATCCCTCGGAAATCGAGGCGCTCGAAAGGCTCATCCGCCGGTACGGGATAGACATGATTCAGACGAGGAACCTCAACATCGAGCCGGAGTGGTACGCGGGCGCGCTTGGGCTGGACGGACTGGAAGGCCCGGGCGGCGGAATCGTCTCCTGGCTCAACCGCGTTCGGAGAAAATTTCCACGGGTAAGGATAGGGTACTTCAATCCGGTGCCCCCCGAGGTGCGCGCACGGGTCAGTTGAGACCCGCGGCTTCCTCGTCCCACAAACGGCAGGCGTCCATGAGGATGAGATAAGGGTTGTCGCGGATGGTCGCCCTGCTCCCGTGTTCTCCCGGCAGCGGCGATCCTGTATTGCCGGAGCGCGAAATCGCACCGGTTCAGACACTCATGGAAGGCATACCACGGAACTTCGAGGTGTTTGACCCGCTCGACTTTCTTGCCGAGGTCACGCA
>JGI20214J51088_10000610_pt1 | contig 24679 bp, 26 predicted proteins | sample WetSurMetagenome_FD_51088 | JGI IMG/M metagenome (IMG submission 51088) | reverse complement strand
GCTATCTTCATCAGGCAACATAGCTCTCATTAAACTGTTGATACGAATTCGCTTATATGCTTCTCCACGATAAATTAAAAATGAAGCCGTCAGGTCGTGCGTTATGTCAGAAATAATTCGCGCAACAGCAGAAAAAATACGTAAACTCCAAGTTCAAGGTGCAAGAAACGTTGCCATTGCCTCAGTTAAAGCCATCCAAACTCAAGCGCAACAATCAAAGGCAAAAACCAAAATCCAGTTCGTAAACGAGCTCAAAGAAGCCCAAAATATATTCAGTGCTTCAAGAGAAACCGAGCCGCTTATGCGAAACGCCGTACGCTACCTGATTACCCAAGCCCAAAACGCCAACACAGAAAAAGTAGATACTTTGAGCAACGTTGTGGTTTCAAGCGCCAGCCAATTCCTTGAGGATTTAGAGGCTTCACGTGAACTTACGGCGGAAATCGGGTCCAAACGCATTCTCGACGGCTCAGTGGTTTTCACGCATTGCCACTCCTCAACCGTAACCCGATTGCTAGCCAAAGCCAAGGCAGACGGCAAAAACTTCAAAGTCATCTGCACCGAAACCCGACCAGCCTTCCAAGGAAGAATAACCGCGAAAGAACTCGTGGACTTGGACATTGAAACCACTTTTATCGTTGATTCGGCAGCTAGGACATTCATGGGCAACGTTGACTTAGTAGTAGTCGGAGCTGACGCGATTACATCTGAGGGAAATGTTGTCAACAAAATTGGGTCAAGCGGAATTGCAGTTTTAGCCAATGAAGCAAGAGTGCCCTTCTACGTGGTTTCGGAGTTGCTAAAATTCGACCCAGAAACACTCAAAGGAGAATGCGAAAAAATCGAGCAACGAAACCCTGCTGAGGTTTGGAGTGAAGCTCCCCTAAAACTCACTGTACGCAACCCCGCCTTCGATGTTACCTCAAACCGCTACATTCACGGCATAATCTGCGAAGAAGGCGTAATCGCCCCCCAATCAATCGTTGAGGTTACGCGCCTCAAATATACCTGGGTTTTTCAATAAAACCTAAACCGAGCAGAGAGATCGCTCAAAGCAAGAGGGCTAAAAACCTTAAATTATATTTCCAATTGCTCGCTGTTATGAGCTAGGTTTTCCATTGTTTTAGGGCAACCGCAAGTTCTTGGTGGGTTTTGGCGTATTCTTCCAGCGTTTTTCCATATAGAGTTGCATCGACGGCTTGACGCATGGCTTTGGCTCCGCAGACTGTACCTTCTGGGTGCCCGTGTATACCGCCGCCTGCTTGAATAACGAAGTCATTGCCGAAAGTTTCCATGAGTGCAGGAACCAATCTGGGATGTAATCCACCGCTAGCGACAGGCATAACTGGGTTCAAGTAACCTAAGTCGGATTTGCAAGAAGCGATATTTTCGATCACTTCAGCTTTTGTCTCAGACATTTTACCAACAACAGTGCCCACGTGCAGTTGGTCTACGCCTATTATTCTTGCAACCGTGGCGATAGGTTTCATAGCGATGCCGTGCTCTTGGCTTTTGGTGAAAGCGGCATGCCCAGCGCGGTGGGCGTGGATTACGAGCTTGAAGTTCTGGTCACGAAGAGTTTGCAGCGCTGACCACCCACAGGTCAAAATGTCCACCATGACGTATTCGCCACCGTGATCCACCACTGTTTGAGCACGGTCAAGCATGGTTTGGGTTTCAGCGGTGATGTTTATCATGTAGACTTTGCGTTCGCCTGTTTCTTCTTGGGCTTTATCGCGGTTTGCCAAAGTTTGTGCTAACCGGGTTTCGAAGGGGTTGAATTTTTGGCTGCTCAGGTTTTCGTCGTCTTTTACGACATCGCAGCCTCCGAACCAAGCGTCGTAGGCAACTTTGGCGTGATCTTTAGTTTCTAACCCGAGTTTAGGCTTGATGATTGTGCCTACGAGTGGACGTTTTGGGATTTTTAGGAGTTTGCGAATTCCAGCTATGCCAAACGCGGGTCCTTTGAAACTGGTTAAGAGATTCAGCGGCATCTCTATATCGAGTAAACGCAGGTTTTTTAGTGCTTTTAGCCCGAAAACGTTCCCCGCAACGCTACTGAGGATGTTTGGCATGTTCGAGGGCTCAAAAAGGTCAGTGGGGTAAGCGATTTTGATTATGCTGCCCTCTATACTATATACATGGGCTGCCAACCGCGCCACGTAGGGCTGCTCAGTTGTTAGTTCAGTCCAGGTACCAACTGAACTTTCCGCCGCCACACCACCTGCAGCTTCTTTGAGGCTTATGCCTTCAGGTTCAACATAAAAAGTGCAAACTAAATCTGTTTCTTTCGGCTCATAAGTCAAATCGACAAAGTCAAGATACTTCAAAGAACAATCCTCGCAGATTAGACTAACTGGTTTTGCCTTAAAATCTTTAACTATACCTCAAACTAATTGGTATTGACGTGTTTGAGATGGAGTTAACCGTTGAAGTCTTAATGATTACCACTGGCGGCAGCAGAATCGCCCTCTTAAGCGGCGAAAGCGCCAACCTCCTCGGTGTTCACAGTTCAGATAGAATAAGAATTATGTGCAACAACCAAGAAATGATTGCCATCGCCAATACCGCTGATTATTTTCCCCCAAACCGAATCGGACTCTACCGGGAAACCGTTGCCGCGCTTGGGGTAAAAGAGGGTGAGACGGTTAATGTGGAATTGGCTCCGCTTCCTGAATCTCTCTTTAACATTAGAGCTAAGCTGCATGGGGAACGTTTACGCGAGCAGGATATTGTAGCCATCGTGAAAGATGTTGTTGAGAGGCATTTGAGCACGGTTGAAATCGCTGCCTTCCTAACAGCGTTGAGTATACACGGCTTGAGTACAAGCGAAACTGAAGCCCTATCGCGTGCCATGATTTCTACGGGGAAATCAATCGATTTTGGTCCAGGACCGATTCTTGATAAACACAGCGTCGGTGGCATCCCAGGCGACAAGACCAGCATGCTGGTGGTCCCCATTGTAGCAGCTGCAGGTTTTACCATACCCAAAACCTCGTCACGCGCCATCACCTCTCCCGCTGGAACCGCAGACCGCGTAGAAACCCTCTGCCCAGTCAACCTATCCATAAAAGAAATAAAAGAAGTCGTCAAAAAAACCAACGGATGCTTAGTTTGGGGTGGCTCACTCGAACTCGCGCCTGCCGACGATCTTTTCATCCAAGTTGAGTATCCTTTGGGAATTGACCCGATGCTTTTGCCCTCAATTCTAAGCAAGAAAAAAGCCATTGGAGCCACCCACGTAGCCATTGACATCCCAACGGGTATGGGAGCAAAAATCAAAACCCGAACAGAAGCCTACACTTTAGCTTCGGACTTTGTGGATTTGGGGAAACGTTTAGGATTAAACATTCAGTGTGCTTTGACTTTTGGTGACCAACCTTTGGGATGCGGTATCGGGCCAGCTTTGGAAGCGCGTGAAGCTTTAACGACTCTTATGGGTGGTGGTCCGCCTGACTTGCGTGAAAAAGCCGTCAGCCTCGCAGGCATGCTCTTTGAAATGGTAGGCGTAGAAAACCCCCGTGGTATGGCTGAGGAAATGATTGATTCGGGCAAAGCCATGAAGAAAATGCGGGAAATCATTGGCGCTCAAGGGGGTAACCCCGGTATTAAGCCTGAAGATTTACCTGTTGGACCTGAATCGGCAGTTGTGCGATCGAATTCAGCAGGCAAGGTCCTTTGGCTAAGCACTGACGATATAGTACGGATTGCTCGTGAAGCTGGGGCTCCCAAAGAGAAAGGCGCTGGCGTTTTGTTGCATGCAAAATTGGGCGGCAATGTGCATAAAGATGGCATCTTGTTAGAAATTTTNGCAGAAAGAAGCAGCAAGTTGGCTTCTGCATTGAAGCTTGCAGGGCAACTGTCACCAATAGTTTTGAGCAAAAAACCCGAGGAAAAAATGATACTTGACCGCATACCAGAAAAAACAAGTCGTGAAAAAACCTTCATGTTAGATAGATAACTGCACTCGACAAAAAATATTGATGTTTATTTTTTATCTTGTTATAGTTCCACCGATAAAGCCGCCGATCGCAGAGAGCACCGAGACCAAGATCCCCAAGATGAGAACTATTGTGCCAAGGGCTAATCCTGCTAAGCCACCGAACAATACCCCAAGGAAGCCATGAGTTATTCCGCCAGCAACGATAAAACCGAGAAACGCCAGGATTGCCAACGCTATGGAGCTGAATACGCCGGATATGAAACCTGCGATTGCTCCACTCAGTACACCTCTTGCTATTAGTCCAGCGATCATTCCACCTAAGAAACCGCCGAGGATGAAGCCGATTCCTGGGTAGATTGCGCTTAGAATTACAGTAATAATGAAGCCGATAAGTGTGCCTAGACCTATACTGTTCATAGTTTCGCCCTAAGTTCANGTGCTAAAGAAAAAGGAAAAAAATAAAAGTTGTGTTTACCTTGCAGTAGAACGCACTTTAGGTTCAAGAAGAGTCCANAGCCACTGGGTGAATTCTTGCAGATTCTTTGTTTGTATGTGTACCTCTCCTGGTCCTGTGATTTGGGTGACTAAGCCTTCGCCGCTGAGAAAAGTTTCTTTTAGTCCTCCAAGCCTCGTAACTTTGTAACTGCAGCTTTCGCTAAAACCGACAAGATGAAAGTTGTCAACAATTAATGTTTGTCCAGGCTGCAAAGTGTGAGTGTCTATTGCACCAAAAGTGTTTATGAACATCTGCCCGCTACCGTTTGCTTTAAGCATAAACAATCCTTGACCAAAGAGACCTTTAGTGAAGCCTTCCCATTTTACATCCAAATCGATACCTGACGTAGATGCTATGTAGGCGGATTTCTGAATAACGTAACCGCTTCCCGGGGCAATGTCAAGTTGCTTTATGTCGCCTACGGGTGCAGCAACGAAAGCTGCTTCTCCAGACCCGTTGGTGGCAGTGTAATCATTAACCCAAAATGATTGCCCACCTATGAGGGTTAAACCCAATGATCCAAGGAGGCTTTTTTCACGTTTTCGTGTGTGTACTTCAATGTTTGGTGTCATGTAGGTTAATGCACCTGATTCCGCCGTTATGGTTTCACCTTGGTCTATGGTAGCAACCAANATGGCGTACGATGGTTTGTATTTTATTTCAAACTTCATGGTTTTTTCTCCTATTATGCGGTATCTATAAAAGATGGTTAAACAGACTTTGCTAATAAATTTAAGGTTAAAGAGATTTATAGGGCAGGCATAAAAATGGGTGGTTCCATCGGAGTAATCTTAAAGAAAATATACAGTGTTGCGTTAATCTTCAATGCGCTCATAACTGTAGCCTGCGTCGCTGGCATCTTATCTGGGTTCTACATGGCTTATCCCTATTGGCGGCCGTATGCACCTTTCCTCTTCGATGGTAACCTGTTTTGGATAGCTATCGCTGCTGGAGTAATCAACATCTTCCCAAGCGCGGCCATCGGACGAGCCCTCCATACGGGGCGTTTCTTGTTTCACCATTACGTCTACGGGTTCTTTGTTTTGGTGTCAAGTTCAGCTTTTGTTACGGCTTTCACGTCTATTCCACTACCGAGCCTGTTCCTTGTACAGTCAAGCAGCATAGGGGTTAACGCTGGACGCGTATGCTTTCTTGCAGGATTAGCACTTTTTTTGGATGATTTACCCGACGTGTCCAAAAGAGTAGAAGCTTTCTTAAACCGAATCAAGGCTAAAGCTTACCAAATAAGAAAAAGCCTGCACATCCTCCAATTCATAACCGGAGGCTTTGCACTCTACTGCTGCATTTCAATTATTCTTTCAACAATCATGAATAGCAACCAAGCCCTACCGAACTCTTTTGTTATTGGCAGCTTAACAGTAACTAGCATAACTTCGTTTGCTTGCGTGAAGAGAAAAGCGTGGCTTAAAATAACGCCCCCTGAACCCAAACCGACTTAATGTTTTTGCTTAACGATTTCTTTACCGATTACTTCTAATTGTTCTGGAGAAAAGTCTTTTGAGTTTCTGTAGNTAGTTAAGTANTTGGGTAGTTGTGGAAGTTTCAGGATTGTTACGGTTNGGTTGTTTACATGAAGTGTTGCNTGGTTGTTTGTGAGGACCACTATGCCTACAACCCAGATGCCCAAAGCTCTTAGATTAGAGTTGCCATCGATTATCTGTTGAATTTTAGCAGCGTTCCGCTTAACCTGCCTACTTGGGCTTCCTGAAAAATTACGTTTCCCCGGTCGATGCCATTCGTCGCCGTTACACGATATGTTTCCGTTCCAGTTCTTGGTTTCTAAAACAAAAACTCCGTTAGGTCCCAGAACGATGTGATCGATATCTCCTCCGCCGTCTCGCAGGTAAAGGTCGTTTAAAAGAAAATAATCGTCGCTCAATGTGTGAGATAAGAGGTTTACGACTTGTTTTTCTCCTTGCCAACCGCCTCTGTAGATGTGGTACTTGCTAAGATAAAAGTAGAAAGTAGCCAGCGATGCAAGCAAGAAAACTAAACCCGCTATCTCTAATATGTCAAATTGAAGGGTTGAAAGGATTAGATATACCAAAAGAGCGAAGGAAGTTGCAAATATAATTGCGCTTAACCCAGCTTTGGCAAGGTTTTTTCGAACCTGGTTTTGGAGGTAACTGCCGGAGCCTTTAATTTTTCGCATTAAATGTTGATTGGGTTTGATGCTATATTACGGTATAGCAAAAATTCGTTAAGTTTCAGCATAAATTTGGAATTGTTCTTCTCGCGGAACACACTGTCCGATGGGGAAAGCTAAATTGTGGTTCTAACTATTTGAGTAGATGAAGCGAAAAATGAAAACTTCAACTGCTGCAACGTAAATTCACATAAGAGATGTTGCAACTCGCAAATTGCGGTGTTTCTAATAATAAATTACAACAGAAAAAATCAAGTAAACAAATTAAAAGGGAAGTCTCAAAAAGAGGCTAACTCATTTTTTGTTCGTTAGGTATTCATGCATTGCTTTTGCAGCGCGTTTGCCTGCACCCATGGCGCTGATGACTGTTGCTGCTCCTGTTGCAACGTCTCCGCCTGCGTAAACGCCATCTAAGCTTGTTTTGCCCACTTCGTTAACGCATATGGTTCCGCGTTTGGGATCGCTTTGTAAGCCGCCTGTAGTGCTTTGGATAATTGGATTGGGAGTTTGTCCAATGGCAATTATTACTGTATCAACATCCATTGTGAATTCGCTGCCCGGAACTTCTCTTACGCCTCTTCTGCCTTTCGCGTCAGGTTCAGTTAGTTCCATCGCAATAACTTTCATTGCTTTAACCCAACCTTTCTCGTCGCCGTAAAACTCCACTGGTGCAGCGAGGAATTTACAGACTAAGCCTTCTTCTTCCGCGTTTTCGATTTCTTCAAGCCGCGCCGGCAACTCGTTCCGTGAGCGTCTATAGAGCAAGCACACTTCACTGCCCAATCGCATACTGCTTCTTGCGCAGTCCATGGCAACGTTTCCGCCGCCTATAACTACGACCTTTTTGCCTAATCGTATTGGAGTGTCGTATTCTGGAAAAAGGTACGCTTTCATAAGGTTAACGCGGATGAGGAATTCATTGGCACTGAAGATGCCACCAAGGTTTTCCCCAGGACACCCTGTGAACTGAGGCAAACCTGCACCGCTACCGATGAAGACCGCTTCGTAACCACTCTTCATAAGTTCCGGGATAGTATGTATTCTGCCAACTAGGTTGCCAAGACGCAAGTCAACTCCAAGGTTCTGGACGTAGTTGACTTCGCCTTGTACGATTGCTTTTGGTAAACGGAACTCTGGGATACCATAAGAAAGCACTCCTCCCCCAACATGGAGAGCTTCAAACATTGTGATTTTGTGACCAAGCTTAACTAAGTCTGCTGCAACGGTTAATCCTGCTGGACCTGCACCGATGACTGCTACTTTTTTGCCTGTGTCTGGAGCTTTTGGGGGGAGTTGGGAACCGTTATCTCTTTCCCAATCAGCAAGGAACCGCTCTAAGCGTCCAATACTAATTGGATCACCCATCTTGCCAATGACGCATTTAGCTTGACACTGGACTTCTTGTGGGCAAACACGTCCGCAAACTGCTGGCAACGCATTTTTGGTTTTAATGGCAGCAATGCCTTCTGCATATTTCTTTTCTTTTATGTATTTGACAAATGTTGGAATAGGAACTTCTACTGGGCAGCCGGTTCTGCATTGTGGATTGGGACAGCAAAGGCACCTGCTTGCTTCTTCTTGAGCTTCTGCTTCAGTATAGCCTAATGCAACTTCACTGAAATTTTTAGCACGAACTTTAGGCTCTTGCTTGGCCATNTCTACAGCTTTCTTATTCAACTTTGGTCTAGGCTTTGTTTCTGCCACACTTGCAACCTCCATTCATTTCCGACAATACCGAACTTAANCTTTCTTCAGGAAGCATTGTTCTCTGACGTATGATTAATTCTTCAAAATCTGTCTTGTGACCGTCAAATTCTGGTCCATCGACACATCCGAACTTCATTTTGCCATCGATTGTAACGCGGCATACTCCGCACATACCCATTCCATCAATCATAATCGGAGTTAAGGTCACAATGGTTGGGATGTTGTAGGGCTTAGTGATTTTGCTGACGTCTTTCATCAGGATTACTGGACCCATAACTATGCATCGGTCGAACTTTTCCGTTTTTAGGAGTTGCTTGAGAAAGTCTAAGCCCTTGTAACCTTTTGAGCCGTCATCTGTTGCAACGTAGACTTTTTCGCTAAGTGCTTCAGCTTCTTTTTCCATCATGATAAATTCTTTTGTACGAGCACCAAGAACAGTGGTTACTTTGTTACCAGCTTCTTTCATAGCCTTAACCTGTAACAGCAGAGGCGCAATCATTACGCTTCCGCCCACACACAGGACTTTGCCGAAGTTTTTAACTTCAGATGGATTTCCAAGTGGTCCAGTAACGTTATCGATGCATTCGCCCTGCTTTAGCAATCCTAAGTCTTTTGTGGTTTTACCAACTTCATGGAAAGCAAATGAAACCGTGCCCTTCGCTGAATCATATCCGCAGATGGTTAAGGGTATACGTTCGCCGGTTTTACCATGAATAACGATTAGGAATTGGCCAGCATGCGATTGAGCCGCAACATCTGGAGCATCAACTTCAAACAGCTTAATTTTCGGGACAAGCTCTTTTTTACTTATTATTTTGTACGTTTTGCAGTCGCCTCCACAGCTACTTCACGTTTTGATAAAGCACATATTTTCTTGTAGAATTCATTGAGTTTTGCCTCGAATTCTCCAGCGCATCTGGGGGATTCCTCGTAAAGTTCAAATCGATCGAGCAAACCCAGTTTTTTAAGTGAAACTTGCAATGCAGCTACATTACGTTCTGCCGCATTTCTTCCTTCTTGAAGCTTGCAGTCTTTAGCTGAGCATACAACGCCCATGACACCATCGAATCCGCAGTTTAATGCGTTGATTATGTGAACGGGGTCGAGTGACTTGAAGCATGGAACTTCAAGCGCTAAGACATTTTTGCCTTCGAATGCTTTGTTCGGGTTGTCAAGAGCTGAGAACTCGGACCATTGACATACGAATGCGAGCACTGCTGGTCCTTTGTTTTTAGCTGTTAGCTGTGCAAGCGATTTGCCGTAGCGTTCTAATACATCATCGAATTCGAAGCCTTTCACTTGTATGGCGTGGTGCGGACAAACCAGTTGACATGCGCCACATCCAGTGCATTTTTCTTCGTTAACTTTCGGAGTGCCAAACGATTCGAATTCAAGTGCACCATATGGACAGATGAAAATGCATTTGTCGCATCCCACGCAAGTTTGAACATCGTAGACTGCTTTGCGAGAAAACTTTACGATCCTTATTGCATCTTCGTCGAAGCCTAACTGTTTGAGAACATTTTTTGCTAAAATGAGTCTTCGAGTGTTAATTTTTGTGCCTTCTTTGTAGCGACAGAAGGGGTCTTCACATTGGATTGAAACAATGTTTTTAACGCCGGAGTTTAAGGCTTCAAAGATAAAGTCAGTTGGAACACGACCTGCACAGGGCAAACGCATCGCCATGTATTTTTCAACTTTCAATCCTTGTTCTTTCAATATGTCTTGGACTTCCCCTGTGGATGGCGAGTTTCCTCGGCACATCAAGACAAGTGTGTCAACATTTTTGGCTTTAACCTGTGCCTTTTCAAGGAATTCGGACAGGTTATCGTAAGTGTAATACTGCATTTTTATAGCTGCAGATGGACAAGCACTGTAGCATATGCCGCAAACCTGGCAATCTTGGCTGTTAATTTCAACTTTGCCTGTTGAATCTGCTTTTATGGCTTCGTAAGGGCAGATTGATTTGCAGACATAACATCGGCTACATAAGTCTTGATCGATTTCGACTACAGCGAGACATTTTTCACTCATTTTGAAACCTCTTTTTTACGCGTTTCCGCTGTTACTTTAATGCTTTAACTTGAACACAAGCTAATTGGAAGCGAAAAGGGTTAAGAATATTATAATCCTTTCTCTTTATTTTTTGTAATACGGTCGTCTAATGTAACCGTAGGCTTCCAACGCGGCAGTTATGCCTTGACCTACTGCTGTACCCACTTGTTTAATTGGATGATTAGTTACATCGCCTGCTGCGAAAACTCCAGGCAAATTTGTCTGTTGATGGATGTCTATTTTGATGTAACCATGCTCATCGGTTTCGACGCCGCTGGCTTTGGCGATTTGGCTGTTGGGCGCTTCGCCGACCTGCACAAAAACTGCGTCAACTGAGAGTTCGGTTGTTTTCTTTGTTATGTTGTCGATTAAAGTTACTGTTCTAACTTGTTTATCGCCTTTTATTTCTTGAGCTTCAGTGTTCCAAAGGGTGGTTACATTTCCTTTCGATGCAATGTCAGATACTAAAGTTTCTTCAGCTCTGAAAGCTTCTCGTCTGTGAATTACGGTAACTTGTGCTGCAAGACCAGATAAATAAAGAGTGGTAATGCATGCAGAGTTTCCGCCCCCGATGACCATAACTTTTTTGCCTTTAAAAAATGGACCATCGCAAACGCCACAATAGCTTACGCCTCTTCCCCGGAACTCTTTTTCGCCTTTGATGCCGATTTCTTTGTAATGTGAACCTGCAGAAAATATTAATGCTTTACACTCGTATGTTGCGCTGGAAGTTTTAACAATTTTCTTCTCACCCTTAAGTTCCAATTCAGTGACAGGTTCCAAATCATGGATAACTGCACCGACTTTTTTGCAGTGGTTAGTCATTTTTTCTGCAAGGTCTCCACCGCTTATCTCCGTGAATCCTGGATAGTTTACAACGGTTGAGGCATCTGAGATCGTTCCGCCAGCTAGTTTTTCATCTAAAATCAAAGTTTTTAGTCCGCTACGGACTGTGTAGATTCCTGCGGCTAAGCCAGCAGATCCTGCACCGATAATTATGACATCCCAGTTCTCCATAAATCTGCATCTCTTTACAGTCATTATTTGGTTAGGGCGGTTTATGAATTGTTCGATTTTTTTTGCGTTCCAATAAGCTGATAAGCCCGAAATTGATTAAATTTCTTTGTAGTTTTGAAGGTCTGTTTATGGCGAAATACAGGTGTACGGTTTGCAATTGGGTTTATGACGACGCTAAAGAAAAAGTAAAGTTTTCTGACTTGCCAAAAGAATGGATTTGTCCCGTTTGTGGGGCACCTAAATCAGCGTTTGTGCTCTTAGCTGAAGGACACGGAGAAGAAAAAAAAGTCGAACATACAGTCTCTGAGGTATTCATTAACCAGATTGCCGAATGGGGCGTCAAATATGTTTTCGGCATTCCAGGTACTTCAACATTAGGCGTAGTTGATGCCATAAGGAAAAGTAATGGTAAAGTAAAGTATGTGCAGGTTCGTCATGAGGAAACAGCGGCGTTTATGGCGTCAGCTTATGGCAAATTGACTGGGCACGTCGCAGCTTGCCTTGGGATTTCTGGTCCAGGTGCAACTAATTTGGTAACTGGACTCTACGATGCGCAGCTGGATCATTCACCAGTTTTAGCCCTTACAGGCATGGTTCCCCGCAAACTGATGGGACAGGGCGCAATCCAAGAGATAGACCAACAAGCATTCTTTGAACCATTAACAGTCTACAACAAGACCATAGTGACTGAGGATCAAACCACTAGTCTAGCGACTTTAGCGATTAAACACGCACTTCTCAATCAAGGCGTCGCCCATATAGGAATCCCCAACGATGTACAAAAATTGCCTTACGAAACGGAGATTTTACCGTTTGAAGGTAGAATGCCCAACCTTGCCTACGGACAAGAAGAATGGGTGATTGAGAAGGCTGCAAACGTAATTAACTCCGCGAGTAGACCCGTGATTTTGGCGGGTTTTGGGGCAAGAGGACAAGGCACCAAACTTCTAAAGTTAGCTTCGAAGGTTGGTGCACCGATTATTTCGACTTTCAGAGCCAAAGGCGTCGTCGACGACAATGAGCCATTATATGTTGGGTGCCATGGCGGTGTCGGCTCGACTGCCGCTGGAGAACTCATGGAAAAAGCGGATTTACTCATAGCTATTGGCTCCTCGTTTGCTGATTTGTCCTTGATTCCCAAGAAACGCACCGTGCAGATTGATATTAACCCACTCATGATTGCACGAAGATACCCTGTTGAAGTATCGCTGCTGGGAAACAGCGCAGTTTTAATCCCCAAGCTAACGGAGAAAGTTCAGCAGAAACAGGATTCAAATTATTTAGCTGAAATTGCCAAGTTAAAGCAAAATTGGTTAAACCAGCTTGAAAAAGAAGCTGACGCTACGATGAAGCCGATCAGGCCACAGTATATTATCAAAATTCTAAATGACAAAATTGCTGATAACGCAGTGATTTCTCTGGATGTTGGTGAGAACTGCTGGTGGTTTGGCCGCAACTTTAGGATGAAGAAATCGCAAAAACTGGTGATGAGTGGCCAATTGGCTACGATGGGTTTTGGTTTGCCTGGGGCTTTGGCGGCGGCGTTGGCTTATCCTGAGAGACAGGTTGTTTGTTTGACAGGCGACGGCGGCTTAACGATGGTTTTGGGCGATTTCTTAACGGCGCTCAAATACAATTTGCCTGTTAAAGTGTTCGTTATAAACAACAAGCGGTTGGGCATGATTATGCAGGAGCAGAAGGTTGAAGGGTATGAGAGCTCACAAACTGACCTATACGATTTTAGCTTCGCCGAATTTGCTGAGCATGCAGGCGGGTTGGGCATAAAAGTTGTTGAGCCAAGTCAGCTTGAAGCAGCAGTTGAGAAAGCACTCGCTGCAACAAGACCTACAATAGTGGACATAGATACGGACCCGAGGAGATTCCTTTAAGGTGACGTATATGAGCACAAGACAGGAGTTACACTCTCGTAAGTATTGCCGATGTAAGATATCAGGGTCCAATTATTTCCCAAATTTCAGCAAAAGCAGGCGCGTTCGTTTACACTTTTTATTTTTTTAAAATGCCTAGTGTTTTCTCTGCAGTAGAAGCGCTGAAGAGCAAGTCGTCGATGGTGGCGGTGAAGGTAGCGAGTTTCCCCTGGTATTCGATGTGAGTTATTACTTTGTTGTTTTTTTGTTCTGTTTGTATCTGCAGACCAACTGGAGTTTTGAAGTTGTCGGGGGAAACCGCCTCTGCAACGGCTTTTGCAGTTTTTTTGTCTTTGTACTCAAGCGTTACTGTGGCTTCCAAGTTTCTCACCCTTAAGCTGCCGACCGACTAATTCGTCAGCGGTTTTAATGAAAGAATCAAGCTTATCCAAGGGCACCTGTGCACCTGCAGCGATATTGTGTCCTCCGCCTTTGCCGCCGTTTGCTGCTGAAGCTAACCGCATAACATCTCCAAGGTTAACGCCTTTGCGCAGTGCCGCTTCAGTAGTTCGTCCCGAGAACTTTGCTGCTTTTTCTGCCTCAATGTTTGCGAATGCTAAAAGCGGTTTTTCGTTGTTGGCGAGGCTCGCAACGATTATGGATGAAACGGTGCCTATTATTTTTTCGTTGATGAAGTTCTCGCCGTAGATAACGTAGATGTTTTGGAGTTCTCGCATGCGTTCGGGTTTTTCGCTTACCCATCCGAGGTATTTGTTGATGTTTTTGCGGTAGTCTTCGAGGATTTTGTTGGATTCTTCCAAAGCTGCTTTGCGGTCGCCCATGCAGATGGCGATACCGAGGCTTGGGCGGTCCATGCGTCCAGCCGAATTCAAAACCACCGCGAATTCCCTGCCATCTCGAAGAGCTGTGTTCGGCTCCTCTTTAGTTAAAACGTAAACATAGCCGATTATGTCCTCGACTGCTAGATGTAGCCCTTTAGACATCAAGTAATCAGCTAAACCGGAGCATAGTCGTGTTTTCTCTTCAGGGGTGAGGTCTCCAAGACTTCGAGGCTTGTCACCTTGTTTTGTTGGAATTTTTAATGTATCCTCTAAAAAGTTAATCGTTTGAGTTTCTTGACCGCTTAACCCAGGGATAAACGGGTTAGTTGTAGTCACTATCATCTTGTAGAGTGGCCTTGTTTCTCGACCAAAAAACATCAAGTCCTTTTCAACCTTAAGCAAGCCAGACGCTACAGCATCTTTTACGATTATTTCGTTTAGGCTTCGCATGCTTCGTTGTTCATACTTATCCTGCATGTCTCCCAATGCGCCAACCAAAGCTATGGGTGCTAAATCCACGTTTTCAACGTTCACCGCTTTAGCTGCAAAATACGCCACACCTGAACCGCTAACATCCGTTGCCCCATCAATACCGAACAAATGCGGATTAACTTGGATAAAGTTTGGGTTGGTAACTTTGCTGTTTAACTGGTGATGATCAAGGATTACAACTTTGAAGTTTGGGATTTTTTGGTTTAACAGGTCCAAATAGCCGCTTCCAAAATCGGTAAGAATCACAAGTTGGGGTTTGTCCGCGATGACTTCGCCGATGATTCGCTCATCAACCCACTGCATAACTTTTATGCGGAAACGGGCATCGAGCCGAATGAGCATTTTCCCAATAACACCTGCAGCAGCAACTCCATCCGCATCCAAATGGGAAAAAACAAGAATAAACCCGTCTTTTTTGGCAGTTTCCAAAATGACCTTTGCAGCTTCATTCGACGCAGCCAAGAAACCCTCAATGTTTTGTTGTTGCTGTGCAGCCATGAGTATTCACTTCTCGGGCATAAAGGCGATAATTGGATTTAAATCTGGCGTATCAAAAAAGAATAAAAATTAAAATTGAGTGAAAAGCAGGAAAGNTTAGGTTACGGAAGCGATTTTTGGCACATACTTCCAATTCTTTGCAATTACGCCTTCGCGCTTGTAGTAGCGGCTAAGCTTGTGGATTTGTGCTTCGATGATTTGCATGTTGCGTTTGTTATGGAGGTCTTTTTTGTTTTTGTCCATGTGAACGGCGAGGCTTTGGGCTTTTTTCATCAGGTTGGAAAGGTCTTCAGGCATGGTTGGAGCTAGGTTTGCGGCTTTTAATGTGTCGCTTATGCTCTTGCCCGTTATTGGCTTTACGAGTGGAATAGCATATTGGTCTCTTAGGATGGTACCTATGCTGCTGAGTGAGTGGCCTTCTTTGGCCAGTTTAATTATGAATGACTCTACTTCTTCAGGCTGGTACTTGCACCAGCTTGGAGGACGCCTGCTGACAGGACGCATCGAATGGGATTTCCCTTTTTCTTGCTTTGGCATTGTTACACCTTAAACTGCACCCTTATCCACACCCAACGAATATTTAAAAGTAATCCCTTTGATAAGAAAAACGATAAAAAGAGATGATTCTTATTCTTGCAACTCTTTCAATTCCTTTTTGCTAAATAAACCAAGAACCGCGCAATCAACGAAAAGCCGATGATCACGATTAATGAGGACCAGAACTGGAACCAGCCGTTATTTGTCCCTGTCAATAGGAAAACATTGGCTACGATAGCAGCGCCCAGCCAGAAAATCAGGTCTCCAACGCTTTGGGCTATCCTCCTCATCGGCGAATGCAAAACCAATCTTAGGGCTAAGATTACGATTTGGAGGATCCCCACGCCTATAAGAAAATTCATAACGGCAGCATAGAACCCTTGGTGTTCTGCTGGATGTGCTAGCGCGAGCAGGCTCACGGTGGAACCTGGACTGCCAAACGGAAAAGCTATGGTAGTTATGTCTGAAAAGAAAGCATTTGAATTCTTCAAAATGTCAGGTGTAAAGGCAAACACTGATCCCAATATAATGAAGAATCCGCCTATAGCTAAGGCTGTGATTAAACTTTCACGAGGAGACCGGTTCCTTACGGCATCTCGAATCATACAATTCCACTTCTCCCAATTGTGCTTATGCAGCAGTAACAATATAAAATTTTGTTTAAAGCAACATCATTTAGTTAATTGTTCCATGTACCATTCAGCGAAATTACGGATAGCCATTGCCCTGTGCGAGTAACCATTCTTTTCAGCGATGGTCATTTCCGCAAACGTTTTTTTGCTTCCCGTTGGCTGGAATATGGGGTCAAAACCGAATCCCGACTTGCCCGCCTCTTTTCGTTCAGCTAAGGTTATTTCTCCCTTGGATTCACCGTCGAAACATTTGGGTTCACATTGGCTTTGGTCGTCGCAGTAGGCTATAACGGATTGGAACTTGGCTTTCCTATCATCGCGGTTTTCCATTAGTTTTAAGATACCGCTATTGTGGATGGTCTTGTAAACATATGCGGCGTAGGGTCCAGGAAACCCTTCCAAAGCATCGATGAATAAGCCTACGTCCTCAACAAAAATAGGCAGACGACATCGCTTGTATGCATAAATGGCGCTTGTTTGGGCTATCTCTTTTATTGCATCGCTCTGTATCTCATCGCCCTTCAATCTTAGCATACCGACTGCAATACCGAGTTGCCCCAAAATACTTCGTACTTCATTGAACTTGCTGATGTTACCAGTTGCAAAAAAAACGACTTTGCGTTTTGGAATTTCGCATTGGTTATTGTTTTCGTTCTTCGACATAGCGTCCACGCTTCTCTATTTCCCTGATTTTCTCATAAACCTTTTCCGCAATTTGGACCCCTAAAACCGAGGTGTAACCGCATAACACGCTGTGAAGATTTTCTTCCCAGAACTGATAATGGGTGCTTTGCAATGCTCGCTTTAATAAATGCAAATCTACTCCTTGCGCTTCGAGTTCACTGTTTTTTTCCCCCAAGCCAAAGTCGATGAAGAAGATTTTGCCGTTTGGGTTTAGTATCATGTTGGAGGTTGTTAGGTCGCCGTGGATTAAGCCGTAGCTGTGGAGTTTGGCGATTGATTCACCAATTTTGAAGCATAATTCATGCCGCTCTTGCTTTGGAACTTTATTTAAAACCTGCTTTAATTGCTGACCTTCGATGTATTCCATAATAATCGCGGATTCGGGCACTTTAACCAAGTAAATCAAAGGTGTTGCCACTCCAGCTTTTTTGGCTTCATGCATCAGTTGAGGNTCATGTACCGTACGGTAACTCCTAATTTGTAAGTCCAATGTTTCATGGCGGTATTTTTTTGGAACTCTTAATTTGATAATTACTTTACGTTCATACCAATCAGCAAGGAAAAGGCTAGCTTCTGCACCTTTCTTGAACAGCTTAGTGCTGTCTATTTTATCTATTGTATCCATGGTACATCTACCTTGTCTACTCGCCAACGCAACTTTACGTAACTCTTATCGATGGGTGTAACTAATCCATGTCGATATGCCAGAGTTCCTGTCCAAGCAATCATAGCGCCGTTATCGGTTGCAAATTCAAGGGGAACTACGTTGAATTTTGCTTCATGCTCTTCTGCAATAAGGGCAAGCATTGATTGCAACCGTTTGTTTGCGGCTACACCTCCAGTCAACAAAACCTCCTTCTTCTCGGTATGCGCTAAGGCGCGCTCGGTAACTTCTGTAACCATAGAGAAAGCATGTTCTTGTAAACTATAACAAACATCTTCAAGCATGCAATCACCTTTCTTTAATGCAGCTGTGGCCGCTGTTAACAAACCGCTAAGCGACAAATCCATACCCTTCACTACATAAGGTAAAGAAACCAACTTTCCGCCCTTAGCTGCCAGCAACTCCACGGCAGCGCCAAGCGGCAAACCCTTCTTGTGCTTAAGCCCTGCTTCACGGGCAAAAACGTCAAGGCAGTTTCCGAGCGCAATATCCAAAGTTTCGCCAAAGACCCTGTAGCGTCCTGATTCAAAAGCTGTGACCATTGTGTTGCCTCCTGAAGCGTAGAGTGTTATGGGGTCGTGGGCTCCTGTTTTTAATTTTCCGATTTCAATATGCGCAACCGAATGGTTTACCCCGACAAGCGGAACCTCAACGTATGAAGCCAAAGCCCGAGAAACGGTGGCTCCTGTGCGTAAACTAGGTCCTAAACCTGGACCCTGAGAAAAAGCAATAACCGACAATTCACTGGGTTTGATACCAGCTTTTGACAGGGCATCTTTCAGCACTTTGTCAGCGACTTCAGCATGGTGACGCGCCGCTTCACGAGGGTGAATGCCTCCTTCTAAAGGAATGTAGCTATCAGATTTGTTAGCCAAGATATCTCCATTAAAGGTGACAATTCCAACTCCAAAGTCGTCAGCTGAAGATTCAATCCCTAAACAGTATTTGCTTGAATCATCTTTCTTGGTTTTCCTCATGGCAATCAACATTTAAGTAGAGATACATATTTTTATGTGAATCCAACGCATATATTACTGTATTATTTCGGAATTGATTTAGATGCCTAAGCGTAATGACCTTGAACAGAAAGCACTCCACTATGTCGTCGGTACGGGCTATCAGGGTGTGCTGCAATCAGATTTATGGCGTGAACTCGGCGCAAGCAGCCGCGAAGGCTCACGCGTCTCAATTAAACTGGAAGAGAAGGGACTTATTCGCAGAGAAAAAGAACTTCAAGAAGGCAGATGGACCTACAGACTCTACCCCAAAAGGTTGCCTGCATCCATAGAAACCATCGTAGATTGCCCATGCCTACTATGCCCAGACAATGCACGATGCGATCCAACAACCGCCCTGTCCCCGAAAAGCTGCCCCAAACTTACCGATTGGATTCTTAACTTAGGAAAACCACCAGCACCAACAGCAGATATTCCTGAAGGTCCAAGCGCACCAACACCAGAGCTGAACATAACTGAGGATGAGTCCGTTGACGAAAGCCTGGATACGTGAAAGAAAAAACGAATATTATTATAAAAAAGCTAAAGAAGAAAACTATCGCAGTCGTTCCACATACAAACTCATTCAAGCCAACCAAAAATACGGTTTCATTAAACTACGCGATGTAGTTGTTGATTTAGGTGCTGCACCAGGCGGCTGGATTCAAGCTGCAAGAAAAGTCGCCTGCAAAAACGGTTTCGTTTTGGGTGTTGATTTAAAGCCTATTGAACCCTTCACTCAAGAATACATTCGCACAATAATTGCAGACTTTAATGAACCCGGCATTGTTGAACAAATCATGTCTTTTCTGCCACGCAAAGCCGACGTCGTTCTCTGCGACGCCGCACCCAACATCACGGGCGTTTGGGAAGTTGATCACGCAAGACAAATTGACTTAGCAGAAAAAGCCTTAGAAATTGCACAATGCTTACTTAAACCCAATGGAAACTTCTTTGTAAAAGTTTTTGAAGGCGATTTACTAAACGATTTCATAGAGTCTGTAAAACCTCTTTTTGAAACGGTTAAGATGGTGAAGCCTCAGGCAAGCCGGCAGAAAAGCTCAGAAATGTACCTGTTAGCTTTGGGTTTAAAGACTGCGCGTGAATGTGCTGAGGAAAACTAATTTTCCTCCTTACCTCACCTATTTTGTTTCAACTATTTTACCGTTGGTTAGTAAAGGTCATGTGAAATCAAACGTTTTCAGGGAATATGTAGAATGTTGGCAAACAGAGCATTGTGTCCGAGGGTTTAACGTAGATAACCAACAAGTTCTAACAAAGGTTAAATTATAAGAAAACTTAAACTTTATTGCGAGAGGATTCCGAGCTCTAAAGTTTACGCCTTTAAAGTAGAAAGAGGTTTTGTTGTTTGAAACTGGATTTTTCTTTTTGGACAAATGCTTCGCAAAAGCGGAAACGTATCTATTCGATAATTGCAGTTTTTGTAATTACATTCTTAGTTACAGTTGTTGGCAGTTTTTTTCCTCTTAGCTCTTCAGATGCCCAAACGATTAGCCAGAATTTGAACAGTACACTAGACCAGCATAGAGCAAATAACACCCTAACCCAATACATTTTCCTTAACAACTTTGGAATCTGCTTGGCAATGTTCATCCCCCTATTGGGCGCCGCCTTGGGAACTTTTATACTCTTCGAGACGGGCATTGCACTTGGCGCTATAGCAACCACCCAGGGCTACCCTGTTTGGCTAGGTCTTGCAAGCTTGGTGATTACACCGGTATTCTGGCTAGAATTCATTTGCTATTCAATTGCCATTGCAGAAAGCATCTGGTTGTTTAGAAGAATAGTAAAAGCAATTACTTTAAAAGAACCGGGGCAGGGGCGTTTAATCCTTTGGGGTGAACTAAAATGGACAGCATTATTTATTGGAACCTGCGCAGGTTTGCTAGCCATCGGCGCTGTATTAGAAGTATGGATCATAACCCTTTTAGGATAGACGCCATTTTTCAGTTAAAGATGTTGATTGATAAGCTTTGCAAGGTCTATAACGGTTAAATCACAGTTACATTTGGGACAGGTCTTTAGCGGTTCATGTTTTGCGCCAATCTTTAATTGTTCACTGCAATGGCAACAATAATAAGTTAATGTTTGTCCTCTATCCGCCAACATCTTAACAAGCTCATTAACGTCACTTGTGGGAGGGGGCAGGTTTTTTGCTTTTTTCCGCATTTCCTCTGCTTGTTTTGTATTGCCAAGCTTTTCNTATTCTTTTGCTGCATTCTCAAAACGTCCAGTCATCTCGAACTTTTTAATCCGAGCTTTAGCTACCACTTCTNGGTCTTTGCTTGTTGTAAAGTAATTGCAGCTNGCGCTTTTAACGTAGGGTTCTTCTAATTCAGTACTAAAAAGTTCACAGGCACTAACATTGAAAAAAACACATGCTAAACAACTGTTTTTTCGATAAGCTTCGTCAAGTTTCTTGTAGCAGTTTGGGCAGGCTTCAACTTGTTTTCCATTGTTAACAGTATATAGTGGGATACCTCTGAAGGTTACTCCGCAAACTTGGCAAACAGACTTTGTCATTTAAATCAGAAAAGATTGGGTAGGCAATCATATTTGTGTTTGCTAAAAATATCTCGTTTTTCAGGGTGAAAAAACTTTGTGAAAGCTTGGTTTTACTACGCTTTGACTATTTCCAAACTTAGATCCAACGATTTAACGCTATGAGTCAACTCGCCCATGCTTATGACATCAACTTGTGCCGAAGCATACTCCAAAAGGTTTTCGGAATTTATTCCACCGCTCACTTCAAGGAGCACTTTGCTAAACCCAGCCTTTCTGAGGGCTTCACTTGCAGCCTTGGCTTGCTTGGGAGAAAAATTATCCAGCATAATGATGTCGGCGCCGACTTTTGCTGCAATCAAAGCATCCTGAACATTTGTTACTTCGACTTCGATTTTTTTGGTAAACGACGAATGAGCCTTCGCCCTCTTAACGGTTTCTTCCACGCTTCCAACAATCGCGAGATGGTTATCTTTAATCAAAACCATATCGTCCAGGTGTAATCTGTGCGGGTCACCGCTACCAACTACGACAGCTTTCTTGTCGAAATAGAGCAGCCCAGGCACGGATTTGCGTGTTGCAGCGATTTTCGCTTTAACGTTTGCCTTCTCAAGTTTCTCAGCCAAGCTACGGGTTTTGGTTGCTATGCCACTCATCCGTGAAAGGAGATTAAGAATGGTACGCTCAAGGGACAGGATGGTTTGGGCGTCTCCCGAAATTTGGATTAGGACTTGTTTGTTCTTAATTTTTTCGCCGTCATCCACTTTGGCTTTAACGCTGAGCCCTAAGTACTCGGCAAGGAAAGTGGATTCTTCAATTCCAGCCGCGACTCCGTCTTCTTTGGCTATAACCTCTGCTTTAACAGACAAATTCGCAGGAATAACCGCTGCAACAGTTACATCTCCCTGCCCGATGTCGTCGGCGAGGATTTGCTTGAGCTTTTCCTCCACAATTCTTCTTGGAACAAACATACCTTCTACTGTTGGCGCCCAGAGCTTAAATTACTTGCTTTTTTCCGCTTTTAAGAGATGGTTCAAATATAATCTTGCACTAATCTGTAAGCTATATGCGAATGTTACTCAGCTGCTCCGAACTCGGATTAGGTCACGTTTCAAGGATTATTCCGTTAGGGAAGCGGTTGGAAAAGAACGGTCATGAACTGCATTTTTTTTCAGGCGGCAAAGCCTACGAAATGTTGCAAAAAGAGTTCAGTCACGTTTACAGGTGCCAGCCGATTTCGTGGTATGAAAACGCTCATGGCATAATTACATCCGCCTCACTCGTCAACCTCTTATTTCCGCTTCCGCTCTTCAACATCGAGCAAAACAGGTTTGAAATTAAAAAATCCAACGCAATGGAAACCATCTACCGTTACTACGATTTAAGGGAAAACCTGCATGACATTGCACCTGACATTCTCATCGCCGACGGCGACATCAACGCCCTTAGACTGGCGCAAAGGTGGAAGATTCCATCAGTCTATATAGCCAACATGATAAGGCCAAGCTACGGGTTCTCAGCTTTTCTGAGTCCCGGCGAACGCATAGTCGAACGATATGTAAAAAACTGCACAAAAACAATAATTCCCGACAACCCACCCCCATATACAGTATCCGAATACAACATTGGCAACTTGGATAACATAGGCTTAAACGGAAAAGTTGAGTATGTAGGCAGCTTCGTGGACACCACCCCCGTCAAAGGTTCGCAAGAACACATTTTTGCCCCAATAAGCGGACCCGTTGGAACAAGGTCAAAACTAATAAAAACACTCATTCCCGTCCTTGAAAAACTAAAGACCAAATGCATCATTAGCTTAGGTACCCCAGGAAAGAAAACGTCCACGAAAATTGGCAACTGCGAACTCCATTCTTGGCTATCGACGGAAGAACGGGCACAAGCCATGAAAAANGCAAAATTCGTGATCTTCAGCGGCGGCCACGCAACGTGCTTCGAAACCATCAAATACGGTAAACCAAGCATATGCTTGCCCACACAGCCTGAACAATTGGCTAACGCAGTTAAACTCCAAGACTTAAACTGCTCTATCACCGTCAAAAACAAAAAAGAACTCGAAAAAGCCATTGCGGAAATCGAAACTAAAAAAGAAACCTACAACAGAAACGTGGCTACTTTAAGCGAGTTTTCTAACAGGTTTAAGGGATTAGACAGGACAGTTTCAATCGTGGAATCAAAGCTGGATTAACTTTATTTAGGTAGATTTAGCCGTTTAATTTCGCCGTTTGGTGTTTCTTCGTCGAAAATTATGGCGTTAAACTTGTAGATTTTTGCGTCTTTAGTTAACCAAGTGTCGGGAGGTAGACCTGCTTTCATGCAGCATTGACAGAGGAATTCTTCTTCACACCAGCCCCATTCCACCGGCACTTGAGGCAGAAGCAGTCCCTTATAGGGTCCTCGTTCAATGATTAAGCCGTCTTCGCCAACTTTGATTTTGCTCAAGTACTCCTTGGGGTTCGAAACTGCCACGGTTTCAGGCGGCGTTAACACACTGACTTCGAAAACAACCGTGCCCAACTCTTCGAGGGTTAAGGGTTCAAACCTTGGGTCTTCTGTTGCAGCATTAACGGCGCTGTCAATCACAGCTTCGACAAGTGGGCTTGTAGGATAGGGATAGCCAATGCATCCGCGCAGTTNTTTTTCGCCATGTACTGGGATGCTGATAGTTACGAAGACGCCGCAATGCTCAAAGAGTTTTTTGGGTGTATCCTTGGGCGGTTTTAGAACTTTGCCTGTTTCCAAGTATTGTTTTACTGTGTTTCGTGCGATGCGAATTAGAAATTTTCCTTCTTCCTCAGTTAGTTCAAACGGCATAAAGTTCCTTCCTATTGCTGCTTAAACTCGAAATTATAATAAAAAATTAAGAATAAAGTTGGTTAAAACTTTATGGATTCTTCAGTGACTCCTTCCCTAGTTATTATAAGGAAGTCAATTCCGTCGCCACTCATAGCGTCTCTACTAACAGCGGACTTTATCGATCTTGTAACAAGTTCTTTTGCTTCTTCGGCATTCATTGTTTCTTTGTATCCTTCTTCGAGAACGCCCATAGCGATTTCGGTTCCTGAACCAACAACGGCGTACTTGTCAGGAATTAACGAGCCTAAAACGTCAAGCACATAAAGTGATGCACCCTCGTCATCTAAGCCGCCGACGATAGTCTGTGTGAACAATGGGGAGTATCGACGGTTAAAAAGTACGTTGGCTAATAGTTTTGATGCTGAGCGCACGCTGATTTTTCTTCCGACATCCATACTGTAGAGGTTTGCTTGTGCCTGCATTTCTTTGGCGAGAATCTGCATGTCTCCCACGAGTCCGGCGCATGCAACGCCGATTTGGTCTGTTACTTTGAATACTTTTTTGCCGCCTTTACTCATGATAAAGTTGCCATAGGTTACTCTTTTTTCTGAAGCCAAGATTACTCCGTCTCTAAAGACTGCACCAACGGTTGTTGCGCCTGGCATCCATGCAGCGCCTTGTTGAGCTTGGTTGCCTTGAGCTTGCTGCTGGTCCTGCGGCATCAGCTGAATTTGTGGAATATTTG
>JGI20214J51088_10000609_pt1 | contig 24699 bp, 26 predicted proteins | sample WetSurMetagenome_FD_51088 | JGI IMG/M metagenome (IMG submission 51088) | reverse complement strand
ATGCCCGACAGTGCCCAAAAATTCACGTTTATTCCCAAAAATTCACATTAATCCCTTCCAATTCTTTTGATTTCAGTGGTTAACTGTGGAAATTTGAAGAGAATAGCCAGGCAAGTCATTTGATAAATTTATTAATTCCTTTGGTACTATGGAAGTAAAAAACATACTTGATAAATTGACTTCATATAATCTTTTCAATTACCTTTTCCCGGGATCTGTATTTTTAATTCTGCTCCATGAATCGACAAATCTCATAGGATATTTAGAGTTTGACCTGACTACAGTTATTCTTGTATATTTCATAGGACTTATTTTAAGCAGGCTGGGCTCTTTGTTAATCGAGAAAATGGTTCTTAGTTATAAATCGGAGAAGCCTATTAATACTAAATTGCTATTTAAAAAATTTAAGGGGAATATTAAGCTTGAAATTATTCATGAAGCAATGAATATGTACAGGACTATTGCTTCAATGTCTTTCTGCCTGGCAGTTGTAACACTAATTGATATTGTATTCAACAGTGGTTATAATCGGGACAGCATAGTCTGGATTGTGGCGGAAGTATCAGTTTCAGTGCTTTTTATATGTGCATTTTACAAACAGAGGAATAAAGTACTTGAATGTCTGACTCGTTCGAAACCATAATAAAAAGATAATTTTTAATTTTTTAAAAGAATATATAACAGATTGATTAATAGAATTAAACCTTTTTTCAATTCAGGCCATGTTTAAAAGTAATTCCAAAGACGGATTTTCCCTGAAGGCATACCAAGGCTCAGAAATGACTCTCTTAGCCATGGATATCGCCAACAAACCGGCAGATGGTACATTTGCAGGTTTTTCGCTCTACTACACGAATCCAAAGGGTAAAAGATACCCCATCCAGAATATGATTAACTTCCAGGGTACCGATGAGGTTACGGGTTCAAATGTGTCGCCTATACAGTTGTTTAAATGGGTTCACTTTCCGGGTTCATATCAGCAGACCGGAATGCTGTCAGGGAAATACATTTATGAAGCTGTGCCAAGATACCTGACTTCCGGAAGGGAACTGCTGAAAGAGGACCTCTCCAAAGCAGTAAAGGTAGATATTGATGTCAATGATTTTGCAGATGGACATATGAGTGTCGGCTTTACCAGAGCTTTTGTTAAATCCCAGGCCTTTGCAAACAGGTATGGTGTCGATCAGAAACTTGTTCCTTCCGGCGATTGGGTGTTTGATACATCGATAAATGCAGGGACAAATCCAAAATATGGCAAGTTCAGTTACGAAGATATGTACCTGTGGCTCGGTTTTAATGCCAGAAAAATGATAATCGGGATGCTTGAGGAAGCACTCAATGACAATAACATTACTGTTGACATGTTTGCATATGATTTTAATGAGCCAAGAGTTGCACAACTATGCCTTGATCTGGCGAAGAAAGGCAGGATCCGGATCATTCTCGATAATTCGTCGAGCCATACTGGTAAAAACACGAAAGGCAAAACAGCAGAAGAAGATGATTTTGAGACAAGGTTTAAAGCTTCTGCCACTCAGGGTTCTGATATATTCCGATGCAGGTTTAGCCGTTACTCACATTGTAAGGAAGTTATACTCAGCCGGAATGCCATCCCATATAAAGTACTTACGGGATCGACCAATTTCTCAACTACAGGTTTTTATATTAATGCCAATCATGTTGTGGTATTTACCGATAAGACTGTAGCCGCATATTATTCTGATGTATTTAAAGCTTGCTGGAGAAACGGGAAAACATCCTCATTCCTTAAACAGCCGTTCGCGGATACTGCAAAGAAATTTATTGTTGCTGATCTACCTGAAACTGAAATTAATGTTTCACCTCATTCAGAAAAGTATGCAAATAAATTACTTGATTCAATATCCACGAATATAAACAGCAATAAGACAACCTCAGTATTGTTTTCAGTTATGGAAATGGGGAAAAAAAGTACAGGAAGCCTGATATCAACTCTGCGTAATCTTCATAAAAATGATTCAGTGTTTACTTATGGGGTGACAGATAATAGCAGCGGTGAAATATCTCTTTATAAACCAGGCCGAAAAAACGGCCTTCTGGTTGATGCTAAAAAAGCAAATCGGGAATTACCTCCGCCATTTGACGTTGAAGTGAATATAAATCCTGCTCATGCAATACATCATAAATTTGTTGTGACCAATTTCAATAAGAGTGATGCGAGAGTATATTGCGGGTCATCGAATTTTTCCCTTGGAGGAGAAAAAGAAAACGGAGATAACCTGCTATGTATAAAAGATGAAGATGTAGCTACTGTTTTTGCAATTGAAGCATTTCGCCTGACTGATCACTATAATTTCAGATCTAAAATTGACAAGGCTGATAATGCAAAAGCAAAAGGACTTAAGATGAAACCGGTAATTTTAGACAATACTGGTTCATGGGTAAATAAATTTTACGATAAAAATGATATCCGCTTTGTGGAACGCAAAATTCTTGCATGATCATGGAATGATACCACAGTGCGGAAGTGTCAGTATGTGCATTTTCTTGCTTCCTCTGCGAATGCCCTGATAAGATTTAGATCAGCTTCGAAAAAATGGTCAGATGGAGACAGAATGAAACTGCCGTTTCCACCGGCTTCATTAAAACAACGCCTGACTTCTTTTCTGGTTTGTTCTTCCGTGCAACCCGTAAAGAAGTGGAACTGGTCAAATCCTCCGATCATACATACCTTGTCGCCAATACGTTTTTTGGCATCTTTCAGAACTGTATCTCCACCCATAGCAGGCGGGGAAAAAGTCTCCATAGCATCTGGCTTCATTGAAGCTATATCCTCAAGAATCGGCATCATTCCCCCGCAGGTATGATAAGAAATTCTTTGTCCAGCCTCATGAGCGGATTTTATAAGCGGAGCGTCATAGGGCGCTACGAATGTGTTGAAAATATCGGGAGATATCACTGTAGTTGAGGCATCGCCGCCACCAAGCTCAAGGATATCATATTTTGCCCCGGCTAACGATTCAATGAAAATCCTCTTTCTTTCCTGCAAAAGACTCAGAAAAGTGTGAACCCATGAGGGATCCATGAAGGTTTCCATAATCAGATTCTCTATTCCGAACATACACGAGGCGTCCTGCCAGCATCCAGGTTGTCCGAAGCCGTCAAAACAGGGTATGTGTCCCCTGGTAATCCCGCGTTCACCAAAGTCTTCTGCTGCTTTGTTGATAGCTTCAACATCGCACTTCGGTGCGGGCATGTATTTTGCAAGTATGTCGATATCTGTTTTTTCCTTAATCACATGTTCTGTCAGCCATGTTGTATGTGCATCCGATTGCAGGACCATCGATAAAGTCTTTTCGGGAGTAATAATATTCAGTCTTTTTGTAGGGTAATTATAATTATGTATTTCCTCCGTTGTGAATCGCCAGTTGTCGGTGCAGATCCTGCGGGCCTCAAGAAAGCCAATCTCTGTCTGGGTAGGATCAAAATATTCACCTTTCTGCGGATCAAATGTGTGAGCGATAGTCCATTGTATCGGATCCAACCCGAAGTAATCGAAAAATTCCTGGTCAGTAATATTATTCATATAATTTTTAAGGAAGGATGGCATCAGGTGATGCGTTGTTACAGGCAGCCTGTCTGTTTTCTTCCTTTCCAGTGCATTTGTAAATCGTTCCTTCGAGTTCATATTGCTACAGTTTGTTTGCCTCCTGCCTGACTGGTCAATATGGAGTATACAGATTGCTCACTCGCAGGATGGGTTAATATACATCTTTTCCAGGTTGGTGAAACCAATATATTATGAATAATTTATATAATAAATAAAAGGNTGCCCCTTTCGGGACAACCTTGGAAATATTTGGCATGATCCTAAGTTTGCTTCGCTAATCAGCTTTTGAAAATTATTGAATTACTCTATTTAGAATGATTCTAAATAGAAAACAATACTCAATTAAAAGAGTTCATTATTTAGTGAAGCAATTCATATAGTATTAAAAGACATAAATCTTACCCTTTGTTTTATATTCTGAAATTTCATAAATTTATTGTTGTCTGCTGAAGAGGATTTATAAAAAAAGGATTCATAACTCACTAAAAAATTTCGGTTAATGTGTTTGATAAAGCATTAAAACCTTTAACATCATGTGCAAAAACCATTACACTCCAATTCATTGCATCATTCCGCCTTACATGATCAGAAAATTGATGGAATCGGGCAATAAAAAAGTTGCCGATATGGCAACCAGAACTAATTTCAGAAGCTATCGCTTCCGCAACGACAGGATCTATTTCCAGAAAGCAACACTTTATGAGAAGGAAATCCTGGGGATAATCGCTAAACAGACAGGTAAACAGACAATGCAGATGGAAGTTTATGACTGCAAACAAAAGACCGATCTTTCTGTGGCAGAACTTCTGTGGGATACTAAGAATAATCAGAAGATCACTTCACTGGCCGGTAAGAATGTTATTAAAGGCGGAAAGGCATCATGGGATTTTTACTTCCAGCTTTTTGGAAGGAATTCGATTGATAATAGCGGTTTGATCATTAAACAGTATATTCATTACGACAAAGGCATGGATAATGCCTACTGGGATGGCAGGAGAATGGTCTATGGTGACGGAGACGGTGTTGTATTTGGAAGCTTCACAGGGGATATTGACATAATCGGTCATGAGCTTACTCATGGTGTCATGGAAAATGAAGCAAATCTGGATTATGAGAACCAGCCAGGAGCTTTGAACGAATCTTTCTCAGATATTTTTGGAATCATGATTAAGCAAAGATTTAATAAGCAGGATGTCAGAAGATCCAACTGGCTCATTGGTGAAAAGGTAATGAAAGGTCCGCAGTATGCCCTTCGCAGTCTGAAAGCTCCCGGAACAGCATATGTTAATCACCCCGAATTAGGGACTGATCCCCAGCCTGCTACCATGGACAAATATCAAAATCTGCCGGATACATCATCAGGTGACTGGGGAGGGGTGCATATAAACTCAGGAATTCCTAATTTTGCATTTTATGTGGCAGCATTCAATATGGGTGGCTATGCATGGGAAAAGGCAGGACGAATATGGTATGCTGTACTTACTGATAAAAAACTGAGCCAGAAAGCAGGATTTTCAGATGTTAAAAACCTTTCGATTGTTAATGCAGAAAAGATCTTCGGTATCAATAGCCCTGAAGTAAAAGCTGTTAAACAGGGTTGGACAGAGGCAAAAGTTTAATGTGAATCATGAAAATAAAACTGATCCGTACTGGAGGCTTCATACCAGTAACAAGGATGGCTGAAACAGAAATCAGCATTACTGATTCTGACCTTGGCATTCTGTTAAAAGTTATCCGGGCTGATCCTCACCCGCCGGTAATAAAAGATGGAAGCTACTACGAACTGACTGTCGGTTCCACCAGAATTCCTGTTGATCTTAATAAGGTTCCTGCTAAATACCAGAAGCTGTTTGTCGAACTGAAAGAAAACCTCAGAATTGTTAAACCCGGAAATGCTTTATGAAAAGAATCTCTCAGCTTCATCTTACGATCTGTATATCATTGATGTTTTTTAGCCAGATCCTTTCAGCCCAGGAGAATTATGAAATTCAGGTGTATGAATCAGGACTTGTTCCCGTGGCAAATACAATGTTTGAGCTCCACAGCAACACTACGCTCAAAAGATACAGGACCGACAATCTCTTTTCCCAAAATTACTTCAGGGAGACAGTTGAAATTACACATGGCTTCAGCAGGTGGTTCGAAATAGGATCATATTTGTTTACAAACATCGGACTTAAGGGTAGCTCAGATATTGTAGGTGCACATATAAGACCAAGGATTGCGCTACCTTCAGATGCAGGATTCCCTCTTGGATTGAGCCTCTCTTCTGAAATAGGATATGTCAAAGGGAAATATTCTGACAGCAAATGGTCGCTCGAGCTTCGTCCCATAATAGATAAGAAATGGGACAGGCTTCTTCTTGCCATGAATGCTGTTTTCAGTATCGGACTCGACAGGAATGTCAGTAAAAAACCGGATCTGGGATCAGCCTTTAAAATAAGCTATGATGTATCCTCTAAAGTTGCAGCCGGACTTGAATATTACGGAGGCTATGGACCGTTGAATAATTTATCACCTTCCGGTCTGCAACAGCATCAGCTCTACGGATCAGTTGATATTGATTTCGGACCGATGTGGGAATTTAATTCAGGACTTGGCTGGAGTCTGAACAACGCTGCTGACCGGCTTCTGGTAAAATTTATTCTTGGCAGGAGATTTGCATTCTGACGATTTAGTAATCTAAGTTTTAGCTTTCTGTTTTGATTTTTTTCTGAGCGCTTCTAATATTTCTTCATTGTCGCGTTAATATGAATATCCTCATTCCAGTTTTAATATATAATACTCCCTGCTTATTATATATTGTCAGATTATTCGACTTCTATAGTCAGAGACTTCTGTACTATGTTGCCATCCGTATCAACTATTGTAAAATAGTATTTTTCTTTGCCTGTCTGATTTCTTACTGCAATTTCGACATCTTTATCATAAGAGGCATTTTCATCCGGAGATATCTTGAAGTTATTAATAGTAATAGTTGTAGAAGCCTCATCATAAGAGACTGATACGTTGTATGTTTTAAAATTATTTTCCGCTTTTGCAGCTGTTATACCAACTTTTAATGATGTTCCTATAATAACGGTTGCATCCTTATAAGTATAACCCGGGCCAGTTTTAAACTCTATAATAGCNGGGATTTCCTGTTCATTTTCGCACCCAATAGTTAACAGGAGGAAAAACAGAGGGTAAATCCAATTTTTTGTACTGTAAGTGCTAAATAAGATCATTTTTTCTGCTTTTGATTTAATATGATTAGAATTGCCATCCGACATTCAGCACAATATTTCTCCCTATATCGTATTGACCGAAGTATTTAAGACGTGAAAGATGATCATAGTACTTCTGGTTTGTCAGGTTTCTACAGGATAGCATGAAGCGGACAGATTTGATACTTACTCCGGCACCCGCATTCAGAAGCCAGTAACCCGGTGTGGAGAATTCCCATATATCTGTATGATCCTGTTTCTCGGTATAATTTATTCCAAACGATAGAAAAACATTCTGCCAGTCTGGATTTAAGGCAGGCAGAAAATATTTGCTATCGAATAGAAAGCGATTAGCGGGGCAAAAGGGAAGCCATGATCCGTCATCCCGTTTAGCTTCAAGGTAAGAGTAGTCGAGCGAGATGCTGAAGTATCCATTGTTTTCAATTCCGGCACCTGCCTCAAATCCTTCCAGGGTAGTATTGGCCTGATCATAACGATAGATCTTAAATCCAAATAATTCTTCATTTGTAGGGCGGAGGTAGATAAAATTACTAAATCTGTTTCTGAAAACAGATCCCCTGAATGTCAGCCATCCTACCTTCCATGATGCAGAAATATCAGCATTCAGGCATTGTTCAATCTTCATGTCAGGATTGCCAATATACCAGTTTGTTGTGCCTTCGTGCAGACCATTAGCTGCCAATTCTGCCAGGTTTCCTGCCCTGAATCCTGAACTAATGTTCAGTTTCAGTATAAGATTTTTAAAATTTAGACTTTCTCCGACCGACCCATTCAGGTTATCAAATCCTTTATGGAAAGGTTGTTGTACACTTGCAGGAGTGCCTTGCGCACCGGTCTGTCTGGTATTGATCTGTCTGTGATCATATCTCAGTCCAGCTTCAAAATTCCCGGTAAGTTCTCCGGATTGCTGCCGCCTGTTTACATAACTGAATACTGATCCTTCCNCAATAGTGGCATCCGGAACTATTATCCTGTCGGCGTAATTTGTATTTGTTTGTATCATCCCGGCAAAGCCATTGGTCAATTTCCAGTTCTGGTTCAGTTTTTTTCTGACAGAGGAATTCAACGAAAATGTATTCAATAATAAACTAAGATCAACCTCATCTGACCGTTCCTGTTCCTGACGAAGGTTATTCTGGACACCAAGAGTTATATTCAATTCAGTTGTTTCATTCAGCGAAATCGTATTGACACTTGAATATAATAAAAATAGTACTGTATGATGAGCTTCTTCAAATTCACGGCTGAGTCGGGATTCTTCTTCACCCTCATTAANATCAGCGGAATCGGCGATAAAGCCAAATTGATTAAAAAAAGCCAGTACACGGTTCTCGGATTTGAATTTTTCCCTTTGAATAATGTATCCAAGGTTAAGGTTATATAATGCAAAACGGGTATTGGGAACCCTCTTTCCTGCTCCGTCAGAATAGTCAGCATGGCTTTCAATTCCGGTTCTCAGGAGGAATGTATTTCGTCCTGACTTTTTCAGACCATAATCTATACCTGCCCCGTAAGTATTACTGAATAATTTGAAATTCAGATTTTGATTTTTTGTTCCTGGTTCGGGTAAATTTTCTTCCACAACGTTAACTACACCTCCCATGGCGCCGGAACCGAATATTAAGGAAGCGGGACCTTTGATAAGTTCAATACGTTCAACTCCTACATCTGAAAGACCCAGGCCATGTTCATCTTCCCATTGCTGATCTTCGAGTTTGAGCCCCGCTACATTGATCTGAATACGATCCCCGTATAATCCCCGGATAACTGGTTTGGATATAGCGCCTGTGGTGATCTGGCTCACACCGGGCAAAGTTGCCATTGCCTGGGATAGGGTTTGTGCTCCTTTTTCTTTTATCTCTGTATTGGTAAGCGCCGTGACTTCCCTGCTGGTAGTATTGAAGGTAGGTTTCTTTTCTGTAATATAAACAGAATTTAATACAATCGTTTTTACTGAATCCTTTTGTGCATTAGCTTCCCGGCTAACAAAGATTATAATGGTAAAAAGCAAAATTGTTACAACTGAGTCAAATTTCATTATTTAAATTAATTTTATGTTTCATTTTTGTTTTTTTAGGCGTTATCCTGCATCGCTATGTTGCTTTAAACCATTTACGTGATCACATTTATTAAAGACTATTTTATGATTTGTCATAAACTTCCAATGCTGTTGGAAGACAGCTTGCAACACCTTTTAATCCACAAACAGAAAGTGTTATGAGGATTGTGTCTTTTATTTCCTCCCTTGTGGCACCGAGATTTTTAGCCATCTGAACGTGGTAAAAGATGGCTGTTGTATCCCCCATAGCTGACTTGATTCCGATATAAACAAGTTGTTTTGTTTTGGGATCAAGCCCTGTCGTGCTTTTTAATGCTTCAATCAATCCGTCGAAAGCCTTAGCTACTTCCGGCGCTTCTTTTTGAAAAATGTCGAGTGGATTCATTGTATTGGCCTTTTATTTATGTTTTTAATTATATGTATTTAATTTGATGAATTCTTCAAGATCTCTATAATTGGGCATCTCAAATTTAAGTTCATCCGCTGTTTTTAAAATATCGTAGTAGTTACATCTGATATCATCCAGGGGTATTAACTCTCCATGTGCTGTATACCTTTGCATACTCTCATTATATCTGAAGTTGAGCCTGAACATTGGCATCAGCAACCACTTCGGCATTTTAAATGCAGATATTTCCGAATATTTATTTGAATAAGCNACTCTTTTCTCACACAATTTAAGACATTCACGTGTTGCTATAAATGACTTTTTCAACAGATTTCTATCCGCAAGAAATTTACTGAGATTTCTGTATTTATGCAAGGCCATTATAATGGGAATTTCACCGGCATTATGTACCCATAGCCAGTGAAGCATATTGTCCTGGACATCAGGTTTTATAGATGCTTTTTTAAATACTTCCCTGATCAGATCAAAGCCATGTTGGTTTTCTGCAGAAGATGACGCAATATGGATCTCTCTGCCAATATTGGTCCAGTAAATCCTTCCGTTAATAGTTACGCCACCATCAGGATAACCAAGAATATACTGATTTTTATTCAGAATCTGATCATATATCCCTATTCGGCCCAGTTTGAAGTGAGAATGAAGAAAAAGGAATTTTTACAATAAGGTATAATCATCTTTAAAGCTGATTCTCTCTGAGACCAGTTAGTAGGTACAATCACCAGATCAAAAGGACCTTCGTTTTCAGGTTCTTCTGTAACCTTTATCCAGTGATTTGTCTTTTTGTACTTTTTATATCCCTTTCTTTCATCGAGGATATCTATAGTGACACCATCCCTGAAGTATTGAGATTTTCCTTTACGTTTCAGATGTGTTACGTCAATACCTGCTTCAATCAATGCCCAGCCGTATATTGTTCCGATTACACCTGTTCCTACTATTTATACTCTCATAAAATTTTAAAAGTTATAAGGTCAACAGAATAATTTCTACCGCTAAGATGCAAAGGCACGAAGTGGCTTGAAGAAGTTATTTACAAAGTTTTTATCCCGGTAAACAATAGTGCAAAGTTTTTCAACTTGGAATAAACGCTTATGATTCTTTTCTGAAATTAATCGTGAAATTTTTATGTGTCCCAAAGATCCTTTCATATTTAAATCCTGAATCCTTTAACAATTCTTTTATTTCATCCGGTTCCAGTTTATCAGGATCCCCAGCCTGTTCAGATATTGACAGAATACCTCCATTTCGTAAAATCCTGACGAACTCTCTGATATATTGTTCCTTATTTTCAATCTCACCCAGCACAGTTACCATAAAAATCACGTCAAACATACTATCACTGAATGGCAGGTTTATCCCATTGCACAGATGATATTCTACATTCATGATGTTTTTCCTCGTAAGTCTTTTTTTCGCGTAATCGAGCATTTCCTGCTGGATGTCGGCAAGGAATAATTTACCTTCGGGAACGACCTTTGCTACTTTCTCACTGAAATATCCTGGTCCGGGACCAACTTCTAATACTGTTGAATCATTTTGTAATTCAAGCCTTTCTATCAGTCTTTTTGGGGATATGAAGATATTTCTGACAGGTAACAGAAGTGTAAATGCATATTTGGGAGGAAATACTCCCTTTCCAGTTAATCGTTTAATTGAAGAATCCATATTTTCCAATACTAAAGTCTATCGTTTTCTTGCAACAACCAGGTATGCAAGTCCTTCATATACTTCATTTTCCCTCTCCTCATAAACTGAACCAGGTACTTCAGGACGAGGTCTTGCAAAACCCGGATTGATTTTCATCATTATTTTTTTTCTTCGCTCATGTTTATAGTTGACTGAAAATCCTTCATCCCCCCAGCTTACTATACCATCTTTTTTAACAACCCTGATAAATTCACTGATGGCTTTTTGCGGGTCATTAAACAGGTTCACGCCCCCAAAGTGAAACAGTGCATCAAAACTATTATCAGCGAAGGGAAGATATTGGGCATTACCGTGAATTAACTCTACATTAAGGCTTTTATTACGTTTCCGGCATTGTTGTAACATTCCCACTGACAGATCAAGAGCTACAAGTTCACCTGCTTCTCCTATGCAATCTCTAAGGTACTTCTGAAAGACCCCTGGTCCTGGCGAAACCTCAAGTATCTTCATCCCCGGTTCCAGTCCAATCAGGGAAACAATCTGATTTCTTCCTTTCTCCATATCAACACCGGTAAGTAGTTTACCCATTACCTTCTCATTCAGATCATAAAGAGGTGCCAGTATGTTATAAATTTTATTGTAACTGGCATCCATGCCATCAATCTGATCGGGGTATACCACAGAAAGAATACCATTTTTCTCATGGTAAGCTTTTCTCTCTGATTCATAAATTTCTCCACTGTGATTCAGTGGTTTCAGGGTTTCAGGACATCTGAGTATGTCATTAAGCCAATCTGTGTACATCGTTTTTATATTTTTAATAATTAATCTGATATTCTGCCGAAAGTAAACTGATCTTTGTTATATATATTACTATTTTCGGCAGGCACCGGGATCTTATCGATAAATGGAGGTAATCATAAGTCAATGTCACAAATACCTTAAGATTTCTTTAGTTCAATCAGAGCTTCATTTAACCTTTAAATGGCTTGATGACAAAATAATTGCATGGCATTATATGTTCCTGTGGCTGTAAGAACTTTAATGAATATAGAAACAAGGACATTTTTATACTTTAACTTATTGTTAACCAGATGTAACTGTATATCTCTTATTCTTCCACTGTTCTACTTTAATCCAAAGATAAACGGCAGTATAAAGACTACAAATAGGATCCAGGTCAGATAAACAGGCAGATATTTTGAGATAGTCAGTTCAACAAGTTCAATCTCTGATTTCCTGAAGTTGATCTTATACAGATCAATAGTTATTAGAATAAGATTGACAAAAATAGCAATGTTCGATCCAAGTATAGCCACTCTGTTGGGTGTGAAACCATATTCACTCAGACGATAAAAAATTGCTGATAATGCTACCAGATTTACGACAAGCGTTACTGCCGAGAGAATAAGAAGGATAAGTTCATTGAATCGCTGCCTCCTTATCAGCGAGGTCTCTGATACTGAAAAGATAATCAGCGCCATAACACCAATTAGTAAAATGTTGAAAATTAACAGGAAATCCCTGTCATTGTAAGGATCTTTCCCCTTGACTGCCATTGCAATAAGATAGATTATAAGAGTAATCATTACCAGCGGACTGAAGAGATTAGCGATAACGGGAGCAATTTTATTTGACAGGGAGCTGTAGTTCTTAAGGATAAAGGTAGCTACCAGCGGAGTCGAAACGAATCCTATCTGAAGAATGTAGGTTGAATAGAACTTGCCGATTGAAATTCCAATTGCCTGAAATAGAGTTACACTGATAGCCATCAAGGCTCCACCAGCAATGACTATCAGCCCGCTCATAATCGCCAGATCGCCATTATATTTAATATATTCAACCCGTTTTGTCAGAGAAGTTGTATCAAAACCGATAAAGACCAGTCCATAGACGCACCAGAGCAACACAGGCATATGAATATATACGAGCTTCACTGAGGAACTGTTTCCTGACACTGGAAGAAGATTAATGTAAATAGCCGATACTAAAAAGAAAAGGAGAGTGAAATATGCCTTTTTAGTATTCAGGCTATTATTCTGAACGAGTGCAAATACTGAAAGTCCAAGAAAGATTATTAAAGCTGTCTCCCTTTCGTAAAAATTAAATCTCATAGCGTCAAATCCAAAAATTTCAGGAATTTTTATAAGGATTCCTGCGATCAGGCATATGACAACCATGAAATAGAAATCTGCATCGAAAATCGTTTTTATTTTAACCGGAGCTCTGTCAAAGTCAAGTCTGCTTTTCCAGAATTTTGCAGCTTCAGAGTTCTGGATCTCCGGATAGACTTTATCAAATTCCGTTTCAAAAGATTTTCTGTTTTCACGATATAGCTTTTCCAGCTTTTCAGGATCTTTGATATTGGAAATAATTATTGATTCCATGATACTCCTTATTTTGAAAATGAAGTTAAGAAATATTACAATACCTCAAATATACTAATAAATATTGATGTATATTATTGTTTGTTAATGTTTATTCTTATATATTTACTGAAAAAACATCAAAAATGGAAACCAATAAATCAGTTTTTAAAGTATTTCAGCACAATGATGAATATTTCGAAATGCTGAACGACACTTCCTTTTCCGGCAAATGGGTCGTAAAACAAGCTCTGTTAATTCTGCTTTTCACATTTATTTATGGTGTGGTGATGGGAAGTTATAATGGCTTTCTTCAAAGTCTGGTTACAGGTATCAAATTACCCTGTCTGATCTACCTTTCCCTGCTCGTATGTTTTCCGGCGCTTTTTGTGATTCAATATATGATCGGATCTACCATGTCGCTCCTGCAGATGGCAAATATAATCCTTTCAGGATTTTTTGTATTCAGTTCAATTGCTTTGTCCTTTGCTCCGATAGTAATATTCTTCATGATAACAAGTGATAATTATTCATTCATAAAATTGCTTCATGTCGCGATTTTCACCTTTTCAGGTATATTTGCCGTAAAAACAATAATAAGCGGACTTACCTACTCATGTGAAAAGAAGAATCTTTATCCGAAGCTGGGCATGACTATTTTCAGGATTTGGGTCTTCATACTTGCTTTTGTGAGCTCGCAGCTGGCATGGAACCTCAGGCCCTTTCTGGGAAGCCGTGAGTTGCCGTTTGAACTGGTAAGAAAACGTGAAAGCAATTTTTATGTTGCTGTACTAAGGTCAGCAGCAGGGATTTTCGAGCCAAAATCAAAAGAAGAGACAGTAGGGCAGGAGAAGTTGCCGGTACCCGCACCAGTTAATCCAATTGATACTGATGTCAGACGAAGATAAAATAATGACGCTAGAGGAAGTGGCAGAATATCTGAGAGTTAAACCTCAGACTATATACACCTGGGCGCAGGAGAAGAAAATCCCTGCCGCAAAGTTGGGGAAAGAATGGCGATTCAGAAAATCGATGATAGACAAATGGTTTAATGACCGGATTGACGAGAAATTCAGGGAATGACTCCCAGTTTCATCAGTCAATACATTAGGGCATTATTATAAGAAATTCTAGAGAAGTAATCTGTATATTACATATCCGGCAGCAAGGCCGATTAATGGCATTACAACAAGAGCAAAACAGCCAACAGCTATAGCACCTGCCGGCTCACCAAGTGCAGGTTTCCTATGGTATTTACTACCAGAGACAGCCCAGAATCTGAAATTCCTGTAAGCTGAAATCAGACCCGGGATTAATCCCACCGGGATGAACCATTTAATATCCAGGCTCAGGTCTTCTATCATATAATAGCCTGCCGCTAATAAAAACATCCATATCCCTATGTTACCGGCTATGAAAAAATAGAGGACCCTGTTTTCATCTTCAGGTTCAATAAGTCTGATCCTTCCTTTGAGATAAATTCTGAATACAATCTCGGATAAAATAAGCACTATTCCAAGGATGCATATAAGAGTTGCTATCATGGTCAATTCAGTTTTTATAATCCGGAATAAACATCATTAATCACTCAACCTCATATAAAAAGTAAAACAGTCATTATTTTCCAAAAGGTAATCAATTTCAGCTATTGTGTTATGTTTCTTTGTAAAAAGAAAGATGGCACCATGAGGAATCACCAATCAATTCCTCGCTCAACGTCGTGAACGGGAAGAAGTCAATGTCTGGAATTCTTCAGTGAGAGAATGACAATGAAAGTGTTGAGCANCCGGGCGGTGCCATCTTATAATGTCAGGAAAAGTCAGTTAAANATCTATTTCCTCTTTATAGATTTTGCAAGGTTTTCATTTACCCTGAATTTCACAATTTTATCAATAAGATCTAATGGAAGCGGCTTATTCAGCGGGAACTGAATGGTGCCTTTGGAACATTTGTATTCTTTTAGAAATGGGCTGAAAGCTTCTATAGCTGTAGACATCGGATAAAGACCTATATGATTTTTGTAGGCTGCGAAGTAAAGCAAAGGTCCCCTGAATTTGAATGCCGGCATGCCATAACTGATTACCTCTTCAGCTTCCGGTACTGACTTTCTTACTAATTCCCTTATCCTCAGCAGATTTTTTTTTGTTTCATCGGGGAACTCATTCAAATATTCATCAAAATTTTTAGGCTTTATCATTTTTATGAGGTTTTAAGATCACCAAAATATTAATCATATATAAACCGGACAATACTGACTTCTGTTCAAATTCCTTTCCTTTTATCAGGATATAGAGTCCCGCCTTTGGTCAGCCATGAAACACCAAATGCTATGAGTGCAGCAGTTTCAGCCCAGAAAACAAAATGAGAATCAGGATTTTTTACTTTGAAGAAATTAAAGAAAACCAGGATGGAAATAAGGCAGGTGATCATAACGATTCCGCAGATCCTGTATATAATATTCCTGCTCTGTTTTTGTCCGGATGGCCGTGTTCCGCTTTTATTTTTGGTAAATCTTACAAGTGAAAACACCGATAGGATAAGAAAGAATATTGATGCACTTACAAAATGAATATTTCCTGTAACATTCTGGGGATCAGTCGGAGAAGTTGGAAACCATGCGATGCCGAGAGCAAAAAGTCCTGCCAGCGACCCAAGCCTGTTGTCCCATTCATCGTAACCTTTGTAATAGAACATGAAAAGCGCGATTGCGCATAAGGATCCGGTAAGAACATCGCGCATTCCTGTATAATAGTATTGGCTTATCGTTTTCTGAATAGCGGCGCCTTCAAAAAACAATTTCATCCCTGTCATCAGAACAAATGGCAGTAAAATACCTATCCAGCCTACAGTCCTTCTTAACGCCAGATAGGTATATGTCTGATCACTGTAATTGTCTTTTGGTTTCATAAACAGGCTTGATTTTCAGCGGCTTCTCCGGAGTGTTACAAAGCCCGATGTCTATATTTAAGGGGATCGTCATGACAACCGGAATAATGGCAGGCATGCAGTTTTTATTCATAATATTTATACCTGTATACAAAGCTCATCATACTGCTGTATGCGAATAATTCCTTTGATTCAAGAATAAGCAGGTTTCCGTCTGAGTCAAAGGTTCGGTTGATGGTACGATAAATGGAATTTTTCAGAAATGTGTAGAGATCGGACCTGATCTGAAGCCTGCCCGAGTAGGTATTAATTGTGTATGAAATACATTGACCGTCAGCTATATAAAATGTCTCTCTGGTTAATCTGCCTGAACCGTCATAATCGTTTACGGTATAGCTCTCCAGTTTTTCTTTGTCAAACTTACTGATCTTTACCAGCTGATCACCTTTATATTCATATAGGTAGAATTCATATACAGAACCATTTTGATCCTCAATATTTTTGGTGGCTATCTTTCCGTCAGCAAAATAAGTGAACAGCGTATTATTGAGGTTTATAAATCCTGATGGGGAGTTCAGATTTGCATTATAATTACTTATTTGCGACAGCTGATCAAAGGCATTGTACTCATAAATGTTATAAGAAATTGTGCCAACGATGACACCGTTGTCATACATAGGAGATGTGGTTTTAGCGATCTTCCCGTTTTCTTTGTACTCATACTCTTCAACAATTGCCATTGGTGTTTCAGAGTCTATTGCGGGGTAAAGAAGAATCTGTTTTAACTTCTTCCCGTTGTCAGGATAAATTACTGAACCTGGCTGATCCTTCTGACATGCCGGCAGAAGGATTGCTGAGGCAAGCATCAATATAAAGAACCTTCTTGATTTCATTGTCACAGGGTTTGGTAATCAAAAATAAGCCATTCCCGTATAATTTCAAACTTTATTATACGGGAAGACTTAATTCTGAAGCAATTATATAAGCAGGAAGCGGCGAAAGCCCGGCAACACGACTTCTATGCAATTATTTTCCGATTGCCTGGCTCTTGCTGTCGCTTTCCACTTCGATCTTGTGATCGATTTTTTTCACATTCTTACCCTTATTGAACTTATAGGAGTATGAGAACTGTACGAATCCGGATACATCAAAACCAACAGTATTCTTTGAATTGTAGGCAGGTGTTGAAGTTTCNGTCCTGCTGAATTCAATATTTTTGGAGAATGGCAGCAGCCAGAAAATNCCGAANGTATGATCCTTCATCTGTTTAGAGGCGCCTATGCCATAAATCGGCATACTGTANGTTTTGCTCTGTGAATTAACATTCACGCCGTTATAGCTCATGAAAACAAATGCNGTGGCAGTCTTTTTCTTATCAAGCTGAGCGAAGGCGTAACTTGTAATACTGTATGAGAAGTAATCCCTTCCGGGTATGTTCACAGTGGGAGATGTGTACTCGTTAATAAGACCTTTGTAGACCCTTGCATTTATGTTCACATACCAAAGCATAGCATTCACACCGCCACCTGTTTCATATCCGTTTAGAAGGTTATAAGGCTTGGTGAAGGTTGTTAGTGTACCGCTGATAGGAGAGGTTACTACAAGAAACTCCTTCCCGATCCTGTTTTTGTAGTATTCCCTGTAAANGTATGGTGAAAAGTAGTTGCTGCCAAAGTTCCAGGTGTAAGTAAGCTGCAGGCGGTCCCTGTAATCGGGTTTCAGATCCGGATTACCCTGCGACACATCATAATACTGGCCAACTTTATAGTATGGATCCATGTCGTAAATACTTGGACGGTTAATCCTTCGGTTATAAGTGAATTTCAGATTATGTGTGGCTGAAAATTTATACTGAAGATTGACTGATGGCAGGAAGCAAGCGTAATTGGGACTTGTAACAGAATCNGCNTTAATATGACTGTTCTCAACTCTCAGTAAGGCCTGGACTCCAATTTTTTTCACGTTATATGTAAATCCTGCATAAACTGAATTACGTAACTCATTGTATTTAAAAAGATTGCTTGATTCGTCATAATTTAATTTGAAGAGATAACTCATCTGTTGAAAATACAGCTGATATCCGGCTTCAAGTTTTGCTGACATGCCAAGAGGCTGAACATAGTTGAGTTTGGTTGAGAAATAGTTCCTTTCATTAAGGTTATCTTCCCTCCTCGAATACGTACTGAGCACTGAGTCGCTGTTATACGGATACCTGTAATTTGAGAAATCGCTTCCGTCGTTTGATTTAAAGTGGTAATAGCTGGCTTCAGCAGTGAATTCCTGAATCGGTTTACTGAACATTTTCTTGTAAAACAATGAAAATGTTGATTCATTGCTTTTTGTTTTGTTGTAGGTATCAGATGAAATCATGCTTAGCGGATTGGAGCCCTTGTATAGCAAAGACCGGCTCAGCATGTCGACATTCTGGTAAGTAGGCTTATAGCTGATATTGAAGCTCATGTTATTCTTTTCATTCATATAATAGTCGAAACCTGTGTTGATCGTCGACTGGGAAACAGTTATTTTTCCGTTTCCGTTCATTTTAGTCATGGAATCAATAGTCAGATAATTGATGCTGTTTGTTGAGTTGATATTCAGCTTCTGAATGAAGGCAAAGCCAGTCACATAGAATGTAATTTTACCCATTGCATAATCGACGCTTCCGCTAACAGAAGTTGTAGGCTTGTTTATTGGCTTGAGGCTTAAGGCAACATTCCCGTTAAGTCCGTATCTGGCTTCTTTCTTCAGGATGATATTGATAACTCCATCGATATTTCCTTCGTATTTGCCTGAAGGGTTGCTGACAATCTCAACGCTCTCAATATCTGAAGGAAGCAGTTTGGCAAGATATTCCCTGTCGCGCTGTCTGCCGTCAACCTGAATTATGAAGTTGCTGCTGCCATTAAGAGTAATGTTGTTCTGGAAATCAACGTTCACCTGTGGGATTTTCTTCAGGATATCATATCCATTGCTTGAACTTCTTGCAATAACACCCGGAATGGCATAAACAGTACGGTCAACCATTTCCTTTCCTTTTATTCTTTCACCAACAACAGTAACCTCACTTAAAGTTGTTGCAGTTTCTGCAAGATAAATAGTATCAACTACTATATCACCTTTTCCTGTTTCAACAGTGACAGCTTTGCCATTAGGTTTATATCCCAGGAAGCTGACCTTCAGGAAATAATTACCGGGTTTTACTCTGTCGAAGGAGTAACCTCCATCGGTTAAGGTTATCACACCTGTTATCATTGATGAATCAGGAAGCTGACACAGACCAACCGATGCGAATTGAACGGGGGTTTTATCTTTAAGCTGGTACACTTTTCCCTTGATATTCTGACCCTGAGCTGTTATCGAAGCAAACAGGAGCAGAAAAACTATAATTTTTTTCATTTTAAATTCAGATCAGATTACTTATACTTATTTCTTTATTTCTTTATTTCTTTGTTTTATATTTTTTACTACTTTATTGCAGCAACTTTTGATTCTCCATTTATATCCATAGGCATTTGCATGCTGTAACCGGGAGCAGAGATCCCAAGATTGCCTGCAATATGGGTTTTGGCTTTTTCTTCAATCATAAGGCCTGTGCGTATGTCGATTATCATACTCGATTTACTGAGTCCTTTGAGATCATCATAAGTTACTTTAGCGGGTCCTGAGATTATCGGATCAGCGTTTGCGGCAGCTTTAATCTCAGATTCTGCAGTAACCATGGCGTTATCTCCATTCACGGCATCGAGGTGATATTTTGTGATTATTTCCAGAGCCATCCCGCCTGAAGTGGTGGTGTTTGTCACGCTCCAGGTATCTCCTGTTGCCACAGTTTTTCCTGGCAGGTAGTATGTAAAAGGCATCACCATTGTTTTTAAAGCATCATTACTGATCATACCGGCAATCTGCTTCTTTATGGCAGCAGCCACTGGTCCGGCCAGCGCAATTGAACTGGTATCCTTCATTATGACATCGGAAAGCATTTTAGCATTCACAACATCAAGAGGCTTGCCCATGTAGTCAATTTTGACATAAAGAGCATTTTTACTTAACCTGTTCATAATGCACGACATGACATCCGCCACCTCGGTTGACTTTATATTTCCTTCAACAGCAGAGCTCATGACCGAAGTCTTTCCCATTGTGTTGGTATTGCTTTTCATGGTATCTATCCGAACCTCGGTTATCATAAAGTCGGGAGTTGCATCTATCATTTTTACAGATACAGTATTTTCCGTCTTTGAATCTACTGTTTGCTGATTGCCATTAATTGTCTGTGTGATAGTCTGTGCAGAGGAAGATGTGAAACGGTACACTTTGTTTTTTTCAAGATTCATTCTAAGGCTGGTACCTTGCTGAGCCATCAGAGAAACGGTGAAAAGAAAGGTGATTGATAACAAAATAATTTTTTTCATAAGTCAGGTATTTAAATTTATCAGTTACAAAGACAAAATTATTCTCCGAACGCTGCATTTGAAATTAATTATCGGCGAACGGTTGAAATATATGGACGAACCGCGGAAACGGGTTGCCGTGTCGGAATATAACGGAGTTAGTGGCTTCTCACCCGGGGTTATTATTTTATACGGGTATACAGATGCTCAAAACAATCATAGCATTCATCGCGAAGTATCAGTGTATCATTGTGTAATACTGCAAAGCTCTGGCGAATTGAAGACAAATTAGTAACAATAATCAATGTGCTGTCCTGGGAATATATTGAACGGCCTTTTACCAGTTGATAACGGGTTTCAGACTTCAGGGTGTCATTAACATAATACCGGTAAATGGAATTTGTGTCATATTCTATTCTGATGGTCTTTTTCTCTGTTTTTGGAGTATATGTCTGACCAGCAAAGCCTCCGCTGCTGTAAACCCAGTTCCATTTTCCTGCCAGCGTTGATGGTCCTGTTGTAGGGATATTGTTTTCCTTGGTACAGGAAGCAAGAAAGAAGATCGAGATAGTTAAGGTAATATACTTCTTCATAATTTTTGTTCTCTTAGGTTAGTAAGAAAACCTGTAACAAATACTGTACCATAAATGTGCAGATTCCATTCATTTACATTCACCGGTTTGTATGCTTCCGCCCGGTCAGTCACAGGGGTAACTAATTGGCTTTGATCAATATCATATTGTAATTCAGCAGCATACATGCTTCATGTTTATGAAAATATAAAAAATGAAGCATGGAGAATTACGGGACTGTCCGACCTTTTGATTTCCGGACTTACTGTTTAATACAGATTGACATGAATTTGTTACCCGTCTCATATAAATTGGAACCTCTACGAGGTACAATATTCATGAAAGAATCTATACTACAATACTTTAAGCCCTACGGGCTATCTTATATTACATTCGCCGTAGGCGATACAGTATTGTAGAAGCAATCCTTAAATAATCCTTTATCGCGTAGCGGTTTAACACAGTAGGAATCTGTCTTGACTAAAGACCGGGAAACTTAAGAGGGGGGAGTCCAAACGAGACAAAATTTAGTGAAACTAAATCGAACCGTCATATAAAATTGATTTCTGCTATTAGTTTGCGTAAATTTGAGTTAAGGGTTTATTCTCTGAACCGGAAGATTTACAGTCAGAGAACCTTCTTTATTTTGCCGATATGATTGTCTTCAGGATCAGAAATATTATTCTGCCAGTCTTTATAATTTTCACTTGTACTGAAGTTAAAGCACAGGTACGGACAGACTATATAGTAGGATTGAACATATCCACTATGGCGATGAAAGATGCAGGTGTCAGATACCAGATGAGAAACAGGGTGGGAATACATTTTGGACAGATCTTTAACATCAGGGTTAGTAATAATTTTGACTTGCAGCCGGGAATCATGCTCACATCAAAAGGTTCGAACTACAAGATTGATAGTGCCGAATATTCAATAGCACCTGTTTGCCTTGAAATACCATTAAATGTTGCATTCACTGCCGGATGGGAGAAGGTAAAAATTTCTGTTCTCGGAGGTGCTTATTTTGCGTATGGTGTTGGCGGTTACAAGATAGATCCAAATGGGAATTTCAGGTTCCTGAGTTACGGTTCGGGTGAGCTCCGCGACCTGAAGCCGCTCGATTTTGGCTTGAATTACGGTGTCGGCATAAATATAAAAGGACGGCTTCTTTCAGTCAGGTATTCTCGTGGATTCACCAACCTTTCAACATCTCATAATGCAGGCTCCGAGACCAAAAACAGGGTATTCAGTATCTCCGTCAGTGCCATTTTCACAGGGAGATAGGAATCTCAAAATGTAATTACTCTATCTTTTCTTTTTTACCACGGAGAGCACGGATTTGCACGGATTGTTCAATATGGGATTTCTCCTTGCCCACTGTGTAATTCGTGGTTAAAAAAACTTAAATGTCATCACCATTACATCACTTACCTCAAGCAAGCTGAATGCAACTTTGACTGATACGGTAAGCGAGGATCTTAATAGTGACAGGATAAATGAGACATTAACAATCAGCGTGACATTGCCCTTCACGAAGTAAAAATAGTGAGGCTATTAATTTTTTACTATAGGAAGTTTATCCGGGGCAGGGGAGAAGGGAAGCGTAAAGCTGAATCTGCTTCCCCAGCCGGGTTCACTTTCAACAGTGATCTTCCCCTTGTGTTTTTCTACAAATTCTTTACACACTATTAAACCGAGTCCGGACCCCTTTTCATTGGCAGTTCCCTTGGTTGTTGATCCTTCTTCAAAGGAGAACAGCTTTTTCAATAATCCTTTATCAATTCCAACTCCGTTATCCGATACAGTAATTTCAGTGTGATCATTCTTTGAACAAGCTTCAATAGCCACCTTTCCGCCTGTTTCTGTAAATTTTATTGCATTTGAGACAAGGTTCCTGAGTATTGCAGTCAGCAGGTTTTTGTCGGCGTAAACAAAAATTTCGTCAGGACTGGTGTAATTAAGGTTGATATTTTTAAAAGAAGCAGAGGATCCTGTAACATCTAATATTTGCCTTATAAGAGGCTTAAGTCTTATGGTCTCAGGCTTAAATTCAAGCTTTCCTCTTTGTGATTTAGCCCATGCAAGGAGATTTTCAAGCAATGTAAGAGTATTTTTAGCAGAGGAATTAATATATTTAACAAATTCCTCAGATTTGATGATATCATTATCCCTGATAGAGTCTTTCAATAAATCTGAAAAGCCAAGTATACTGTTGAACGGATTTGTCAGATCATGTGCTATTATTGAAAACAGTTTATCTTTTGTAGCATTAAGTTCCTTAAGCTGATTATTGAGCTCAATGAGTTTCTGTTCTTCCTGTTTCCTATGTGTTATGTCGCGGAACGTGCCCCTGAGGCATTCTTTTCCGTTGAACATAACCCTTGATGCCATTATTTCTACGGGGATTGTCGACCCGTCAGAACGCAATATAATTGTTTCGTCAGGTGGAGTTACATTTACATTAGCTGTTTCCTGAATATGCAGTGAAAATTTGTTTTGATAATGCTGAGGATGTAATTCAGACTGATGTATGCCTACGATACGGTCATGTGGCAGCAGCAGAAGCTCAGTAGCTGAGTGGTTTGCTTCCAAGATTATGCCGGAGCTCATATCAGTGATGAAGATCGCGTCGGCAGCATGCTCAAACAGACTTCTGAACTTGGCTTCACTCTCTATCAGTTTCTCCTCGGCTTTTTTAAGAGCGTCGATATCCTGGAATGAACCCATTATCCTGATTATTCTGCCGTTATCATCCCTCACAGCTTCTCCTATAGATCTTACCCAGATTTTCTTCCCGCTTGACGTGATGATCTCCATTACTTCATCATAAGCGATCCCTTTTGTGGTACAATCTGTAAAAACCTTTACTAATTTCTCGCGCCACTCGGGTGCATAGAAATTAATACCCTCACTCAGTGAGGGAGAATATCCTGCAGGCATTTCATGAATAGCTGCGACCTCGGCGCTCCACACAAGGCTGTTACTATCGAGATCTACACTCCATCCGCCAAATCTTGCACTTTTGCCCGCTATTCTCAGAAGTGAATAATTAGATTTAAGCCTTTCCTCGATTTTTCTCCTCTCGGTGATATCCTGAATTACACCAAAGAGGATCCTGTTATTACGGTCGTAGAAAGCGATTGAGTGAATATCCTTAATCAGGCCCTTATCTGAAGTCTTAATTTTAAATTCTACATCGTACGGAATGTTCTTTTCTATCAGATTTATCCTGGCAGATTCCAATACCGGTCGGTATGAAGGCAGGTACATTTCTTTTATTACTGAGAACTCATGAATGTTTCCTGTCAGTCCATATATCTCTCTTGCCCCATCGGAGCAATGCACCATCTGAGTATCTAGATTAATCTCCCAGTTGCCAGTCAGGGATACCAGTTCTGCCCGTCTGAGACGTGCTTCGCTTTCCTGCAATGACCCCAATGAGTGAACGTTTGCGCTCTTCATTATTCCGGAATATTATTCCCTGCTAATGAACTTCAGAAAGGTTCCTGATTGAAAATATTTAGCTTAGTAAAGTAAATAAAATCTGTGGTTT
>JGI20214J51088_10000608_pt1 | contig 24723 bp, 25 predicted proteins | sample WetSurMetagenome_FD_51088 | JGI IMG/M metagenome (IMG submission 51088) | reverse complement strand
GATGTCTGCTTTTGTCATTTTGAATGAATTTTTAATTCAACAAATTATTTTGATTTTCTGTTTTTCAATTGTGCAAATATAAAATATTATTTCTGATTCATATTTCTCATTCTTAATTTTTTCCGACCGAATCTATTGATTTTTTGATTGCTATCTATTTATATAGGTGTTTTTACTCTTCAACAGAGATTTTAACATTTGAGTCTCCTCCCTGTTATCCCTTATCCACGATCAGTTTTTTTTGTATCTTTACATTCTTGCAATAAAAATAAAACAACATAATTATGTCTTTTAACAAGGTTATTTTAATAGGAAATGTTGGTAAAGATCCTGAGATAAGGAGATTTGAAAACAATATCAAAGCATCATTTTCTCTTGCTACAAGTGAGACATATACACCCAAGGGAGGCGAAAAGGTAACACAGACAGAATGGCACAATGTTGTATGCTGGAGAAGGCTTGCTGAAATAACTGAAAACTATATCAAAAAAGGGTCTCAGCTCCTGGTTGAAGGCAAACTGCGCTACAGATCTTATGATGACAAGGATGGAAACAAGAGATACGTGGTTGAGGTTGAAGCCGATAACATACAACTTCTTGGACGTAAGCCTGATGGCACATCATCATCCGGTCAACAGTCAGAGAGATATTCAGGCAGCCAGCAGAGTAACCCGGGCCCTGTAAGCCAGAATCAGAACCCATATAATAATGGCTCTTCCGATTCTCAGACAGAGGATTTCACTGCCCAGTCTGCTGATGATCTCCCCTTTTAGTTAACCAAATCATTGAATATTGGACACTGAGTTGTCTTTTGCGCTTATCAGTATGGTTCAGGCTTCAGCAATGCCTGGTCCTGGTGTTTGGGGTGAGTTACTCATTCTGATTGCACTTCTTTTTTGTTCTGCCTTTATCTCAGGCGCAGAGGTTGCCTATTTTTCACTTTCCCCTGCCGACCTCGAAAAACTTAGTGATAAAAAAGGGAAAAGTGCTTCTTCTGTTTTGAAGCTTCTGGCCAACCCGGAAAGACTGCTGAGCACAATACTGGTAACCAACAATACGCTGAATATTGCAATAATAATACTTGCAGCATTTATCACTCCTGAACTCTTCAACCTCAACAATAACCCTGTACTGGCATTCATCATTGAGGCGATAGCCATAACCTTTATTCTTCTTTTGTTCGGGGAAATAATCCCTAAGATTTATGCTTCCCTCTATCAGTTCAGGTTTGTTATTGCAATGGCACGCCCTCTGACCTTCTGCCAGAAGATTTTCAGACCCATCACTTCCCTGCTTGTCCTCTCATCATTCTTTATGAAGAAAAGAACCGGCATCCATTCAAAAAATATAAGCATGGATGACCTTTCCGATGCCCTTGATCTTACATCAGCTGAGATAAAGGAAGATAAAGAGATACTAAGAGGAATAGTGAGGTTCGGGAACACAAATGTGAGCTCGGTAATGTGTCCGAGAATAGACGTGATGGCTCTCGACATGGACGAAAGCTACCACAATATACTACCCAAAGTAATAGATTCAGGATTCTCAAGAATTCCGGTCTACTCCGGATCATTCGACAATATTAAAGGATTACTCTTTGTGAAAGACCTTATAGGAAGGCTTGATAAGGATGACCACTTCAGATGGCAGGCATTGATAAAACCTGCATATTTTGTTCCGGAAACAAAAAAAATAAGCGACCTGCTTAAAGACTTTCAGAGCAAGAAGATACACATGGCAATTGTTGTTGATGAATATGGAGGGACAAGCGGGCTGGTTACTCTTGAAGATATCCTTGAGGAGATTGTCGGCGATATAATCGATGAGACAGACGAAGAAACTCCGCTGTTTAAATCACTCGGCCCGGGATGCTGGATTTTTGAGGGTAAAGTCCTTATAAATGACTTCTACCGTATAACTGAAAGTGAGGAAGAACCATTTGAGGATTTAAAAGGTGACTCAGAGACGCTTGCCGGATTGCTGCTTGAGACCCTGGGAGAAATACCTGAAAAGGGAAGAGTGGTATCAATTGGTGACTTTGAATTCACAATTGAATCGGTTGATAAAAGAAGGATAAGAGAAATACGTGTTTCAAGAATAGAAGAATAACAGATGACGAGAAGTATATCATACCTGATGGCATTTTGCCTGTTATTGTCAGTGGCTGCAGGCTGCAGACACACTACCATCCCCAGGCCTGCCGGCTATATCAGGATTGATCTTCCCAGAAAAGAATACAGGATGCTGGATTTGAACTTTCCTTACAACTTTGAATACCCTGTTTATGGTATTATAAATACCAAACCTACAGCCGACGCGAAACCTTACTGGATAAATATTGAATTCCCCGCCTATAAGGCAAAAATTTATATCAGCTATAACGATGTAAAAAATAATCTGCCTGAACTGACAGATGATGCTCATACCCTTGCATACAAACACAGCGTTAAGGCAGATGCCATAGAAGAAAAAGTATGGAGCAACGACTCATCACACGTTTACGGGATCTTATATGACGTCAGGGGAAATGCAGCATCAGCTATTCAGTTCTACATGACTGACAGCACATCGCACTTCATCAGAGGTTCTCTTTATTTCATGGCAGAGCCAAACGAAGATTCACTCAAACCTGTTATTGAGTTCTTCAGAAAGGATATTTTGCACATGATAGAAACGCTGTCATGGAAATAACTCAAACGCACAATGGGCTGTATAACTAAACATTACATCTCCGAAGACACCGCAATTGGCGTTTGGAATATAGAGGAAGACCTTGAGAGTCTAAGCAAAAAGGTACCTCTTGAAGGTGATGATATAAAACGATTCTCTTCTTTCAGAAGCATTTCAAGAAAACTTGAGTTTCTGAGCGTAAGGGCACTTCTTATGGAGCTCATTGACAATAATGCAAGAATTGTTTACAACAAAAACAACAAACCGTTTCTAAAAGATGGGTCAAGGTTTATAAGTATATCACACTCGCACAATCTTACTGCAATACTGTTAAGCAAAAACGAAAGGGTTGGTATTGACCTTGAATACATGGGGTCTAACATCACAACTCTCGCCTTTAAGTTTATTAACAAAAAAGAAAAGATAACAAAGGATAAGTCGAAGAAAAAAACTCACCTCTATATCCACTGGTGCGCAAAAGAGGCTATTTACAAAATCTGCGACAAGGAAGGGATAATTATCAGGAGAGACATAACTATAGATCCTTTTGAGGTGCAGGACTCCGGTATAATAAGCGGCAGTGTCAAAAACTCAAGGTTAAACGAGACTTTCATGCTCTATTACGCTATATATAATAACTATGCAATCGTCTGGACAAGACAGGGATATGAAATCGACTCCATTTAGGGACGGGAACAAAAAGGTTGCAGTTCTTATTGATCCTGACAATTATAATGAGGAGGGAATCAGGAACATTGCTCTCAGGGCAACTTCGTCAGGAGCAGATTTCCTTTTTACCGGAGGCAGTCTCACTCATACTTCAGTTGACGCAGTAATAAAAAGGCTCAAAGAGCTTACAACAATACCTGTCGTTCTTTTTCCGGGAAGTCTCCTGCAGGTTACAACCGAGGCTGACATCATATTATTGCTTTCAATGATCAGCGGACGGAATCCTGAATTGCTTATAGGTAATCATGTTATTGCCGCTCCATATCTCAGAAATTATAAGGAAAAGGTTCTTTCTGTAGGGTACATTCTTATCAGTTGTGGACCGGTGACATCAGTTGAATATATGAGTCAATGCGCAGCTATTCCGTATGAAAAGACTGACATTGCGGTTGCTACTGCCCTGGCCGGTGAGATGCTTGGTATGAAAGCAATTTACCTGGAGGGCGGAAGCGGTGCTGAAAAGCCCGTCAGCACAAAAACTATCAAAGCTGTCAGGAATGAGATCACTATTCCGCTTATAACAGGCGGGGGGTTAAAAAGCTCCGCTGATATAGAAAACGCATTCGATGCCGGAGCTGACGTAATCGTAATAGGAAACGGTTGTGAGGGAAACCCAGGCCTGATAAATGATGCATGCAGGGTCAGAGACTCTTTTAACATAAAGATCTAATGCCTGTAAACCTACCTGAACAGCTCGGTCAAAGGGTTTCCGTTGGCTGAGTTCGGCAGTGAAACCTTACAAAGATCTGACAGTGTTACGGCAATATCCTTAATGTCAACCTTTCGCGTTACGAGTGCTTTATTTGTCGTCCATCCATACCATATAAGAGGAACATGAAGGTCATACTCATAAGGTGAGTTATGATTTGTCACATCATCGCCTTTCTCAACCCATCCCGGGTTAAGTACAATCATCACATCCCCTGATCGCTGAGGGCTAATACTGTTACTCATCTTCTCAAGCAATCCTTCACTGAAAGTGCCGGTCTCAATAACTGAACACGGTACGGCATTAGCAATGCCCGAGAACTGAACCATGAACCGTGCCACTTTTCTTTGCATCTCTTCAAGGGAAATATTTGCATCTTCAATCAGGGTGCGGTTCAGGAAAATCTGGTTATCGTGGAATCCTTTTATCCATTCTCCCTGGCCGTAGACTGCATTAAGGTAGCTTCTGAGAAGCTGCAATGACTGATTAAGCTTAAAATATCCCGAAGGTATGCGGTTTGACTCAAGCACTGCAGGTATCTCTGAAACGCCATGAGCCGCAACAAAATAGATCAACACATTCTTTTTCCCGATCTTACTGTTTACCTCATCTAATAATCGGCTAATATTCCTGTCAAGACGAACGATGGCATCTGTTGCCTCAACAGATGAAGGACCGAATCTATGTCCTATATAATCTTCAGCAGAATACGAGATTGAAAGAAAGTCAACCACGTCATCCTGGCCCAGTCCTTCATTTTCAATTAATCTTATTGCCAGGTCAGTTGTGAAATCATCAGCAAAAGGGGTCTCGCGCAATAAGCCGTAATCTCTTCTCTGGCTTGCCGGCTTATTCTTTTTTGAAAGCTTGTCAAGATCATATGGAAACCATGTCTGTGAATCAAAGCCCCGTTCAAATTTGCTTGTATCTTTTCCGCATCCCGGATAGGTTGAGGGGTCCTTAAGCGTTGTCCATGTGCCGGATAGATATGTCTCAGGCCTCATTGACGCATTGAAGTCCATCAGCCAGCCCGGTAATGCCGATGTATAATATGTACTGCTCATCCATGTGCCCGTCTTGTCATCATACCAGTAAGCTCCATCGGCTGAATGCCCTGCTGTGATAATGGCTGCCATATCTCTCACTCCTATTCCGTATACCTTTGCCTGTCCGCATGTTGCCATTTCCAGTTCATCAGCAAATGTAGAGGCAAGAAGGTTTGCAGGTGAAAAAAGCCCGGCTTCAAAACTACCTCCAACAGGACTTGACTTGGGGTCCTGAACACAATAAATAACCTGATCATTAAAGAGATTATACCAGTTGTCAGATGTCAGACCATGATAAGAGGGGTCTGTCCCTGTTGAAATGGTGGCATAACCCGGTGCTGCCTGAGACAGAAGGTAGCTGAACGAGGCGTTTTTGTAGTACGTGCCTTCATTTATCAACTTTCTGATTCCATCTTCCGGCAAAATGCCAATAATTTTCTCAAGCTGATCATATCTTAATTGTTCAACAACAATACCTATTACAAGCTTTGGTTTTTCGGGTGGGATATATGCCTGAGACTGAGCCTTAATAAAGAGAGACAAAGAACATATAAATGCGGTAAGGAATATTTTTCTCATTATTTTAAAATTGACATCCTGTATGATCTATTTGTTTGATAAACCAAGACTCAAAAATACCTTTTTTGAGATAACCCTCAAATATAAAAACGTTAAAGATGACTATTTATTGGTGGTCTTCACAATGGCTAATCTTCCGGTAGCAGTAGAATTATCTGAAAGGTCACGGGCCTGTATAATATATGTGCCCGCAGCCAGGTTACCCAGTGAGGCTTTAACAGGTAAACCATTTATATAATAATCAGTGAAAACCATTACAACTTCGCCTGATAAAGATGTAACTGTAAACCTCACATTACCATCAAACTGATCAGGGAGAAAGATATTCACGTCACCTGATGTAGGTACCGGCCATATAAAAATTTTCTTTACGGTTTTTGGCGTCAGGGCAACATTAAGACTGGTAACCGCATCCCATGTAACTGAAACATTTTCTGCAACATAAGGATCATATCCATCAGCAATGAATTTCAAATTCCATGTTCCCGGAGCCAGTAAACGGTTATAACTTCCGGTAATGGCGTCAGAATAAACCTGTGATGAATCGGCATCGGTATCATGTACTTCAATAAACACCTCTGCTTTAACAGGAAGAGAGGTAGACGAGCTGATAACATGACCTTTCACTCCGTATAGAGCTTCTGCAATGTACCTTAAAAACGACCTGTGATTTGAGATCCACAGAGTCTCCAGTTCTGATGCCGGTGTCTGCTTTGTATAATCCAGCTCGATAGTCACTTCCCTGCCCTGCAGCGACCATGTAACATAATCCTGCCGCCCTCCGCTAATCATGTACCAGGCAGCCCCGTTTGTGACTCCATTATCGAAGTAAGTCATATAGTCTGAAGCAGAATGCAGATGGACAGTATCAGCATACCTGCGGCTGATATCATAAAACCACTCATCGTCAGGATGCAGTCTTCTCCATCTGTCCCAGGGATAGTTTACAACCTCTGAGCCGGCATGAAAATTGACAGAAAGAATGAATTTATGTTTTTGCATGAATTTTATCATTTCAACATTCTCCGGCTGAATAGTTGCTGAAGTGATTTCGGGATCGGGATAGTTGCGGTTCAGATCCACATCGTTTGAATTAAACCGTACCGGTGATGTGATCACATCACCATCAGTATAAGCCCCATCGGGGTTTGAAATTGGGTTTATCCATACCTCCAGTCCCTGGTTTATGGCAGCGACAATGTTGTCAGAGCTTCCTTTTGAGGCCAGCTCTTCGGCCAGTCGCATCATCATTACAAAACCACCCAGTTCATCGCCATGAATAGATGATGTCAAAAACACCTCAGGTTTATCCTCATCAACGGAAGCATTATCTGAGATCTTTAAGGCATAAATAGCTTTTCCCTTAATGCTGTATCCAATAGTATCAAGTACACAGCGGTCAGGGTAGGTCTTTGCCAGGATGTGCATTATTGAATCATATTGCGGATATGTAGGATATGAATGCCACTGCATTGCCTCAGCAACGGAAGAGGCCGAGTAAACACTCTTGGAAGCATCCGGTTTTATCAGTGTATAAGGGATATTTTTGTTTATAAAAAGGGTGTCTGTCAGCCGTGAGAGTGAAATAACAACTTTTTTCCCATCACACGATGACACTGAAAAATCGTTCGCCAGAAGAGTCATGGCATTAAATCCGGGGTAAGTAATTATGACGTCTGCCTGCCTGTATTTGCTTACTTCATCGAGAATATCCTCACCACGCCCGGTTACCTGGGAAAATCCCTGCAGAGAGTCTAAGATAATCAAGGCAGGTAACAGGGTCCTCAATATTTTACCTGACCTGTCAGACATTAAATCTTATATTAAGAATATCACCGTCATCAACAACATAAGACTTTCCTTCAATATAGAATTTGCCTGCTTCTTTGCATTTATGTTCTGAACCCAGTTTAATAAAATCATTGTATTTCATCACTTCTGCCCTTATAAAGCCTCTTTCAAGGTCAGAATGGATGACTCCTGCTGCCTGTGGAGCGGTCATCCCTTTTGTTATTTTCCATGCTCTAATCTCCTTTGGTCCTACTGTAAAGAAGGTCTGCAGGTTAAGCATTTCGTATGCAGCTCTCACCAACCTGTTTACGCCAGGCTCAGTGAGGCCAGATGCCTGCAGGAACTCAGTCCTGTCATTTTCATCAGCCAGGGTGGCAATCTCAGCTTCAACAGCACCTGCAATAACCAGGGGCTCGGCACCCCTCCCTTTAAGATACTCACGTACGGCGTCAACGTAAGCGTTGCCATTAATAGCTGACGCTTCATCAACATTGCACACATACATTACAGGCTTCATTGTAAGAAGGAAAATATCATCAACAACCTTTTTCTCCTCAGGCTTTATGTTGAGTGTAATTGCGTTCTGGAAATTACTAAGGTGCTCCTTGTATTTATTAAGTACCTCAATCCCATGTTTGGCGTCTTTATCACCTGTCTTTGCAGCCCGCTCAAGTCGCTGTATTTTTTTTTCAACCGACTCAAGGTCCTTGACCTGTAACTCAAAATCAATATTCTCAAGATCTCTGACAGGATTAACCGAGCCGTCTACATGTGGCAGGTTTTCACTGTCGAAACATCTCAAAACATGAATAAGAGCATCGGTGTTGCGGATGTCTCCCAGGAAACGGTTCCCTGAACCTTCAGTCTGCCCTCTTACAAGACCCGGTATGTCAACTATCTCCATGGTGTTATGAACTATTTTTTCAGTTGGCTGAAACTTTTCAAGCTCATAAAGCCGCTGATCCGGGACCTGTATAACACCCAGGTTAGCTTTGTTCCCTGCTCCGAAGGTGCCTGTCTCTCCTTTGGTGTTAGAAATGCAATTGAATATGGTGGTCTTTCCCACACTGGTTATCCCTATAATGCCGCATTGTAGTGCCATGAATACTTCTGTTTATATTATGCAACAAAGGTATCAAAAAGAGCAGAGCTTTAAAACCCTTTGCCTGCGAGCCGCATCTTTTTACTATTTTTGACATATGATTAAACCTTTTCACCTGAAGATACTCTATTGTTAAAAGAATGGCACAGGGGTGAATAAGAATATAAGTGAAGAGAATATCCTGGAGGTATTAGAAAATGATACCGAAAAAGCATTCAGGCTAATCGTTGAAAAATACGGTTCAAAGATTTATTGGCATGCCCGAAGGCTGGTCATAATTCACGATGATGCTGATGATGTGGTTCAAAACACATTTATTAACGCATGGAAAAACATAGGGAGTTTCAGAAATGAAAGCTCACTGTATACCTGGCTCTACACCATTGCAACAAATGAATCTCTTGCACTTATAAAAAAGAGAGAGAAACGTAGCTCTGTTCCGCTCGACTCTCTCGATAATATCTTTAACCTTGCAGGGGAAGGAGACACCTGGTTTGATGGGAATGAAGCAGAAAGGAAATTACAGGATGCTGTTCTTAAACTCCCTGAAAAGCAAATGATAGTATTCAAAATGAAGTATTTTGAGGAGATGAATTATGAAGATATGAGTAAGGTACTCAAGACATCTGTGGGAGCCCTAAAGGCATCATACCATCATGCAGTGAAAAAAATTGAATTATTTATATCGGGCGATTAAACCTGACAGACAAATTATCATCTAATAAATATATGAAACGAATAGATGAAATAGGAAACAGAGAGCCATTCCGGGTACCGGATGATTATTTTGAGACATTATCTGACCGCATTATGAATAATGTGCAAAAGAAAGAGATCTCTCTGCCTGTTGAAAAAACAGGAAAAACTATCATCATGAGGCTGAGGCCTATGCTCTATCTTGCTGCTGCCATATGTGGCATTGCTGTAATTTCTTATTCTGTCTATAAATTCAGTCATGGCAATACAATTAATGCAACAAGTCAGTCTGTTATTGCAGATGCAATGATTGAAGAGATTGATACTTATACTCTCGAAAACGAAATAATCAGCTCAACGCAGGCTAAAACAATTGATAATAACAGCTTTTCGGAGTCACTTATGCTTGAGAACATTGATGAAACTGATATAACAACCGACAATAAATAAATATTATGAAAAAGATATTATTCGCAATACTGGTGCTGATCCTGGGATTCAATAACGGAATAAAAGCGCAGGAACAGAATGATTCAGACAAACTCACCGCGTACAAAATAGCTTTCTTGACAAAGAAACTCGATCTTACGTCTGTTGAGGCAGAAAAATTCTGGCCGGTATACAACGTATATTCAGCTCACAAGAATAAGATTCAACTTGAAAGAATAACTACGATGCGTTATGTAAACCAGAATGAGTCAAACATGACTGATCAGGAGCTGGCAATCATTTCGGCGAAGCTTTCTCAGACATATATTGACGAATCAAATCTCACAATTATATTTGCCGCAGAGGTACAAAAGGTTCTTCCTCCAGGGAAAATAATAAAGCTTTACCAGGCAGAAGCGCAGTACAAATTACAGCTGTTGAAGGAGCTCAACGACAGGAGGCAGCAGGGTGGCGGCCGCCAGTTTAAGCAGAGATTAAACTAAAAAATGGCAGAAGGGGTGTTGTTTATAAAGTCAACACTCTTTGCTATTTCGGTATACATAATCGTATCTTCAGCAACAAACGGGACTACCCTTCTGTAATCAGAAACAACTCTTTCTAAAGTATCAGAAGATTTCAATGGTCTTCTGAACTCCATTGCCTGGCAGGCTGTGAACATCTCAATTGCAATCACCCTTGAAAGGTTATCGGCAACGCGCACCAGCCTGGTGGCCCCGTTGGCACCCATGCTTACGTGATCTTCCTGCTCATTTGACGAAGGTATTGAATCAACAGAAGATGGTGAACACAATTGTTTGTTCTGACTTACTATTGATGCTGCAACATACTGAGGGATCATGAATCCGCTGTTCAGCCCGGGGTTGGCAACAAGAAATTCAGGCAGTCCGCGTTGACCTGATATGAGCCTGTAAATCCTGCGTTCAGAGATATTCCCCAGCTCGGCAAGTGCAATAGCCAGGTAATCAAATACCAGGGCAAGAGGTTGGCCGTGGAAGTTGCCACCTGATACAACAAGGTCATTATCAGGGAAGACAGTGGGGTTGTCGGTTACTGAATTGACTTCAGTAAATACCACGTTTGCTGTATGCATAATTGCATCATAGCTTGCACCATGAACCTGCGGTATGCATCTGAATGAATAGGGATCCTGAACATGTTTTTTATTCATGCCTGCAATCTCACTTCCGGCAAGGATCTTTCTGAACCTTGCTGCTATTGTTCTCTGGCCGGTGTGAGGTCTTATATCATGAAGCTGTGAAATAAAAGGATCGGTCCGGCCGTCATAACCCTCAAGTGAAATTGCTGCTGTAATTGAAGCCCATCGTTCAAGATGCAGAGCCCTCAGGATGATGTAAACGCCATGAGCACTCATGAATTGTGTGCCGTTAAGCAAGGCAAGACCTTCCTTCGACTGAAGTTCAACAGGCTCCCATCCAAAATGCTTCAGGACATCAGAAGAGGCTGCCTTTTTACCTTCAAAATTCACTTCGCCCAACCCCAGAACAGGCAACGTAAGATGTGCCAGGGGAGCAAGATCACCTGACGCTCCCAGTGACCCCATTTCATATATTACAGGAAGCACATCGTTATTGAACATATCTATAAGGCGTTCAACAGTAATTAGCTGAACACCTGAAAAACCTTTGGCCAACGCATGTATCTTAAGAAGAAGCATAAGCTTTACTATCTCTGGCTTCACTTCAGCTCCGGTGCCACACGCATGTGACATCACCAGGTTCTTCTGAAGTGTGCTGAGCTGATCAGTAGATATGGTCCTGTTACATAACGATCCAAAACCGGTTGTAACACCATAAACAGGCTTGTCTGAATTCTCAAGCCTGCTGTCGAGATATGACCTGCACTTCCGTATTCTTTCCTCGGATTCCCGTGAGAGCTTAAGCTTAAGGCGCCTGTAAATTATCTCCGAGATAATATCAAGATTTAAATCTTCCGGAGTGATTAAGTGAATGGAATCCATAAAACTATGATTTAATTATTGAAGTGGTTTTTTTATCAGATTAATTTTTCACGGATAACAGCAGCAATCTTTTCAATGGCAAATGTTTCCTGTGCTCCTGTCAGCATATCTTTGACTGTTGCCTGCTTGTTTCTTATCTCATCACTGCCGGCAATAATCACATAGGGTATCTTTCTTGCATCGGCATAAGCAAACTGCTTTTTCAGCTTGGCAGCATCGGGGTAAATTTCAGTGCATATACCCTCTTTTCTGAGATCATCTGTAATTTTAATAAGAACGGGAAGTTCACCGCCCCCGAAATTAACGACAAGTGCCCTGGTTCCTGTGCCGGTTGACTCAGGGAAGAGGTTTAGCTGGAGCATCACGTCGTATATCCTGTCGGCACCAAAAGAGACGCCTACACCTGATACTCCCGGAAGGCCAAAGATGCCTGTGAGATTGTCGTAACGTCCGCCACCGCAGATGCTACCCATGGCAATATCATTTGCCTTGACTTCAAAAATGGCACCTGTATAATAGTTCAGACCGCGGGCCAGGGAAAGATCGAGCTCCACTGAGCCGGCAAAAGGTTCTCCGGCAATATATCCGAATAGCTCTTTCATCTCTGCCACTCCCTGAAGACCATCTGCCGACGACTTAAAGACGTCACTCAGGATCTCAAGCTTCTCCGCAACTGTGCCTTTCAGATTAATTATAGGTGTAAGTTTATCAATCGCCTCCCCTGAAATTCCTTTTTCAAGGAGTTCTTTCTTAACTCCGTCAGCACCTATCTTTTCAAGCTTGTCAATTGCTACAGTTATGTCAGTAATTTTATCTTTTTCTCCAATTATCTCCGCAATGCCTGACAGAATCTTCCGGTTGTTAATCTTTACAGTAATATTGATTTTCAGCAGGCGGAACACCTGGTCAATAATCTGTACCAGCTCAAACTCGTTTAGCAGGGAGTCACTTCCAATCACATCAACATCACACTGGTAAAACTCACGGTAGCGGCCTTTCTGAGGTCTGTCTGCGCGCCATACAGGCTGTATCTGGTAACGACGAAACGGAAATGTTATCTCCTCACGATGCTGAACCACAAAGCGGGCAAAAGGAACGGTCAGATCATAACGAAGGCCTTTTTCACACATCTGCATTGAGAGTCTGGCCAGGTCAGTGTTTGTTATGTTGAGGCGATCAACGCCTGAGAGGAAATCGCCTGAATTAAGAATTCTGAAAAGAAGTTTATCTCCCTCTTCACCATACTTGCCAAGGAGAGTTGAGAGGTTCTCCATTGCCGGTGTCTCTATTGGCAGGTAGCCATAGAGGCTGAAAACATTTCTTATTGTATCAAAAATAAAATTCCTGCGAAGCATCTCCGCTGGTGAGAAATCTCTTGTTCCTTTTGGTATGGATGGTTTTGAAGGCATGTTCAGATATTTATATGTGGCAAAAATAGAAAAAAGTTAGCTGCCGTTAACATGACAATATTCATAATAGAGTTAAAGGAGTGTGTAACCGTTTCGCGAGCATATATCTAACCGGTGATTAACCTCCCGGGTTGCATATCTTTTTATTTCGCCCCGGCAGGGACCAAATACCTTAACGCAGGGCAGCGCCCTGCGAAGATGCCATACCACACGTAATGAGCCCCGTAGCGGGCGAAAGAAAAAGCCGTCACACTTTTTGCGAGACGGCTCTATATGTTTTCCTGTTATAAATATTTACTGAATAAAAGGTATTGACAGCGGGTATTTGAAAACCTCTCCCTGCGATGCCCTTATTGATGCTATTACAATGCATACCAGTTTGAAGATCGCAAGAAATATCAAAATAGGAAACCCGATGAGAATAAAACAAAGAGGAATTGTAAGAACAAAATAGAGAAGCATGGAAAGCTGGAAATTCATAGCTGCTCTTCCGTTCAGGTTTATCCATTCCGAATCGCATCTGCGTGATGTCCAGAATATAAGCGGACCAATTATTCCGCCAAAAGGGACAAGATAACCCGCAACTGCTGACAGATGACAAAACATTGCCCAGTCACGCTCTGATTGTGTGTATGTTTTATTTTCTTCCATGACTTTTTTGTTTAAAGACGGCATTCAAAACAAAATGCTGCATTTCTCAGCGACCAATTCGTTTAAAATCAGACGCAAGCATTCCATTTGCTGTTTTATCATCAACCATGTGAGTATCATAGTAATACACTATCGCATCATCAGTCCCTATAAGCATTTTAATGCACGTACCTGTATGCTTCCCTTCAACAGGGCCTACTTTATGGCAAATTAATACACCCGGCGTCTTTTCTTCTACAGCTTTAACTATTTCTTCATCGCTGACAATCTTAACAGGATAATCATAATACTTTTTTATTTTTTCTTCAGTATTGATTTCCGGATCAATATCATTGGCAGTGATTAATATTGTTTTATTCTTTATCATCGGGATATTCTTATTGTAGAATTTAAGATATTTCAAAGCCTGGTTGGATGGAGTTTCAACAAGTGTCAGGGCATGATGCTGAATAAAACGTACTATCAGATCAATCTTATAGGTATAATCTTCCTCATCACCGCCAACAGTTGAAAGTGGCACAGTACAAAACTCCGGAAGCTTGTCAATATTCATTACCCTGGCCCCAAGGAGAAGATTCAGGTAATTATATGATGAACCTGATTTATCATTGCTGAAATTTGACACAGTAAGTACCAGGAATGAATTGTCAGAATTACCCCATAATTCATTAAACTCGGCTGATGTAATGAACTTGTATGGTGTGACAGTCCAGTTCTTTTCAACCGCAGCTTTTATCTCCGGGTTAAAAAATGAAAAGTCATTATCTTCAAGAACAACGTATGTTGTTGATTTCTTAAACTTCTGAACATCCTCCATAGTAGGGTATGGACGCTGGCCTGTAACAATTGCCGAGACCATTAATACCAAACCTATCAGTGCCGTCTTTCTCATCTGTATTTATTTATTTACCGGAATATATACCGGGTGCTTCTCATTATATCGCCTTAAAAAGACAAACATCATTTTCTTTTTGTTTTTTCCTCTCATTGACTGAAACTCGGAGTAAAGCTCCGGGTCTCTGATCAGGATAGCCTCAAGGCTCTGGATATTGTATTCACGCTCATCTCCGGTTTCAAAATCAATTATGAACTGATACAGAGATGTCCGTGTTGATGAGGTGCCCGGATAGCCATAAGAATATGGCGAATAAGAATAAGGGCTGTAATACGGAGAGTAATAAGGATTGTAATAACCATACGGATATCCTGAATAGTAATTTCCCGGGTCGTAGCTGGTAACATCAGCCACATAATGTATTATGCTTCCAAAATATGTTATCCTGAAGAAATTTTCCTGAACCTTTCTGTAAAGCACTCCATTGCGTGTAAATCCCCAGATGTTATCCTTATCCAGCTCCTGCCTCATGCCCATATTGTCATAAAAATAAATCTTATTGCCCTTCATAAGCTGATCAAAGAATTCCCTGTCGTTATAGTCAACCGAAGTAAGAAGTTTAGCCTTTGGAATGGGACTGTTCATTTTTACCATTTCAAAATTCAGGTATATACCGTCCCTGAACTTAAAGTCGGGAGTATACTTTATTGAATCACCTGAACTCTGAGCATCTGTTATAACCGGTAAAATGAAAAACATTCCCAGGATAATAACCAGCTTGATCTTATTTCTCCTATTCATAGGCATGATTTAGGTCCAAAGAGTATAACAAAAATAAACTTTTACATTGAAGGTTTATCATTGAAGTGTTTTCTTTATTTTTTTTCATGTATATTTGAGTTAGATAAATCTTATTATAAGATTCAGGAAATGTCAAAGATGTCATCATCAGGCCTCAAAGCCAATTCAGATATTATTATAGGTGGAATCAGTAAAAGGATATTGATACCATGTGTTCTCTCTGCCCTCTTCCTTATAGTTTCAATTGCATTTTTTGTTATTGAAATAAAGACAGTACCGCTGATAACCAGTATCGTTGCACTCATTCCATTGCTTATTGCCTTAGCCCGTACACGGTCTATTGTCTCTGATAACAAGCAGATCCTTAAAGATCTTTCATTTGTAGTTGAAAAGCAGGAAGAAGTGATAAACACTTTCTCTCATAAGATAAGAGAACCTCTTAATAATCTTGTGATGCTTAGTTCGATGCTAAAAGAGACTGATCTAAGTGCAAAACAGCGAGAACTCATTGATACCTTTAATTCTTCAACTGACATAATGGTTGGTGTGGTCAATGACCTCACCATGGAGACAGCCGGTAACCTGACATTCGAAAGCCGAAGCGACATACGTTACAAGCTGGGTGCATCAATACAGGATACCATTGATCTTTTCAAACTTAATATTAAACATGAACAGTATCTTATAATATATGATGATAAAGGGGAGGGAGATATAGAGCTCACAGGTGACCCGATCATTATTAAGCAGATACTCATTGACCTTTTAAGCACGGCAGTATCAGGCTCCGATGGCAGGATTGCCATAAAAATAATGGCTCGTGAAGCAGGAGAAAGAGATGGTGGTTTGCTTATCGAGTTCACACTCATGACAAACAGGCCCGTTGAGTTCATTGGCGAAGGCAAACAGGCATTTCCGCTCTCTGCCAGGCTGATACAAAATGTAGGTGGCAGCTGGCAGGAGTCATCAACAAATGACAACTCCTTCTTCGTATTTACCTTCATTGCCAAAAAGACAGAAACTGTCAGGAAAAGTGAGGTATCAAGCAGCCTTATCAAAGAGCTGAGAAATGAAAAGGCACAGAAGGATATTAAAGATCTGAGCATTCTTCTTGTTGAAGACAATCCAATAAACCAGAGAATCACACAGCTCATGCTTCAACCACTTGTAAGAAAGCTGGAGGTTGCCAAAAATGGCAAAGAAGCACTTGAGATGTTCGGATCATCAAGATATGACCTTATTCTTATGGATGTGCAGATGCCTGTGATGAACGGACTTGTTGCAGCTGAAAAGATAAGAGGACTGGAGTCAAGTACACAAATGCATACCCCTATCATTGCCATAACCGCAAATGCCATGCTGGGTGACAAGGAACAGTGTCTTGCTGTTGGAATGGATGACTATATAAGCAAACCGATTGATCCGGAAATACTGATAGGCAAGATTAAAGCACTGATCTGAGAAACGCATCAGAAAGGTCTGAATCCCATTACCATAATATCATCAATCTGATCGGTATCGGCCATCCACGATACGATCGTCTCTTCCAGTATCCTCTGTTGGTCTTCCATAGGAAATTTACTTATAGTGACAAGCAGGTGCCTGAGACGACGGTACATGAATTTTTTATTTTCCGGGCCTCCAAACTGGTCGGCATAACCGTCAGAGAAAAGATATATGATATCGCCGGGCTCTATCTTATGTGTCACCCTTGTGAACTGAACATCAATTATGCTCTGGCCCACATTTATTTTATCTCCTTTGATTTCAAAAAGCTTCTCATCTCTGGCTATGTAAACTGGGAGAAATGCACCTGAATATTCCAATACCCTTGTTTTAGTGTTTATGATGCACATGCTCATCTCCATGCCATCCTTAATTGCGGCCTCTCCTACTTCATCCCTGTTAAAAGCCGACTCCAGTTCTTTATTCAGTTCATCCAGAATAAGGTCACTGTGCTCGGTCCGTGATTCGGTTATTATCTTTTGAAGTATCTCAAGCCCGATCATAGACATGAGAGCACCCGGAACACCATGGCCTGTACAATCAGCAGCTGCAAGATAAAGCCTGTCACAGTCCTGGCTGACCCAATAAAAATCGCCGCTCACAATATGCTTCGGCCGATAAAAAATAAAATAATCCGGAAACAGCTTCGATATTAATGTTGGCGAGGGCAATAATGCCGTTTGTATCCTTCGGGCATATGTAAGGCTGTCAGTAAGATCTTTGTTTCTGATCTGCAACTCCTCCCGCTGCATGTCTATCTCCTCAAACGCTTTTTTGAGCTTCTTAAGGTTTAATATCTCCCTGATAAGCAGGTATGAGAGTGTAATGAGGGCAATAAGAACAAGAATAAAAATAATGAATGTCTTTATAACGCTTAGAGAAACAACATTATCACTCTCCAATACCGGTACAACAAAAAGATGCAACCTTGTCTCAACAAAGACCGGTATTAAAGAATGGTATGCAAAGAGTGGCATCATTGTATCTGCAAATTAAGAATAGCTGAAGGATTATTCAAGCTTTTGCCTGTTTGTTTTTTACAAAGTCAGGATTTACTGATGCTCCTTCATGACTGACAAGTACATTAAGCCCCAATGAAGGAGAAGGCAAACACTCTCCTAACCCGTAGCCGGCCCAGTGCCGGTCAATGTCCTTTATTGTATCCATGCCTGAACATACTATATTTGGCCACTCCCTGGGAAATGGAGGGATGACCCCCCATTTTGAACAGGCATTGATTATCAGGCTGCCATCAGGAAGTGAATAAATATCCCTGCCTGGATCGGTGTTACTCAGAACCAGCCAGAGCAGCATTTTTGGTTCCATTTCGCCAGCTTTCTTATCAATCACAACAACTATGGAGCCTAAGTTCCTGCAACATAATGGTAACTGTGAAATAAATCCTTTTATGTCAAACGCGGTGTTTTCTTCTTTAACAGGAAGTATTATAATGAAATGATTTTCAATTTCGAATATCCGGTGATTGGGGAAAGCGGCATTCAGCCCGGACTCAGAGGGTCTTGTAACAGCGGCGGGGGCCATTCCTCCCTCAAGCTCCTCTGCCATTTTAGTTGTTGCATCAATACCCATTTTAGCACCAAAGCTGAAGGTGTTTGAAGAGTGATCAAGCACATCAAGCGGGCCGTTTAAACGCAGAACATTTGTCAGTAAATCTGCATTTTTGAATATCTCTGCCGCAACGGTTTTATAGTCGTCAGTCTTTACCTTATCATCCAGAACGACGATATATTTGCTGAACATCATCTGGCCTGCACCAAACAATGCTCCCAGCACCTTCATTCCCTGACCGGGGTATTTCTTTTCAATGGTTACAAGAACCAGGTTATGTGCCACACCTTCAACAGGCATATGCAGATCAGTAATTTCAGGAGCAATGGCCATTTTTATGGGTGCAGCAAAAATCTTTTCAGTCGCTTTCCCTATCCATGCATCTTCCATTGGTGGAACACCAACAATTGTTGCCGGGTAGACTGCATTTTTACGATGTGTGATACATGTTACATGAAACAGTGGATACCAGTCGGCCAACGAATAAAATCCTGTATGATCACCAAATGGTCCTTCCCAAACGGGGTTTTCAGAAGTATCAACATAACCTTCTATAACAAAGTCGGAATCTTCAGGCACCCACAGGTCGTTCGTAAGGCATTTTACCAGCCTCACTCTCTTTTTCCTGAGGAATCCTGCCAGAAGATATTCATCCATGTTCTCAGGCATGGGGGCTGTTGCAGCATATGTATACACCGGGTCTCCTCCGAGAGTTACTGTCACAGGCATCCGGCCGCCTTTAATTTCTTTCCAGGCTTCATAATGCCGCGCCCCGGTCTTGTGCCTGTGCCAGTGCATACCAGTGGTGGCAGGTCCCATCACCTGCATCCTGTACATTCCAAGATTGGTTTTAAGCGTCTTTGGGTGACGAGTATGAACCAGAGGGAGAGTGACAAACCTGCCTCCATCATGAGGCCAGCATTTAAGCACGGGCAGCTTTGACAAATCTGGCTCAGCCATTGTTACTTCCTGACATGCTCCTCTTCTCTTTATATGACGGGGAGCTGTCTTCAGAAGCTTCATCATCTTTGGAGCACCGGCCAGCTTACTTAAGAAACCTTTCTCACCTCCAAAAGAGTTAAACAAAGAGGTGATCTCCTCTCCTGCTTCTTCTAATGTTTCACGACCTATTGCCATTGCCATCCTTTCATCAGAGGCAAAAGCATTTATCAGAAGTGGAAATTCTGTCCCCGTATTTTCGAATAACAGTGCCTTCCCATTGCTTTTTACCATCCTGTCAGCAACTTCTGTTATCCCGAGAACCGGATCGACAAATGCTTTTATGCGATGAAGCTCATCGTGAGCTTCAAGTAGGTTTATATAATCATGAAGGCCGCTAAATGACATATTGTATGTGTTTCTACCAAAGATACTAAGAAATGAGGTTCTGATTGTGCCTGTTTAAGCTGTTATTGTCTGAAAACCGAAAGCATATGAACAAAAAAAGAGCTCTCTGAGGAGCTCTTTTTTTGTATCTTAAATGTTATTATCAGCAGCCATATGAAGCTCTCTCGCCAAGTTCTTCCTCAATGCGCAGCAACTGGTTGTATTTTGCAATACGGTCGGTACGGCTCAGTGATCCGGTTTTAATCTGACCGGAGTTGGTAGCAACAGCAATGTCTGCTATTGTTGTGTCTTCGGTCTCGCCTGAACGGTGAGAAGTAACGGTTGTGTAGCCGGCCTTGTGAGCCATCTCTATTGCATTAAGTGTTTCTGTGAGAGTGCCAATCTGGTTAACCTTAATAAGGATAGAGTTAGCGCAACCCATTTCAATACCTTTTTTCAGATACTGAACATTTGTAACGAAGAGGTCATCACCAACGAGCTGTATCTTCTCTCCGATCATATCAGTCAGCAGTTTCCAGCCATCCCAGTCATTTTCGCTCATTCCGTCCTCAATTGAATCGATGGGATATTTTTCTGCAAGTGATGCAAGGTATTCAGCCTGTTCTTTTGATGATCTCTTTGCTCCGTTTGCACCCTCAAATTTTGCGTAGTTATAAACGCCATTTTCATAGAACTCTGATGCAGCGCAGTCAAGTGCAATCATCACGTCCTTGCCTGCTTCATAACCTGCATTGGTTATTGCTTTGATAATGCTTTCAAGAGCATCTTCCGTTCCCTTAAGTACAGGTGCGAAACCACCTTCATCACCCACTGCTGTGCTGAGGCCGCGTTCTTTAAGTACTTTTTTCAGTGAATGGAACACTTCAGCGCCCATCCTGAGTCCTTCAGTGAAAGAGGGAGCGCCCACCGGGCGGATCATGAACTCCTGAAAAGCTATCGGGGCATCAGAGTGCGATCCGCCGTTAATGATATTCATCATTGGCACAGGAAGCACAGTTGCGTTTGTTCCGCCTATATACCTGTAAAGCGGGAGTCCGTGGTATGCAGCCGCAGCTTTTGCACATGCAAGTGATACACCAAGGATTGCATTTGCTCCAAGATTGCTCTTTGTGGGTGTGCCATCGAGCTCACACATCTTCATATCGATGCCTACCTGGTCGGTAACATCCATTCCGTTGATCTCTTCTGCTATAACATTGTTTACATTATGAACTGCTTTGAGCACACCTTTACCAAGATAACGGTTTTTATCACCGTCGCGAAGTTCGAGTGCCTCATTTTCCCCTGTTGAAGCGCCTGATGGTACAGCTGCACGTCCGATAATGCCGCTGGCAGTAACGACTTCGACCTCGATTGTCGGATTACCTCTTGAATCGAGAATTTCTCTTGCATGAACATTAATTATCTGACTCATAATCTTTTAATTTTTAAAATATATCATTGCAATTTATAAAAAAAAGGGATACAGCCTTACGACTATATCCCATTAATTATCTCATAACTTTAAGTTACTCTTCAGTAGCAGGAGTCTCGTCAGCAACGGGTGCTGATTTCTCTTCTGCAGGAGCTGCTGCTTCAGCAGGTTTCTTCTTTGCAGCTGATCTTCTGCTGCGTTTAGCTTTGCCCTTGGCAGCTGCTGTACCAAGCATATTCTCATTAAAGTCAACAAGCTCAATGAGGCAAACTTCAGCAGCGTCGCCGGCGCGGTTTCCGAGTTTCAGTATACGTGTATAACCACCATTACGTTCGGCTATCTTCGGAGCAATTTCCCTGAACAGTTCTGACACTGCAGCTTTGTTCTCGAGCTGGCTGAAGACCATCCTGCGCGAATGTGTTGAATCATCTTTTGATTTGGTGATGATAGGCTCAACATATCTACGAAGGGCACGTGCCTTTGCAGTAGTGGTAGTGATACGTTTATGTAATATAAGTGATGATGCAAGGTTAGCCATCATTGACTTCCTGTGAGAACTCGTCCTTCCCAGGTGATTTATAACTCTTAAATGTCGCATTTCTATGTATCCTTACCTGTTATTATTCTTTATCCAATTTATATTTACCAACGTCCATACCAAATGAGAGGTTCATCTGCTCCAACAGTTCATCAAGTTCGGTGAGTGATTTCTTTCCGAAGTTGCGGAATTTGAGGAGGTCATTTTTGTTGAACTTCACCAGGTCACCAAGTGTTTCAACTTCAGCTGCTTTGAGGCAGTTAAGTGCTCTCACTGAGAGGTCAAGGTCAACCAGTTTGGTTTTAAGAAGCTGGCGCATATGGAGTATCTCTTCATCAAACTCCTCATTTGCCATCTTATCTTCATAGTCGATGGTAATTTTCTCTTCAGAGAACAGCATGAAGTGATAAATAAGAACCTTGGCTGCTTCTTTCAGAGCATCTTTCGGGTGAATTGATCCGTCAGTTGTGATCTCAATGATCAGTTTTTCATAGTCAGTCTTCTGCTCAACACGGTAGTTTTCGATAGAATACTTCACATTACGAATAGGTGTGAATATTGAATCGATAGCTATAACTCCGAATTCTGCATCAGGTGACATGTTTTCTTCTGCCGGAACGTATCCTCTTCCTTTTGTAATGTTAAACTCCACCTGAAGTTTAACATCAGGTTCCATCCTGCAGATAACCTGCTGTGGGTTAAGAACCTCGAAGCTACTGAGGAAGTTATTCAGATCACCCGCTTTGAATACATCCTGTCCGGTTATTTTAACTACGATTTTTTCATTTTCTACATCCTCGACCATTCTTTTAAAGCGGATCTGCTTCAGGTTAAGGATAATCTCGGTGACATCTTCCATGACACCGGTTATAGTAGAAAATTCGTGATCAACGCCTTCAATTTTTATTGTAGTGATGGCAAAACCTTCGAGTGATGAGAGAAGAATTCTTCTCAGAGCATTACCCACGGTAATACCATAACCGGGTTCAAGCGGGCGGAATTCGAACTTTCCGTACTGATCGTCCGCTTCCAGTAAAATTACTTTGTCAGGTTTCTGGAATGCTAATATGGCCATAGGACTAGTCTTAAATTATTACTTTGAGTATAATTCTACGATAAGTTGTTCTTTAATATCTTCCGGTATTTCAGAACGTTCCGGAGTACTCATTACTTTACCTGCCATCTGTGTATCATCCCACTCAAGCCATGCAAGTTTTGTACGGCGGTTAGCGCCGATAGAGTCAACAATCACCTCAAGTGATTTTGATTTCTCGCGAACGCCAACGATATCGCCCGGACGAAGTGAGTAAGAAGGTATGTTAACCACATTACCATTAACTGTAATGTGACGATGTGAAACGAGCTGACGTGCAGCGGCTCTTGTAGGAGCTACGCCAAGGCGATAAACCACGTTATCGAGGCGTGCCTCAAGAAGCTGAAGCAGGACGAGGCCTGTTACACCTGATGCACCTTTTGCTTTTTCATACAGGTTACGGAACTGACGCTCAAGAAGTCCATAGGTATATTTAACCTTCTGTTTCTCGCGAAGCTGAGTACCGTACTCTGATGTTTTCTTTCTTTTTTTATTCAGACCATGCTGCCCGGGAGGAAAATTCTTACGGTCGAGGTATTTGTCAGGGCCGTAAATGGGCTCACCAAATTTCCTGGCTATCTTGCTTGTTGGTCCAGTATATCTTGCCATTTATTTAAATTTTTATCGTTACTTAAATCTTAGTATATGAGCAGATTAGACTCTTCTGCGTGAAGGTGGACGGCATCCGTTATGAGGCATTGGTGTTACATCAATGATCTCGGTAACTTCAATCCCGCTGTTTGCTATTGAGCGAATTGCTGATTCGCGTCCTGAACCAGGGCCTTTAACAAATACTTTTACCTTGCGCAGGCCAAGATCAAAAGCAACTTTTGAGCACTCTTCAGCAGCCATCTGTGCAGCATATGGTGTATTCTTTTTTGAACCTTTAAATCCCATCTTTCCGGCTGAAGCCCATGAAATGACCTGTCCGGAACCGTTGGTAAGGCTGACAATGATATTATTAAATGAAGAGTGTATATGTGCCTGTCCTGTAGGCTCTACCTTAACTACCTTCTTTTTTAATGTCCCAGTCTTCTTTGCCATAACTTATTTATTTAGTAGCTTTTTTCTTATTAGCAACAGTTTTCTTTCTTCCCTTACGTGTACGGGCATTGTTTTTTGTACTCTGACCCCTTACAGGAAGACCAATCCTGTGACGTATTCCACGATAACAACCGATATCCATCAGTCGCTTGATATTTAACTGAGTCTCAGAACGAAGTTCACCCTCCAGCTTATAGTTGTCTGACAGGATCTGACGGATAGAGTTTATCTGATCGTCATTCCAGTCTTCTACTTTAGTGTTCCTGTCAATACCAGCCTTGTCGAGTACTTTCTGTGCTGTGCTTCGCCCCACACCATATATGTAAGTTAAAGCTATCTCGCCTCTCTTATGCCTTGGTAAGTCTACACCATTTATACGTGCCATATACCTTTTTTTAATTGAAATGCAAAGTTAGTAATTTTTATCCCTGTCTCTGTTTGAACTTGGGATTTTTCTTGTTTATCACATACAAGCGTCCCTTTCTTCTGACAATCTTGCAGTCGGCCGAACGCTTCTTAACTGATGCTCTTACTTTCATCGTAGTCTGTTTTCTTATTTAAACCTGAACGTTATTCTTCCCTTTGAAAGGTCGTACGGTGACATCTCCACTTTTACCTTATCACCCGGCAGGATTTTGATGTAATGCATACGCATCTTGCCTGATATATGGGCTGTGATGATGTGTCCATTCTCGAGTTTCACCCTGAACATTGCGTTTGAGAGTGCTTCGATGATAGTTCCATCAATTTCTATCGATGGTTGTTT
>JGI20214J51088_10000607_pt1 | contig 24740 bp, 10 predicted proteins | sample WetSurMetagenome_FD_51088 | JGI IMG/M metagenome (IMG submission 51088) | reverse complement strand
GCAAGTTCGATAGCAACCCTGAGCCCGTCATCATCAAATGGTTTCTTAATATATCCTTTTGGACGGGTTTTCTTTGCACGTTTCAGGAAGTTCTCTTCGGTATGCGAGGTTAAATAGATGAACGGGATGTGAGTTTTTTCTGCAAGGAATTCGGTTAAATAGATGAACGGGATGTGAGTTTTTTCTGCAAGGAATTCTCCAATAGTTATGCCATCCATTTCTCCCTGTAATTCGATGTCGAGGAGGACAAGGTCTGGTGCTAATTGTTGTATCTTTTCGATTGCCTCAGCACCATTGTTCGAAGTGCCACAGACATTATGCCCTAATTTTGTCAGTCGCCATTCAATGACCTTACTGAGAACCTCATCATCTTCCACATAAAATATCCTGACCTGTTTCATTCTATTCTCCTCCCAAAAAACCTGCAAATAGCAATGCTTATTATCCTAATTATGTACTATTGACATTAATTTATTCGCAATAATTTAAATCGCAATATTATGTGCAGCCAGAGATTGCTATGAAAAATAAAGCACCAGACGCCCGGATACTGACTCTGCTGTTTATTATTTTCATCGTGTTCATAACCGTAACCTCATTCATCTACATCGATACTGTTGCGCGAAATTCTCTCAAGGAGTCTACGCGTGAACACCTTACTGCGACTGCATCACTTATTGCATCGCAAGTGAATGGCGATGATATCAGTCAGCTGCATCACGGGGATGAATCTTCCCCGACCTTTATTTCCCTGCGTGATTCTCTTAACATAATTCACCAGTCTGACCCCTCAATAAAATATTTGTATACCATGCGGAAGAACGGCAGCGTTATTGAATTTGTTGTAGATGCCGATTATGGAATCAGACCTGACGGGGCGCCCATTGGAAAGGTCTATCCCGATCCGCCTGTGGCGCTGCTTGATGGCTTCAGTCAGCCTGCAGCCGTATCAGATTTTTACACAGATGAGTGGGGGTCCCTGCTTTCCGGGTTTGCACCGGTCCATGACAGCCGGGGCCAGGTTGTAGGGATCGTCGGTGTTGATATGGGACGCGAAGATGTGCTCAACCGGATGACGTTCATCAGCACCACCTTTTATGCAATATTAATCATTATCCTGGCAATCCTTGTTGCCGGGGCAATTATTTTTGACATCCGGCGGACACGCGTTGAAACCATGATCAACCTTGCCAACCGGAAGCTGAATTTATTAAATAGTATCATCAGGCATGACGTGATCAATACGCTGACCGCTCTGATCGGCTACGAGGAGATGACGGAAGATATCGCAACAGACCCTGAGGTCCGGAAAAATCTTGCAATAATCTCCGATCAGACCCGGAAAATTACCAGGCAGATAATATTCACGAGGGATTACCAGAACCTCGGAATGAGTATGCCGGAATGGCAGAGTGTCGATGAAGTAGTTCAAAAGGCTGCTTCGGAATTGGATATGACGTCTGTTAATTTTACTTCAGACTTTTCCAATCTTAACATTTTTGCAGACCCTTTACTGGAACGGGTATTTTATAACCTGCTCCAGAACAGCCTGGAATACGGAGAGACCGTGACGAGGATACAGGGGCATTACCGGATTTCGAATTCCAGCCTTATCCTGGTTTTTGAGGATAATGGAATAGGTATACCAGAAAAGGAAAAATCCGGCATTTTCAACCGAAAATATTATAAAAATACAGGGTTAGGCCTGTTTCTCGTCCGGGAAATCCTTTCAATGACAAACATTTCCATACGGGAAACAGGGATACCAGGGGAAGGGGCACGGTTCGAGATTATCGTGCCAACTGGTGTATACCATTTGAAATGAAGCTGGTTACCCCTTGGGACGAAGAGCATGAACGCAGAGAATTAAAAAAAACGGAAACGTCTATCGATACATCCCTTTCGGTACAACCATCTCGAACCGTGCACCGTTGCCAGGCTCGCCCGTTTCATTGATCGTGATGCCGGTGATATCAAGAATTTCGCGGGAAAGGGCTAAACCGAGCCCGGTATTCTTCCCGTACCCACGCTCGAAGATTTTTTGTTTATCTTCAGCAGGTATACCTTCGCCATCATCTTCGCACACGATCAGATGGTCATCACCGGATTCCTGTACAAAAAAACGGATGGTCGTTATCTTCCCGCCATACCGCACCGCATTGTCCATCAGGTTATAACAGACCTTGACAACCAGCGGATCAGCGAATACTTCCCTGCCGTCAGGGAGATCATTTTTCACGATGACCTTTCCGAGCGGGGCTTGCTTTGCTGCAGTATCCACGAGTGTGCGACAGTCCTGCCATGCCGGGGCATTGATACCGATCTCCTCGTATTCTTTCGTGAACCGGATCATTGATGAGATCCGCTCGGCGGCTGTTGTAATCTTCGAGATGTATGCATCGACTGCAGGATCCGGATGCGCATTTTTGAGAATATAGAGATATCCCTGCAACACGGAAAGCTGGTTGTTGATATCATGCCGTGTTATCCCGGAAAGAAGGTTAAGCTTCTTGTTTGCCTGGCGGACTGCTTCTTCCGCCCGCCTGCGTTCAGTGATATCACGGAAACTGGCCCCGAATTTCAGGGTTTTACCAACCTTAATGGCGAATGAGGACTCCTGCACGTCTTTGCGGGTCCCATCAGAGCATTGTATTACCTGCTCCCTTGAATCCCCCGTCCAGTCCATTTTTTGTTCAAAAATGTTATTCAGGGTATCCTGGATTGTTTTCTGGATTTCCGGGGACTTATTTTCATCAGGAACTAACCGGTACATGATTTCCCAGATGGGGTGGCCGATAACCTCCCCCTGTTGTATCCCGGTGATCGACGCCATACTGTTATTCCAGATGGAAATATCCCCATGCTCGTCCGAAATCAAAATCCCATCGAGGGATTGCTCTATATTTGACCGGTACCGCGCCTCGCTTTCACGTAGTTTTTCCTCTGCCAGCTTGCGGTCGGTGATATCTTCAAGTGCTGCAAAAAAACCGACGATCTGCCCGTCGTGGATATGGGGCAGCAGCCGCACGTTCAGCACACGTTCCCTGCCATCCTTGTCCCTGGTGGGATTTTCAAACGTTACTTCCTGGCCGCTGAGGACCTGCTGGTAATATGGCAACGCCCGCAACAATACATCCCCGGGCAGCAGGTCCCTGAGGCTTGCCCCAATCAGTTCTGCTTCAGTACGCCCATACCAGTCCCGATGAGCTTTGTTTACCAATACAAACCTCAATTCAGTATCCATATATGAAATAAGGGTCGGAACACCGTTCATCACCTGGGCGAGGGTTTCTTCGCTTTCCCGGAGCGCCGCCATCATTCGCATGCCCTCTATCTCTGCGGCAGCTTTCACCGCGATAATGTTCATGATCTCCTGCATCCCAGGTGTTTTAATAACAGGATTCCGGAATAATGCACAGAGGATCCCCAGAACCTGTCCATTAAAACTCCTCAGTGGCGTGCCGATATACCCCTTAATATTTAGTTCAACGAGGTCCCTGCTCTCAGGGAAGAGCTGGATGGCGTTGTCAGGGTACAGGCAGAACCCTTTTTCTGCAACATGGTCGCAGGGGGTCCCCTTGAGGGTGTAGGAATAATCAGGGACCTCCTTTCCATCGAGGAGCATGGACAATACCTTCACAGTCTGCCCGTCCGGCTGGACCTCCCCGATCATGACGCATTCGGCCCCAAGCCAGGAACTGATGTTTTCTGTAATCTTCCGGAGCGAATTCATCCCGGTTGTACCCACCATGCTCGTGACCATGGCATGGAATGCAACCTCGGAATTCCTGCGTTCGGTGATGTCCGTACCGATGGCGACGATTACATCCCTGCCGAAATAGGTGCCCTTGTATAGCCTGACATCCTTGGGGAAGATTTCGTGGTTCTTTCTTCGTCCCCAGAACTCGAACTGCTGCGGTTCCCCGGAATGTGTTTTCTGCAGATGCACAACTACTGCTGCCATGTCGTTTTTTCCAGGTGCGGAAATGAACTCAGGGGTCTTACCCATGAATTCTTCACGTGAATACCCGTACATCTTCTCCGCACCTTCATTTACATCGATAAACTTCCCTTCTTCGTCAAGGATATAAATTGCCTGCTGGATTGTGTTGAATAGTCCGTGGTAACTTTCTTCACTCTGCTGAAGGGCTTCTTCAGACCGCTTACGGTCCGTGATATCAATGGACGTGCATATTGCCGAAAGCACATCNCCTGACGGGCTTTTCACCGGGGTAATCGTCGTCAGGTAATACCGTTCACCATCTGCGNCCGGGACAGGTCCCTCGACGATATTTTTCTCNCCAGTACGAAATACCTGGCTCAGCGCTGCGAAGCGCTTGTCTGCCTCTTCTTCAGGAAAGAAATCCCGGATTCTTTTTCCAATGATCTCCGCAACTGGTTTTCCAAATGCATCGGCAAGGGCCTTGTTGGCGTAGGTATACCGGCCATTGGAGGTGAACATAAACAGGGGGTCAGACGATTCTTCGATAAGGATTCGGTGCTTCGCCTCGCTTTCACGCAGTGCCTGCTCCGTACGTACCCTTTCAGTAATATTCCGGAAATATCCCATCAGGCCTTCAATCTTACCTTCTTTATCATATTTTGGGATATAAGACCCGTCAAAATAGTCTGTTTCTCCCCGTTGGGAGATAAGTGACGTTACATACGGCACGGCCTTTCCTGTCTCAAGGACCTGTCTTTTAATCGAAGTCAGTTTATCAGCATCTTCTTTTGACAGGAAATCATAATCCGTTTTCCCGAGCATATCCTCTGGCATGAGGCCCAGCTGCGGGTTAAGGACATAGGTGTAGCACAAATCCCTGTCCTGGATAATAATATGGTCAGGAGAATTCTCGGTGAGGAACCGGAATTTCTCTTCGCTCTCTCTTAACGCGTCCTCTGCCTGTTTCCGGGCCTGGTTGTCTCTGATAGTGGACAAAATATGAGGTTTCCCGCCAATCATGATTATACCGGTTGAAAACAGGCAGGACCTGATTTCCCCGGTTTTTATACGGATGCGTATTTCCCTGTCCTCAACGATCCGCTGGTCCCGGAGAGAGACGGCCAGTTGCTCACGCTCATTATTGTCGGCAAAAATCCCCAGTGCTTCTGATGTCTTACCAATCACTTCCTCACGGGTATACCCGGTAGATCTCACAAACGTTTCATTAACATCAACGAATGTCCCGTCTATTGCTGACACGAGGGTGAGTGCAACCGGGCTTCCGTAAAATACAGAGGAGAATTTATTTTCTGACTCCTTCATCAGTTCTTCAGTCTGTTTGCGCCCGGTTATGTCCCTGGAAACCCCAATTAACACTTCCTGGTTGTTCCACCATCCCCGGGTAACCTTTGTTTCAACTTCGATGCGTTTCCCATCTTTTGAAACAACGGGTACCGGACAGGAGCCAATAGTCCCTGCAATCATTCCGTGGACAATATGTCGTGCTTCATCACGCCGTTCAGGTACATGCAATACTAGTACATTCATGCCGGAAAGTTCCTCAAACGTGTATAACAGGCGTTTTTTAACAGTTTCATTAACCGCAAGAATGTTGCCCTGCATGTCCAGCACAAAGACCATCTCATCGATCGAGTTGAACAGGGTCTCTAAATTTTTGGATGCTTTCTTTGCGTCCTCTTCGGCAATCATCCTCCCTAGGGTGCTTCCAAGTTCACTGCCAATAGAGATCAACGTCTGCTTTTCCTGTTCAGAGATTACATACCGCCGGGTACTGGTGATATTCAATGCCCCGACAGCCTCCCCTTTTGCAAGCAGGGGGATAATAGCCGCAGACTGGAATCCAAATTTCTTCGAGAGGTCAGGATTGATCTTTGCATAATTCTCTGTGAAAATAGGCTCTTTCCGGATGAACACCGTGTCATAGGGACTCGTATCAATGGGGACGGTCTGGATTTTCACCAGGAATTCCGGAGGGAGATTTTTTGACTGGACGACATCAGCGGTCCGTGAAGCAAGGTCAACCATGTAGACCCCCCCGGCATCAAAATCCAGCAATCGCAGCGATTCCTCCAGGATACTGCTGATAAGTTCGGAGAGGTTATCTGCCTTGTTTGCCGTAAAGATAATGCCATTAAGGATTGAAAGCGTTGCAGACTGGCGTTTCAACGCTTCTTCTGCCTCTTTCCGCTCAGTTATGTCGCGTGAGATACCAAAAATTTCAACCGGTTTCCCCTGCTCATCAAAAACCAACGTTGATACGACTTCGGTAGAGACCACCGCCCCGTTTTTACAGGTCTGGTCAATCAGATTCGTCGTTATATACCGGCTCGTATCTCCGGGCTTCCTTTTTGCAATCCCCTCCAGTATTAAACGGTTGACGGTCTCCATGGAGTCCGGTGTCAACGCTTCGGCCATGGTCTGGTCCATCACTTCTTCCGGTGTGTAGCCACGCAATTTTCGCACGGACGGGCTTACGTAGGTAAACTTACCCGTTTTATAGCTCAGTGTCCAGATAACATCGGCGGTATTTTCAGAGATTAAACGGTAACGCTCCTCGCTCTCCCGGAGATCTTTTTCATTTTTTACGAGCATATCGAACTGCCCGCGAAGTTCCTCTTCGGCTGCGGCGATCTGGTCATAGGATGCACTGAGTTCCGTCTCCGCACGCCTGCGCTCGGTGATGTCGCGGGTAAACGTCGAAAACCCGACAACCGAGCCATCCTTGAAGATCGGGTTATAGGAAGATTCGAAAAACCTCTCCTGGCCGCTGTTCACAGGCAGGTTGAATCCGATCGAGAAAGATTCTCCTGCCAGTGCCCGTTCATTGCTGGCATGCCAGAAGCCCCGCATGGATTCGGGGAAGAGGTCAAGGGTATAAAGGCCGGGACGCAGATCGATCCCAAAAATGCTGCGGTAAATTTCACGGGCAGCCCGGTTGTAGGCCAGCAGGCGGATCTCAGTATCGTACAATGCAATAATATCGTCGGTACTTGCGAGGATTGCCTGGAGATTTGCCTCGCTTTTAGCCAGGTCTGTCTCGGCCTTGTGACGCTGTACGGCCTGCCGGATTTTCAGCATCAGTTCTGCGAATTGTGCATTCGGATCACCACCTTTCTGGAGATAAAAGTCCACTCCGTTGTTGATCGCCTGGATGACGACCTCTTCCCTCCCTTTTCCGGTAAACAGGATAAACGGTATAGTCCCGAATTTCGTCCTGACCGCAATAAGGAACGTTATGCCATCCATCCCGGGCATCTGGTAATCTGATACAATAACGTCGAATTTTTCGCTTTCCAGGAGTTTTAAAGCGGTTGATGCCGAATCAACGGTCTCTACAGAAAAATCTCCAATACGTTCCAGGAACACCTTACCTATGTCGAGAAGAGCAGGGTCATCATCGACATAGAGGACCCGGATTGGAGATGACATTATACTTCCACTGTAATTTATTACTTCATATTTTTTTACATTAAGATACCGGCTGTAACCCATATATTTTTCCGGGTTATCCGGCTGATATGGTCTTTACGGGGGCAGAAGATCATTAACTGAAAAGAACGGGAGTATGTTGGATAATTATCTGACGTAGGGCCCTGTTGAAACACACATGAACAGGTAGTTCACACCCGGACCTTGAAAATGCCTGCAAAAAAATCTCTTCATATTAAGGTCATATGAAGCTTTTTCATGGGAACCCCTCTAAAATCTATCTTGCAGATTTTTTGGAATGCCAGCATATAGTCACGCTCCGGGGGGCTCCGCCCCGCCGCTTTGGCGACCCCGGTTGGATAGGAATGATATCGGGATCATAATCAGTGGGATCCGGTGATATTCCGGCGACCTTATATGAAAAAATGGCAGATTTATAGCCATGCAACAGAGATATAAATGCTCGATTTGCGGGAGGATATATGACCCCGCACAGGGAGACCCCTACGAGAATATCAGCCCTGGTACGGAATTCTCCTGCCTGCCAGATACCTGGCGGTGCCCGGTCTGCCGGGCATTCAAAGAAAAGTTCTTCCCTGAAACCTGATGGCCGGCACCCCTTTCACCAGGCATGAGATGTCTGTAACGGGCCGGGAAGAATAAACCGGTGCCCGGCTCCTGTCCTGGAATCCACGTTCAGAAGTACCCAATGCAGGAATAATTNCAGTTTACATCCTTTGCACCCGTTATGGCGAACCAAGGCCTGGTATTGAACNGGCCGGGCACGGGTCCGGAAGGATCCGGGCAGATCATCCGATCTGGTAATGCGGGAACAACAGCGGGTCCCTCTTCCCGGAATACCCCNTGCTGACTGTACAGGGGAGAAATACTAACACCGTTCGATCGGTGTACAGGGGCAAAAGTCCGTTAATCTCCCGGGAATAAAATTCAGGGCGACCTGAACCTGTATGATCCTTCAGGTACCGATATCTCAAAACGTGCACCTTTTCCAGGCACACCAGTCTCTGCAATTGTTATATCCGTAATAGAAAGTGTTTCCCGGCAGAACAAAAGGCCGAGCCCGGAGTTCTTCCCAAAATCGTGATCAAAAATCTCCTGTTTCCGGTCTGCAGGTATGCCGGGGCCGTTATCCTCGAAAATAAGCGTGATCCCCCTCGGGGTACCCTCATAACGGAGGCTTATCCCGGTAACCCCCGGGGCATGCTCGAGGACATTTTTTACCAGGGAGAAAAAAGTGAATTCCAGCAGGGGGTCCGCATAAATCTCGAGGTCCCTGACACTGACCGTTCTGGCCATTTCCAGTGGTGGCAGGTGTGAGATGGCTATGGTAAAAACATGGCCTACATTCTGCCAGCGTGGCGGTTTCATGCCCATTTCCTGGTAATTCTTTGCAAAATTCAATGTTTCAGAAATATTTTTCGATAAGTCCTCGCTTTTTCCGAGGTACTTACCCAGGTTCCTGTCGGCCACGTTGAGTTTCATGATCGAAAGGTACCCGGACAGGGTAAAGACCGCATTCTGGATATCCTGGAACGTAACCATGTTCANCAGGTTTAGTTTTTTGCGGACCTGCTCGAGTGCCTTCTGGCTTTTGGTTATCTGGGTGAAATTATCTTTCAGCACTTCATCGTTCGCTTTCAGCTGTTCGTAGAGGGACTGCAATTCCTGGTGGGTGAGGTTCAGACTTTCTTCGGCTTCCTTCCTGTGCAATACCTCTGCCTCCAGCTGGATGACCGTATCGGCGAGTTCTTTTGTCCGCTCCCTGACACGCTTTTCAAGTACCTCTTCTGCATGCTTACGCTCGGTGATGTCAATAACGACCCCGCGGATCCCAACGGGTGTAGTATTACGGGTAATGGGATCGGCGTATATGATGGCGGGAAAGGTACTACCGTCTTTTCGTTGTGCGGTGTACTCCATTCCCCCGATTTTTTCTCCCGATAACCTCTTCTGAATATTATCTGCTGCCCGTTTCCTGTCTTCCGGGACCAGGATCTCCAACCCGTTTATACCCCCGCGGAATTCCTCCATGGTATAACCAAAAGTCTCGAGAGCGATCCGGTTGACCGAAATAATTACCCCGTTTTTATCGAGTTCAAAAATTGTCTGCGGAAGCAGTTCGACAAGATCGCGGTATTTTTTTTCGCTTTCCTGTATCGCTTTATCAAATGCTGAACGGCGGTTCTCTATCGCAAGGATCCCGAACAATGCCGCCAGCATTGCAATGATCCCGATGATAAAAATAACAAGGTTCGTCCGGTTCATGAGGGCGATGGCAACCGAGCTGTCCATGTCAACCCCTACAATCCCGACAACTTTCCCCTGGGAATCGATAATCGGGGCATACCCTGAGAGGACTACCCCCCAGTCATCCAGGGTAAAATTATTATTTACTGTTGGCCGATCGAATCCCTGGACCATTTCAGGGTCCGGCTNCGGGTATAACGTGCCGATCCGGGCAGCGTTTTCAGCATACCCGTAATCACCGTCAACAACAAAGACGATACGGTCATTGTTTTTCCGCATGGTATAGATATAGCGGATATTGGAAGAGGATTTGACCACCCGCTGCAGGTGGTCCCTTATTTGGATAAACCGCGGTGTGTTTTCGTCACCTTCACGTATCTGTGCAAACTCATCGGCATCGATCTGGGACGACGTAATAGTTGCAACGGTTATCAGCTTGTCCTGGACTGTGCCTTTCAGTGCTTTTTGTGTTTCCAGTGAGATAGTATAGACCGCGAGAGATGTGATAATCAGGATAAGGATGATTAAAATGATTGAAATCGTGCGGGGTACCTGGAACTTCATACAACAACCCCCCGCATACTTACCAGAATCTGCGCTCCATTCTATAAAAAGATAAGGGGTTTACCTGCGATCCCCCTGGTGTCTTCATCCCGGAAACAAAAAAAATCTCCCGGAATTTTTCATCCCAGGTACAGGTAAACCACGTACACTTCACCATCCCTGGATGATGCGGGTCTGCCCCTCCAAAAGATCATCCCCGGTGGTGTTTTTTTCACATACCTTGTTCCGGATGAAAAGGTTCATGGTATGTCGCCTCCTTTATCCATTCACCAAGAGGCGGATAACGGAAATGAACTCAGATTTCTATGTACCCATGTGTGTTATACAGGCGGGTAGCCTGTCACAGGTGCAACCGGAGGGATACCCGATATGCCGGTAATTCTTCCCAACCTGGGCAGGATGCTGATCATCTATAAGGGGGCCTGGGGCTGGATCGCGCTTTCCCAGCTGTTTGTCCTCTTCGGGGCCATTTTTATGCTCCTTATCCCCATGCAGATATCAGCCCTAATTGACAACGGTGTCCTTGCCGGGAACATCAGTGTTGTTGTCGACAGGTCTCTTGCCATGCTCCTGTTCGCGATACTTGCAGGGGTATTTTCACTGGCTAACCTGTATATCGCAGCAAGGGTCGGGGAAGGCACCGCTCATTACCTTCGGAAGGAGGTCTATAAAAAAATCCAGTCGTTTTCATTCGGAAACCTTGACCGGAACCCTGTCGGGGAGCTCCTGGTGCGTCTTACGAGCGATATCTACCAGATCAACATGGCCGCGAGTTATTCCATCCGGTTTGCGTTCTATGCCCCGTTCATGATTTTAGTCGCCCTCGTCATTGTGTACATCACCAGCCCGTCACTGGTCTGGATATTTATTATTGTTATCCTGATCACGACCGCGATGTTCGGGATCATTTCATTGATGCTCCAGGGCCAGTACAAGGCACGTCAGCAGAACCTTGATGCGGTAAACAACGTCCTCCAGGAGGACTTTTCCGGGGTACGGGTCATCAAGGCTTTTGTCCGCCAGGCGTATGAAAACAACCGGTTTAAAGAGGTGAATGAAAAATTCAGGGCAGCATCCCTTTCACCCCTCCATACCAGTGCATTCATCCTCCCTGCGATTTTCCTGATACTCGGCTGCTCCAATGCCCTCGTTATCTGGTACGGCGGGATGCAGGTCATTGCCGGGACCATGGGTGTCGGGCAGATTATTGCATTTACCCAGTACTTCTTCTTCATCCTCGGGCAGTTATGGGTCCTTTCTTTTGTCCTCCCACAGATCATATCGGCGGAAGCGTCGGCAGGGAGGCTGGCAGGGCTTATAGACACGCGGCCTCTTGTGACCGATTCACCGCAGGGAACAACTCCTGACCCCTCCGCTTTTACCGGGCGGGTAGTGTTTGAGAACGTATCGTTCAGCTACGAGGGAAAAGACGGGAAGGAAGCAATAAAAAATATATCGTTTTCCGCAGAACCCGGGCAGACAATCGCATTTCTCGGCCCTACCGGGTCCGGGAAATCGACCCTCGTTAACCTGGTCCCGAGGTTTTATGATACGACTGCAGGGAGGATCACCATTGACGGGACCGATATCCGCGAGATCCCGCAGGACCACCTCAGGGGCATGGTGACTATTGCCCTCCAGGAAAGCGTCCTCTTTTCGGGGACGGTACGGGAGAATATTGCCTTTGCAAAGAGTGACCTGTCCTATGACGAGGTCGTGGCTGCCTCGAGGGCGGCCGAAGCGGACCCTTTTATTTCCGTGGTCCCTTCCGGTTACGAGTCCCACGTGGCACGCAGGGGGGCAAATTTCTCAGGCGGCCAGAAACAACGTCTCTCGATTGCCCGGGCGATTGCCCCGAAACCGGGAATCCTTATCCTTGACGACAGCACGAGTGCGGTCGATGTTGCGACGGAAAGTCGTATCCAGGCAGCCCTCGCGACCGTTATCCCGGGGACGACCCGGTTTATCGTGGCCCAGCGTATCAGCACGGTCCTCATGGCCGACCTGATTATACTCCTCGATAAGGGGGAGATTGTTGAAAAAGGGAACCATACGGACCTGCTGGCCAGGAGCCCCCTCTACAGGGAAATTTTCGAGTCGCAGCTTGGTGGTATCCGGAAGGAGGACCTGGCATGACCGGGAATACCACTGATACCCTCGGAAAAGTTGAAGGGCCGGGAGGGCAGGGAAAATTCCATTCCCTGCTCCGTGCAATGCGGTACCTGGGATCACGAAAAATTACGTTCTTTGCGGTAATTTTCCTGTTCCTAATCGGTACCATCGCCTTCATCTCCCTGTCGGTAATGCTTGGGATTGCCGTCAATTCACTGTCGGCCACGACAGACCCGGGGAGCCTTCTCCGGGTTGTCACGGTCATGACTGCGTTGTCACTCATCGCTTTTGTCTCGTATTACGCCGGGTTCCGGTTATTTGCGGGCGTTACCCAGAGTGCCCTGTTCCAGCTCAGGCAGGACCTCTTTGAACATACGCAGGAGTTATCGCTGAAATTCTTCGACAGGCAGCCTATCGGGGAACTGATGAGCCGGGTCACCAACGATATCGATGTGGTCACTGCATTTTTCCAGCAGCCCCTCGGGACCCTGATTATGGGGATATTCATGCTGGTTACGACCCTGGTCGCGATGTTCCTGCTCGACACCAGGCTTGCCACGATCGCGTCAATTGCCATACCCCTGCTGGTAGGCCTTGTCTGGCTGCTGGCCCGGGTGGCAGGGCCGTCTTTTGCACTGCTCCAGGAGAGGCTGGCAGACTTAAACGGGCTGATGGAAGAGACAATCTCCGGGGAAAAGACCATTATCGCGTACCGCCAGCAGGCCCATGTAAGCGAAAAGCAGTCGGAAGTGAGCGAGGCGGCACGGGATACGGGGAGCAGGGCCCAGGTCCTCTCCCTGATGATGAACCCGCTGACGATCCTGGTAACCAATATTGACATCGCGCTCGTGGCCCTGGTCGGCTCGATCATGATCATCAATGGGACATTATCTGTCGGGGTACTTACCACGTTCCTCTCCCTTACCATGATGTTTATCCTCCCGCTGGTCACCATCTTTGCCAATTACAATTTTATCCTCTCGGCTGCGGTGAGTTCAGGGAGGATCTTCTCAATCATGGACGAAAAACCGGATGTTATCGACAGGCCGGGGTCCGTGGAGCTGAAACCTGTCCAGGGCCATGTCGTGTTCAGGGACGTGAATTTCAGCTACATCCCGGGCAGGCAGGTCCTGAAACACAACAGTTTCGAGGCGATGCCAGGGCAGATGATCGGGCTTTGCGGGCCCACCGGTGCAGGAAAAAGCACGATAATCAATATCCTCACCCGTTACTACGATATAGACTCCGGTACGATCGAGATTGACGGCCAGGACATCTACGGGGTTACCCAGGCAAGCCTGCGCAGGCAGATCGGGGTCGTGCTCCAGGAACCGTTCCTCTTCTCGGATACCGTGATGAACAACCTGAAATACGGGCGGGAGGGGGCCACGGACGGGGAGTGCATTACGGCGGCGAAGGACGCGAACTGNGACGAATTTGTCNCCCGGCTGCCGGACGGTTACAACACGCTGCTGACCGACGGGGGCAGCAACCTCTCCCAGGGGCAACGGCAGCTGCTGACTATCGCGAGGGCGATGGTTGCCAACCCGCGGATCCTCATCCTCGACGAGGCGACGAGTAACGTGGACACGAGGACTGAACGGAATATCCAGGCGGCCATACGAAAACTGCAGGAGGGGAGGACCAGCTTCGTCATAGCACACAGGCTCAGCACGATCCGCCCTGCACAACAGATCCTCGTGATCAATAACGGGGAGATTGTCGAGCGGGGCACCCACGACGAGATGATGATGGCGAAGGGGTTCTATTACGACCTCTACATGAGCCAGTTCAAGGGGCGGATCGCGGAAATTATTCCGGTATGAGATGCTGCCGGAGAATAAAAAGAGGTGAACATCCCATGATAAAGGAAAAAATTATCAGGAAACTTCGCGTGGTACCGGGCAGGGGGATTAAGCTCAAAAACATTGAGACCGGGTGGGCACAGAACGAGGAACTGAAGCTGTACGAAAAAGGGCTGGTGAAAGAGCGGGCAACAGAGATACTTGAGGCAAACCGTACCAGCCTTGCCTCGTCGCAGGAACTGCTCTGGGCAAATAACACCCGCTCTGTCCTCGTCGTCCTGCAGGGAATGGACACGGCAGGAAAGGACGGTACAATCCGGCACGTGATGTCGGGGATTAATCCCCAGGGGTGCAGGGTCTGCAGTTTTAAGGTCCCTACACCGGAGGAGACGGACCATAATTTCCTGTGGCGGTACAGCCGCGACCTTCCACGCAGGGGCGAGATCGGGGTCTTCAACCGCTCGTATTACGAGGACGTCCTCGTCGTGAAGGTGCACCCGGAACTGCTGGAGCACCAGCAGCTCCCGCCCGGAAAACGGGGTGGCAGGTTCTGGAACGCCCGTTATGAGGACATAAATGCATTCGAACAGCACCTCGTGCGAAACGGGACATTGATCCTGAAGTTTTTCCTCCATATCTCAAAGGATGAACAGAAACGGCGCATCCTGGAACGCCTCGAAACCGAGGAAAAATACTGGAAATTTTCACTATCAGATCTCGCTGAACGTGCGTTCTGGGACCAGTACCAGAAAGCGTATGAAACAATGTTTGCAAAAACCAGTACGGATGCAGCCCCCTGGTTCATTATTCCCGCAGATTACAAGTGGGTGGCACGGACTCTCGTGGCTGATATTATTTCCACGCAGATACAGGCACTTGACCTGAAGTACCCCGTGCTGTCAGCGGAACAGCTGGAACAGGTTAAGACCGCCCGGGAAGCACTGAACAGCGAATGAACAGGTGATCACCCTGCAGGCACATGAGATACTGACCAGGACGGACCGGGCCTCCCCTCTCCCGGCCCGTGATGCATTGCGGTTTGTCGTGGCACTAGGGGGGAATGCCCTCCTGCAACGCGGCCAGCCGATGACCGCACGGGTCCAGCGGCAGAATATCCGAAAGGCAGCGGAGGCGATCGTACCGGTCGCAATGTCCCACCAGCTGGTGCTCTCTCACGGGAACGGGCCCCAGGTGGGGCTGCTCTCACTCCAGCAGGCCGCCTACCAGCATGTCCTCCATGAAACGTCGCACGAGTCATTCGAATCGTACCCGTTTGACCTGCTGGGGGCCGAGACCGAGGGGATGATCGGGTACCTGATCGAGCAGGAACTTGGCAACCTGCTCCCGGAAGAGGTCCCCCTTGCCACAATTCTGACCATGGTGGAAGTGGACCCCTCGGACCCGGCTTTTTCCAGCCCTTCGAAATTTATCGGCCCGCTCTATGAGGAAAAAGACGCGAAACGGATTATTGCATCATGTGGCTGGACTTTTAAACAGGATGGTGAAAAATGGCGCCGTGTTGTCCCTTCACCGAAACCACTCAGGGTCCGGGAGATCAGGCCGATTACCTGGCTGCTGGAGCGGGGCTCCATCGTCATCTGTGCCGGGGGGGGAGGGATCCCGGTGATAGCCGGGACTGGCATCGAAAAGGGACTTGCCGGGGTGGAAGGAGTGATCGACAAAGACCTTGCCAGCGGGCTGCTGGCGCGGGACCTTGGTGCGGACATGTTCATCATGGTGACCGATACACCCGGGGTGTACCTCAATTACAAACAACCGGACGCCATGCTGATACGGAAGACCACGCCGGCGGAACTCCGGCTGCACATGGACCAGTTCCCGCCCGGGTCAATGGGGCCAAAAGTCGAGGCAGCGTGTGCCTTTGTCGAGGCAACAGGTAAAACTGCGGCTATCGGGGCAATTTCTGACATCGGGCAGATGTGCACGGGTAAAGCGGGAACGATTATCAGTCCCGGGGTGTGAGAGATGAGACGGGTTTCCTTTACGGCGGAGCGGAGGATATGACACAATTCGGTGTGCATTCTGAGGTCGGTAAGCTCCGCACCGTGATGGTCTGCCGCCCGGGCCTTGCACACATGAGGCTGACCCCGGAAAACTGCCACGATTTACTGTTTGATGACGTAATCTGGGTGGCGAAAGCCAAGGTTGAGCATTACAACTTCGTACAGGTGATGCGGGAACGTGGTGTTGAGGTCCTGGAAATGCATGACCTGCTTGCACAGGCCCTTGAACAAAAGGACGGGCGAAGATGGGTCCTTGACCGGAAAATCACGGCGAACACGATCGGGCCGATGGGACTTGGTGAAGTCCGTGCGTGGCTCGATGAAATGCCTTCGGACGAACTGGCGGGCCTCCTGATCGGGGGTATTGCTGCCGGGGAGATCCCCTTCCCACCGTTTGCGGACTTTTCAGATTATGACCCTCATGGCCTGTGGATCCCCCCTCTCCCAAATTCCCTGTATACCAGGGATACGACCAGCTGGATATACGGGGGTGTCACCTTAAACCCCATGTTCTGGCCGGCACGGTGCCAGGAAACCCTTCTCTCCGCGGCGATATACAAGTTCCACCCTGATTTCAGGGATGATGGCTTTAAAACATGGTTTGGAAACCCTGACCTCAGTTACGGCCCGGCGACGGTTGAGGGGGGCGACGTGATGCCCATCGGGAACGGGGCGGTGCTCATCGGGATGGGCGAGCGGACAACGTCCAGGGCTGTTATGCAGATTGCACTTGCATTGTTCGAAGGAAAAGCGGCGGAACGGGTTATCGCCTGTGCGATACCAAAAACCCGGTCTGTTATGCACCTTGATACCGTATTCACCCTGTGCGACACAGACCTTGCCAATGTATACGAAAAAGTTGTACGGGATATCCGGTGTTTCAGCCTCTACCCGGGAGAAGGGCCCGGATTACTGAAATTCGTTCCCGATGAAAAGCCATTCCTTGAGGTGGTCGCCGATGCCCTCGGGTTGCACCGGCTCCGTGCGGTTACTACCGGGGGGGACTGGTTCCAGCAGGAACGTGAGCAATGGGATGACGGTAATAATGTGGTCGCACTGGAGCCGGGCGTGGTCATCAGCTACGACCGGAATGTCCATACCAATACAAAACTCCGGAAGGAGGGGGTGGAGGTCATCACGATCCCCGGGTCAGAACTTGGGAGGGGGCGTGGCGGGGGCCACTGCATGACCTGTCCGCTCAGACGGGACCCGGCTTAGGCCTTTTTTTTCTCTGTAGAAATGCTCTGACAGGTTCTTACCGTTCGGACAATTCTTTAATTTTCCAACGCTCCCGGGGCTACGCCCCGCCGCTGTGGCGACCCCGGTTGGGATAGAGACTAACCCCAGACACTCTTAATGTAACCGGATTTTGGTAAACCCTGCCAGAATAATATCTCGATGAGGGTGGGGCAGGGAGGGGGTGAAACCCCATACGCGCCAAGCTTTTTTGTTACCTTTTTATTATCTACAGGATTTCCCATGAAAACAGACATGATGCCTAAAGGCCACAAGCATACAAAATGAAAATACCAGGGAGGATTTTCATATTAACCGCCTGTGATCGCTTCGCGGTAGGGCATAAACAATGACATTGTCGATGGCATTTTCATGGGAAATGCTTGAAANAACCCCAATACGTCGAGATTTANAAAGGACATTTTCATGGTCCGGGTGTGAACACCANGTTCATGTGAGTTTCTACAGGGCCCTTTTTTTGATATCCCGCAATACAGGAAGTAGTACCCCTTCAAAATTCATGTTCTCTTCAAAAACCGGAAAGCCTCTTTCGGCACCCGCATCTCGAACCGGGCGCCCATCCCCTCTTCCCCGGTTTCCGCTATAGAAATATCGGTGATGCTGAGGATCTCACGGGCAAGAAAAAGCCCCATGCCGGTGTTTTTCCCAACACCCCGTTCAAAAATCTGTTCCTTCATATCCTCCGGTACCCCGGCTCCATTATCCTCCCATATAAGGAAGAGACCGTCAGGTATAAGAGCGTAATATACAGTTATTTCCGTGAGATTTTTCCCATGGCGCATTGAATTGTCATACAGGTTGTAAAAAACTTTCTCGAGCAGGGGGTCCGCATAAATCTCGAGCTTGCTGAGATCTGACCGGATGGGGACCCCGGTTTCCGGGAGCCCGGATATGAGGGCCCCAATATTCTGCCAGGCCGGAAGCTTTTCACCAAGGTTCTGGTACGTTTTTGTGAATTCGATGTGTTTCTGGATAAGACCTGCTGCCCCTGCTGAACGCTGGAGATAGTCTCCAAGCGTCTGGTCCGTGTTTTTTTTGCGGATTATGGCGAGGTACCCGAGCAACACGGTCAGGTTGTTCAGGATGTCATGCCGGGTAATACTTCCGAGCAGGTTCAACTTTTTATTGGCGATAAAAAGTGCATTTTCCGCCCTCTTCCGTTCGGTGATATCATGTGCGATAATGCTGGAAACCACCTCTTTTCCTGCGAGCGGGATAATACTCGTGCTTACTTCCACATACAGGATGTCCTTACCTTTCGTGCGGTATCTCTGCTCTCCCAGTACGCAGGGGTGCCCGGCAAGAATTTTTTCACAGCAGGTATCCGTAAAATGCGGGCCGTCGGCCATGATATCGTACATTGATATCCCGTTGATTTCATCTGCAGAGTAACCGAACAGGTGGAGAAATGCCGGGTTTACTTCAAGAATTTTTTTGGTACGGGCATCAAAAATGATAATGGCCTCGGTTGCCTGTTCAAACAAAGCACGGTACCGGACCTCGCTCTCCCTGAGTAAACGGTCAACCGTGTGTTTGTAGATTGCCATCCTGATCGTTGCATTCAGTTCGCGGTTCTGTACCGGTTTTACGAGGTAGCCGTATGGTCCCGTGAGTTCCGCATGCCTGAGCCGTTCATCATCTGCGAAGGCGGTCGTATAGATCACCGGGACGTCTGAGGTTTCATGTATTTTCCCTGCGGCCTGGATCCCGTTCATCCTGCCTGCAAGCTGAATATCCATCAGGATGACGTCCGGGTACCGGGAAAGGGCCTGCTCCACGGCTTCTTCCCCGCTTGAGACCGGCGGGAGGGCAATATACCCGAGACCGGTCAGCACCATTTCGAGGTTTGCTGAGATAAGTGCATCATCCTCGACAATAAGAATTTTTTCAGCCGGCATATGACTCCCCCGGGCTGTCCGGTTGCCGGACAAACCGTATTACAAATGATGTCCCCCTTGTCGTGTCCATCTCAAGGTCTCCATGCAGCTGGTTCTTTGCAAGGATCCGGATGAGGGTGAGGCCCAGTGAACGGGGGCCTGACTGAATCGTACCCGGGGGTATTCCTCTACCGTTGTCTGATGCGTTCAGGATGATAAAACCATCCTTTTCGCTCATCGAAATGGAAATCCTGCACCCCTCACCGGGCACCTTATGGCACGGTCCGTCCTCTGGAAACGCATATTTGATCGAGTTCGTGACGATCTCGGTGATAATAAGGCCACAATGGATGGCGGTATCGATGGGGAGCATGATACCCCCCATCCTTATGTCCCACCTGATATCTGCCCTCGGCCCGTAAGACTGGATAAGGTGCTGGACCAGGTCCTGGACGTATGACTGGGCGTTGATGCGGGATAGTGAACGGGAATGGTACAGCGATTCATGCACAAGCGCCATGCTCCTGATCCTGGACTCCAGGTCCCTGAACCGGGCGATGTCGTCCGGGTCTGATAACTGCGCCTTCTGGAGCCCGATGAGTGAAATAACCCTGGCGAGGTTGTTTTTTACCCGGTGATGGATCTCCCGGAGCAGGACTTCTTTCTCGTCGAGAGATTCCCTGACCTTTCTTTCTGCAGAGACCCGCTGTATCGAGGACCCCAGCGGGTCTGCTATCTCCTCCATGACCTGGACTGTCGAAAACGGGACCTGGTTCTCCCGGCGGTCCGCGAGGTGGACCAGGCCAATTATTATGTCCCCCTGGCGGATCGGGACAAGTGCAACGGACTCGTACCCCGAAAGGTTACAGACGTTCCGCGTGCGGCCCTTCTCATCTTCTGAAACGGTGGCAAGGAATTTCGTGGTCCCGTTCATGTAGAATGAACCAGCTTTCGTGAAAAAAGGCTGGGTGGGATCGGTCGTCCCACGGATCACATAGATGCACATGCATTCATCGGACTTGATCGAGAGCGGGCTCTCGGTTGAATAAAACTCATCTGAAAAACCGGTATATGCCTGGTAAGGGATATTGCCCTTTTCATCAAGGAGCCTGATCCCGACTGCCTCGCAACCAGTATACTCCTTNATNATATGAACATACTCCTGCAGGAGAGACGGTAACTCAGGCGTCCGGTTGGCACAATCAAGCAGGGTATGGGAGAGGCGGAGGACGTCCTCGTTATGTTTCCGTTCTGAAATATCAACAATAATGCCCCGGAAACCGACCGGGTTACCGTCCTTTTCAATGACAGACAGGTACGTAATCCCGGTGAATGTATTACCGTTCTTTGTGAGGAACCGGTACTCATTACCGCTTTTATTGTTCTCCTTCACAATACCTGCAAGGTTTCTTTTTGCCCTCTCAACGTCTTCCGGGACGACCATCAGGGAGATATCCAGTCCTTTCTCAAGTTCACTGCTCTCATAACCGAACACCCTGAAAGCAAACCTGTTTGCATAGGTAAATCGCCCTTTGAGGTCTGTTTCAAAGATTGTCTGGGGCATCAGCTCGGCAAGGTCGCGATATTTCTGTTCGCTGTATTGCAGTGCTTCCTGTGCAGCTTTCAGGTTGGTAATATCACGGGCCGCGGCAAAAACACCTTTGACCGACCCGTTTGAATCCAAAAAAACGGTTGCGTTATAGAGTACCGGCATGGTATGGCCGTCCCTGTGCCGGATTTCAAGCGGGTAATCCCTTACCTGCCCGGTCTCAAATACCTTGCGGTACCCTGCCCGTGCTTTTTCCGGCTCAGTGAAATAATCCGAGAAATCCATGCCGATCAGTTCAGCCCGGGTATACCCGGTCGCCTGTTCTGTGGCGGCATTGACATCACCGATCGTCCCGTCTTTTGTGATCGTAACAAGCGGGTCTATTGCTGCCTCAATAAGGCTCCGGGTATACGCCCCCGTCTCCCTGATTGCCTCATTTGCGATCTTCTGGCTCGTGATATCGTCGGTGACTCCAAGGATCTGCCGGATGTTCCCTTCCTTGTCACGGGCAAAAACAGTATCCCTGCTCCGTAACCAGCGCCACCGCCCGTCAGCATTTTTCATACGGTATTCAAGTTCAAGGATCTCACCCTGGCTGGCTTTCCCAAGCATTGCATGATGATGAGCGACTCGTTTGGCATCGTCCGGGTGCAGAATTATCTCGAACAGGCGTGACCCCATCAGGATAATTTCTTCAGAAGTATAACCAAGATAATTTGCCACTTCGCGGTTGGTATAGACATTCCGGTTCTCCTGGATATCAAAAATGTAGACCAGGTTTGGCGTGGTATCAAGGATCTGCTGGACAAAGCGCTCACTTTCCTTAAGTGAGGTCTGCATCAGTATATTCTCGGTGATATCGCGGGCTATTCCCCGGAAACCAGTTATTTGTCCTTTTAATCCCGTTATGGGGACGGAACGGATCTCAATGAAGATAGGGTTGCCCGCCTTGTCATGAGCGGGGACCTCGAGCGTGGAATAAGAACGTTTCTCCCTGATATGTTCCAGAAAAGCGGTTCGGACAGTCGAAACTACCTCTGGTCGGACGAGGGAAAAAAACGGTTGCCCGACGAGATCCCCGGGTTCATATCCGAGCTGCACCCGGCACTGGGAACTGATATAGGTGAAGTTCCCCTGCGGGTCAATTTCCCAGATCATATCCGGCGATGCCTCCACCATGGTACGGAATTTCACTTCGCTCAAAGCGAGTGAATTCTCTGCCCGTTTGCGCTCAGTGATGTCCATAACAGAAGCGAAAAATCCCCTGACCTCTTTCCCGCTGAAATGCGGTACCAGCCTGACACTTACAAAACGTTCTTTTCCTTCCGTATCCCGGACGTTGTTCTCCAGGGATACCTCTTCTCCACGCAAAACTGCCTGGTATGATGGAAGTGCCCGTTCAAAAACGTCCTTTTCAAGCAGGTCCGCGATACGTTTTCCGATGAGTTCCTCCCGTGGTCGTCCATACCAGTCAGCATATGCCTTGTTCATGTAAACAAAGTGGAGGTCTGCATCAACATAGGCAATGAGGATCGGGATACCATCCATTACAAGGGCAAGTTTCTCCTCGCTCTCCCGCAATGCAATCTCTGCCCGTTTACGCCCGGTGATATCTTCTGCGACCCCGATAACCCGGTATACCGTTCCCTGTTTATCAAGGACGGGGAAATTCCGGGAATGGACCCAGCGGATTTCCCCCTCAGGCTGAATAATCCGGTATTCACGATCGAAATACGTCCCTTCCTCAAGCTCCATGCGGATGGCCTCCTGCACCGAAGGCAGGTCATCCGGATGAACTGCTTCAAGGAAGGAATACGGGTTGTCATACAGTTCCTGGCAGGTTCTTCCCCATACCTTTTCGTATGCAGGGCTGACGTAGATAAATAAGTTTGACGCCCTGTCATGCACATAATACACTACGGGAATGTTCTCGGCGACCTGGCGCAGGCGCTCCTCGCTCTCTTTGAGTGCTTCTTCTGACAACTCGCGTTCGGTGATATCGTAATTCGTACCAAGCAGTTTTTTGGGTTTGCCTGAAGCGTCGTGATGCACGCGGGCGTTTGCGTGAAGATAATGAACAGACCCATCTGGCCAGATAACGCGGAATTCTGTGTCAAATTCCTTTTCTCCACGTATTGCCATCTGAAGTTCTGCTTCGTTGCGGGGAAGATCATCGGGGTGCAGTCCCGCGCACCAGGCCTCATATGTGCCACTAAATGCCTCCGGTGTGATCCCGTACAGCTGAAACATCTGGTCATCCCAGTTCAGAATGTTATTGACCAGGTCCAGTTCCCATATGCCTACACCGCCGGCCTGCGTCGCCAGTAACAAGCGTTCCGCTGTCTCCCGGCGTGCTTCCTCTGCCTGTTTTCGTTCGGTGATATTTTCGATCTGGGAAATAAAATAACGTGGTTTCCCCTGGTTGTCCCGGACCAGGGAAACACTCAGGAGAACCCATACCATGTGACCCAATTTATGAAAATAACGTTTTTCCATCTGGTAGGTGCGGATTTCTCCGGCAATCATCTGACGGACATATTCAAGGTCGGTATCCAGGTCATCCGGGTGAGTGATATCCTGGAATGTCATCCCCTGCAATTCATTCTCTGAATATCCAACTATTTCGCATATTGAATGGTTCGCTTTCAGCCACCGGCCTTCAAGAGATATCAGTGCCATCCCAATCGCCGCGTAACCGAAGGCATTCGAGAAGCGTTTTTCGCTTTCCCTGAGCGCAGCTTCCGCGGTTTTACTATCGGTGATGTCTACGATGTTACCGCTGATCCTGATAATCCGGTCCCCTGCCTTTTCAGGTCTGCCTATTGTCCTGACCCAAATCCGGCCGCCATCTGCTGGCAGGAGTTCCAGTTCAAGGTCATACGGTTCACCATGCTGAACCGCACGCCTGAATGCCTCTTGTACAACTCCCCTGTCCTCCGGTGCATAGAACTCTATATTACGGGTTACATCATTGGGATCGAATTCCTTCCCTACACCATGAATGCGATACACCTCGTCCGTCCATGTTATCCGTTTCGTTGCCACATCATATTCCCAGCCCCCGACCCTGCTGATTGCCTGGGTCTCATTAACCAGGGTATATGCCCTTTTTATCTCTTCCTCGGCCCGTTTTCGTTCGGTGATATCATGGTAAATAGCGATAATTTCGCGGCTTGCCAGCCTGTATACCCAGTTCTCCCTCCATGTACCGGGGTCACGCTGATCCCGGTAGACTGCTGCAGGGTAATACTCCGCTTCCCCGCTCTTTAAGACCCTCCTGAACACATCAAAGAGACCAAATTCAACAACTCCCGGGAACACCTCTGATACACGTTTTCCGACCAGGTCACTTTTTTTTATCCCCTCGATTGCCTCTGCCGCAGCGTTGAAATCCCTGAAAATAAAATCCTCACCATCTCCGACTGCCTCATAAATCGCAACCGCAGCTGGCATCCGGGTGAATAATTCCCTGAATTTTTCCTCGCTTTCTGCAACTGAAGCATTTGCACGCCTCAGTTCGGTGATATCATCCATCGTGACAAAGACCTGGTAGGGTGTCAACTCTCCCTGTCTGAACTGTGGCGTTGCATTGGTCTTCACCCATGTGAAGTCGTTCCGCTGTGGATTGAATATGCCAACAACCATGTCTCGGACGGGCCTTCCTGTCTGTAATGCTATCATTGACGGGTGCTCTTCAGGAAGCAGGGGTGTGCCGGTTTCTGACACTACCTTCCATTGAGGGTCATACGAGTCCTTACCGGTAAACTGTTCATGGGTAAGGCCGAACATGTTCAGGGCTGACGGGTTAACGTCGTAAAGGGAACCGTCCTTCCGCTGGTAAAAGACCCCCGGGGCCATATTTTCAAATAATGTCCGGTATTTTTCCCTGCT